>Ga0180433_10000796_pt1 | contig 53391 bp, 34 predicted proteins | sample SS_ome_8_FD_132980 | JGI IMG/M metagenome (GOLD analysis project Ga0180433, IMG submission 132980) | Hypersaline lake sediment archaeal communities from the Salton Sea, California, USA - SS_1_D_1 metaG | ecosystem: Environmental > Aquatic > Non-marine Saline and Alkaline > Hypersaline >...
ATCTTTCTTCTTCGGTCAAGTGTGAGTAATTCATTGGCAACTCCGATTCCAGTCAGAGTGGCTAGTTTACCTCACTTGACCACCCTCATATCATCTTGTTGCACTTCGTGCTTGAATCCGCGATATCATTTACAGTTTACTTGATTTACTAACACCAGAAAACGAGCTCATAGCATCCGCCTCTGAAAAATCCATTACTCAAATTTATTTCAGCTTCATAGAAGATGAAATGAAAACAGAAATCATAACACACATAAACGAGCGACTATGTATCGTAGATGAAGAATATCAAGCTGAGCCGCCTAGTCTCGCGCCCTCTAAGTGGTCACATGAACACGATGAGAAATCATTAAAAACCGAACCCTCACAAGGAATAAAAAAAATGCCGCATATAAAAAAAGAATCAAACACAAGAGAGTCGACATATGATAAAGATAAATTATCCATGTCGCGTAAGGGTAAAGAAAAGGTGGATCGTGATGAAAAAGAAACATCGCTATTCTTTGATGTAGATTACTCAGTAAAAAAATATTCTCCAGAGGAGTTAAAAATGTTACCACGGATCACGACAGAGTCAGATGCTAGTCTTAAAAAGCCCGCTGCAAAGAGAGATGAAGATACGACTATAAGGGTAACGCTTTTAGGTTATAATACAGGCTCAGGGGTTGGCAAGACAACTTTATTACACCAATTTATAAATAACAAATTCATTAAGTATACTAAAGCAGATATAGGTCTTGACTTTCAGACTAAATCATTAACAACCAAGCACCGCACATACAAGCTACTAATCACTGACATTGCTTGTCCGAGGGAAAGCATCAATTTTTATAAGACGCTCATCCGTGACAATGTCAGGATGTCAAATGTTAATATACTATTTATTGATTTAACTGATAAAAACTCGATTGATAATATCAATCGTTCCTTAGAGCTAAGAAATGTGGATTTATCAAAGTCCCCTCTCATTTTAATTGGCACAAGAGCTGATGATGTTCAACTCGTTTCACTTGATGACATTCTTCACCTACGTGATAAATTAAATGCTCTATGCTATATCGAAACATCTGCAAAATATAACGTAAATGTCCACAGAACTTTTTACGCAGCATTAGCAGCAGCAATCTCGCATCAAGGTCTAGAAGAAGGCACATTCTATTCTCTTTACAATGAAATTTCGGACTCAAATTATAACCACAACAAAGCTGAGCTTATTCCTAGTGCAGATAACGAGAAATTTTATATTACTTGCAATGAGCTCCTTTGGCAACGATTAAGATCCTTGTCTGAAATTGATTCTCTACCTGAATCTCAACTAGTGAAATACGGCCTCATTGAGTCATCTGAAGATTCCGATATCTCTCTAGAAGTAGAATTCAGCGAAGATGAAACCACGCCTTTATTTGACGCCGTAACTGAAGGAAACCACTCAGAAGTTAGACGTTTACTCGAAGAGACAACAAAATCAAAAGAACAAATCGAAGAGCTTGAACCATTACTTTTTAATGCAATCGAATATGGTTATACAGAAGTTGTTCGTACATTACTCGAATTTGATGTAGATTCAAATGCGAAAAATATTCAGGGAAGTACAGCTCTTCACGTTGCATGCCTCAAAGGACATCACAGTGTTGTTGAATTACTTCTAGACTTTAATGCAGACCCAAGTCAACCTTCTCTCAACCAATTCATCCCCATATTCGTCGCTGCCTATTGTAACCGCGATGATATAGTAAGAACACTCATTAAACATGATCCTAATTTACGAGGTGTTGAAGAATTAAATGACGAGTCCAGGCGGCCTTGCGTGAGGCTTCTTAGTTGGCGAAACCCACAAGTCAGTAAAATACATAATTCAGAGGAAGAAATAGATCCTGAAATATTCTTACGGACTTGTAAAAATAATGATATAGAAAAGATCAGCCAGTCTCCTACAGATACTATTGACGTAAGCACTACAGATGTAACTGACTTAGGCTCGGAACTTATAACTGCTTGTCTATGTGATAACATAGAAAAAGTAAAAAAACTACTTAACAACAATCCCACACTGATTAGACAGAGAGACTCTGATGGCTTGAATATACTTATGATTGCATGCTCCATGCAAAATGAAAGAGTTGCTGGCTACCTAGTTTCAAATCACCCCTCTCTACTGACAGAAACGGATAATAAAGGACGCAGCGTACTTACCCACGCTTGTTTAGGTCATGACCCTTCAATCGTAAGGACAGTGGTTGATGGACTCATTGCCATTGGCAACGTTCGTGAGGAGTGCATTAATTCACTCAAAGAATTTGAAGCTGCCGAGCCTCGTTCAGGGAGCAATAAATTAATTTATGACTTACTTACGAAATATGCTTATGAAGAAAGTGATACATCAAAAGACGACAACAAAGATAATACAACACCAGATCATACATCTGAAGAAAAAGATGATGATAAAGAAAATTCAGATGGCACCCAGAAAAGTACCGACGAGAGCAAACCTAGTCGAGGAAAACTTCCAGAACACCCCGGTGACGATGACCCCGATAAAAACATGAAAGATGAGGAAGAAGAAGCTGAAGAAGAAATAGACCCTGAGACTTTTCTAGAGGCCTGTGAAACAGGCGCTATTGATGCAGTGCGCCACTATCTCGCACATGGCGGTAATATTGACTATACCGACGACAAAGGCAACACGGGTTTAATACGCGCCTCAATACGGGGTGATTACAACATTGAAGTGATTCGTGTATTAATCGAGAACGGGGCAGACAGAACGAAAAAGGCACAATTATTCGACGCACCAACTCGCCCACTGACAGCCATTGAAGTAGCGATAGCTGATGCCCCTTTTATTGATAAAACTGTAGATCTGATACTAGATGGCTATGATGTCAATGCAAGGGGTGACATATGGGTAGCACTCATTTCAGCAATGATTAGACAAAAAGAGAACCTCGTTAGTTCTTTCTACAAATACTTACGTGAAACAAGCACCCAACCACAACTACTCGATACATTCTATTTACAATTAATATCACTCATACCAGATTTTTCTGCAACAAGCATCACGCCACCAGGCCACACAACGAGTTTACGCGAAGATTTAGGGTACAACCTTTTTAGCCTACCTTTCGTGACGATGCACCCGCGCCCAATACCAACTGGTGATAAATATCCAGGTTATGAGACTTTTTCAAGATCGCTTGGTAGTCGTGTACATAGAATATGTCAATTAACCGCTGGCCTGCAATTAGATTGGAAAGAAGGCCATCTTGATGCAGATATGTCATTAGATCTTCTCGAGAGGCTTATTAGGAGGCGCAGAGAACAAAGTCGAGTTGCCGATGAATCTAGTGTCATCGACCAACTCATTGAGATCTTAGACCTAGACAAAGAAGGACACAACATCGCTGATGATGAAATACATTTATTTAAAGAAATAGCGTTGCACGCGGTTATCCGTGATGTCGATGGCATACTATTTGGGTATGAAGGAGTACACCAGATTCTAAAACCCTGGTTACGAGAACTCAAACCAATTCAACAGTATGCTTTGATCGTCCATGCGTTTTTGCGTGATACGAAGAAAAATCTATTCGATTTGGATACACAAGATACTCGAGATAACTTACTTGCCCTACTCTCCGGTAATGAGAGTGTCCTTGATAAACCATATCACGACAGCCTGACATACACTGTATTCAAGACACTAACTTCAACCCAACAAAGAAGAATGTCTTTACCTTTAGACGAACTTGCTGCTCTTGCAGCAGATACGGACTCCCTTGAAAGTGAATCGAGTGAGTCAGAGGAGCCATCATCTGAGCATGATGATGATGAGTCAACACATGCCTCAACTAACACATCTGGCGATCCCGTTATCGACGCTGAGCGACAGTTTGAGGCATCTAGTAGTGGCACATCTACTTCAATAAGACCACGCACAAAGCGGAGTGTTCGTGATGTCATATGTCGTTTCTCGCAGATGGTTCTTGGTTTATCTGACTTACCTGATGAAGCACAAATGGCAATGCCATTTAATGAATTTGACACGAGCAGTGATGAGATATGGCAAAAGCTACTTTCTAAAATTAATCATCGCTACCTAATCAGCACGGACTTCATTAGAACCAATGCAAGCATTAATGAAATAGCAACCGACGTTGAAAAACATACCGCAAAATGTCGAGATCTAACCTTGCAACACCGTGCAAAACCCAACACCTCGTCAAACAAACACCGCACTTTATTTATTATGCCACCTATCATGGGTAGCCCTGCTGAGATAACCCAGCTCTGTAAAGAAATTTCAGGGCCATCGTTAGAGAAGGCGAATATCTCGCTGTATACATTTAGATCCTCCGTACAACGATTTATGATGGAAGGGAAAGATGAGACAACGCTCCACACTATAGAGGCTCAAGCGGCCATCGTAGTCGATGCTATCCGTGCTGTACAACCGGAAGGTCCTTACCACTTATGCGGTTGGTCGTATGGTGGTGTTCTCGCCTGGGAAGTTGCGCGACAATTGTCTGAGGGCGACTCGGTTAATTTTATCGGTCTCATCGACCCGCAATTACCACATACATTACAAACGTTTTCACGCAACGCGCTTATCAACCGTCTTCTCATGCATATCAACTACGCAACGAAAACTATTTTAGGTAAAGAAGAAAACTACACCATCATTAAAGAAGCTGATTTCGCAGATATCGAAACATTAAATGATGATGCGCTAAGCCAAGAAGATGGCATGAAAATTATTGATCGCGCGCTCACCTACGCTAAGTCACGCCTAGATACCGAAGCACCCACCGACAAGCTAAAGCAAAAACTCATCTACCGTTATGCGACGCTGCGCGCAAATTATACCGCTATGTATCACTATACCCTCCCTATCTTAAGTCAGTGTAGTGAGAGACCACCTGTTAACACGGTGGTCTTTGTCGCAGGCGAAACTGCTCAGTTACTTGACCGTCCTGAGTATAGCAGTGATGATATTATGCCCTTTACCTCTCACCCTGAAGAACACATCGTCCCAGGCACAAATCACTTCGATGTGGTGTTCGGACGAGGTTTTATGCGTAACTTCAAACGTACGCTCAAACACTTGGGCAGTCGTAAAGTTGAAAATCAGATCCTAAGAATTCTAGACGCCCACTACCAGCAACCTCATTTTACTGACGTCTTGCTGTCTTCAATTAACGTAGGCTGCTCAATAACAGACACACTGCCCAATGTAATCAGCATAGGCAGCGCACCATCATACGACACGTGCTTTACCACCCACGCCGCCAAACCAAGGCGTGTATTAGTCGTTGGAAACATAGATAGTGGTAAGTCGCATACGGCTCGCTATCATATCCTTAAACACGCGACATCATCTGTAAAACGTTGGACGATTTATATTCCATTCACAAAAATCATAAACCACATCAACCAAGATGATTTACCTGACATAAACTTAGTCCCTTGGATGTTACATAAACTTTACTTCCAGAAAGCTGATATTCCACGTAAGGAAGTCGATACCTGGTGGCGTAAGTTAATTACTAAAAAGGCTAAACAAATCGTACTCATCGTCGATGATGTTGATAAAGTACTGATGGTAAAAAAAGCGCATCGATTCCTAGAATACTTGAGTCTACAGCCTTGTGATATTCATTTTTACACAAGAAATATTCACCAACACGTGCTACGCAAGGTGGGTTTTTACCCGAATTCAACGTATACGCTACAACCACTCTCCCCAGACCAACAAGATAATCTTATCAATCATATAATCGCTGATCCTGACCGCGCGCGTCTTTTAAGAGTATGGCTCAAAGCTGATGAGGCAAGACAAGATTGGGCAAGCAACCCTCGACACCTGCTGACACTTTGTGAATATTGGCTCTTTACTGAGAAGACGATAGATGAGCTTGATGACGAATCGCTAGCGATCGCTCACTTCCTAGAGCTTACTGTCGATAACACGCTACGTCGTCTTTGTCAGGAGAGAGGAGCAGAGGCTGATGAAAGCACAGTAGCTCTTATGACGAGTAAACAGTTGCGAAGCCATCAATCGTCCGTTCTCTCGTTCGTTAAAGCATCGGCCTATACCCATATCGTTAGCGACGCAAACATGTTGTCGAGAGAAGCACTTAATAAACTACTCTCTGAATACAGTGGTGATTCAACTAAATTATTTGTCGATGTCCTTCACACAGGTTTTCTTATCCCCCTATCGGACAATCTTTATGACATTCAACGCAGTTATGGATTTAAAAATCAGCTCATGATGGCGTATCTTGCCACACAACATGTGATAGAGATGCTCAACAATGAAGAGCACACCCTTGAAAACTTAACAAGGTATCTTGATGCATTGACACAATCAACGCCCTATTCCTGGTTGATTGATATGCTCATCGACGGTCTCAATACGCTCGGTGTCATTCGCTTACTCGAGGCCTGTGGCCACTTCACTAACCTAACAGACGAAGGCATTATCCGCCTTATCATGCCATTATGTGATAAAGCTATCGCCGATGAATCCATTCCACGTGAACGCTACGCTTTCCTACTTACAGGCGTTACTAATGCCGTTGTCACTTTTACACATGGTGTCACGATGCTATCAGACGAGCACCACACGGCGCTAACTAGTGACGCACTAACCCATTATCACCAAACGATTCGAGAGTTAACCGAGAAACACCCAGCAGTAACACAAGAAATTAAACATGAATCACCTACCATTGAACCAGGAACCCGTACGCTATTAGAGCATGCTGTAAAATCACAAGATGTATCGCTTTTGCAGCAACTCCTACAATTGGATGTCGGCCTAAACGACGTACGTGATTCACTTCAAATAGCCATAGAGAATGATCAAAAAGAAACGGTGACACTCTTAACTAAGCACTTAGTGAAACATGGTTATCAAGCATTGCTTGCTTACTTGAATGAACATAGCATCAGCCTTGCGAGCGGTGATACAACATGGCAAGCAACGATTGACAGCGCACTTGCTACATTAATCGACGATAGTCTCACACATAGAGACCATCCCTGGCATGAGACTACAACGAATTATCGTGAATGTGCCAATGAGGCTTGGTTGACCGAGTGGAAACTAGGCATAGAACGTAGCGGTAAATCACTTGAACCTGTTATCGAAAAATTAACCACCGTGCCTGAATCAATGGATGCAGAATTACACGATGCCATAGCAAACCTTGACGATGATCTTTTTGAGCTAGTTATATCTGATCATGATGCAGTCAGGCGCATTATTACATCGTTCATCACGATTTCAGGTGATGAGCGATTCGAAGCATTTTTATTTGACCACGACCCTTTCGAAAACACGATAAATAGTTATCCAAAAATCTACGACGCAACAACAGCCTTTATGTGGAGTAAACGACTCAGTGTAAGAGACCCAGAGCTCACTAAGGATGCCCAACTTAAGATTATTTATAACTCAAGTGAATCTGAGGCGATCTTGCAAGATGAAATTAAAACCTATGTAGAAGACGCTATCAGCCATACATTGAGACACAATAAATCAGTACTGGTAGACATTCTTAGGTCTGATATGCGCTTTCTAATCACACGCATCATTGAACTATACAAGCTGTGCAAAATCAAAATCGATATTCCCATTGTGCGTTCATTGAGACAAGCCATATTCAACATGATGAACGAAAATCACAAAGCCATGGTCCATGAATATATACGCGAAACATGGCTTAAGTATTTTAATAGCGATGCGTTGTCAGAAGCACAAGATAAACACTTGAAAATTTTGTTTGGTTATGAACATGAAGAAGAAAAAGCTGACGTTTTGGAAACCTCATCATCAGACTCTGACAGTGAAGCCGAGCAAAATCCATCATTTTTGAAGCTTTTCTCGAAGACTGTTCCTTACACGAACGGAAGTCCTCATCATAGCTTATATGGACATGTTTTGACTGAGCATAAGCAGGTATCTAAAGAAGAACATAAAAAAGAACTGAAAAATTTACGAGATAGTACCGCAACATTACTTCGCGCTGTCAGGAATAACCAGGCTCATCCTCATATGACATCAAATGCATTAGTTCGCGAACACATAGAGACATTTTTATCTGAAATATCATTTCATTCTTATTATGCAGGCATACTGAATAACAACCTAGGTAGTCATCGTGAGGCATTCCTTTTATCGGTTATAACAAACCAACCTATTATCATAATCAATAGTGATGGTGATGTGCTAAATGCAGTTCCTACCCTTCGTGAGTTTACAGGAGAACCAATCTTTCTACTTTGCCAAGATGGTGAGCGATACGAGTTACTAAAACTGAAAGATGGTGTTGATTGTAGTGAAATCATGGCGCAAATTTTTTCTCATATCGAAAATAGCTCAGTAGAACCCGAAGATCGTAGTAAAGGAAAAGAACCTCTAATTGAGTCTAAAACTACGGAAAGCACCTCTCCAGACATCACAAAACGTGAGAAACGCAGCCCATCAAAACTTTGCTCATCTATTACACCAGTGCACGCGTGTCTATCGCTTTTCAGCAAATCGGAAGTAAGAGAACCGGCTTATCCATACTCTGATCGCTTAGTGTATTTACGAATCAGAGGTGACGGTCATTGCTTTTTCCGCGCAGCAGCAGAAATTCTAGGTGAAGACATGAGCTCAATCCGCCGCAAGATCGCAGAACATATGACAGCTAATCGCGAAACGTATATCAGTTTCTTTGAAAACAGCGCAGAATATGAAACACATCTAACTGCAATACGCACAGGAAGATCGGTAGGCTCGCTTGGTGTATCCTCGCAAACAGAGCACTGGGGTGGTGACCCAGAACTCAGCGCACTCTCTCACCGAACTTGCCGCCCGGTCGTTATGATGCAACGCGGCAAGGAGCCAAGAGTGTATCACCAAGATTGGCCTACACTTACCTCTGACGATGTTGTGCCAATATTCGTGCTCTACAACGGCCGCGATCACTACGACGCTTTATTGCCAAGCGACGATGACACAGCTCGCGACATTTTACGGGAAATACGGAATAACGAACTTGCAACTAGTTGCGAGTCACGAGCTACAGCTGGTCACGGGTAGCGCTCATTAAAAAAGATAGGAAAATCCTCCTATATTTTAGTGCAGCTCAGTGACAGATAATCTATCTACAGCACTATCGTATAGATTATGGAGACTGTCATGAAATTTCCTAAACCAAGAAGTGAAAAAGAAATCTTAGACCTAATTAAACTTATGGAATCTATTGCCGAAGGTGAAATTGAAACCATGAGAATATTGATGAGACACGAAGTTAATATCAATGAAATATTCGACGATGGTTTTACCGCACTGATGCATGCTGTTTTCAGAGGCAATCAAACGATGGTGGAAGCCTTGGTTGATTCAGGTGCCGACATGAATATCGCCGATCATGCAGGCTTCACACCACTCATGCACGCATCGTACCTCGGCGGAGTGTATGATCAATATATCGTACGTAGCTTATGTAGGCTTGGTGCAGATATGGATAAGGTCAATCTCAAAGGCAGATCACCTCTGATCATTGCAGCCAAGAAGAATCACCCTGCAATCGTTTATGAGTTACTTCAATACAAACCTAACTTAGACTTAACAGATAACAATGGTATGAGTGCACTCATGTATGCGTGCAAGTTAGGATCTGTCGAAGTAGTTCGAATGCTTTGTGAAAGGGGTGCTGATGTCAGTACGATCAATATCGTAGCCCCATACATTGGCAGTGATAACGATGGCATCAGTGACGAAGACTATATCGCGATACTCAAAATCTTATATACATCTGGTGTTGATATTAATCAAACTAATAGTAACGGACAAACTGCTTTGATACATAATGTAAGAGCGAGTGATATCGAGGTAGTTCGAGCTCTCTGTGAATTAAAAGCTGACGTAAACCTTGCTGATAGGAAAGGTAAAACAGCTCTCTACTATGCTTGTAAGAAGGGTGATTTCAGCATTGTCGAAGAACTATGTAAAAACGGCGCAGACGTAGATGTTATAGACGTTATATCGTGGGAACCTAGCAAATACCTCACAGACAGCCAATATTGTAATATTATCTCTATCTTGAGTCAGCATAGTGTAGATATCAATACAGTTGATGTAGAGGGTCAAAATCTCATTCACCAGGCGTGTAAACTATTGCGTACTGAAAGAATAGAAATGTTGTACAGAGCGGGCGTTGAGATCAATCACGCTGATAAAAATGGTATAACGCCACTCATGTTCACTATAGCTAAACATAGCCACGTGCCAGGCAACTTAGCGATTGTGCAGGCGTTATGTAGATTAGGCGCTGATGTAAATATAACTGATAAAGCCGGTTCTAATGCGTTGATCTGGGCAGTTAAGAAAAAATTTATCGATGCCATGCCTATACTGAAGGAATCCAGTATCGATCTTGATCACATGGACCGATATGGTATGACCGCATTAATGTACGCGGTACATTCAGGTAACGTAGACATCGTACGTACACTATGCGAGCTCGGAGCAGATGTTAATAAGGCAAAACGCTACCCGAAAACACTCCGCCGCGGACGCACAAAACCACTCTGGATAGCTGTGAATAATGTAACAAAACGTATTTTTTCCGCTGATACCCGCCGCTGGACACCATTAATGTTTGCGTGCTACCAAGGGAACGCAGAGATAGTCCGTGTCCTATGTAACAATGGTGCAAACACCTATTTAACAGATACCTATCATAGGAACGCGTTAACTATTGCAATGGAAGAAAAACATGAACATATTGTTGGAATGCTTACAAGAATAATTGCCGATAGAGCAAAATCTATTGCAGATAGTTTTCATGATCTAGGTGCTGAAACCTCCACTGGCTTAAGCTCGAGTGCTTCAGACGAGATGAGTTCTGGAAACTCATCTGATGAAGTTGGCACAGCTGCTTTGAATCGACATCGATTATTTACGACAAGTGAAGCAGAGCCATCACTCACATCGAGTGGAGAGAGCGACGTTGACCAAGCAACAACAACCAAAACGCCACAATAACATGACTGCATGGGGGTGGACAAAAAAGACACTCCCCCTCCCACAAAAAGATAGGAAAATCCACCTATATTCTCTAAAGCTTCCTCAAACGATAATTAGACTATCTTATTTAGCTAATTAACACTGTTTGAGGAGGCGACAATGAACAAGTTAGCAGGTGATCATCAGCTGGAATCAGTTGGCTTATACGCACTGATGAGGACTGTCAAAGAAGGTAGGATTGCAATTGCAGAGTCACTTATTCGTCTAGGCGCCGACATCAATGGCCGTGATAAAGAAGGTCTAACGCCCTTGATGCACGCTGGTATCCGCAACAAGGTATCTGTGATGCATATGTTACTTCATCATAGTGCTGATTTAAACAGACGTGATTACACCGGTAAAACTGCGCTGATACACGCCGTTAGACAAAATAAACGAGATGTGGTGGCGCTTCTACTTCTGCGTGGTGCAGATTCTAGTCTCGCTGATACTAAAGGCATAACACCACTTATGTACGCCTGCCAAACCGCAAACGTCGAGATTGTTCATCTGCTCTGTGAAGCAAATGCGGATGTGAATCTTGTCGATAGTGAAAATATGTCAGCGTTAATGTATGCAGCTATGTTCGCAACACCAGAGATAGTTGCTGACATCTGTGACTCTGGTGCTGACGTACATCACAGAGATGACACTAACCGCTCGGCTCTTGATTATGCTGCTTTGCATGGTAAAGCCGAAATCTTACGCATCTTGTGCGCACGCCACACTGAGGTTAAGACCATAAACCTCGCCACCTGGGATAGCTTAAAGTCGCTTAAGGAAGACCAACTGGTTGCGATCATTGACGTGTTATCTCAATTCAGAATAGACGTAAACCAAGTCGACAGGTTTGGGAAAAGTGCATTAACAAAGGCTTGTATTAATCGTCAAAGTAACGTCGTAAAAAAGTTAGTACGACTCGGGGCAAATGTTAATAAAGCCGATACCGAAGGTATGACACCACTCATGTATGCTGCGTCAAAAAACGGTGCGCGGAATGTTGAGATGATTACGACACTCTGCAAAAGTGGTGCGCGAGTCGATCAGGTCGATAAGAATGGAATGAGCGCCTTCATATGGGCAACGAAGTTTAATTCGCCAGCGGCAATTTGTAAGCTCTTTGAGCTTGGTGCTGATATCAATCTCACTGATAAACAAGGTATGAGCGCGCTTATGCATGCCGTAGAGTTAGGTGATAAGTGGCTAGTACGAACCCTGTGCGAGCATGGTGCCGATGTCAATCTAACTAAGAATAAACATCGCCACCCACTACACGCCTATGCGAGACCAGCTAAAAAGAAATTCTTTGAAGTTGTTAAATGTATTCAACCCGCTGAGAAAAGAGGCTTCACTGCATTGATGTTCGCGAGTCAAATGGGTCATGTTGATATTGTGCGCACGCTATGTGCCTACGACGCTGACCCAACAGTGACTGCAATGAATGGTAAAAGTGCACTCGCTATTGCGGGTGAAAACGGTCACAGAGATGTCGTTAAGATTCTACAAGAACGTTTAATTGAGCACCTTGAATGGGACACGAATGATAACTACAGCTCTGAAGAATCCGGTGAGATAGAAACGACTACTGCAAGCTACTCAGCGGGGACAGCTAGGCACCGATTCTTCTTATCAAGTGAAGTTGCTGATATACAAGTAGAAAGTGATGCTTATCTTGCTAAAGCAACGCCGTTGAGCTTGCCTCTACATCAATGTGGATAAGGAGCGCGTATCTTGCAGATAGCCCCTAATTGATGTTAGTCTTTCAACCAGAATATAGAAGGTTTTTGGTTAAAATAGTGGATACGAAAATAAGATTAAACGATCATATTTCAACACACCAGACAATCGAGGTCGCTAAAGCGTGTAAGCCTCTGTTTGAGAATACGCCTGTTACATATTTCTGTTTTTTAAGACGTTACCGAGACAATAGCTTCACGTTCTTACCGACAATGAGTGGGTTTGGTGATTACCTATTTGGCGATGGTGCTTATGTGAACTCATGGTTCGCGGGTTTGCCCTTCGATGATCTCAAGACTGGTTATTTGTTTTGGGACTTGGCCCATGAAGTAAGTTGTGAAGAAATGTTTGAATTAGGCCACACCATCTCTAATTCTTTTAAACTTCACTCGGGTATTGAGATGGTCGAAAAACATAAAGATTACTGTGACTTCTACAGTTTCAGCAGCCCAGTTAAATCGATCTATTTTGTGGGCTCACCACTACTGCGCCAATTTATTTATCACTTCAAACATAAGTGCCAAAAATTATTTCGCGCGAGTCTCGAGGACCGTTTAACATTAAAATTATCAGAACCACTCTCGATTCAGAATCCAATCATCGCGTCGAGTTGCAGCATCCAAGACGTCGAAAAACAATTTGATACCAAGCGCTACCACCTCTCGGGTGATTTCGAACACACGTTTCTAACAAAGCGTGAGTTAGAAATATTAACGATTGTCGCGCAAGGCGGCGCCATAAAATGTATTGCCGACCAACTACATACAAGCCCACGAACGCTCGAACACCACCTGTCAAATATGCGCGACAAACTCGATCTGTCCTACACATCAGAAGTCATCCACATCGCGCGCTTACAAGGTTTAATCTAGCTTACTTACTGACTATAAACGGCTTGTCAGACATGTAGAGAATGTTTACAATTTGATAACCATTTACGTGAACGAGTGACTACAATGCGGCTCAAGGTCTGTACAAAATTGATCCTGCTCTTCATTTCCGTAGTCTACTGCTCGGTTGCAAATGCTGCCAATATTATGGGTTGGCTAGAAAATATTTACATCATGCCCGGAAAACACAAACTCATCGCAAAACTAGATACCGGCGCTAAAACATCTTCTATCGACGCTATCAACATCCGAGAGCTTATTCGTAACGACGAAGAGTGGGTCGTCTTCACTATCCCTAAAACCAAGTACTCATCTGAAATAACCTTAGAGAAGAAACTCGTACGCACTGTTTTAATTAAACAACGGGTGGAAGCAAAGGCGAGTAAAAAAGCAAGCAGACGTATGGTCGTTAGTCTAACGATCTGCTTAGGCGGGAAGACAGAAGAAATCGAATTTAGTCTCAGCGACCGTGAACGCTTTAATTATCCCATGTTACTAGGCAGAGCCGCCATCGAGAAGCTCGGTGGTGCAATTGATCCCACAATAACCTTTAGCCAAAAACTACAATGTCAAACGAAAGCAAACAAATAGCTGGACTGATTGTTGTTTTAATTCTAATAGCGAATAGCTTGTTCGCTTATAAACATTTTTGGCTAAAAATACCGTTGATGCCAAAAGCTGAAGAGACCGTCTGGCTCCTAGAAGCGAAAATGCTATTTCAAGGCAAACAAGGTAAGGCTAAAATACAATTAAGCATTCCTGACTTACAACCAAACTACACAATCGTCAACGAGAGTATTTTCTCGCCCAAGTACGGTGTCAGCACAAAAAAAGAAGATGGTAATCGCAACGTTGTTTGGACTAAGCGACGGGTAACCGGTAGAGAAAATCTCTACTATCGTATTACCTTAAAACCTCGCAAACGTGTGCGTAATGTTCACTACGAGGCCCCCGAAAATAACGAAAATCTAACCTTAACCGCGCAACAAACAATCGCAGCCGATACAATTATCAAAGAAGTACGGGAAAAATCTTCCGATACTGCTTCGTTTACAACGCTTGTAATTCAAATGTTGAATAAAACCGACAATCAAAATGCAAGCCTCTTGCTTGGCAACGATACCTCAGATAGCCACGTTGCTTTGATGACTCAGGTACTACTCAAGAAAGCGAATATCGTATCGACCCCACTACAAGGGATATTCATTACTAAAAAACCAAACCTTACCATCGTGCCCTGGCTAGCCGTCAAAAGTGATAAAGATTGGCTTTACTTTAATCCCGCAAATGGCGAAGAGTCACTACCTGAAAACTTTTTAGTATGGCACATTGGACTCGGCCCACTCTATCATGTCGAAGGTGGTAAATACGCTAAGTTTACTTTTTCCTATACTCCACAACGTGCGACCACTCAGGTTATCAGCGAGGAGGCAGAAACAGCTAAGATAATGGAATTCTCATTATCTGTCTTACCGCTTGCCGCTCAAAAAATGTTTCTAATCTTGCTTACCATCCCTATCGGCGCCCTAGTCATTCTAATCTTTAGAAACTACATTGGCCTGCCTACCTTCGGTACTTTTATGCCGGTATTGATTGCAATTGCATTTTTAAACATGCAACTTTTTTGGGGTTTGTTTCTTTTCGTCTTTATCGTTACCTTCGGGCTGCTCGTGCGCTTTTATTTAGAAAAACTTTATTTACTGATGGTCCCGCGCCTTGCTTCAATTCTTGTCGCCGTAGTGATGTTCATCATCTGGCTTAGCGTTATCTTACATAAGCTAGGGTTACAGGGCGAAGCTGTTGCTGCGCTGTTCCCTATTGTTATCTTAACGATGACCATTGAGAGGTTGTGTACAATTTGGGACGAGAAAGGCGCATCAGTTGCGATCATGCGTGGTTTTAACAGTTTATTTGTCGCCGTTGCTGCTTACTTTTTTATGCGCAATACAACACTACAATCGGTTTTATTTAATTACCCTGAATTAAATCTCAATATTCTCGCGCTTATCTTATTACTCGGCCAATACCGTGGTTACCGTTTAACAGAGCTCAAACGCTTTAGCTCATTTAAAAAGTTTACGACATGATTAATTATATCAAGATGCTTAGACGACAAGGCGTCATGGGTATCAATCAACGTAATCTCGACTTTATTCTCCACGCTAATCCTCCAAAATATTACCCTATCGCTGATGATAAAATATTAACGAAAGAATTATGTCGTGAGATTGATGTAAACACACCTGAATGCTTTGGTATTATCGAAACTCAATCGGAAATACCACGTTTTAAAGACATCATAAAAAATCACAATGATTTTGTCATAAAACCTGCTGAAGGCAGTGGTGGTAAAGGCATTTTAATCATCAAAGAATGTATTCACGATAAATACCGCAAGATGAGCGATCATATCTTAACGCAAAAACAAATCGATCAGCACTTATCGAAAATCGTAAGCGGCGTTTACAGTTTAGGCGGCTACCCTGACAAGGTTATCATCGAAAGCCGCGTTATCGCCAATCCAGTGTTTGATGATTTGTGCTACCGTGGTGTTCCCGATGTGCGTGTTATTGTTTACTACGGTTACCCCGTTATGGCGATGCTACGCTTACCAACGATTGCGTCAGATGGTAAGGCAAATTTACACCAAGGTGCTATCGGTGTTGGAATTGATATCTTACAAGGTAAAACTACCTACGGCGTATTACATAACGAGATTATCGACGAACACCCTGATACACTTGTCGCTATCAGCGGCCGTGCGATTCCCCATTGGGAAACGATTTTACTGATCGCAGCAAAGTGTTATGAGTTATCAAATTTAGGGTATATCGGCGTTGATCTGGTACTCGATGAAAACAGAGGACCCATGCTACTCGAATTAAACGCGCGACCCGGCCTTAATATTCAAATCGCAAATCACTGCGGTCTACTTAATCGATTAGCTTTGCTAAAGCAGCATCTCGACATAAAGCGAGATGCTGCCGAACGCGTTGCGTATATTAACACACTCTTTTTAACTTAGCTTAGCCACCATGACCAGGGGTGCGAGCAGCGGTTACCTCAGGCTCGAAATGATTTATTAGTTGAGCTTTAATATGTTTTCTTAAATTGGTACCGTCTTTGACTGTTCCGAGGAAATGATAAGTAAGAGCACCTCTGTCATCCTTACCTCTCACATAGAGCGTGTCAGGTTCGCCTATTCGGAATTTAAATTGGCCAAGCTCACCGCTATACATGCGCGAGAGCACGACAAAATTGATTCCATTGCCATCGATGTGTATCGAACTATTTCGAATTAGAAAATTTTCAGCATTGCAAGACCTCCCGCTGAAGTTCATTCGATATTCTGCTTGTAAGTCTTCGTCGCTTACTGCGCCACGGTACTCTGGAAATAAACATAGTGCACGATTGAGGTTAGATTGTATAGTACTGCGATTTGCCATAAGTGTGTGAATATCATTAATTTGAATGCTTACGTGCCGTCCTCCACGTGGAGATGGGAAAGGCGAACCTATTTGAATTAAATAGTCCATGCCAGGAAAGTTTTCTCTCAACGCTGCTTTGATTTGATTAACGTATGCTTCAGGTACCGACTCCAAACGAAATGCTCTTTTACCACCTATAATTCTACAGTCAGAAAGCGTGCGATTTGTTACACCAAGTCGAGGCGCTGCACTATTAATAAGTTCTAAAAAGTGTGAGTAAGCACGGTCAACTCTTGGGCGTAGGTGCGTATACGTTTCATTTGGTCGGTGTGGATTTTCCTCGCGTCTTACTGGTGCGTATAATGCGTATGGACTTCGCCCAGGTGCGGCACTTGGAGAAGCAGATGCGCGCCCTGTCCTCGGAACTCTGGCACCTCTTAGATGTGACTCTCTTGTATAATATGGGCCACGCGAACGCTCAGCAGGGGCTCGGCTTATACTCGGAACGTCGTGACCTCTCACATATGGAGAACCCGAGCGGTCAGCAGAGGTTCGACCCGCAACCGGAATTCTGTGACCTCTTAAATGTGACTCTCTCGTATAATAGCCACGCGAACGCTCAGCAGGGGCTTGGCTTACATTATGAACTTCACGGCGTGCCGCCATATGACTTTCATTATATGAGTCAGTGAAAAATGGAGAAAAGATCTCACCCTGCTCCGCAGCTTTCTTGATCGCAGCTTTGTGTTCCTGCACGCCTTCCCACATCAGTTTATTGTACCGCTCTACAACGTTGTCAATTCGCACAGAAACGCGACCATCGGTGTGATAATACAAGTGAACTATATCATCGTTAATAGCAGTAGACATTCGTTCCTTGATAGCTTTCGCTCTCTCCTCTGACAGTCTTTTTGTTGTCAGGTAGCGTTCTCCTGCTTCACCTTCAATAGTAAATCGTTCTCTAGCGTACTCACCACCTTGGTTCTTAAGAATAGTTTGGAAATGGGCTTTTACCTTCTCTTCATCATGAGTTTCATCCCATGTTAACTCATCTACCCATGCGACTTTCTCTAGAAGAATCTGAGTTTGCGAAGGCATAGTTGCTTCGAGATCTTTAGTGCTTGATGTTGAGGTGCTACTACCTTCTTCTGCTGTCTGCATATCGATGCGAGCTTCTCTCTCAAGTTTTTCCCGCATCAGTGTGTTGTACTTCTCAAGAAAAAAATGAATACGCACATCGGCAATGGGATTATCACGCAAAGACGTGTGATCAGATACAGACATCATATTTTCAGGAATGTGTTCAGACATCAGTTTTTTTATGTCTATAGCTCTTTCTCTTGGCGTGTTCCGAGTTGATAGGGTTCGATTATTTTCAGTACCCATAATCTCAAATTTTTCGCTACTATGTACTCCGGGTAGACGACCGAGGATACCGTCAAAAAAGCTTTTTGCTAGTTGCTCATCATCAGTGTCTTCATACACAGGAAGTCCACTTGAACCTTCATCAACGCGAGCGGAGGTGCTGCTACCTTCTTCGGCTGAAACACGAGAAGAAGTGCTACTACCCTCTTCTGCTGAAGCACGCATCTCTGCAGCTAAGTTAGTATCTACAGTATTGCGGAGCTCCTCATTCATTCTTCCGAGCTGCTCAACAAAATCACCTTCAATTTTTTCTCTATTAAATACTTGACGGCTATCTGCATTGTACATAGCAACAATGTTGTCTTGAGTAAGAATCATGCGTTGCTGAACCCAGCTATCTTGTTTTGTTTCAGGATCTAATCCTTGCATCGCAACAAAAAAGACAAACCCTATACTCGACTGCTTGCTACTCATACCTACATAAAATTTGCGGTTGGTCGAAAGTATTGCTGATTTGGGGGTTTTAGGGAATGTGTGTGACGTAACTCTATTTTTTACTAATTGATAAAAGCGTTCTTTTACCATTGCGCGGACATCTGAATCAGAAAGCATATATACACCTCAAACATTTAGCTGTGTATAAGAGTATACACTAGCAGACTTTAAGAGTTCTATTTTTGCACAGATTCAAGTGATTTGTCAACACACATACATCAGTCTGAAGCTTTCGGAAACTCAAGACTTGGGAGATTTAGGTAAACCTTGGTGGTGAATGGACTACCTCATCAGCTGCAGCTGTTGTCGCCCGAGGAAGGGGCACAGCAAACAACCCAGCTGGAGCCTCGCCTGCCCCAGTGTGGCTTTGTTTAGCTCGCTTTTCAGCATCGAGGCTATCGGCGATTGCTTGCAACTCTTCATCCGGATCTTCGCTCTTAAGTGCATCTATCAAACGAGTGACGAACGCACGAAGCGTCGTGCATTTGGCAACAAGTTCTTGAGCCCTATTCTCACGCTTCATCTCTAAACCTAGATTCATACCTGGCATAAAGGTTGGTCGCCAGCGAGGATTTTTTGAAAGAAACTTTTCGAGCCAATCCGTAGGCGGTGATGATTCAGGATGCATAAGTGTTCCAAGTGCCAATCTACCCACCCTTAAAGTGCCTATTAGCTGTTCGAGGTCATCAGCTTTAGTCCGAAGGGTACGACCAAAGAGAGCATTAAAGATAAAGATTTCGTCGCGATTTGGAGCTAAGGTATTGATTTTATCGAACAGCAATTTCATGATTATTAACTCGTTGTAAGTGCATGACAAAAAAATTGTTTCTGTAAAATCGGATGATATTCATACAGAATATGCATAAAGACTATCACGTATTATCCTTAAATTCAACCAGTTATTGGATATAGATCATACTATTTTTGCCCAAAATAAATAGTATATAACTTGACCAACAACTGTCATCTGTGTTAATATTGACCATATTTAGTGCAGTTTTCCCGTGAGGTTGTTGTACATGCCAAAACGCAAGAATGGCTCATCTGCCAGCTTGAAAGCCGAAACACAAAAACAGTCTAAAAAAGCGAAACAGAAAACTAAAACCACCAAGACACCACCACTATGTACGCTAGAAACGTTTGATAAAAGCACGCACATGAAAAGACTCGATGCGATCGCGGGATTATTAGAATCCAACGGTATGTGTGTCGCAGTCCATGTCGACTCAGGAAATCAACTGTTAGTCACAAGTAACGCCATCAACAAAACCAATATCGACACGCAGCATCTTCACCATATACACACAACATTGTCTAGAATTGTTGACCCTAGATTTAAAACCCAGCCACTCGATAGCGATCTCAACAAAATTCTTTTGCTATCAACGGTCGAGGGTAAACTCGATACGAAATACGGTAAAGATGGCATAAAATCCAGACCGCAAATACCTACTCATGTCATGCGCTATCTTATCGATGAGTTATTCAATGAGATGAAAATGAATGACAACCGGGCCTTAACTGAAGAACAATTAGTAGGGTTTCTGCATACACGTTTTACCGAGATAATTGCGATGGATTCATCAGCTAAGCTCGTGCCCGTATCAATAACACTGAATGTCATTCGCAAAAAAATGAACTTACTTAGGCGAGTTCACGCATTCCAAAAAGAGCAAGAAATTGAGAACGCATCTATACTAGGTATTGGTACACAAAAAGATGATCAACACGCTGAGCTCAAAATGCTAGGCTATTTATTTCATAGTGGACAAATCATCATTCCCACGGGAAGAAGAACGTTTTCTGTCAACCAGTCGCGTATTGGTGTCTCTAAAAAGTGTTGCCCACGTTGTCGCTCGCGCTTAGATTTATTCCATAAAAAAATAAGCAAACTTGATTTACCGACTATCCATATAAAAGGCTACGAAGAGCATCCTGTTATTCTCGTGAGTGATGCCCACAGCGCAGTTAAAGGTGGAACAACGAGCTTCCTAGATAATTCTGATGACTTTCTTGAAGACATTAAAGTCTGGGAAATATCATCGAGTGACGATAAGGCGCTTCTTGATGAGCTTGAAGGTGTATGGTCAAGTGAGTATACAAGTGACAAATTCGTTTTAAAAAATATCGTCAAAGATTTATTTTATGAGCATGAACTCACATCGACTCAGTTAACGATGGGGACTCTCAGTAGAAAACATCGTAGCCTCATCGAAGATACGCTCAATCGTATGGCAAGCTCCAAATTTTTCCATGACAAAAAACCTTTTGATTACTCTGACATCGACCCTAACATGAGTCATACAAGCTCTTGTGATACTAGCTTTGAAACAGACGTTGGTAACTTTACAGACTTAAGTCTGTTTGAAGTTGAAGAAACGCTTTTCATCATTATGGCTGAAAAAGTTTTTCCAAGTGTTTCTCATTTAGAGAATAATAAAGATAGTGTGAATTTATACTTTCATACCGCAGCCGAGGTATTTGCCGCTTCTACAAAGTTAGCTGCTGTTGAAACTCACAGCGAAACGACGTGGACATTTCCACAAGCAATGGAGAATGGACAATACAAATTATCCATACACAAGGATTTCTTAGGTTCCCTTACTCAAGACGAAAAAGACACCGAGAAAGAAAAAAGCCATTTTAAAACACCCTATGCCACACCAACAAAAAATGCTACCACAAGAAAACCACTATCACCCGTCTCTCCAACATCACGGTCGAGATTATTTGAAAGTGAAAAAAATCGAGACATGCGTAAAACGTTTGAAGAAAGAATGAGCGCGATATCACCGATCAAACCGCAAGAAGAGAATAGTGAAGAAAACACACCTATCTTTAGCGCGATAGCATCACTGTTCTAACCACAGAGCATTTAAAGCGCCCTCAGTGATACATTCAGCGACTCATCGACAAGCAAAGCATGGTTGGTTGGAATTTTCTGCCACCCTTCTTCAGTCTCAGTAAGTGGCTCCGATGCGACGATAATAGAAATCGGCTCATTGTTGTTATCAACTTTGGTTTGATAGTATAGCGACCATGCTACCTCGCTAGGGTCAGACACGTAACGCGACGCGAGTAATTGCTTACCGTCAGTGAGTACTGTGTTTAAACGAGAGCTCTCCTCTACATTCACATCAGCCGTCAATACTTCTATTTGTTTTAGCGCCTTCTGATATGCCTCAAACTGTGCGTCTAACGTAAACGTCTCATAACCATGGTGTAAGATATCCATCAATAATGCAAAAAAGTGTTCCGAATCGGTTTGACCTCGTAACAACTCAAACTCTACGTCGTCTAAAATCCGTCTTAGCTCGCGTTTGATTTTTTGGAAACCTTCAATCGTACCATTGTGAACGAAAGAAAATTGCTGATCGTTAAAGGGATGACAATTATACGTATTCACATCACCGACCGTTGATGCGCGCACATGGCCTAAGAAACATGTCGAGCGAACCTTAGAAGCCAAATGACGTAAGTTGAAATCGTTCCACGCAGGCTGAATCGATTTGAAAATACCCGGTGCGTGGTCTATAGAATGGTCGTACCACGCAATGCCAAACCCATCCGCATTGAGTGCAATATGTCCGAGGCGCGCTTCAAGACTCTGACGAATCAGTGAATTTTCGGGTGCGGCGATGATATCGCTCAGAATAACAGGCTCTTTACCCAGAAAGGCAACAAATCTGCACATAGACTCTATCCCTTTTTTAGAGCAATGATAACACAGCGTGTAAATAAACTGTTCATACTTGACCGAACGATACTATCTCAACTATAACGGATGTCACGAGATCATATGCAAGGAAAGTACCCATGTCCCTCAATAATCAAAATAACATTATCGTCATCGGTTCATACGGCGGCATTGGCCAAGCGCTTGTGAACATTTTAACCAGCCATAATGCCAATGTACTGCTCGTCGGCCGCGATGAAGACAAGCTTAAGAACCAAGCGAGCGCTACAGGCCAGCATCATGCTGTGTGTGATGCAACTCGTTTCGATGAGGTCGATGCTTGTGTGGCAGACTTCAAATCACACGGTGATATCACTGCTATCGTTAACCTTCCAGGCTCGATACTGTTAAAACCTTGCCAACTACTGACAGAAAAAGACATCGATGACACTATCGCTGTGAACTTGAAAACAGCTTTTGCCGCAGCAAGAGCCGCAGCAAAACATATGGCAAAAACAGGCGGCTCGGTGGTGATGATGTCAACAGCTGCCGTGCATATCGGTCTTCCGAACCACGAAGCAATCGCCGCAGCAAAAGGCGGTGTCGAGGGTTTAATGCGCTCGGCAGCAGCGACGTATGCAAAAAACCAATTACGCTTTAACTGTGTTGCTCCAGGCTTAGTTGATACACCGCTTGCTAAAAACATTACCGGTAACGAACGCGCACTCGATGTCTCCTTACGCGCCCACCCGCTCGGTCGTATTGGCAACCCTGATGACATCGCACGCGCGATTGCTTTTCTCATTGATCCTGATAACAGTTGGATAAGCGGTCAAGTCATCACGGTCGATGGCGGCTTGAGCGGCTTGAAACTGATGGCTTAAGCGATGAGAAATTTAGTTGTCATCTTAGGTGACCAATTATCCTTCGACATATCGTCACTCGCAGGTTTCGACAAGAGTCTCGACCGAGTCTTGATGATGGAAGTCAAAGAAGAGGCTGTGTATGTCCCTCATCATCTACAAAAAATTATTTTAATTTTCTCGAGCATGCGTCACTTTGCAAACGAGCTGCAACAGAAGAATTTTAAAATCGATTATATGACACTCGATACAAAACACAATAAACATTCATTTACCGATAATGTAAAAATGTATCTCGACAAGCACCATGCCAAAAAAGTTATTATCACAGAGCCTGGTGAATATCGTGTCCTAGAGATGATTGAGTCGTGGGAGTCACTTTTTAAAGTTCCTGTTGAAATGCGTTGTGACGATCGTTTTTTCTGTTCAATTGAGCAATTTAAATCGTGGGCAAAGGATAAAAAAAGTTTACGCATGGAAACATTTTATCGTGCAATACGCAAAAAAACCGGTGTTCTGATGAGTAATGGTGAGCCTGTTGGCGATAAATGGAATTTTGATAAAGAGAATCGTAAACCACCCAAAAAAGGCATGGCCTTTCCGCCGCGTAAGATATTCAAACCCGACGAGATAACGGAAAACGTCATCAAGCTTGTGAAAAAAAACTTCTCAGATCATTTTGGTGAGGCTGAGCCCTTTCATTTTGCTGTCACACGTAAGCAAGCGCTAAGTGCGCTAAACCATTTTATCAAGTACCACTTAGCACATTTCGGCGATTATCAAGATGCGATGATCGAAGATGAATACTATTTACATCACAGCATTCTTTCACCCTACCTTAACCTCGGGTTGTTGAGCGCGCATGAAGTCGTTGCGAAAGCCGAGCGCGCTTATCATGAAAACAACCTACCGATTAATGCGGTCGAAGGCTTTATTCGCCAAATCATCGGCTGGCGAGAATTTATACGCGGTATTTATTGGCTACACATGCCAAGATATGTCACGCTCAATGCACTCAACGCAAAAGCTGCGTTACCCGATTTCTACTGGACGGGTGAAACAAACATGTCTTGCTTGCGCCACGCGATTAAGCAGACACGTGAGACTGCTACATCGCACCACATCCAACGCTTAATGGTTACCGGCAACTTCGCGATGTTACTCGGCGTCAAGCCTGTAGAGATATGTGACTGGTACTTAGCGGTCTATGCTGATGCGTTTGAATGGGTTGAGTTGCCCAATACCCTCGGGATGTCTCAATTCGCCGATGGTGGGATTCTCGCGAGCAAACCCTATGCAGCAAGTGGTAACTATATCAACAAGATGTCGAATTTTTGCAAGCAATGTCACTATAATGTGAAAGAAAGAACTGGTGAGAATGCATGTCCTTTCAATGCATTATATTGGGATTTTATCATTCGCAATCTCAATGAGTTCAAAAACAATCCTAGGATGAGCTTTGTCACCCAACAAGCGGCAAAGATGTCCAAGCACGACAAAGACGCCGTAAAAAAACGCGCCACTTGGCTTAAGAAAAATATCTAGCTTCACCGCAACCTCACCAAACTTGCATCCTTGTCTCATTTGTTTTAATGTGTTTGCATCCAGCGGGTACTCCATGAGACAGAGGGCCATACGATGTCACTAGAGTTATTATCGCGTATTCAATTCGGCTTCACGATCGCCTTCCACATTCTTTATCCTGCGTTTAGTATCGGGCTAGTCACCTTTCTTGCGATTATGGAAGGGATGTGGTTGAAAACTAAAAACCCCACCTACTTACGTGTCTGCAAGTTTTGGTTAAAGATCTTCGCACTAACCTTTGGGATGGGTATCGTCTCTGGCATTGTAATGGAATTCCAGCTCGGCACGAACTGGTCTGGTTTTAGTTACGAAGTGGGTCCTGTGCTCGGCAGCCTCTTTACCTACGAAGTCATGACCGCCTTCTTTATCGAGGCTGGCTTTCTCGGTATTATGATCTTCGGCTGGGAACGCGTGAGCCCACGCTTACACTTCATATCGACGCTTACCGTCGTGTTCGGCGTGACACTATCTGCTTTTTGGATCATGTCGGCGAACTCATGGATGCAAACCCCAACCGGCGCAATATTAAAAGACGGTATTTTTGAGCCACAAAATTGGTTCGAAATTATTTTTAACCCACTGCTCGTACCACGTTTTTTACACATGCTACTTAGTGCCTATATCACCACTGCATTTGCCATCGCTGCGGTTTGTGCCTACTACCTCTTACAGGGTAAACACGAAGCGTTTAGTAAGACGTGTCTTTCCTTCGTGATAACCGCACTCGTTATCTTCATGCCTATTCAAATTGGAATCGGCGACTGGGTTGGCGTTAACGTCCACGACTATCAGCCCATAAAATCAGCCGCGATGGAAGGTGTGTGGAACACCACAAAAGGTGCACCACTATTACTCTTTGCTATTCCGGATCAAAAAGCTGAAAAGAACCATTATGAAATCGGTATCCCTTATCTCGCAAGCCTTATCAACACACACGAGTGGAATGGCGAGTTACAAGGCTTAAAGACAGTTCCACCACAAGATAGACCACACGTTGGCATCGTCTTTTGGACTTTCCGCATCATGGTCGGCTTAGGTTTTCTGATGTTGTTCTACGCCATATGGGGATTCGCTCTAAAACTGCGTGGAACCCTATACAGTAATCGATTATTCCTAACCATCTCACAATATATGGTACCAACTGGTTTTGCCGCAATGATTTTAGGTTGGGTCACCGCTGAAGTTGGCCGCCAACCTTGGATCGTACAAGGCATGGTACGCACTAACGATGTCGTATCGAAGATTACACTCGAAAACGTTCTCATCTCGATGGGGCTTATCGTCATCGTCTACGGTTTAATCTTCGGTATCTTTTATTTTCGCTACCTCGGTAAGGTGTTAGAAGATGGGCCTAAAGAACACCCAACCATCGAGAAGTTACCATTTGCTTACATGGAAGAACATCTGCAGGAGACACAATAGTGGAACACTTACTCCCTCTTGTTTGGATAGGTATTATCGCTTTTGGGGTTGTGATGTACGTTATTTTAGACGGCTTCACGCTTGGTACCGCGATGGTCTCGTACTTCATGGATGAACACGAGCGTGATCTCGCTGTCAGTGTTATCTTACCAACCTGGGATGGTAACCAAACCTGGCTAGTATTAGGTGGTGCGACCATGTATGGTGCATTCCCACAAGCCTTCGCAGCAATTCTTCCAGCCTTGTATATGCCGCTCATACTGATGGTCATAGCCTTACTGCTACGCGGTGTGGCCTTTGAGTTTCGCCTCAAAGCAACTACAAGTAAACCGATGTGGGAACATGTCTTCTTTGCCTCATCATTATTTGCGACGATTATCCAAGGTTTAATCGTTGGGACGTTTGTGCAAGGGTTTGATATAAATGAAGCAACCCACCAAGTCTCAACAAATAACTTCTTAAGTTTGTTTAACCTTTTCACTTCATTAAGCTTAGTGTTTGGCTATTCGTTATTAGGTGCAACTCGACTCATTTTAAAAACTGAAGGCCCAATGCAGGATAAGATGTATCGTTTCGCCAAGTACTTGAGTATTTACATCATCGGTGCCGTCGGTGTCGTCAGCATCTGGACACCGTTTTTAAGAGAAAATATTTTTGAACGCTGGTTTGCGGGTGATCACTGGCTTTACTTGATGGTACTACCCTATATCACCTTTCTCGCCTTTGTTATCTTGCAGTGGGCGCTTTATCACAGAGATGATCGCGTGCCGTTTTGGAGCAGTGTTGTTTTATTTCTTTGTTCATACGTGGGTTTCTTAATAAGTTTATTTCCATTTATCGTGCCTTACCACATTCCGTTCTGGGAAGCCGCTGCACCTGAAAGCACGCTACGTTTTATTCTAGTCGGGGCTGTGATTATGTTACCACTATTATTAATCTATACCGGGTATGCGTATCATATCTTCAGTGGGAAGGTAAAAGATGTGTTGCGCTACTAATAGTTAAAACCGCAATCTTTAATCCTGCTATTTGTGGCCGGATGTCCTAGTGAATTGTCTCTGCTCACTCCTAGCAGGGACCAACGGTTTGCCATTAGAGCCAAACATTACGGCACGTCTATTTTTGAGGGGCCGCTTTAAGGTTTTTAGATGTTTCTTCGCCGCAGATTTCGCTAACAAGGGTTTCTTATCATCAGGTTTCGTACCATCATCGATAGGACCTTCATCCTCCGTACTCGATTGACGATTTGAGTGTTCACTTTCATGATCAGATTGTTCAAGTAACGCTAAACCATCTTGAAGTGCTTTCACATACCCAAGCGACTTCTGCGTATCGTCATACTTAGCCCGCGCTTTGAATTTAAAATCAAAGCTAATGATAGAGGCACATGCTATAAGTAAACTACACGCAAGAATACCAATCGCTAAAGCGAATACCGGAATAGCCCAGAAGGTGAAATAAGCAGTCGCAACAGAAGCAATTGCTGCAGTCACAAGCGTCGCAAGACCTAAACATAAACTGAGTAAGACTAATGAAACGGGAAGCTTAAGTTTCGGATGGGTCATCTGTTCAGCTTTCGCTTGCCAGGCCGCGAGCTCCTCGGCAAGACTGTGTGCAAAAATTTTCAAGGATTTCGTCAGTAAGAGCTTCTTCGCTCGCGTAATACTTGATGTTACTGTAATTTTTTCATTATTCTCACACTGAATGATATATTGATACAGATCGTGTAAGTGTTTTAGTTCCCCGCCTGCTGTGACTTTTCCTTTATAGAGCGCATGTTGCAACTGCGAAATCTTTGCTCGCAATCTTCTTGGCGCCTTTATATATCGATCACCATCTTTAAGCGTATACCTTATGTCTCGTAGTAACTTAAGCATAGGCTGACATTGCTTAGGCAAACCATCTCGTAAAATAGTCACAGCTCTTAGCGCAACGCGTGAATTATCAAGCAAACGTTGTGCTAAATCTTTTTCGTCATCAGATCCTTTAGCATAAGGTGGGATAAGACTAACCCTATCAAGGTCGTACGTTAGGTAGTGTAAGGCGTCGCGATAGTGTGGTGAATATTCACCAATACCCTTAATCGATATATAGGGTTCGCCTGCACCATCTGTCATGTCTTGCATCACGCTGTCATCAACTTCACTTGTACAAGAGCGCTTGCTTGCAACTAATTTCTCACGAAGAAACTCACCTTTCTTGTAGTGATAAATTCGTAATTCAACTTGTTTGGGTAACAATTCAGGATATATCGCAAAAACATGTATTTGCTTATCGAGTATCGTTTCTAGATCATCATAGGTGTGGATGATGAAACGTTTATCGAGATTGTCTTCAACAAGTGCGTGAGCAAACATCAAATGAGTTTGAATTTTTGCCCCATCGGTTTCTGTAAGGTGGTGACCATCTTCGGTAAGTCGCGTAGTTAATGCCTCTGCGGCTTCTCTAGCTCCATCTCGGCCTTCAGTTCTATAACATGCCTCGTGTAACGTGTGGATTTCTTCTTGGTCAAAGTACTCCCTTGCCGCCTCAAGCTCCGTACCTAAGGGATTATCAAGCTCGATATCTTTATATACCGTATAGTTATATGTGAAGTTCTTTAAGCTTGCCACTTCTTGAAGATGTTCACGGTAATAATAAAAGAAATCGAAAGCAAACGGCCAACGCATTTCTTGTTTATTGAAATCTTTGACAATATTAATCACCTCGCCGACTCGACTATTTCGCGAGGTATTTCCCGCGATAATAACTTCATCGCCCGGTTGGCTTGTGATGTGGTCTGTAAGTTTTCCATTCGATATGATGAGTTTTGTTATCGAAGCAGAATAACACTTATCGAATGTACCCTTGGCATAGCAGGCGGACGTCGTGTTGATACTGTTCGCCCTATGAAAGAGTGAGCCATCAACATCAAGCAAGTGAACATTTACCTCTTCCCTGTCAGGCTGCACTGCTTTCTTTTTATTGCGACCAAACCATCGCCAAGGCATAGTTATGTCTCCATCATATGCGAAACGACCACCTTACTTGTTCAAAATTAAGGAAAACTTAAGGGTGGTGGCCAGTAAAGTATCACAGCATTTGGTCGTACAATACTCAACTGGAAGAAACTCGGCAAACTCGTGTATAATAGGAGTGTTGTAACAATAAATCAAAAAACTCATGGAGTATGCGCATGAGACTTTCTGATAAACACCACTCAGTAACATCGTGTACCGATGTCAACGAAATCTGTAAAGACTTATTTGACTACAGTGGTATCAATACGTTTCTCTACGCTCGAGTCTACGATGACCATACGACTTATGGGGTAACAAATCGAAGCGACTGGCATATGCATCATTTTCAACAAGAGTATATGGCCGCACCGCCCGTTCCACCGCACATCATAGCTAATAAATTTTTCTTCATACCACCACCTATTACAGTCACGCCGTTCCAACAAGCCATCGATGATTTCATCAATATATTCGATATGGGTTTCCCAATGATCTTCGTCGAACGCTATGTGGGATACTTTGAGTTATTCTTTTTTGCGACATCATCAAAAAATCACTCAATATTAAATTTCTACCTAAATAACATCGACGTCTTAGAAAAGTTTAAATTTTATTTTAAAGATAAGGCAGAAAGGCTGCTAAAAGAGTCGAAGAAACACAAAATAATCATGCCCCAAAGCATGTGGCCGACATTCGGTGGCTTAGAGGATCCGACAGCTCGTGCAGAAGAAAAACTCGAGCTGACAAGGCGACTTCAAGTCAGGCGCTTTATGTTAAAAGGCGAACACGACGACGTCTATCTAACAAAAAAGCGAAGCCAAATGCCTAAAGAATCTCATCCTCTCTGGGACGATGAGAGACACGGCCCAAGTCTTACATATATCACCACGCACAGTTGAAACCCACATCAATAACATCAAGCAAAAACTTGGCGCAGATAAGCGTGCTGATATTATCAAAATAGCGATTGATAATGGGTTATTTGATATTGAAATATAACAGGCGGAACTTCTCTAACTTATTGTTATGAATAACAATATTCAAGCGTCAATACTAAGATTTTGTTAAGAATAATCAGGTAAAATAAACTCATTGTTGTCGTCAAGTAATTTAGCCAAGCGTTATGCCTAAAAAGTTCAAGTTTATAGAAATACAATGTGGTCTACCGATTCCAGAAGACTTCATCTTCTGGAAACCTAGGCCACACGATCTGCGTTCACCTGCTACACGGTTAGATCCTCATGCTATGTTGAATCATGGCGATGGGTTTCAAGCTTCTACGGTGCCCTTCGAAGCAGGAACATTTAAGCGTATCGTACTTAACCGCTCAAATGTCGGGCATCTTGATCCTGTGAGCCGATTGATTATTGAAGAGAAACTTTTACGACACGGCTTCGATACTGTCAATTGGTCTGTGGGGAATGGTCAAAGTGCAATTGAAGACAGTGCTAATATTGCTGAACCAAGTACTGACGACTTGAATGCGCACTGCGCAAAAAATAGGCTATCCAAGAGTGAAATCATCATACCAAGCAGGGAAATGATAGATGCCATGTTCAAAGCCTGGTCTCGTCCCTGCAACATCGATGGACTTCACGGATTGCAAGCTAACCATTACGAACTGCGTCTAGGTGCTCCTCAACATGAACCGTGCAACCTTGCGAGTGAATCAGAAGAGTCTGAACTCTTTAAGCTGATTGCAGCCTTGACCTCTAAAGATAGATTAAGTGAGGCGGCTTATCTTGCGCTCGCTAAAAACGCCATTGCAGGATTAAGTAAAGAATTGCTTTCTCAATTCCATAAATCCAACTGCACACACCTAATCAGAGCATGCTATGCCAACGTGAGTTCGGATGGTAAAGCGACCATCAATAAAATGCTGAGCGATAAAGAACGCTATACAGTTATCCGTGAATTGGATGCACAACCAAGCTTTCAGACGAGTCGTGACGATGACGGTGATTCCAGCGAGAACCCATATTTCCATATGAATTCTGAACCTGCTGGTGTATGGTTTCGAGATCGAGAGGGTAAATCCTACTTCCTTCCCACTACCGAAGAAGGAAGCTTGCAAAAACTCCTGAGTCGCTTAGTTGACCTCGAACAAGAAGAAAAAGATAAGCTTATAGAAGAAAATTTAAATAACATTCCAAGACACCTGAGATACAAACTACTCAAGCACGCAGGACCGCACCTTCGAATAGATATGCTCAAAAAAATTGATATTGTTGATATCGAAAGATTTGAAGATTTGCTTGAAATTATTAACGCACCGATTGAATATATACTTCTGCATCTCATTTTAAAATTAAACGCAAAACACTTCCAAGATCCTGCAAACATCGCTAGCATTGTCTTAAATTTACCTGATTCAATTGGAAAAAGAATCTTAAAAAGCCTACACAAAGATGGGGTCATTAATCACACTGACTATCAAAACATTTTAAAACTACATCGTCTTATAAGCGACAATGATGTCTCCATAGGTCAGAAAGACAATCCCACGATACCAACTATCGCAACACTTGCAGTCACGACACTTTATATAGGCGTACTAACCATTGAAACCATGCAACAAGTCCTCACCTACGCAAAGAAAGGGCATTTCGTTGGTATACGCACTATTAAGATTGAGGATTATGATGAGCAATTGTCTAAAAAACAACGTGATCATTTTCTACGCCTATTAGAAAATGATAAGATAAACTTGCCCGGACTAGAAACTATCTCATTACCTCGCATGAACAGAAGTCCTTTCTCTAGACTCTTTAAACGAAAAGAAGAAGCAACGTACACGACACATACAATCCCTACAGACAGTCATCCAAGAGAAATCACATACTATCTGGAAGATAAAGCAGAAGCTCTCTCTAGCGTAATAAAGTCAGACTCGAAATCCAAGAAAAAACTTTACGTTCGTAAAAACCGCTCGCAAAAACGAAAATCCATCTTAACAATACGCACGTTGATTCTAACTTTACTACTCGTCGCTGTGGCAAGCGTGTTAATTATCGCAGGCTCATTGGCAGGATTCTATCTCTTCGGGCTATCACCACTTGTCGCAACCGCGATCGCTGTTGCAAGCGTAGCTCTTGCCATACTATTCATTACCTCATTTAGTATAGGTGTAGGTGGCTTCACACGCCTAGTCAAACATCTACAAAATAAAAAAACAAACGCTTTAACCAGTGATAAAAATAGCATTATGTCCATGCAGGCTGAAGGTGAGATCTTAAACCCCATGCCTAACGCATCGGACCAAGTACGAATTAGCGCCATGTCATCCCATGTTGATGATAGGGGACGCTTGACTGAAGAGGACGTGACACCTTATCGACTCAGTGACTGTATCATTTCACAGACAGTACCAACGCTCACAAAAGAAATGATCGATGCATATAAAAATGACTTTCACTCAGAGCGCGTACACTATTATTTCAGTACGGAAATCAAGAAAGCGCATACCTGGCAACGACTTCGATCGATGAGCAGCCAAGAAAATATAAATGGCATCTATAGCGAGCCAGAGACAGAGATTGAAATTGCGAGAGGCTCTGATGGTTTTTTCTATGTGCGCGCAAAAAACCCCTGCAGCATTTCTTATGTTATTTCAACTAAACCAGCTACAGCCAATGATGACTTATTTAGTGCTGTACCTTCTGACAACCCGATTAAAACAGTTATCACTGACTATAAGGATAGTGATAAATTAGAGATGTCTACGACAAAGAAAACCAAACGTCCCAAACGTATCAGCGACAAAGCTTAGTTAGAGCAGTTATTTGAGGAGCGCGGAGGCGTGTGTCGTCATCGTTGCGCAGCAGTGAAATATAAGCTTGACTCACACCCAAGTATCAATCCCCGTGATGTCAGAACAGTCATTATCAATAATAATCATGCTATCCTTGAATTTAAGCACACGTTTGCAGGTCACGCTTGGATTGAAGATGGAACCTACTGGATTCCTGTCGACCTAGGCGGTGGACAAACAACAAAGAAATATTCAAACAAACTTATAGGCTCGATTGCCTCTAAGCTCCTTCCCTCTAACAAAGATATACCCCAAGATAAAGGCGCCTCAAAAGCTTCACAGAGTGACGACATCTCAAGCATCAAACGTAGAAACGAGTTGCATGAACTTGTCGCTACCCATGTAAAAAACATTACCGTTGATACCATCGACACCCTTACCTATGAAATCATGAAGCCAGAACATCGACACATTCACATTCAATCAGAAAACATAGCAGAACACGCGTCAGTAATACAAAGACACGCAAGAAACGCTGATATTGCTTGCTACTACATCATAATGCCGGGTTATATCGATAGTGCTAAGCAACGTCTTGTCGCTGAAGAATCACCTCGAGAAGACAATGCATCTCATCATGATGTTCACGTATCAACCCAAGGTCAGCTCGATGAATTTCTTTCGAGCCTCAGACACACGGTTGCCTCCCAAAAAGGCAAAGAACCTGCCGCACAAACAGCTATTATCATGGTCAATCTCGATGCGTTTAGTGAGCACGAACAAGTAGCCTTAGACAGGTTGCTAGACGATGAACGCAGCATCATGAATATCGCTATACCCGATCACGTTAAGATCATAACACTTAGCAAGAATCTACGTGACAAAGCACTCATGTCGCGTTTAGATGTAAAAATCAATTCTGAAATACACTTCACAGACCAACTCACTGAAGATGACACCGTACGTATTCCTGTCGATGTGGAAGGGTCCGCTAATATTTTCGACAAACTGTTAGGTCCGACGGTTATACACGGTGACGATGTCATTTGGCATCGTAGTGAACTAAGCATGCAATTGGAACATGAGCTCGATCCGACTAAACAGTACGTCATCGAACTCGTCAATCTTCCTTCAGGGTTGTTATATGACTTGCAAAGCGCACTCGATCACATCAGTGCGCGTGGTTATATCAACCGTAACGGCTATAAAATACCCGTACCCGATAATGTTAGGTTTGTTTGTGATCCTACACCACTGAGCTTTACACACTTTGAAGAAATAAGTGTCGAACGAGACATGACTATGAGCGATTTACCCGTTGATACTTTGCTCATTAATACTGAATTATTTGACTATTTACTTCATGATTACACAACCGATGAAGGCAAATATTTCACTAAAGCTGGCTTGTTAGAAGCGCATCAAGATAGTGAATTATCACTATTCGTCACTTCAAATTTGTCACCTAACCAATGGTACAGCTTGTTGCATGGTGCAGAAAAATATAACGTCACACTAAAGCTCGCGATAGCGCCTAAGGTTGATATACCGGCTGGTATCAAGACTTGCGAGCTTGAACTTACAGCTGAAGAAGGTGCTGGCGTAGGTCTACACTCTACAAAATCTGTGTTTGTTACAAATTCCCCGTACAAAACTATCCGCTCACTAACAGAGGACGCTGGCGAGACAACCTTTATCTTCGCTGTCGAAGATTATCATTACGACGATTTGGTATCTGCTATCACCTATGACATCTGCGAAGAAAGTGATGCAATCCCATTCTATAATTTCGATATCAGGCAAAGTGATATCATCACGAAGTTAAACGAAGGATTCGATGTTATTTTACGCGGAACTTTCTCTGAGCCACTATTGCAGATGATGCAGCCTCTTATGCTCGCAAGGCCGTATTATTGGCATAACGGTGAAAAACAGTTTCTGAGTGAAGATGCAGGCAAACTCTTCTTTGTTATCGTTCATCCCAAGGGTGCTAGTAACCGTGATACGGCACTCACATTTTTAGATGACAACCTTACACAGTATGATGAGTTCGACCTCTCTGCAACAGAGGCAACATCAATCTGTGAAGCCATCGATGAGGCTATCGATTTCACAAATATTGATTTAACGGATACAGCAACTCAAGCAAAAGCGTTTATCACCCACCGTATCGAACACGTTACCGATTTACTCAACCAACACAACATTATTCAGCTCACAGGCCCAACCGGTGTCGGTAAAAGTGGCCTGCTGCAAGAGATAGCAAGCCGAGATGATGGAACTGTCGTTTACACGGGACTTGAAAGTCTTGAGGAGTGGGCCACTGATAAATCATCTAAACGTAAAATTCTCTTCATCGATGAAGCAAACATCGAAAACAAACACTTAACGATGTTTACACCTTTGCTTCCTGATGGCAGTAAACAACTCCTCTACAAAGGTAAAATCTACGATCTAAATACGACTGATGACAGTGAGTGCTTCCAAGTTGTCTTCGCACACAATCCAAGCGAGTATGGCGGCGGTCGCAACAAACAACTTCTATTTAGTCATTTCAATATTCCTGAGCTTACATTCGATCATTTTCATCCAGCTTACGTTTACGAAAAAATGTTAAAGCCTATTTTTATCGAACAAGGCATCACTGATGAAGCGATAATAAATGAATTTTGCGAAATACTGCTTGAGCTGTATTGCTTGAACCGAACCGAGCCAACCTTCACGGTACGCAATCTTCAGCAGCGAGCACTCGAATTTGCAATGCGTACCACAGGTGAAGCCACGTTTGAGACTATTAACCCAGATAAATACATACCTATCCCCTCTCAAATCCCGCATCTCGAAAAGATAGAACGCCTTATAAGAACCAAAGCTTTGATGCGCACACACCCAACTCACCATAACTTAGTAGGTCTAAGCTGTGTCTTATTAGAGGGACACTCGGGTACAGGTAAGAGTGCACTGACTGAATACATGTTAACTCTTCATGGTTACCAATCAGCAATGACAGAGTGTGAAGAAACATCACCCTACCAAATATATCTCAAGCCTGAGCTTACAGCTAGTGAGCGCAATGATTTGCTCACAAGCGCAAAACATGTAGCTCGCGGCGAACCACGCTACTACTTGCATCTCGATGCAAGCTTACCTTACAAAGCCAAAAAAGATTTATTAACGCTTGCGTTTCATCGCGGTGATGCCGTCTGGATCGATGAAATCAATACGTGTATCGATGATGGTCTTGAGCCTGTCATTAATACGCTTGCGACAGGTGTCGATAGCGCTATGCAGCCCGCTGAAAATCAAGGCTTCATGCTTTTTATGTCCGCAAACGATGCGGCGCAAATGAAAGGTCGTAGTCGCTTAAGTCCAGCGATACAGGCCCGTAGCTTAAAACTCACCATCGAGCCTGTAAACAAAGATGATTTAGAAACGATCATTGCTCATAAGATAGATGATCAATCGATTGATACTAAACGCCTGGCAAGTGATCTCAGCAAAGCCTGTGAACGCATCAATCTTCGCCAACTAAATCGTCATATGACACGTATGCTGCCGATGTATGAAATAAGTGACGAGGTAGATAGTGTTACTTACCAAACATCTGATGAAAGTCCTATGATATCATCACAAGAAAAAGCTAAAGCTATCGTAGAGGCAGCTCATAGCGCTGCAAACGCTTACTTAAATGAACATAAAACCGCACGCTCGGCAAGCAGACTCTTTACCAAAGTTGCAAACGTATTACCTGGTAAACACATAAGCCGCTGGCTTTCTTACCTAACCACACATGTATTTAAGATTAATATCTTTCGCGGCACAAAGCGTGGTGTGCAATTTGAATTTATCCTCAATAACGATTGTTCGAGTGAATCAATCAACGTCTATCAAAAGAAAGCCCATCGCTGGCTTACAAAACTTTTTACAAAATCAAAAGACAAAACTGAGAGTATCACATCGCTTGAAACCAAAGCACTTATCATGCAGCTACTTGCCATCGAAGCTGTCTTAACTACGATGGGCCAGGGTCGCTTCAACCCGAAAAGATTGCATCAAACAGTACAACAACACCTAAATACTCTAGAATTCCTAGAAGGTAGTGACATACTCATAGAAATTCAAACGCTTGTTGCGAGTTTAAGCAATAGCGTTCGAGATTCTGATATGTTTTCAATTCCAAAGCCAGGTGAAGACAGTTGCTCCTTTACAAAGCAATACGAAGAAACATTCGGTAACACGATTAAGATGATGCAAAGTGAACTTCATAACCCTTACGCCTCAGATAACGCAACGCAAACTTTCGCAGCAGGTGTATGTGAGATGGATAACACTTTGCAGTGCCGTTAATTAAGTAAGCATACGCGTGCGCGTCAACGCCTTACCGAGTTCTACACCAGGTTGGTTAAATGGATTGATACCAAGCATAACAGCTTCATAGAAAACCTTGTGTTCATACATGGCAAGTAGAGCACCTAGTGTAAACGCAGTTAATTGTGGCAATCGAATAAGACTAAATGGTTTTAAGCCTGGCATAAAGCGCTCATCACTGGAAGCAAACTCATTACCATTGCCCTCTAACAACGCTTGGCACTGCCCTTCTAGGCTTGCCTTAACCATTGCTTGTGCCTGTGGGTAATCGCTCGTGACTTCTTCAACTTGAATGATATCGAGCGGGATGCGTTTATCACCCTGATGCAAACACTGGAAATAACTGTGTTGACCAACTAAACCTAAGCCACCCCAAACAACAGCACCCGCGTGAGGTTGTTTACCTAAGCTTTCCATATGTAACTGCTGGCAATAGCTAGGTAACGATCGCAATGCATAGTGATAGGGCAATATCGCGTGAGACTGGGCACCCAAAAATTGTTGCTGCCAAATATCGATAAGAGCGAGTTTAAGTGGAACATTTTCGTTCTCTGTTACACTCGCGACATGGCTATCAATCGCTTTCGCGCCGGCAAGAAACTCCGTAAAAGGCGCATAGCCTAATGCGCAAAGGGCACTTAACGCAACCGGTGACCAAATCGAATAACGACCACCCACACCATCCCAGATCGGTAAAATATTTTCTTGCGGGATCCCAAACGCCTGCGCTTTTGTTGTATTGCTCGTAACCGCAAACATATGTTGACTTAAATCGAGATTACCCAACCAGGTTTTAACGATTTCAGCGGTTAACAAAGTTTCAGCCGTGGTAAACGATTTTGACGTGATAACAACAAGCGTTTGCTCAGGTGCTAGCGTTTGTAAGCGCTGCTCGATTTCAATAGGATCACAACTGGCTATTGAATCAAACGACACGGTGGTTTGATGCTGATTTGCCAGCGCTTCGGTAAGTAACTTAGGTCCCCAGTAAGAGCCGCCCATACCGATATTAAGAACGTGACGTATCGAACTCCCCTGCCAACTACCCGCGCTGACCGCGTTGGCCATCGTCTCGAGTGTGGCGTAGGTTTTTGACATGTCAGAACGAAGATGGCTCGGTGCGCTGTCGCTATCACGCAAGGCGGTGTGAATGACGGCATGGCCCTCACTCGGGTTTTGCCATTCGCAGTTAAGGAGTTTAGACATAGCGCCTGCCACATCCGCACGCTCAGCCAAGGCATACAACGCCGCCCAAGCATCGGCCCCTATCGCTTGGGTATGGACATCAAAACGCAATGATGCCGCGGCCATGGTACTAGGCGCTGTGACAACCGGTTCATCGCTCTTAGCAAGCCGAGCTAACGCCTGCCAAGCCTTCTCAACATTCAACATAGACAAAACCCTAGTTCATGCTACGATAGTGCACATCGAGTTTAAAAGCGCATTATATGATGAAAACAAAGACATATACCATCCCTGAATCCATGCCTCGACACATCTTCCGGGCATACGATATTCGTGGCACCGTGGATAAGGATATGGATGAACATAGCTATTACGCCCTAGGGCTTGTAATTGGTAGTGAAAACCGCGAGCTTGGCCACGATCAGGTCGTCATCGGCCGCGATGGCCGTCTCTCGAGCCCTAGGCTCTGTGATGCCTTAATACAAGGCTTGATGGAAACCGGCCAACACGTTGTCGATACCGGCATTAACCCATCACCTGTCGTCTACTTCGCAAGACACCATCTAAACTTACCGTCTGCCGCGATTATAACCGGTAGCCACAACCCGGCCGAAGACAATGGCATCAAACTCATACTCGATCACCAAACTCTCGCCGAACACGATATCACAGCGCTCCACCACCGCCTGACAGAACGCGCCTTCATGCATGGCGAGGGTCGTTACTCAAAACACCCTATTCAACAAGATTACATCAAAGCTATCGTTTCGCGTGTACAACTAACAAGACCACTAAAAGTCGCTATCGACTGTGGCCACGGCGCCACAGCGGTCATCGCGAAAGAATTATTTACTGCACTCGGTTGTGACGTCACAGCACTCTATGACACACTCGATGGTAACTTCCCAGCGCACCACCCTGATCCCAGTGTGACAAGTAACATGCTCGATCTCAAAGAGCTCGTCGAATGCAAAAACGCCGATATCGGTTTCGCCTTCGACGGCGATGGCGATAGACTCGGTGTCATAAATAACAAGGGGCACATCATTCCCGCTGATCACATCTTAATGGTTTTCGCGCGCGATCTCTTAGAACAAAAACCGGGACGACACATTTTATTCGATGTGAAGTGTACCCACCACTTGCCTAAACTTATTGAAGACTTAGGCGGTGTTGCCGAAATGTGTCCTACAGGACACGCTTTAATTAAACGCCGTATGCTCGCAACTCACTCAGAACTTGCCGGTGAAATGAGCGGCCATATTTTCTTTGCTGATGATTGGTACGGTTTCGATGATGCGTTATTTGCCGCCGCGAGACTCTGCGATATCATATGTCGCGCTGAGTCACCGAACCAACCGTTTGCACGTCTACCACAGAGCTTTGCCTCGGCCGAAATTAAATATCCTATCGCAGATGATGAAAAATTCGACTTCATGACCAAGTTTATCGAAGAAGCTGAATTTAATGACGCAAAAGATGCGATTCGTATCGATGGTTTACGCGTTGAGTTTGACAGCGGCTGGGGTTTACTGCGCGCATCTAACACGGGCGCACACTTAACAGCACGCTTTGAAGCAGACAATCCTGATATGTTAAAAACACTACAAGTCATGTTTGCTAAAGAAATGGAACGCTTAGGTTATAAAGCTAATTAGGTATGAACAATCACGCTCTCAGCGACGCGTAGTGGTTCATCTTGAGGCTTCCTAGCACCGTGAGTGAATGATACTGTGACTACCGTGCCCTTGCCTTCTTCACTCTCAATCGCAAGTTTACCGCCATGCAACTTAACGATGTAATCGATAATATTTAAGCCCAGCCCAAAACCAGCACTCTGCGTCACAGAAGGCACGTCGGCTTGATAAAAACGCTCGGTAAGTGGTGTGATTTTCTCTTCTGAGATACCGACGCCAGTATCAATCACTTTCAAATAACTGTACTCACTGTCTTCACTTAACTCGATCGCCACATTTCCACCACTAGGCGTAAATTTAAGGGCATTATCAACTAAGTTAATTACGACTCGGCGCAATAATATCGGATCGACCCAACCTGTGACATAACCCGAGACATGCAAGTTTATATTGCGTTTATTAGCAATTAGGGAAAAGAATTGCAAAATGGCTGATGTCTCATCGTTAAGTGAAACCAATTTGCGTTTTAACGCCATAGTCGTATCTTTATTACCAACTCGCGCGATAAATAGAAAGTTCTCGACCATACTGTTTAAGCGATATAATTCCTCATACACTGATTGCAGCGTGGATTTCATCGCTTGTGGGTCGTTAGGATCAAACAACGCGAGCTCTACTTGCCCTATGATGATTTGCAAAGGCGTTTTAACTTCGTGCGCCAAATCACTCACCGATGCTTCCAGTTTCTTATATGCGTTATCGATCACTGCAAGCTTCTTGTTAAACGCGTTTGTAATTCGTTTTACTTCGTGCGGACAATTCTCTTCATAGGGCAAGTGCAAGTGATCAAGCGTTATCGATTCGGCCGAACGCACGATATCATAAAGCGATTTCGTATTACGCCGCACTAACAAATAACTCACACAAATAAGCATCAGACTCGCAAGAATAAAAATAAGTATCATTGCATTGCGAAAGCGTTCTAGAATACGCGCCTGATAGGTATAATCGAGCGCGAGAATAATATGTTTATACGATGGGTTTTTTGTTACCGTCGATGTGACGATATAAATATTCTTGTGTTGACGAATAAATTGATATCCATCTTTGCGGACAGGTAGTTGTTCGATCGTTGGTAGCTTGCGGTTTTTCGAGTCAGTCCTTGTCGCTGCGATAAGTCTATCTTCTTCATCCTTAATCCACACCAAATAAAAATAAATTTGTTTATTCTCAACTTCCCATGGGAACCAGTGAATCTCTTGATAAAGTCTCTCGATAGGTACTTGTTTCTTATTTACCAACCGCTTAAGCGTTGTCAGTTGCTCCGTCATATACTGACGCGCATTGTGATAAAAAAGCTGATCTAAAAAAACATAAACCACAACCATTAACACTAATATCGTACTAATGAACGTTAGCGAATTTATAATCGTTAAACGTTTACTGAGTGATAACGATTGCCAATTAGGTTTGAGGCGAGAAAACATAGCCTACACCTCGTAAATTTTTGATAAGGTTTGGTGACTTGAGCTTTTTACGCAAACGATACATGGTCACATCAACGACGTTACTCTCAGCTTCGCTATCTGCGCCCCAAACACGCTCGAGCAAATAAATCTTTGTTAGTAACTCTTGAGGTTTTTCAATGAATTCACGAAGAACAGCAAACTCTTTAGCTGTTAGTTGAATAACTTCACCCCCATACGCCACCTCACGCTTTAATAAATCGACGTGTAATTTACCATGGGTATAGGTTGTCGCCTGTTGTTGATAGTTACGTCGCGCAATCGCCTGCAGTCGTGCACGCAACTCGGAAAATGCAAAGGGTTTAACGAGATAATCATCGGCGCCATAGTCTAAGCCACGCACCCTGTCGAGTGTCTCATCACAGGCCGATAAAATAAGCGTTGGAATATGTATAGATTTATCGCGTAGACGTTTTAAAACTTCCCAACCATTTAGGCCAGGCAACATAATGTCTAACACCATCAAGTCATAGTCATATTCACTGGCGTAAAAAAGCCCCGTCTTGCCATCGTTGACAACATCGACGCTATAACCATATTGCGTTAAACCTTGGGCAAGGTACTGCGCAATTTTCACTTCATCTTCAACAACGAGAACTTTCATGATGTTTAGATAACTGTGACTGACAAGGGTGCAAATTCTGTAGATTCATTGCTACATTTTGCCACAGAATAGGACTCTCTTGCAATCTCATCACCTGAGTCAGAAAGCCCTGACTCATTGTCATCGGACATTTTTGCATCAATACGAGGCGTTTTCTGTAGAAAAAATGACGCTTTCCCATCACTCACAACAGGCACATCATTTTTCTCAACCACACGCTCCATAAGAACATCAATGACATCATCGTTTAAGGTTTTTATAAAGAGCGAAAGTGTCGCTTTGTTGTGGTAATAACCGTGTGCCTTCCACCAATAAAGCGCCGCAAGACCCGTTACTATGGCAAGCGCACCCATCAACACAAGAGGGTTTCCGGCAATACTCACAAGTGCTGGAATGAGTGGAATAATGGTTAAAACGATCATGACATGGGTACACGCAAGCATGGCAAAAAAGAGCGACGTATCGAATAATTCACGGCTAAGCTTAGCAGGATTTCGACGCGTTTTTTTCCTAGACTTTTGCCATAAATCATCAAGACAGACATGGTCCACCGTCTCATTTTTCTCATCGCAAATATACGTTTCTAGCCCTTGTTGACGAGTGATGACACGTGCTAACTCTTTCTTATCTTTTCTAGCTGAAACATAGCGGTTGTACGTAAATACCACGGCCATAAGCACACAGCTTGCGATAGCAGCAAGCGCAACCGCGCCAACCACCATAGGAATGAGCGTGTGCAGAGAAAACGCCGCAAGCGACAGATGACAGACTTGCAGCGCAAACATAGAAGCATCGAGAATCAGCGATGAGCAATCTAGCCCGTAGATGAAAATACGCCACTTGGGAATCAAGGGCACATGTTTCTTAGCCCAGGGTTGAATAGTCTCGCCTACCTTATCGACGGCTTGTGGGCGTATGGCTTGCTTGCTGCGTCGCTTACGCAGGGTGCTACCTTTATTATGCTCAAACCATAACAGTGCAGCCAACTCCGCACGGTCAATGCCGCGCCAAAGATCTGGTCTATCTGAGTCATTACTTTTCACGTTCTTTAAAAACGGTACCCTAAGAAGCCCCATCGACAGCTTATTCCCTCGTTTTACCCCAAGTGTGACAATAATAACGCACCACACTTAAGCACGAATGACATTTATATGACATTTCTGTCATACTTTTGTACTTCTACCGCAATTGAGTTTATAATCTTACCGCACTCTTTATGAAAAGGTTAAGGTATGCGCATTCGCAAAGCTGTATTTCCTGTGGCTGGTCTAGGTACCCGTTTCTTACCCGCCACCAAGGCTAATCCCAAGGAGATGTTGCCTATCGTCGACAAGCCTCTTATTCAGTATGCTGTTGAAGAGGCGCTCGCAGCAGGGATAGAAGAATGCATCTTCGTCACCAATGCTAATAAGCGCGCCATCGAAGATCATTTCGATCGCAACATCGAACTCGAGCACTACCTACAAAGCCGTGGCCAAGAGGCGCAACTAAAAGTCTTGCAAAACATTATGCCAGACAACGTCACCTGGTGTTACGTCCGTCAAAGTGAACCAAAAGGTTTGGGACACGCCATCTTAACGGCTGCACCGCTAGTCGGTGATGAACCCTTTGCAGTATTGCTTGCTGACGATTTCATTATGAACGATGGCGTGCCTTGTCTCGAACAAATGGTCGCCCACTTTGCTAACACCAACCGTAGCCTCGTTGCAGTCGAACCTGTGGCTCCACAAGCAACACAACAGTATGGTGTCATAAGCTTCCAAGATGCGCCCAATCCTGCGACAACTATCGATGGCATTGTTGAAAAGCCCGCTCCAGATGTTGCGCCCTCTCACTACGGGGTCGTCGGTCGCTACGTCTTAACCCCGACTATCTTCAACCACTTACAACACACCAAGCCCGGCTTAAAAGGTGAAATTCAGCTGACCGATGCCATTGCCACGTTACTTAACGAAGAAGCCATTGATGCCCTACACTTTGCAGGCAAACGCTTTGATTGTGGCAATAAGCTCGGCTATGTCCAAGCAACGCTTGCCGTTGCAATGACTCACCCCGAGATAAGAGAAAGTTTAGACAAAAAAACGGCCTCGGACTTATACGCTACGTAGACGGCATTCATGCTCTGCAGAGCAGAGCTCGTTCTCGTATCCCCATTTCTGCTGGGGATAAATCCGCTTTGAAACCTGCCCGCCCACGTAGCGCATAAGACCGAGGCCGTTTGGGTGGTCACATATTCTCGTAGTTAGGACCACCGCCGCCCTCAGGCGGCATCCACTGTATATTTTGTTTTGGATCTTTTATGTCACACGCTTTACAGTGGATACAATTCTGCGCATTTATCTGCAGTCGCGCGTCCATATTTTCATTGTAGACGATTTCATACACGCCTGCTGGGCAATAACGTGTTTCCGGTGAGGCATAAAGCTTATAATTGTTGTCTATTGCTAAGCTTTTGTTTTTTAATACCAAATGACACGGTTGATCTTCGCTGTGGTAGGTATTTGTTAAGTAAACTGAGGACAACCTATCAAAGGTAAGCACATTATCAGGCTTCGGATAATCGATTTTTACTGCCGCTTCAGCTGGCCTTAAGGCGGCATGGTCGGGCTCTTTTGTCTTGAAAGTATAAGGTACTAGACCACGAAAAATATAGGTGTCTAGCGCGGCATGGAGCATTCCAGGCACCAATCCATAGCGAAATGCCGGGCGAATATTACGGACCGCTTTGAGCTCTTGATACAACCAAGAAGCTTTTAACCGCACTGGATATTCGGTCGCCTCACGTTCGTCTTTTTCAAGACACATAACGATGGCTTCTGCGGCACACAATGCAGATTTCATTGCCGTATGCGTACCCTTAATCTTAGGCACATTCAATGTACCCGCAGCGCAGCCTATGAGACAACCACCTGGAAACGTAAGCTTAGGCAAGGATTGTAAACCACCCTCGTTTAGCGAACGCGCGCCATAACTAATTCGCTTGCCGCCTTGCAAGAGTGATTTGATGAACGGGTGCTGTTTGAAGCGCTGAAATTCGTGGAATGGACTCAAATACGGATTTTGATAATCGAGCCCTACCACATAACCGATGTAAACACGGTTATGTGGTAGATGATAAACAAACGAACCACCGTACGTCTTTTTATCGAGTGGCCAGCCCACACTGTGCCATGCACTACCTGATTTATACTGCGGGCTATCGACTTCCCACAGTTCCTTAAGTCCCAAGCCATAAGTCTGTGGGCAAACATCTTTGCGTAAATCGAAGTGCTTCATCACGAGCTCACTCAACGAACCACGACAGCCTTCAGCAAAAATGGTCTGTTTGCCGAGTAGCGCCATACCACGTTGATACTGTGCCGTTTGTTCACCTCGAGCATTTATCCCCACATCACCAGTAGCCACCCCGATGACGCTACCTTGCTCATCAAAAAGCACTTCTGCACCCGCAAAACCAGGGTATATTTCAACACCCAAACGCTCAGCAACAGTTGCAAGCCAGCGACACAGGTTACCGAGGCTTACGATATAATTCCCCTCATTACGCATAGGCCGCGGGGTGGGTAACTTAAAAGCTCGCTTTGATGTCAACCAATAGAACGCATCATGTTCGACAGCCGTGGCAAAATTAGCGGCATGATCACGCCAATCGGGTAAAAACTCATCTAAGGCCCTAGGCTCGATAACAGCGCCCGATAGAATATGTGCCCCAACGCTCGCACCTTTTTCGAGTACGCAGACTGTTAGTGATGCATTGAGCTGTTTTAAACGTATCGCAGCGGATAAACCAGCCGGACCTGCTCCAACAATTACCACATCATAGCTCATACTCTCTCTATCCATAGACATAAACTCCCGAATCAATGATAATTATCTTTTTAGCCAGTATACACAAAGGGGTAAACCATGCCATCTTTTGACGTCGTCTCAGAAGTTGATGGACATGAGCTAACAAATGCCATCGACCAAGCTAACCGTGAAATCACCAATCGCTTTGACTTCAAAGACAGCGGAGCAACCTTCGAACGCGAAGGTGATAACGCAATTGCGTTAAAAGCGCCTAATGATTTCCAAGTTAAACAAATGAAAGACATCCTTGTCGAAAAGCTTGTGAAACGTCAGATCGACGTCAAAAGCCTTGATTTCGGTGAGATCGATAAGAGCCTACACGAAGCCGTCATGCGTGCGACCGTGAAACAAGGTATTGACCAGCCTACGGCTAAGCAGATAAATAAGCTTATCAAAGATGCGAAACTGAAGGTTCAATCGAGCATTCAAGGCGATAAGGTACGTGTCACGGGTAAAAAACGTGATGACTTGCAAGCAACTATCAGTATGCTCAAAGAAGCAAACCTAGAGATAGCCTTGCAGTACACCAATTTTCGCGATTAACAGGTGACTGGACAAAGCCTGCGTAATAACGCACACTTTACAACCATAAGAAGTCGGTACGCCAAGGAGAATAACAATGCGCCGCACCCCCATCGTTTACCTACTCACGCTAGCGCTAGGCCTGAGCCTCGCAAATACTGTATTTGCCGCCGCAACTGAGGGCTTCTTTGTCGATCTCAAAGGCGCGCTCGCCTACACACCAAAGCTGAAACTATCAGGCCCAGTGCCGCAGAACTTAACCTACGACGGTGAATATGTCGTCGGTACCCAATTTGGTTACAAAGGCGGCCCAATGCGCTATTCGGTCGAATTCCTCTACCAGGATTCAAGCGCTGATCGTGTCACCGTCTCCGGCTCAGCTATCGAGTCCGATAATGGTGAGTTCTCAGCGGGCGGACGCACGCGCGTCTACAGCGCACTTATCAACGTCTTCTACGACTTCGATAACCACGAATACCCCGTCGTACCTTACATCGGCGGTGGTTTCGGTTATGCCAATGTCGACACAGGTGTCGATACCGTGAATTACATCAACACGATCGAAGGCAACAGCGACACATTCTCCTACCAAGGGATTGTGGGCGTATCATACGTCTTCACAGAAAACTTCACAGCCGCAATCGAGTACCGCTACTTCGGTACGGGTCGTGTGACACATAACACCGTCTCATCGTTGTTCGTCACCACTGATTTGAAGAAGCGTTTCCAAAACCACATCGTTGCCTTTGTCCTTTCGTACTACGCGGGATAAAGCAGAAGGTATAACGCAAAAAAGCCCCACAACACTAATAATGTGTAGGCACCTGCAAGTATGTCATCGAACATAATGGCAAAGCCGCCACGTGCTTGCTGCTCAAAAGAGCGAATAGGCCACGGTTTCCAGATATCAAACAAGCGAAACAAGGCAAATGATAAAATGATGTTTGGCCAACTAAATGGCATCAAGTAGAGCACAAGCGCATAAGCACACGCCTCATCGCAAACAATCGAAGGATCGTCATCTGCGCCCAAGGTCTCAATCATCATCTCACTCGCGAGAATACCCAAATAAAATAATCCAAACCACGGGATGAGATAGAAGCGTTGTGTCACAGAAATAAGTAACGCGTAAATGAGGTAACCACCGAGTGTACCCCAAGTACCGGGTGCAAATGGCATAAGCCCAAGACCACCACCATACGCATACGCGCGTTTAAGATCTCGCGAAGTGATCATATCCTTTGATCTCCAAATCAATAGCCTCGCCCGCGCGCTCGAAACTAACACCACTGCCGGCATTGATCTCACCAATGCGTGTGAGCGGACAAGCACACTGCTCGGCTAAAGCGAGCAAGTCATTATGATACGCTGGAGATACAGTAAAGCATAGTTCATAATCATCTCCACCGCTCATCGCGAGCCTACACGCCTCATCGCCTGCCACCGTTTGTTTAAGCGCTTCTGCGACAGGCACCTTGTCAATATCGATAACTGCCCCAACACCACTTTGACGCGCAATGTGATCCAAGTCAGCCACTAAACCATCAGACAAATCGATAGCAGCATGCACATATGGTGCAAACGCTAACGCTTCGTTAACGCGTGGCGTCGGATAATGCCACGTGTGCATCACTCGACGTAGTATCTCCGTTTGAGGCGCAAGTCGTCCCTTGCTCGCCTCATAGGCAAGCCTCGCGGCACCAAGTTCACCAGTGACATAAATCGCATCACCAACACGCGCTCCTCGCCTAAGAAGCGGCTTCAACACACGACCGATAACCGTCACCGTCATCGACATCGCACCACGCGTTGTATCACCCCCAACAAGCTCGACGTTATAAGCACTCGCCAATTTAAAAAAACTTTTTTTAAAGTCAGATAACCAATCAGTATCGAGTTCAGGTAATGAAAGTGCGAGTAAGGCATGCGTTGGTTTCGCACCCATCGCAGCAAGATCACTTAAATTGACCGCTAAGGCACGATGGCCAATAGCGTGTGGCCCCCAGTCTGCCTGGAAGTGCACACCTTCGTTGCAAGTATCACATGCAATGGCGAGATCGGGTTCGATAATTGCAGCATCATCACCGATACCACATAAGACATCATCGCGCGTAACTGTTTGACTAAGTACAAGATCAGCGATTAAGCCAAATTCATTCATGACTTATTTCTTCAGCACGGTGAGAATTCGCGAGTTTATCAAGCACGCCATTAATATATTTATGGCTCTCATTCGCACCGAATTGCTTAGCCAACTCAATACCTTCGTTGATCACAACGCGGTAAGGAATTTCTAAACGATTCATCAATTCATAACAACCGATACGCAAGATTTGGTGTTCGACAGGCGTCAAACTTTTAATATCACGATCGAGGTAATCTTTAATAACATCATCAAGTGCCTTGTGACCACGCACAATGCCATGCAAAGACGAATGAAAATAATCGACATCGACTTTTGTCATGTCATTAAAAACGTGGAACTCAGCCTCGATCGCAGCAAGTTCAGGACGACTCATCGTCCATTGATATAACGCTTGTAATAACAAGCGGCGCGCGCGCCTGCGCGCATTGGAAGAAACGTCAGCCATTACAAATCCTCAGGCTCTGATTGCAAGCGTTTTATTTCGTGGTGAAATTCATTGAGATCTTCAAAGCGACGATAGACCGAAGCAAAACGCACGTACGCGACATGGTCAAGTTTCTTCAACGCATCCATCACTAACTCACCAATTTGCATTGACGATACTTCGCGCTCACCACTCTCACGCAACTTTGTTTTGATGCTATGAATCACACGCTCACACGCTTCGATACTTACGGGACGTTTTTCTAGTGCGCGTAACAAACCACTACGTAGTTTGTCTTCGTCAAATGGCTTACGCCTGCCATCACGTTTGATAATGTCAGGCATCACCAACACAGCACTCTCGTAAGTATTGAAACGTTCACCGCATAGCACACACTGGCGACGTCTGCGCACTTGGCTACCCACACCAACCAAACGTGAATCGATAACTTTTGTATCTTCGGCTTTGCAAAAAGGACAGTGCATTGCTTTAGCTCAGACGATAGACAGAAAAACGCTCACACAAATCCAACGCTTCTTGCTTAACACGCTCGATCGTCGCTTTATTATCGACATCTTCGATAATATCGGCAATCCAATTTGTAAGCGTCTTAATTTCAGGCTCAGTAAAACCACGCGTTGTCACAGCCGGCGTACCAAGTCGCAAACCACTCGTGACAAAAGGTGAACGCGGATCGTTAGGAACGGTATTACGATTAACAGTAATATTAGCTGCACCAAGCGCCTCATCAGCTGCTTTACCCGTAATGTCTTTCGCGACAAGGCTTACGAGAAAGAGGTGAGTATCGGTGCCACCCGAAACGATGTCAAAACCACGCGCTTGTAGGCCTGTTGCCATCGTTTTCGCATTATCGATAACCTGCTGCTGGTAGACTTTAAATTCGGGTTGTAACGCTTCGAGAAACGCAACCGCTTTACCTGCAATCACATGCATCAAAGGACCACCTTGCAAACCAGGAAACACCGCACTATTTAATTTCTTTTCGATCTCAGGATTCTCGCGCGCGATGATGATACCGCTACGAGGACCTCTTAAGGTCTTATGTGTTGTCGATGTCACGACATCAGCAAACGGTACGGGGTTAGGATATAACCCGGCTGCCACTAAACCTGAAATGTGTGCCATATCGACAAGCAAGTAAGCACCAACTTCATCGGCAATATCACGAAATATTTGCCAATCAACAATACGTGAATAAGCAGAAAAACCGGCTATCAATAATTTTGGCTTATGTTTTTTTGCCAGATTGCGCACCTGGTCGTAGTCGATCAAGCCCGTTGCTGGATCGACACCGTATTGTACCGAGTGATAGACCTTACCTGAAAAGTTAACTTTGCAACCATGCGTCAAGTGGCCACCATCTGGCAAGGACATACCGAGTAAGGTATCGCCAGCTTCAATTAAAGCCATGTAGGCAGCCGCGTTAGCTTGTGAGCCAGAATGAGGCTGGACGTTCGCGTAGTGGGCGCCGTAGAGTTGCTTGACGCGATCACGCGCCAAATCTTCGGCTATATCAACATACTCACACCCACCGTAATAACGCTTAGCAGGGTAACCCTCAGCATATTTGTTGGTCATAAGTGAGCCTTGTGCCTCAAGCACACGTGGGCTTGTGTAATTCTCAGACGCGATGAGCTCGATGTGTTCTTCCTGGCGGCGAGCCTCATATTTCAACGCCTTAGCTAGCTCATCGTCAAACCCTGCAATCGTAAAAGTGTTATCAAACATAGCAACTTTGTCCCATTAACTTTATAATCGCTTATTCTAACATAACCAATTGACTGTGCAATCAGCATTATCGAGTGAGTGATGGCTAACAAAATAGATAAACAAGCCCTAAAGATGTTAAAACAGGCGAATCAGTACCTAGCCCAAGGCTATTATGCGCGCGCCGAGCAACTCTACAACAGCGTACTACGCCGTAACCCAAACGACGCCTATGCGCTTTGCTACCTAGGCGTATTGTTACACCACACCAATCGCTCGACTGAGGCCCTCAAGTACCTCAACAAAGCTTGTAAAATCGAGCCTAAAAATCCAACCTTTTGGCACAACTACGGCTCGACGCTGCAAGAGATGGGGAGAATTCATAAATCGATTCAAACACTACAAAAAGCACGTGCGTTGAGATCCGATTTTGCTGACACTTACCACAACCTTAGAATTTGCTACACCTACCTAGGTGATAAAGATGCAGCCTACCGCGCGAGCGAGCTTGCAGTACGCTATGCGCCGCGAGATACCGAGATTTTACTCAATCACGCCAACTTACTAAGACAGGCCCGTGACATGGAAGGCGCCCATGCCTATTACAAACAAGCAGTGGCTTACAACCCAACAGCACCCGATGCACTGATCAACCTCTATGCGTTTAATCAATCGTTGTGTCTATGGGATAACTATGATGACGAAGCTAAACGAATGGTAGAACTCACCGAACAAGAGATGACGCAAAATAAAGCGTTATCTTTATCCTGCCACACCGCCTTAAATCTGCCGAGTTCGCGTGCTTTCCAATTCAAAACTAGTCAGTACACAGCACAATTCATCAGTAAAAATCTCACCCCGCTGCCAACAAAACCACGCAGACTCGATAACGAGAAAGCAGGTCGGATTCGACTAGGCTACTTGTCTAACGATTTCCATAACCACGCGACTATGCATCTCATGGCGGGCATTTTCCGCCAACATGATCGCAAGCAATTTGAAATCTATATTTACTCACACGGCCCAGAGCCCACAAATGATGAGAGCTATCGCAAACAATTGCTCGAAAACGTCGATAAATTTCGCGACGTGCGTTCCTTAGAACATACGAGCACAGCCGAACTTATACAAGAAGATGAGATCGATATTCTCATCGACTTAAAAGGCCACACTGCGGGAACCCGCTTCCAAATCTGTGCGCTAAGACCCGCGCCTATCACCGTGACCTATGTGGGTTTTCCTGCATCAACCGGTGCGAACTACATCGACTACATCATCGCTGATGCAAACGTGGCGCCTTTGTGTGATGCCGAGTACTTCAGCGAAAAAATCGTTCACATGCCACATTGCTACTTGCCGAACGATAATCAGCAAGCTATCGCCACGCGCACACCTAGCCGCGACGAGTTAGGCTTACCGACCAATGCTTTTGTCTTTGCTTCACTTAACAGTCAATACAAAATCACTCCTGATAACTTCGCATGCTGGATGCAGTGTTTGCAGGAAGTCGATAACAGTGTGCTGTGGATGTACCTGCGCGAAGATATCGCTAAATCCAATATTCGCAAAGAAGCAAAGAAACATGGCATCGCAAGCGATAGAATTATCTTCATGTCGGCTGTCGATAAGCCAAAACATTTAGCTCGCATACGCCAAGCCGATCTGGTGCTCGACACCTTCATCATCAACGGCCACACCACAACCTGTGACGCACTGTGGGCCGGGGTTCCCGTTCTAACGCTAGAAGGTAATACCTTCGCAAGCAGGGTTGCGAGTAGCCATTTAAATGCTGTGAACATGCCGTCACTCGTGACTAAAACCAAAGAAGCTTATGTCCATCGCGCTATTGAGCTTGCGCGCGATACCAACCAATTACAAAAACAGCGCGCAAGACTTGCAGAAAATCTAAAAACAGCGCCACTCTTCCAAACTGAAACCTATGTACGCCACCTAGAGAAGGCTTTTGCTACCATGTGGGCGATCTATAAGCGTGAGGAAGAGCCGCGTGCCTTCAGTGTTGAAACACGCGAGGTGGCACCCGAAGTGCCCGATGTTGTGTCTTGATCAGTCGTCTTTTTTGCACGATCCTTTGCAGCAACAGTAGAAAGTAAAATAGTTATATAGGAATGC
>Ga0180433_10000798_pt1 | contig 53266 bp, 40 predicted proteins | sample SS_ome_8_FD_132980 | JGI IMG/M metagenome (GOLD analysis project Ga0180433, IMG submission 132980) | Hypersaline lake sediment archaeal communities from the Salton Sea, California, USA - SS_1_D_1 metaG | ecosystem: Environmental > Aquatic > Non-marine Saline and Alkaline > Hypersaline >...
AGAACGCCGGGTCGGACGAACCCCGCTTCAACGAGACTCAGGAGGCGGAGAACGCCGGGTCGGACGAACCCCGCTCCAACGAGACTCAGGAGGCGGAGAACGCCGGGTCGGACGAACCCCGCTCCAACGAGACTCAGGAGGCGGAGAACGCCGGGTCGGACGAACCCCGCGATCGAGATAGAGAACATGCCGAGACGAGTGAGAGAACCGAGGGGTGAGGAGAGAGGGGAGGGAGAGTGCGGAATGGGAGATTCACCGAGCTTCAAGGATATTGCAAGAGAGTGTATCGCGGATCTGATTCCCTATAAGGGCGGCAAGCCGGCCAGCGATCTGAGGCGCGAGATGGGAGTGGAGGAGGTCTTCAAGTTCGCGTCCAACGAGAGTCCGCTAGGGCCTTCGCCCTTGGCGATAGAGGCCATGGAGAGAACCGCCAAGGAGGCCAACAGGTATCCCGACAGCGGATGCTACTACTTGAGGGAGAAGATCGCCGACAGGCTGGGTTGCTCCATGGAGGAGATCGTCGCGGGCAGCGGATCGAATGAGTTGGTCAATCTCGCGATGGCCGTGGTGATCGATCCGGGCGACGAAGCGATTATCGCCGACCCATCCTTCATAATGTACGCGATAGCCGTGAAGACCATGGGGGGCGTGCCGGTCTTTGTTCCGACGGTGAACTTCGAGCACGACCTCAAGGCGATGGCCGAGGCGATCGGCCCTCGGACCAAGGCGGTCTTCGTCTGCAACCCGAACAATCCGACGGGCGCCATGATCAGAAGAAAAGAGATCGAGGAGTTCATGGCCTCCGTCCCGGACCGTGTCCTGGTCGTGTTCGACGAGGCGTACTACGAGTACATTACGGATCCCGAGTACCCCGACACGCTCCGGTACGTTCGCGAGAAGAAGAACGTGCTGGTGCTTAGGACCTTTTCCAAAGTTTACTCGCTGGCGGGGCTCCGTGTCGGATATGGGATAGCCAAGCCGGATATCATAGAATATTTCAACCGCGTCCGACTTCCCTTTAACGTAACAACCCCGGCGCAGGCCGCCGCGATGGCGAGCCTGGATGATCCCGAGCAGGTCCTCAAGAGCAGGGCGGTAAACGACGAAGGGATGGCGTACCTGAAGGGCGAGTTTGAGCGGCTGGGCTTCGGTGTTGCGGAATCCTACACGAATTTCCTCTTGGTGGACCTGAAGAGAAGCGGGCCGGCGGTTTCAAAGCGGCTGGAGGAGATGGGACTCATCGTGCGGCCGATGAAGGCTTTCAGGCTGCCCGATCAGTACGTGCGGATAACCGTTGGGCTGCCTCACGAGAACGAGCGTCTGGTTGAGGGCCTGAAGCGGATATGCGCCTCGGGCGAGGGCGATCCGAAAGCGTGAAAAAGATAACGATTACAATCGACGGCCCCGCGGGGTCGGGCAAGAGCACGACGGCCCGACTCGTCGCGAGACGCCTGGGATACCGGTACCTCGACACCGGAGCCATGTACAGGGCCGTGGCCCTGAAGTGTCTGGAGGAAGGGGTGGCGTTCGACGATGAGGAGCGGGTGACGGGCGTCGCCGAAAGCGCTTCGCTCGGGTTTCGGTGGGACGAGGATCAGGTGGGGGTCGAGCTGGACGGGCGGGACGTCACGGATGAGATAAGAGTGCGGGCGGTCTCCGAGGGGGCGTCGAAGATAGGCACGCTGAGTGCCTTCAGGGAAGTGCTCACGGCGAAGCAGTGGGAACTGGGCCGCGGCGGCGGGGTGGTCGCCGAGGGAAGGGACATGGGAACCGTGGTCTTCCCCGACGCCGAGCTTAAGATATACATGGATGCCGAGATCGGCGAGCGCGCGAGGCGCAGGGCGATGCAGTATCCTTTGGGAGGGATGCAGGCGGACCTCGATATCCTGAGGAAGGAACTGGAGGAGAGGGACTCGAGAGACAGCTCGAGAGAGGTCGGCCCGCTGGTCGCCGCGACCGACGCGGTTCGCATAGACACTACCTCCCTTTCGATTGAAGAGCAGGTCAACGCCGTCGTGCGGTTGGCCGGAGAGATTCTGGAGGACGGCCCGAAGAGGTGAGACTCGGATACCGGTTGTCCTGGTGGTTGACCAACATCGTGGCCCGCGTCCTGCTCGGCCTGAGAGTCCGAGGCAGGGAGCACATTCCCAGGACGGGCGGCTTGATCGTCGCGTGCAATCACATCTCGTACTGGGATCCTCCGCTGCTTGGGATGGCTTTCGACAGGGAGCTGTTCTACCTGGCGAAGCGGGACCTGTTCAGGAATAGATGGTTTGCGGCCTTGATCAAGGCTCATAACGCGGTTCCTTTGAGCAGAGAGGCGTTCAGCCGGAGCGGCCTGACCAAGGCGATTGAAATCGTGAAATCCGGCCGGGCGATAGTGATCTTCCCCGAGGGAGGAAGGGGAGATCCGAGGGTTCTCAGGGAGCCTAAGGCGGGGCTCGGCTTGGTCGCGGACAAGACCAGAAGCCCGGTGCTTCCCGCGTACGTTGTAGGATCCGACACGATAAAAAAGTGTCTGTTGCGGCGCAGATCTTTGAAGGTGCTTTTCGGCGCGCCCATCAGGCCCGAAGAATTCGATACAAAAGGGGGTGAAGGCAAAGAAAGATACGCCCGCATAAGCAGGGCGGCCATGGAGCGGATCGCGCGCCTCAAGGCCGAGGCCGAGAGCGCGCGCTGAGGGGCGCGCTCGGCGAGGGCTTGTGCGGGAAAACTCAACTGTCAACCCCTTTTTGCGCGTGTCCGGAAGCAGTGCCGGGCGGACGCGGAAGGACCGGAGTTTCTCTAGCGTGAATGTGGAATGAGGAGAGGCAAGTCGATGTTGGATGACCATGAAAAGGAAGGGACGGCGCAGACAGAGGATGCGGAGGATCTAGAGACGCATGATCCCGTCCCTGAAGAGAAGATTGAAGCCGCTGATATGGATGACTTTGACGAGGGCGATGAAGAGCCCGATCCGGAGCTTCTCAAGATGTACGAGGAGTCTCTGAAGGAGCTCGAGGAAGGTGAGATCGTCAAAGGTACGATCCTCAAGGTGGACGAAAAAGAGGTTCTCGTCGACGTCGGATTCAAGTCCGAAGGCATCATAGCCATCGAAGAGTTCGGCGAGGCGGAGAGCATAAGGGTAGGAGATCAGATAGACGTATTCTTGGAGAAGATGGAGAACCAAGACGGCCTGGTCGTGCTTTCGAAGCAGAGAGCCGACTTCGTCAAGGTGTGGGACAGGGTGAAAGAGGCCGCCGACGGCGGGTCCGTGGTCGAGGGCAGGCTGCTGAGGAAGATCAAGGGCGGTTTGGTCGTGGACCTGTTCGGCGTGGAGGCTTTCCTCCCGGGATCTCAGATAGCGTTGCGCCAGGTGCAGAACGTGGACGAGCTTCTTAACAAGACCATGAAGTTCAAGATAATAAAGCTCAACAAGAGAAGGCGCAACATCGTCGTGTCGCGACGCTCGATGCTTGAAGAAGAGCGCGACCAAATGAAGGCGAAGGTCCTCTCGGAGCTGGCCAAAGACCAGGTCAGAGAGGGCGTCGTGAAGAACATCACCGACTTCGGGGCTTTTGTGGACCTTGGAGGCATTGACGGCCTCCTTCACATCACAGATATGTCGTGGGGCCGGATCAGCCATCCCTCGGAGGTCGTGGCGATCAGCGACAAGGTGACGGTGAAGGTCTTGAACTTCGACAGGGAGCGGGAGAGGATCTCCCTCGGGCTCAAGCAACTGACCCCGTATCCTTGGGAAGACGTCGACAAGAAGTACGCGGTCGGCGACAGGGTCAAGGGCAAGGTCGTGAGCATCACCGACTACGGTGCTTTCGTCGAGCTGGAAAAGGGCGTTGAGGGATTGATACACGTCTCCGAGATGTCCTGGACCAAGCACATAAGACACCCGTCCAAGGTCGTCGCGGTGGGCGACACGGTGGAAGCCGTCGTGCTCAGGGTGGACAAAGAGAGCGAGAAGATCTCGCTCGGATTGAAGCAGATCGAGCCGGACCCGTGGCTAACGCTCGAGGAGCGCTACCCGGTGGGCTCCAGGATTACCGGGAAAGTGAGAAACCTTACGAACTTCGGCGCGTTCGTCGAGCTGGAGGAGGGGATAGACGGCCTTGTTCACATCTCCGATATGTCTTGGACGAGGAGAATCGGCCATCCGAGTGAAGTGGTGAAGAAAGGCGAGAGCGTCGAGGTGGTCGTTCTCAGCGTAGACAAGGAGGCAAGACGGGTTTCGTTGGGGCTCAAGCAGGTCGACGAGGATCCTTGGCCGCTGATCGCTCAGAAGTACACGCAGGATACCATATGCACGGGGAAGATCGTGCGACTACTGGACAAGGGCGTGGTCGTCGATCTGGGCGACGATCTGGAGGGATTCGTCCCCGTCTCCCAGTTGGGCGTCGAGAATATCAAGAAGCCTTCGGACTCTTTCTCCGAGGGAGATGAGATTCCTCTCAAGGCCACGAGGGTGGACATTCCGAATCACAGGATAGTGCTGAGCGTCAAGGCTTACATGGCGGCGCAGGACCAGGCCATCGTGGACGAGTACAGGGCGAAGCACGCGCCCAAGCCTTCGACCATAGGAGACGTCGCGTCCGACGAGGTCAAGGAAGCCGCCGAGAGCAAGGGTGAGCCCGGGGCGGAAGCGGAGAGGAGGCCGGCCGAAGGGAAGCCGCGACCCGAGGGGGGGGGCGACAGCAGCCCGACCGAGGCCAAGCCGAAGCCGGAGTCGGAATCGGAAAAGAGGACGACAATAGGCGATGTTATTCCCGAAGAGGTGAAAGAGGCGGCCGGCGCCGAGAGAAAGCCGGAAGAGACCGCCCCGAAAACCGGAGAAGCCGGTCCTAGTGCGCCCGGCGAAGACGCCGGGGCCCGGGGTCCGGGCGAACCCAGTACCCAGGATCGGACTTCCGAGCCCGAGCGGAAAGAGCCCGGTGCGGGGGACGCGGGATCGGATTCGAAGGCTGAGGACCGCAGTGCCGATGCCGTTCCGGGGTCGGCCGATGCTGAGAAGGCGTCCGAGGGCGGCGGCGAAGAGCCGACGGACGAGCCGCGCACTTCCCCGGAGACGCAGGACGAAGAGGAGAAGCGCTCTTCCGAAGAGCCCAAGCCCGGCGCGGAAGACAGCCCCGAGCGAAGGGACGCGAGCCCGGCCGCGGGAGACCCGGCCGAACGGCACGGCGGGGGCCCTGACCCGGGCGAGATCTCTTCGAGCGGCCCCCTTGAGGGAGGGGGGGGCGCCGAAGAGGAAGCGGAGGAGAGGGAGCCGGATGATGGCCCGCGCTACGGTTGAGCGACTCAACGGAAAGCCGAGGGTGGCGTTTGCCACCTTCGGCTGTAAGCTCAACCAGTGGGACACGCAGGTTCTTGAGCGTCGGGTCAGGGACAGGTTCTCCGTAGTGGATATTCACGGCCAAGCCGACGCATATGTCATAAACACGTGCACGGTCACAGGGAGCAGCGACGCTCAGGCTAGGCAGCTCATAAGGAGGATCATGCGCGAGCGTCCGGGAGCCGGGGTCTTTGTTACCGGGTGTTACGCCGAGCGCGCCCCGGACGAGATTTCGTCGATGGGCGACGCCGTTCGAGTTCTGGGAAACTCGGAGAAGGACCGACTGGCGGGTCTCTTGAGTGAGGGGGCGGTCGAAGAGGCGCCGGACGAGGGCCCGTCCGGGGGGGCGGGCCCGGCCGTGGGCCGCAGTAGGGCGCACGTGGCGATTCAGAAGGGTTGCGACAGGGGCTGTACGTACTGCATAGTCCCTTTCGTAAGGGGTCCGGCGCGAAGCTTCACCCCCCGGGAGGTCGTCTCTCAGGTGGAGGAACTGCTGGCCGAGGGCTATCGCGAGATAGTGCTCACGGGCACCTATCTTGGAGATTACGCTTCGGATTCGGGCGGCTCGACGGACCTGGCCGGGCTTGTGAGATATCTGAGCGGCATCGTCGCCGACTCGGCTCGATTGCGATTGAGCTCCATTGGACCGTCGGACATAACGGAGGATCTTATCGACGCCGTCGCGCGGAGCGAGAACGTGTGCCGTCATTTCCACGTGGCGTTCCAGAGCGGGGACGACGCCGTTTTGGCCGCGATGAGAAGAGGCTATGACGAGCGGAGCCTGCGGTCCGCGTTGAAACTGCTCACGGGGGCCTTTCCGGATTGCGGCCTCGGCGGCGACGCGATGGTCGGGTTTCCAGGCGAGGGAGTCGACGCCTTTGGAAGAACCGCGGCGATCGTGGAGGAGTTTCCCTTTTCCTACCTCCACGTCTTTGTCTTCTCGGCCCGTCCCGGAACGCGCGCCGCGGAGTATGGACGGAAGGTGTCGCCTGAGATTGCGAGGAGCCGAAGCAGGGAGCTTAGAGGGGTTGCGCGCCGAAGGGCCCGGGACTTTTCCAGGCGCTTCGTGGGGCGCAGGGTGGAGGTAATGGCCGAGGGACCTTCGCGGAAGCGGGGCTGGTTGGAAGGAACGAGCCGGGAGTATCTGCGCGTTAGGTTCAAGGGGGAAGAGGACCTGAAAGGTCGCCTGCTTCCCGTTCAAGTCGAGGGCGCGATTTCCGGCCGACTGGTATCGGGAAGCATCCCGTTCAACTAAAGACTCCTCGAGGGGAGATTTGGGGGTGACGAGCCGTGTGGTTTGCCAAAATGTTCATCGCGATGGTGATTCTGGCCGCAGTGTGCTTTTTTGCGATTCTCAACGCGGCGGAGAAAGTGAATCTGGTGCTCGTGCCCGGCAGGGAGTACGCGGAAGTTCCGCTCGTGGTGGCTTTGTTCGCCGCCTTTGCTTTGGGGGCGCTCATCATATTCGTTTTCTCTCTGTTCAGGGACGTCGCGGCGAGGTCCAACTTGTCTCGTCTTCGCCGCGAGAACAAAAGACTCAGCGAGGAGCTTACGGCGCTCAGGAACCTCCCGCTTGAAGAGCCCGCCATGGGCCCGCAGGAGAAAGAAGATGAGGGCCGGGCCGGAGGGCAGGAGGCGCCATGACGACGACAATGTGGACGATTTTGCTTGCGGCCCTGGCATTCGTGTTTCTGATGGCTTATCTCGCCAGGAGGAGACGCAGGCTCGCCGGCGCGGGCGGGGACAAGTACGTTCCGTACACGCGCGCCCTGGGGTGCTTGATAGAGAAGAGGACGGATGAGGCGTTGGAGTTCCTTAAGGAGGCGGTCCGGCGGAATCCCGAGGACGTGCAGGCATACATGAGATTCGGCGATCTTCTTCGCGAGAAGGGGGACGTCGAGAGGGCGCTGCAAGTTCATCGCGAGCTGACGGTGCGGCGGTTGGGCGACGCAGGGATCGAGCGGGATCTGTATCGCAGCCTGGCGATGGACTACCTTGTTGCGGGACGGTACGGCGACGCGCAGAGAGCGGCCGAGAAGCTATTGAGCTCCAACAAGAAAGACGAGGAGGCCCTTGAGATTCTGGCTCAGGTGTTCGAGCGTGCCGGAGAGTGGGATAAGTCGTACGACGTCCAAGAAGAGCTCGTTCGTCTTAAGAAAAGGGACGGCGACCCCTTCCTGGCGATGTACAAGAGCTACATCGGGTCAAAGCATTTGGCTCGCGGCGACGGCTCGCTGTCAAAGAAGTACTTCGAGAGCGCTCTCCACAAGGACAAGGATTGTCTCCCTGCTCTCCTGTACCTGGGCGACATTCACTACAAGGACGGCGATCTCAAGAAGGCCATAGAAAAGTGGAGGGCCCTGGCGTCTCGGTTTCCCAAGTGGGCTTATATCGTATATGGGCGCCTGGAGAAAGCCTACTACGAGAGCGGGAGCTTCGGCGAGGTTGAGCACGTCTACGAAGAAGTCCTTAAGGCCCGGCCCGACGACGTGCCGACGATGTTGGCGATGGCGGAGATCAACCACAAGCGAGGCGACGCGGACGAAGCCTTGAGGCTCGTCAGAGAGACGATGGAGGCGGATCCCGGTTGCAGGAGGGCCCGCCAGCTTCTCGTCAGGATCCACTTGGAGAGAGGCGACGCCGAGGCCGCGCACAAGGACGTCCTGTCGTTCCTTGAGGAATCGCGGCCCGGAGAGGGAGAGTTCATCTGCGCGGACTGCGGGCACAAGTCGAACGAGGTGCTCTTCAGGTGCCCGGAGTGCCTGGGCTGGAACACGTTCCTCGCCTGAGGTCGTGCCGGGTTCCCCTATGCGGACGCAATGGTCTCCTGGCTCCCGGCGCCCGCTTCGCGGAGCCAACCGTCGCTTCGCGCCGGTGGATCTCTGCTCGCTCCTGCGGTGCGTGCGAAAGATCTTTCTTGCTCCCTGCGCAACTGGTCGCTACGAAAGATCTTTCGCCCGCGTCAAGGTGCCCGCGGAAAGCCGCTTGGGCTGCTCGGATGAGGGCGCGGCGCTTGCCTATCTGAGACGTGCCGGCCTTGGCCGGCATCGGGAATAGTGCTAATGGGAAGTGTGAATCCAATACGTGCGCTTGTGGGCGCGCTGGTCCTCGCGCTCGGGATGACGGTTGCGGTCGTAGGCGGCTGTGAGCCCGCGGATGTATCGGGGACCGAAGTCGCGGACGGTCCGTTTGCGATACCGGAGGGCGACAGCGCGCTGGATGCGCTTGTTCTAGAGGCGACCCGGACGGAGGACCGCGAGGCGGCCGGGGCGGCTCTGATGAGGGCGGGCTTCATGGCTTACGTGAAGGGCGACTTCCTCCGAGCCGAGGCGTTATTCGCCGACGCGGCGGAAGAGGACGCCCCCGACGCAGTCCTATGGAGGGGACTCGCTCTTCTCGGCGGCGCGCGGATTGAGGATGCCGAAAGCGCCCTGAAGAGGGCGCAAGCGTCTGCGAGCGACCCGGCGGCGGCCGCCGCCGCCTCGTTGGGACTGGCCGCGTGCGAGCTTGCGGACGGGCGCGTGGAAGAGGCGGCCGCGCGCTGTCGCGGATTGGTGGAAGCGGGCGGTGAGGGCTCGGCTTCCGCTTCGATCATCCTGCAGAGGTGTCTCTTTGAGCTCGGCGAAGAGGATCAAGAGGCCGGAGTCACGGAGGAGCTGAGAGATCGGTACCCGCTGTCGTATGAACTTGCGGTGATCGACAATATAAAGAGACGGCCGCGCCCCGAAGAGGGGCCGGGTGCTGAAACGTCCTCTGAGGCGGCCGGCGGTTCGACGGTTGAGCCGGGGGCCGCGCCCGCGGATCTCTCCGGAGAAACGGACCCCGGGGGGACTGCGCCCGGAGCGCCCGAGCCGGAGGGGGTCGAAGGGAGGCCCGATGCAGAGGGCGCTCGTGATGACGCAAAGGAAGAGCGCCCGACCGCAGAGCGATCCGACGATGAAACCGCAGGCGAGGGCGAATCCGGGACGTCCGAGTTTCCTTCGGGCGGGTGGGTCTACTCCGTCCAGGTGGGCGCCTTCTCCGACGTTCGCAACGCGGAGGCGCTTGCTCTGAGACTTGCGCAAAGAGAGTATGACGCGGTGAGAGTTGAAATGGAGACTCGAGACGACAATGTCTATCACTGCGTCAGGGCCGGGAGATTCGCGAGCAGGAGCGCCGCCGTTTCGCTCGCTTCCGTTATAGAGAATGAGGAGAACCTGAACACAACGATAGTGAGGACCATTGCCCCCTCTTCAGAGCCGCCGCCCGAACAGGAATGAAAGGCACGTCAAACATCACGCCCATGATGGAGCAGTACGGCCGCATCAGGAGCTCGTATCCCGGCTGCATGCTCCTTTTCCGAATGGGCGATTTCTATGAGATGTTCTTCGAAGACGCCGTCCGCGCCTCCGAAATCCTCAACATAGCGCTTACCTCGCGCAGCAAAGGCAAAAAAGAACGGATACCGATGGCGGGCATTCCGCATCACAGCGCGGAGTCCTACATCGCGCGCCTGATCAAGGCCGGGGTCAAGGTGGCCGTCTGCGAGCAGCTCAGCGACCCGAAGAACTCGAAGGGCCTTGTCGACAGGGGAGTGGTGGAGGTGCTGACGCCCGGCACCGTGATGTCGGACGGCCTGCTGGAGGAGAAGGAGAACAACTACATCGGCGCGGTATTCGGTTCGGGTGAGGTGTGCGGCGTCGCTCTGGCCGATGTGTCTACGGGGCGGTTCATGGCCGGTGAAGTTCCGGCCGGAACGTTGGCCCGGCATTTGGGCGCTTACAACTTGACGGAGCTGGTGATACCCGACGAGGGCGAGGAGCCGGTTAATCCGGACGGCCTCGAACATATCAGCGAGCGGGTGACGGTGACGCGCCGCGACGCCTGGCTCTTCGACTACGGGGAGTCGAGGCGCCTTCTGACGGAGCATTTCAAGGTTATGGGGCTCGAGGCCTTCGGATGCGAGGATCTAAGAGCCGGCGTCAGCGCGGCCGGCGCCCTTCTTTCATACCTTAAGGACGTACGGCTCGGATCTGTCCCCCAGATAAGAGTTCTCTCGCGATATCATCCGGGCGATCACATGCACCTCGACGAAGCGACACGAAGAAACCTGGAGCTGGTTTTCAGCGAGTCCGGACGCGAGGCTACTCTGCTCGGGTTGCTGGATCACACCGTGACGCCCATGGGCGCTCGGAATCTGAAGAGCTGGCTGCTGGCGCCTCTCTTGGATCCTGCTCGAATCGGGCCGCGGCTCGATTCGGTGGAAGAGCTGGTTTCAAAGCAGGCGTTGCGGGAGGAGCTCCTAGAGACACTGAAAGGCATCGTGGACCTCGAGAGGCTGGCCGCGAAGACGGCATGCGGCAAGGCAAACCCGCGAGATCTGCTGGCGCTGGGCGCTTCTTTGGACCGTGTCCCGGGGCTTCGGCGGACGTTGGAAGAGGTCTCGACGGCTTTGCTGAGAAGCGCGGCGGACGGTCTTGACGCCGTGGAAGAGGCGGCCCGTTTGATCGAGGACGCGGTCGCCGAGGACGCCCCCGTCCTCGCGACGGAGGGCGGCGTGATCAAACGGGGCTACAGCGCGGATCTGGACAGGTTGGAAGAAAGTGCGCGTGAGGGAAAGTCATGGATAGCGGGGCTACAGGAGACGGAGCGGCGGTCCACGGGCATTCCTTCACTCAAGGTCGGATACAACAAGGTTTTCGGATACTACATAGAAGTGACGAAGCCGCATTTGAAGTCGGTTCCCGGCCATTACATTCGCAAGCAGACTCTTGTAAACGCCGAGCGGTTCGTGACTCCGGAGCTCAAGGAGAAGGAAGAAGTCGTGCTGGGGGCGGAGGAGAAGAGCCGGGCGCTGGAGTATGAGATATTCTGCCGCGTCCGCGAGCAGGCGGCGGAGCTTACCCCGAGGGTGCAAAAAACCGCCGAGCAGGTCGCGCTCATCGACTCGATACTCTCCCTCGCGGAGGCGGCGGTGGAGGGCGAATACAGCCGCCCCCGGGTCGACGGATCCGACGCCCTCGAAATATCGGAAGGCAGGCATCCCGTGCTTGAGAGATTCATGGGCCGCGGGTCGTTCGTGCCCAACGACGCCGTCATGGATACGTCGACGCGCCAGATACTGATTATCACCGGTCCCAACATGGCGGGCAAGTCGACCTACCTGCGCCAGGTCGCTCTCATCGTCCTGATGGGACAGATCGGGAGCTTCGTGCCCGCGACCGCCGCCCGATTCGGAACGGTGGACAGGATATTCACAAGGGTGGGGGCCTCCGATTACCTGGTGCGCGGACAGTCCACGTTTCTAGTTGAAATGAACGAGACTTCGAACATCCTGCACAACGCCACTCCAAGAAGCCTCATACTGCTCGACGAGGTCGGCAGGGGCACTAGCACCTACGACGGAATAAGCATCGCTTGGGCGGTTACCGAGTATCTTCATGATACTCCCTCGGTGCGCGCCAAGACCCTTTTCGCCACCCACTACCATGAGCTCACCCAGCTCGCGAATACGCTGCAAAGGGCCGTAAACGTCAACGTTCAGGTAAAAGAATGGAACGACCGCGTCGTGTTCCTGCGGAAAGTCGCGGAGGGCGCCGCGGACAGGAGCTACGGCGTCCAGGTGGCGAGGCTTGCGGGACTGCCGGACATGGTCATAGCCAGAGCCAAGGATGTCCTTGCCGGCCTTGAGGGGGACAGGAGGCCCAGGCTCCCGGGGGGCGGTTCGGGGGAAGAAGGCCTGCAATGCGAGCTTTTCCCGGAGAGGACGCTCGAGCCCCCTCCCGGCGCCGAGGAAGTCCTGGAGGCGCTGCGGTCGGCCGACCTGGATAAGATAACCGCAATCGAAGCTCTCAATCTGCTGTCTAAGCTAAAAGGGCAAGCGGAGGGCGGAGATTAGGGGGTCGGTTAGGATCAAAACCCTTGGTCCGATCGTTGTGATGTGGTATGAATATCGTGCCCGGTGGCCCCGCTGGAGCGGGCTGCCTGGGGGCTTCGGGCGCTTTGTGAGACGGTCCGGAGTCTGGTCCGCGCCGCCGCGGAACCGTTCGCGGTTGGATTCGAATGGGTATTGCCCGAGGGACCGAACGGCGCTTCCTCCGGAGGGGATGTTTCAGGAGCCCCCTCGGATCGGGGGCTGTTCTTTTGGGACGGCATATGGTATCGCCGCCGGCCAAAAGGGGGGAGATGACATGAACCTCGCTAAGGTATTTCTGAGTTTGGCACTTATCTCCGCGATGGCTCTTCTGAGCGCGAGCGCCGACGCCGCCGTGCCGAGAATGGGCATCCAGGATCTCACTGATAGTTCCGATGCGATCGTGTACGGCAGGGTGCTGTCGCTCGTTCCGCACTGGGACGACGCGCGCGAGATGATTCATACGACCGTGACCGTTCAACCCATCGCTTACATGAAGGGCGATCTCGGCCCTGATCCGATCGAGTTCGAGATGCCGGGTGGAACGGTCGGTGACGTCGGGCTTGCCGTTTCCGACGTTCCCCAGTTCGAGATAGGGGAGGAGGCCGTTCTCTTCCTTAGGCCGGAGTACTTCAGGGTCGTCGGCTGGTTCCAGGGAAAGATGGCTGTCGAGGACGGCGTTGTCCTGAGCACGGGGGAGAGCGTTGAGACGTTCGGATTGCGGGTGATGGCGCTGAGCGGCCTATCCGGAGATGGGATCAGGGCCGAGGATGGGGCTATAATCACGCGGGCCGAGGTGACACTCCCGGGACCCGCGGGTGACGTGAACGACGCGGCTCCGGCGCCCAAATCGCCTACCGGCGAGACGTCTCCGACGGGCGACGTGAGTATATTCTCCGACGATTTCGAGGGGGCCTTCCCGGGCGGGAACTGGACCCTCACCGATCAGTATGTGACTGGGCACGAGTGGGGCAAGGAGACATTCAGGGTCCATGGCGGCTCGAACAGCATTTGGGAGTGCGCTGGGGGCGTAAGCGCGCTTCCCTCGGGATCCGACTACGCCAACGGCATGATGACCTGGGCCATATATGGTCCCTTCGACTTGAGCGACGCCACGGACGCGGAGCTTGTATTCTGGCGGTCCGTAGAGACCGCAGGCTCAGGAGACCTTCTCTACTGGATGGCCTCGGACAATGGGTCCAGTTTCAGTGGGTTCGCTGCGCACAGCGGGACCGGTACGTGGACTGAGGAGACTTTGAGTCTCGGCGGCTATATCGGCGACGGGAGCGTGTGGATCGCGTTCCTCTTCGTCAGCGACGGTTCGGGCACGGACAAAGGCGCCTTTGTCGACGACGTGGAGATCATAAAGACGGTTGCCTCGGGGTCTTCACCGAACATCACCAACATCAGCCCGGATAACGGCGCGTCGGGCACCGGGAACGGTTTCCTTGTCACCATAACGGGCACCAACTTCGGGGCCACCCAGGGTGGAAGCTACGTGCGGTTCGTCTGGGATCCGCTGGGCACGCCTTACGTGAACGCCGATTACATCAATAGCTGGAGCGATACACAGGTCATTTGCAACGTCCCGGAGAAGGCGAGCAGCGGATTGGTCAACGTGGTGGTCGGCGGGGACCCGGGCATAGGCGCTCAGTTCACCGTGAACTTCGGAGCGAGCGAGACCTCGTGGGCGTACATGTCCGAGCCCATGGGCGAGGACATATTGCTAAACCCCACGAACAGCGACGTTACGACCGCCGAGGCCATGGACGCCATGGTGAAGGGCATGCAGGAGTGGAATGCCGAAGGCGGCGCCGAGTTTTCGTTCACCTACGGCGGCCAGACGGGGGTTTGCACGAGCGCCATGAACAACATAAACGAGATCTGCTTCGGCTCTACCGGCGGATCTCTGGCCACCAATTACTCCTGGTTCATAGTGCCCAATCTGTTGGAGAACAACATCATCTTCAACGACACGGGACATACCTTCTCTACGGATATGAGTCCCGGCACCTATGACATACAGGCGATAACGACGCACGAGCTGGGGCACTCCCTTAGGCTCTTGGACCTTTACGGCACGGCCGATGTGGGCAAGACCATGTACGGCAGGATAGCCGCACAGCAGACCTCGAACCGGACCATAGAGAACTCGGAGAAGGACGGAATACAGTATTTCTATGGGACACAGACGGTGAATCTGACGACGCGGGCCCTCCCCGACGCTACGACGCCCACCCAGTATAGCGCGTCGCTTTCTTCCGCGGGAGGATCGCCTCCGTACACCTATGCTCTCAGGTCCGGCACGAGCCTGCCGGCGAACTTGAGCCTCGCCCCGGACGGGACCGTAAGCGGGTACTGTCAGGAAGCGGGCGACTTCTACTTCACCGTCCGCGTCACGGACAACGTAGGCAACAAGGACAGCCAGGTCATAAAGCTCCACATCGAGTCCTCCGCGCCGGTAGCGCTGGAGCAGTTCTCCGCGAGGCCCGTGAACGGCGGAGTGTTGGTGGAGTGGACCCTCGCCGACGGATCCTATCCGGGTGATTTCTACGTGCACAGAAGCGCGGGCGAAGAGAACGGCAGGTATGAGATTCTAAATGACGAGCCGGTGATCGCGAATGACGATTGGGGGAGAAGCTACGGTTTCCTGGATGGGGGCGTGGTTCCCGGGACTCTTTATTTCTATAAGCTCGAGATCCGGGAGGGACTTGAGCAGAACTTCCTCGGGCCCGTCTCGGCGGTCGCGTCCGGAAGTAGGGCCGTCGCGCACTGGCTCGGGCAGAACAGACCGAATCCCTTCAGTCCGGCGGTGAACGGCGTGACGGTGCTCACGTTCTCGCTTCCTCAGGGCGGGCCGGCGAGCGTGCGAATATACGACGCGGCCGGCAGGCTCGTGGCCGTTGCCTTTGACGGTGAAGCGCCCGCGGGCGAGACCGACGTCGTCTGGGACGGAAGGGGCGGAAACGGAGCGACGATGCCCTCCGGGGTGTATTTCTACGAGCTGAGCGCGCCCGGATATACATCAACGAGGAAGTTGGAGATTGCGAGATAGTGTCATGTGGCCCCCAAACGCCTGCGGGCGGTCGTAGGAAGGGGTCGGATGCTGCGCATGTCGTGTCCATGGAGTAAGTCGCCGCGCCTTTGGGTGGTACATTTTGCGGTTTTCCGCTTCTTGTGGGAGTGCAAGCGACGGGCCTTTCGCAGCGACCATTGCGCAGCTTGACGCGGACGAAGGACGTTTCGTAAGGCCCCCTTGTGCAGGAACGAGCGGAGATCCATCGGCGACGGGGCCGGGGGTGGCGGACGCGTGGCCCCAAGGGAACCACCTCGTCCGCCGGTCAACCCGGCGAAGCGGGCGCGGGGTCCCGAGAAACACCTTCGGCCGCACCGCCGACAGAGGTTCGCGCGATATGGATTCTCTTCAACTAAACTGGCTGGACTACACCATCATCGTCGTGGTGGTCGTCTCGACCGTGAGCGGCGCGATAAGGGGGCTGATCAAGGAGGTCCTCCCGATCGTCTCACTGATTATCGGGCTTTTGCTCGCCTACAGAATCAGCCCGGAGCTCCAGCCGTACGTTCTGGATTGGCTGAAGAATGAGACGGCCGCCTACGTGTTCGCGTTCCTGGCCGTCTTTCTTGCATCTTGGATTCTCTTCGGACTACTGGGCGGTCTATTGACCAAGCTGGCGAAGGCGACCGCCGCCGGACCGCTCGACAAGCTTTTCGGGGGAATCCTCGGGATCCTCCGGGGCGTCGCCGTTGCGGTGATCTTGGTCATCGCTCTGCTGGCCTTTCTCCCTGAAGACAGCCCCGCCCTGAGTGAATCGTCCCTGGCGGGGCCGACATTGTCCGTCGGCAAGCTTGCGATTGCGCTCATGCCGGAGGACATCAAGCAAGACCTCAGGGACCGCTACGAGGACTTCAAGGATAAGGCAGAGGAAAAAGCCCGTGACGCCATGAGAAGGCCGCACCGCGAATCGATCTGAACCGGCAGTCCGGCGGTGCCGCAAAGGATGGCAGCGGGCCGGGTCCGCGCACAAGACCCGCTCGGGCCCGGGACTACGCGCTCGTTACCTCTAACCAGGAGAGTCAAGGATGAAAATGACTGTAACGCTTCTCGTGGTGATCGCAGCGGCCGCCTTCGCTGTTGGAATCGTCTTGAAGCTCTCGGGGCAGCCCGTACTGTTCGGAGAGATTAAGCCGATCGTACTCTGGAGGTTCACGATGGGCTGCTTGGCGTTCGCCATAAGCCTGACGCTCATTCAGATAAGGAACCTGGCGAGATAGCATCGCCCGCGTATGATGAAGGCCGAGGTCTTGGGACCTCGGCCTTTCGCCTCACAGTGAGAAGTTCGCTTCGTGTCAGCGACGCCATGGGTTGCCGGTTGTTGAGCGCAATTCCCGGCGGACGGCGGCGAGGCCCGTTACTCATCCACCTGGTAGCTCTCTCCGGGTCCGAGCACCACGCACTTGGATTCGGTCTCGTTCTCGACGCGGGCCCTGAAGTTGTGGGGATCCTCCTTTATCACTTCCATTGTGTTATAGTGCATAGGGACCACTACCCGCGGCTTGATCAGCTTGACCGCCCGGAGCGCGTCTTCGGCCCCCATGGTGAAGTTGTCGCCGATGGGCAGAAGGGCGACGTCGATGCCTTCCTCGCCTATCAACTTCATGTCGTAGAAAAGGCCCGTGTCTCCGGCGTGATAGATCTTCTTGTCGGAAGTAGTGACTATGAAGCCGCAGGGGTTGCCGCCGTAGCTCCAGTCGGGGAACGAAGATCCGTGGTGCGCTATGGTGAGCTTGACGTGCCCGAAGGGAAAAGGAGCGCTACCGCCGATGTGCATGGGGTGGGTCTTGGCGCCCTTGCCCTCGCAGTAGTTGGCGATCTCGTAGTTGCAGACAACCGTCCCGTCGCCGGCCGTGGCGATTTCCACCGCGTCTCCGAGGTGATCTCCGTGGGCGTGAGTCACCAGAACGAAGTCGGCCTTGACGTCGGAGGCCTTCTTTGAGGCAAGGGGGTTTCCCGTAAGAAAAGGATCGATAATGACCCTTGTTGGGCCCGTTTGAATCTCGAAGCAGGAATGGCCGTAGTATGTGAGGTTTATCATCCCAATCTCCTCCCCTCCGTAAAGAATGAGCTCTTCATGCGAAACCTTGTTTCCACTCTTTGGCGCTCAGGCCTCGGACAGAAAGCTAACATCGGTCCCCGCCTCTGTCAAGACGCTCGGACGCGCCTCCTGACGCCGGGAGGCGGGCCTAAGCCGCTCTCGATGCTAAAACCCTTTGTCGTGCGGGCCGGCGTCGGCTAGCATGAGTGGAACGGGGACGCGGTGCGGTCGCCTCGCCCGTCCGATTCGGGCGGCCGGTGTGCGGCAGCGGAAGGCAGAGCTCGAGCGGTGATAATGGGCCAAATGGAGGAAGCTGCGGAAATGGTGAGAGAAGTGATCATCATAGGGGGAGGACCTGCGGGTTTCACGGCCGCTGTTTATACGGCGAGGGCGAGGATGTCGCCCCTGGTGATAGCCGCGAGTCCGGGCGGTCAGTTGAATCTCACTTCGGGGGTGGGTAACTTCCCCGGTTTTCCGGATGAGGTTCTCGGTCCCGACCTGATGACCCGGATGCGGCGGCAGGCGGAGAACTATGGGGCCGAGATCGTTCAGGAGTCCGTCAAAGAAGCGGCACTCGGTGCAAGACCGATCCGCGTTACCACCGACGGCGGCACGCATGAGGCGCATTCGGTCATCATCGCGACCGGTTCCAATCCGAGGAAGCTGGGAATCCCCGGCGAGGAGAGGTACGCCGGCAAAGGCGTTTCCTACTGCGCCACGTGCGACGGTTTCTTCTTCCGCGATCAGACGGTCGCAGTTGTTGGAGGAGGCGACACGGCGCTTGAAGACGCGGCGTTCCTGACCCGCTTCGCCGTGAAGGTCCACGTCATTCATCGAAGGGACAAGCTCCGAGGGAGCGCGATAATGCAAGAGAGGGCCAAATCCAAAGAGAAGGTGGCCTTCATTTGGGATACCGTTGTGGTCGAGGCCCAGGGGGAGGAAGACAAAGGCCTTACGGCGCTGAAGCTCAAGAACGTGAAGTCGGGGGACGTCGGCGTCCTTCCCGTCCAGGGTCTATTTGTGGCCATCGGGCACGTGCCGAACAGTGAGCTGTTCAGAGGTCAGATCGAGCTGGATCCCATGGGCTACATCGTTGCCGATGAGCGCCAGCGAACGAAGATCCCCGGCGTCTTCGTGGCGGGTGACGTGCAGGACCACATCTACCGCCAGGCCGTTACGGCCGCGGGTACGGGATGCAAGGCGGCTATTGAGGCCGAGCGCTACGTGGCGGAGCTGCAGGATCGAGGCTACCCGGGGCACGACGAGGTGGAGGGGCCTGCATAGTCCCGGCGGCAAGAGCGCCTTCTCGATGGACGGGGCTGATGACTGCGTCCCCCGCCAAGCGGTTCCAACCGGGCAGGCCGATGTAAAGGCGGATCCTGATCGACTCGGCCTTGGGGGAGGGCCCGATATCACCCGGCCCGAGGCAGCAAAAGGGGCGCCGGCCTGTTCAGAAGGCCGAGCGCCCTTGCACTGCTAAGACGGAGGTTTGGAAGCGATTGCTAGCCTGTGGCTTTTCTTTTTCTCTCTCACCCCTTTGTACACGCGACGTCGCGGCAGGTTCCGCTTTTTTTGATTTTGCTCGAAGAGGCGCCCGGTCGCCCGGCGGGTCCGGCCGGGGGAGCGCGGCTTTGAGAGGGCCGCTGGACGGACCGCTGCCGGCGAAAGGACGAGTCACATTGGGATAGTCTACGGGAGGACACGATGATCGGCGCTGGAGGCCGGCTTCCGGGGCGCGTGGCGGCGGCGCTCGTCCTCATGGGCTTTGTGGCCACTTCGGCGCAGGTGCTTCTCATCAGGCGTTTGATGAGCGCCCTCTACGGAAATGAGCTGGTTGTCGGATTGGTTCTGGCGATTTGGATGGTCGGAACCGCGGCGGGAAGCCTGCTCGCGGCGAGGGCGCCGGAGGCCGATCCGAAGGTTCTCCTTGCCTGGATCTCAACCGCGATAGCGGTCCTCACGCCCGCGTCGGTGCTCGGGACCTACGGTATCAAGGCCGCTTTGGGGGTCCACAGGGCGGCGGCTCTGGGACCGGGACACTCCGCGCTCGTCTGCTCGGCGTTGCTTTTTCCTCTCACAGCCCTGCTGGGAGCTGCTTTCGTCTATTTCTCAACTGTCGAGAGATCCGGGAATGAAGAGCGGATCGGAGCCGTGTATCTGCTGGAGGCTCTGGGGGCCGCCTTCGGAGGTGTGGCGTGCGGCTTGGCCGCGTCTTTCGGCCTGCCCCCCTTCGATTGGGCATTCGGAGTGGCCCTGGGCGCAGGGGCCATGGTTTGGCTCATCGCTCCGAGTGGCCTACCCCCGCGACTGCCGGCGGCCCTTGTCCTTCTGGCGGCCGTAGCGCTCACCAGGGGACCTTGGGCCGTGCTGCCCGAGGCGGCGGAGTCCTTGGAGTGGCCCGGGTACGAGGTTCTGGAGACGGTCGAGACGCGCTATGCCGGCATCGCCGTAATGTCAAGCGGCTCCCAGCGCACCGTGTACATTGACGGGCTTCCGGATTTCACTTGGCCGGACAAAAGAGGCGCCGAGGAGGTGGTTCACACCGCCCTCCTGCAACACCCGAACCCGAGACGCGTCCTGCTCATTGGGGGAGGCCTTACGGAAGCGGGGGAGGAGGCTCTAAAGCACGATCCGGATCGATTGGACTACGTTCAACTCGATCCCGAGATAACTAGGGTTGAGAAGGATCACTTCGGCGATGAGGCCGAGCGGATCATGTCCGATCCGCGGGTATCGGTGCACAATGTCGACGGAAGACTTTTTGCGACTACCGCGGGAGAGGGTACATATGACGTTGTGATTCTGAATGCGCCGGACCCGGCTACGGCGCTTATCAACAGGTTCTACACGGCAGAGTTCTTCGGTGCCGCGAAGTCCTTGTTGGCTCCCCGGGGTGGGGTGTTCGCCTTTGGGTGCGGGGAGGTCGCGAACTACGTAAGCCGATCTCAAGGGAGGCTACTCGGGTCTTTGGCGGCGACGCTGGATTCCGTTTTCGATCACCAAGTGGTGCTGCCTCTCGGTAGGGTCTACTTTGTCGCGTCGGACACGGGTGATCATCTGACCGCCGAGGGCGGTGAGCTGGCCCGGAGGCTCCGGGCGAAGGGGGTCGAGACGGAGTTCATGAGGGACTACTACCTGAGTTATGACCTCTCGGACGAGCGTGTGGCATATCTTACAGGCGAGATCGCCGGCTTCGCGGCGTCGGAGAGAACGGAGATAAACAGGGACAGGAGTCCCGTCGGGTACTTCTATTACCTGATCTACTGGTATGGGCTTCTCGGATCCCCCATGGCCGGCGTCTTGGAGGGGCCGTGGAGCAGGCACGGGCGCCTTTTGATCCCGATCGCGGCCCTCGTCGTTTTGGCCGGGACCGCCGCGTCGGGAAGACGGGCCAAGAGGAGGGCCGCGGTGTCCCTTGCGGTATTCGCGATGGGTTTCGCGACGCTCGCGTCGCAGGTGGTGCTGCTCCTGGCGTTTCAGACTTTTCAGGGATATCTCTTTCACAGCGTAGGATTGATAGTGGCCGCCTTCATGGTCGGGCTGTCCTTGGGGGCGCTTTGGCTGCGGCGGAGATCGTCATGGCCTAAGCTATGGCCGATCCAGGCGGGGCTTTCGGTCTACTGCGCGGTTCTTGCGCTTCTCTTGTTCCTCCCGCTGCAAGCCGTAGCCGGAAATTTGCTGACGGCGCTCGCTATCTCGGCTAGCCTCGCGGGCGGGGTCCTGGGCGGCGCGCTCTTTCAGGGGGCCGTCGCCGCAGTGGGGCCGGATGACGGAAGGGAGGTCGGCCGAGCGGCTGGGCTTTTGAACGCCTGCGACCACCTCGGCGCCGCTTTGGGCGCGCTTGCGGCGGCCTCTTTGGCCTTGCCCGTGCTCGGAATGGCCGGAACCGCGGCGCTCGCCGCCGCCGCGACGGGGGGCTCGGCGCTCGGCTTGGCGCTTTCCAAGACGTGACCTCAGTCGGTCTTCTCCTCGCCGAAGACGTGCGCCCTGAAGGCGTAGATCTCCGCGCCCGTCTTCCACGCGTCAGCAGGCAGATTGGCCTTCATACAGGCGTGAGCGAGAAACTCGTCCCGGTCCCATCCCTGCTCGGTGGCGACCTGTGGAAGCAGAAGACCCGAGTTCATTCCCCTTCGGATCACGAGACCGTCTTCGCCTATTCGGATTTCCGACGGTTCGGCTACCGATCTGAGCGGCGACATCACCGAGATCTCAACGGTCAGTCGAGGGAGCTCTTCTCGCTTCACCGGAGGGAACCTCGGGTCGTCGAAGGCCGCGGCGACCGCCATCTCCTGCACGGATCTGTGCAGCGGCATCTTGGCGATCACGTGCCCTATGCACCCTCTCAGACGACCCTTCTCCTTGAGCGTTACGAACGCCGCGCCGTGGGCGCGGAGGGCTTCGCTCCTAGGCTCGTAGTCCGGGAGCTTCTTCGATTCCATCCAGTTCCGAATGGACTCCCTGGCGAGTGAGACGAGCTCCTCTTCCTCTTGGGGCCCGATCTTCAGAGTCGACGTGAAGGCAACGGTGCAATATCCGACGACGGCGTCTTTCGGTCCGGCCGTGTCGCCTGAGTTTGCGTATTTGAGCACGGTGGTGTGACAGCAGTCCTTCATGCAAGCGAGCTCCATCAGCGTGAGGACGGGGCCGAGCCCGCAGAGCTGGCTCTTGTCCCTTCCGACGTCCTCGAGCAGACCCGAGGCGTCCATGGCCGAGATCTTTTCCAAGGCCAGGCGGTCCATCCGGACGGCCGTGTCGTACGGGAAGTGATGAGACATATCGGAGCTTGCCAGATAGATCACGCCGTTGCCGTCCAGCGACCGGTGCAGCGCCCTCGCCAGCCGCGCCGCGGCGGCCCTCGACTGGTTTCCCATGACCAAGGGTAAGAGCTTGAAATCCCCGGCCGTCTTCTGAAGGAAAGGTATCTGGACCTCCATTGAGTGCTCTTCCCTGAAGAACGCTGTGTCCTTGACGAAGAGACTCTCGTCTTCCTTTATCAACTCGGCTATCTCGTCTCGGGCGATGGGTACTTCACCAAGCGGAGTCCTATAGCGGTCGAAGTCAAGGACCGCAACCCGGTCGGAGCGCACGTAGTGAGACGGAGCGATCACCACGGCGAGCTTCACGTCCCGCTTCCGAATCACGTCGTAAGCGTAGGCCGCGACCGGCCCGGAGTATATGTACCCGGCGTGGGGCACTACGAAACCCAAAACGTCTCCCTTGGGCGACTCGGGCTCGGCCGCGTCGAGGTACTCGGAAATCTGAGCCGAGAGCGCCTCCGCGTCCTTTGTGTAAAACCCTCCGGCCACGACGGGACCGAACACTTTGGGTTCCTCCTTTCCGCAGCCGCCCATGCCCGCGATCAGCATTAGTGCCATGACAGCTCGACCACCTCTCTTGGCGAACACGCGTCTCCCTCCTCTCGTCCGACTCAGCCGGCGGGCCGGCGGGTCTTGGCGAAGTGCATCGCCTTCCGCCACGAGACGTGACGGGGACGTTGTCCGCTCGATGGAGCTTCCACTTTGAGGCCCTGTAACGCGAAGCCTCCGAACAGAACCCGAACCGCTTGCCGTAGAAATCTCCTTCTGGAATCCTTGCCGTTCTTCAAACCTCAGGCCCCCTTCCGGATCGGCGGTGCGCGCCCGCTTCTGAATTCCCCTCAAGCGCCGCATTCCTTGGCTCGGCACGCCCGCTCATGAAGCCGCGCGATGCTCCGCCGGCATCCCGAATCGGAAACGCGCTTGCCGGCCCGGCGGGCGCTTTCCACCGCGACGGGCAGCCGATGCGCCGTCTTGTACGCTCAGCAAGCATCAAGGAACCTCCGACTCACTACGCCGGATCGACCAGACGCCGCGAATCGTCTCTCCACAAAACTTACAATGTCCGTCATCCATGTTCAACTCAAGAACCCGGTATCCTCTGCGCCTGATCAAGACCTCGCGGCATCCCGGGCAAGTCGTGTTCTCCCATTCCGTTCCGGGCAAGTTCCCGACATATACGTATCTCAACCCTTCATCCAAGGCGATGGCGGCCGCACCCCGCAGAGTGTCCGGCGGGGTGGGATGGAGGCCCTTCAGATGATACATGGGATGAAATCTCGAGAAGTGCATGGGCACGTCCGGTCCCAGGGCCTCGGCAATCCACCGGCACATCCTCCTGATCATCTCGGGGTCGTCGTTCAAGGTCGGAACGATGAGGTTCGTTATCTCGGTCATCACGCCCTCTTCGGCCATGACCTCGAGTGTTCTGAGCACGACGTCCAGCCTCCCGGAGCAGACGTCTCTGTAGAAGTCCTCGGTAAAGCCCTTGAGATCCACGTTTGCGCCGTCGATCACCTTGCACAATTGACGCAGAGGCTTCTCGTTTATGAACCCCGCCGTCACCATTATATTCTTGATGCCTCTGCTTTTGGCCAGTGCCGCCGTGTCGTGCACGTACTCATAGAAGACAATCGGTTCGGAGTAGGTGTAGGCGATGGAGGCGCAGTCGTATCGGCGGGCGAGGGCTACGGCCTTTTCCGGCGGTACGTCCGCGTTGCTTGTATCCTCGGCGTTCGATTGGGAGATGTCCCAGTTCTGGCAGTACTTGCAGTGCAGGTTGCACCCGGCCGTGGCGATGGAAAACGACCCCGATCCGGGCAGGAAGTGAAACATGGGCTTTTTCTCGATCGGGTCGACGTGAACCGCGCATGGCTTGCCGTAGACGAGGGTCACGAGCTTCCGGCCGTCGCTTATTCTCACCCGGCAGTCGCCCCGCTGCCAGGGTCCGAGAGTGCACTCCTTGGGACAAAGCTCACAGCGTATCAAAGCGTCGTCTCGCGAGCTCATTGTGCGCCGTCCTCATCCGCCGCAGGTCCCGGGGGATTCGTTCGACTTTCCGGGTTCCGCCTCGGCGGCTTCTCCGCGTCGGTGCTCGACGGCCCCGTGATCTCCGGATCGTTTTCTCCGCTCTCCTCCGGGGTTCCGGCGCGTTGTGCGTTGACTTCCGAGCCGGCATCCCGGCCTTCAACCGGCGGCCGGTCGGAGCCCGGCGCCGCCGTATCGCCCGCGGCGGCGCTCTCGGGGTCGTCCGATTCCACTACATAGAAGGAGGCCTCTCTGAATGAGAGCTCGCCGCGCTCGACTTTTCTCATGACGGTTTCCTCGTCCACGGTCGGGGGCCCGTAGAGGGGGGCCGAGGACTCGCGGACGTTGTCGGCGAGCATGACGACCGCGAGCGCGCCCACGCAGGCCACGGCTATGATGAAAGCGCGGTCTTTCATGCGCGCCTCCTCGGGGCATGGGGACGAAGGGCATTTCGCAGCGACCATTTGCGCAGGAGGGAGCCGAGATCCACCGCCGCAACGCGGAGGTTAGCTCGGCGACCGGGCGCAGGGAGCAAGAAAGCTCTTCGTCCCCCCACACACGTTCCGGGCGTGCGGTCTTTCACGAGCGCCTCCTGGTCGGATTGTCTTTGGTCTTCTTGCCTGCCATACGGCCGGCGGCGGAGGCGAGGATCTCGATGCACGTTCCGCACGGGCAGAAGACCCTGCACCAGAATCTCTTTATGAATAGGGCCGCGATCAATGCCGCGCCGACGTAGATCCACGGCATCAGATCGGCCTCGGGGTTGAAAAGGAACACGTACGGCTCCATCGCCCCGACCGCGTGGTATCCGCCCACGGCGACCAGGAGCGCGATGGCTAGAAGGAGGAAGTATCGAACCGCCGTGCAGGCCTTCCAAACCTTCTCGCTTACCCGCGCTTTGCGGCCGCCGACCGCGTAGACGATCTCTTGGACGGCCGCGTAGGGGCAGAGATAATCGCAGTAAACTCTCGTTCGGAAAACCAGAGAGGTGATGATCACGAACCCCAGCAACAACAGCAGGGGGGCGTTGGACGTTGAGGGAAATCTCAAGTCGGCCAGGCCGGTGAAATGCGAGGCGGAAAGAGGAAGACCGACGTAGACCCCCAGCACGATCAGGCCTCCGGCGAGGGACAAGGCCCTTGCGGATCTGAACGACCGCGACAGGTAAGCGATTAGGGCCAGGGCCATCGCGCCCGCCAGGGCAAGGGAGTGGGGAGAGAGAAACGCCTTGAGGGTAGATCCGGTGTTGGGAATTCCCTTCGTCTCGAGGCCGAATCGCTCCCTCGCCAGTAGGGCGCCTCCGTGGAGTATGTCCTCTCTGATTGCCTCGGACGTCACCGTCGCGCCGGTGACGGCGTCCACGCCCGCCAAGTCCGCCCCCAGCTTCCTGCCCTTCAGCTTCTCGAGGAATCCGGAGCTTACGATCGATCTCATGTAGGACGGGGTCTCCTTGTGATCAATGAGGCGCACCCCGGTTACCGCCCCGGAGTCGTCCAGTCCGACAAGGAGAGATATCTGATCGGAGTAGCCCTTCAGCTCCGGCTCGACTTGATCCGTGACAAAAGCGAGCGCTCGACCTTTGCCTCCGGAGGGGTCTTCTTCGATATAGTGGGGACCGTGACGCCCGTCGTCTCGGACAAGCGGGCCGGCGTTGGGGCAGACCCTTTTCAGAAGCCGGGAATCCGGCTCAGAGGGCGCTTCCCGGGTCAACGCCTCGTGCAGGCCCGAAACGAGGAACGCCCCTAGCCCCAGAATGAGAAGTGCTCTTCTGAGAAGGGGCATGCCCTATCAACCTCTCCGGCCCCGCGCGATCAGCGGTCGGTGCCCGTCTTGTCGAACGCGTCCTCGGGCGGGATTTGGCCCGCGAGCAACTCGGCCTCGGGGAAGAGCCCGACGACCTGCCGCACGGCGTCGTCGCCCGAGATGAAGACGCGGTAACGCTCTACGGTGCTCCAGAGGTGACCCGCGATCTCGGCCTTCACGGCCATCTTGAGATAGTCTTCACCCGTCTCCAGGTCTTCCTCCGTGAACTCGAACTCCTTCTCTCTCATGAAAGCCGCGCAATCATCGAGTATCTCTTGCGTCACTTGGAACTCTTCCATGAAGGCGTCAAAGGAGCTCCACCGTTCCTTCGTGAGCCCCTCTCTTGAGGCAAACATGGTGGCGAACTCGAACGGTATCCTCGCGCGCGCCAAGTTCTGTTCAGAAGGCTCGAGCCGGGTGTATTCGAGCTCGGCGTCGGGAGTGATGCCGCCTCCGCCGTAGACGGTTCTGCCCATGGACGTGTAAAAGACCGGACGGGTGGTGTCATCGTCGGCGGTTCCCGTGTAGCCCTCGGTGTAGTAATCACGCCTGTCGGAGTCGTATTCCCGCTGGATCAACCGTCCGCTGGGCGTGTAGTAGCGAGCCACGGTGAGGAGAAGGCCGGACCCGTCCCTCATCTTGAAGGGGCGCTGAACCAGCCCCTTTCCGAAGCTCGTCTCGCCGGCCACAAGGCCCCTGTCCCAGTCCTGGACGGCGCCGGAGACGATTTCGGAGGCGCTCGCGCTTCCGTGGCTGATCATGACTATGAGAGGGATGCGAGGGTGCGTCGCCTCCTCGGTTGAATAGTACTCCTGGGATGAGTTGGCTATTCTGCCTTTTGTGTATACAACGAGCTTCTTGCCCGAGATGAACTTGTCCGTGACTTCGACGGCCTGGGTCAAGTAACCGCCGCTGTTGTCCCTGAGATCGAGGATGAGCTTTTCCATGCCCTGCGCTTCAAGCTCGGTGAGCGCATCCTCGAGCTCCTCGCTCGTGCTTGCCGAGAAACGAATCAGTCTGACGTAGCCCACGCCCGGCGCCACCATGAAGCTATAGGGAACGCTGTAGATGGGGATCTTGTCCCTTATGATCTCGAACTCCATGTCCTCTTCGAAGCCCTCGCGTCTCACGGAGACGTTGACCTTGGTTCCTTTCGGCCCCCTCAGCTTTTCGTATACTTCCGTTGTGGTTATGTTCCTCGCGGACACGCCGTCTATGGCGACGATCCGGTCGCCGGGACGAAGCCCAAGCTCGTACGACGGCCCTCCCTCGATGGGGGAGATCACCGTCAGCCATCCGTCCAGAATGTCGAAGTGGATTCCAATGCCGTGGTACTCGCCCTGGTGTCTCTCCGTAATGTCGGCGAATCTCTCCTCGTCGAGATACGCGGAATGAGGATCGAGCTCCAGCAAGAGACCTCGGATAGCCGCGTCTACGAGCCCCTCGGAATCGACTTCTTCAACGTAGTAGTCCCGGACCATGGAGAGCACGGAGCTGAAGGTCTGGAGGCGGGCCAGCACGCTTTGGCGGTCGTCGTTGCGGTCCTCGACGAGAGCCTTGCCGGCGGCGGCCCCCAGCCCTACGACAACGGCCATAGCTATCAGAACGGGTACAATAAAACGTCGGTTTGTCATGATTCGATTCTCCGCGGATTGGGTAGTGCCCCGAGTGCGCCCCGGGATTACGGCATCGGCCCGCACGGTGTTGAAACGGGCCCCTCTGATCGGCATCGTCTTATTTTCATCCTAACACCGGTAGTCGCTCGATTCCAGTGCAAGTGCGTTCGCCCTGTTTTTGACAGCGGCGTGTCGGTATGCCGGCCCCTGCCGGACTCCGGGCGCACGCGGGTCTTCGCTGCGCTCTTGCCTCGAGCGGGCCTCCGATACTTTCCATCGGTCGAAGGGGCTCTCAAGGCCACCCATAACGTGGGCGACCGGCGGCCCGTCGACCCGGGCGACGGCTCGGGGGAACGCGAGAGAGGGGACGCGCTGGAATTGAGCGCAGGAAAGGCGGTATCAGCGTTTCCAGGAGTAGTGCTTGCCCTTGAGCTTCAAGTACATGTCCAGGTCCTCGACGCTCTTCAGCATGAACTTCTGGCACTCGACGTCGTCGAGCGCTTCGCAGTCGGACGGGTCATGTTGACGGCAGATGAAGGGTCTCACGTCGTATATTCCGCAGGTGTTGTCCTTCTTCAAGAACCCGCAGGGCGTGTTGAATTGAACGAACCAGCTATCGTCGTGGTCGATGAACACCCAGACGTTCTTGTGGCAGAGATACCATCTGATGTCGCTGTAGTCGTTCTTCGACTCCGGCTCATCGATCTGAATGGCCACGTATTGGCAACACCTGGCTCCGCAGGCCCGGCACTCGGCAAGCTGTCCGGATTTGGTCTTAGTGGTCATACTATGCTCCCCTCGGCCGCGTCTAAGGGCGGATGCTCCCCGCGGGCCGAATCAGTTTCCGGTGCCGGATCGGCCGCCGATGGAACGCGCGCGGAGATCGCCGCCACGGTCAGGAAACCTCGCCGGCCGCGACGGATACCTTTGTCTCCACGATCTTGTTTTGAGAGTTGACGAAGACTATGCGGGGCCTGAGGCTGCGCGCTTCCTTCTCATCCATCGTCGCACAGGAGAGGATAATGACAAGGTCGCCGGTCTGGACCAGACGGGCGGCGGCGCCGTTTACGCATATTGTTCCCGAGCCCGCCTCTGCTGGAATGGCATAGGTTTCAAATCGCCGGCCGTTGTTTATGTCCAGCACATGGACCATCTCGTACGGCAGTACGTCCGCGGCCTCGAGCAGATCGGTATCTATGGCCACGCTGCCCTCATAGTCCAAGTCCGCCTGGGTGACCCGCGCTCGGTGTATCTTTGATTTGCACATCCTTCTAAGCATGATCTCACGCTCCAACGCCCTATTCCGCAGCCAATGAACGAACCGAACTTCAATTCATATGATAAGAACCCGCATCTCTCGCTGTCAACCCCCATGTGGGCCTCGGCGATCTTCGCGGCGACCTGAAACGAGCCGCCGGCCGCTAGCGCAGGACTATCGCCCTGCCGACGTCGCTTGATCCGGCCACCTCCACCGCGATGTAGTACACCCCGGACGGGACGCGCTCTCCGTCGCGGTAGAGCCAGACCCATTTGAAGGTAGTCTCGGCACCCGCCCGTACGACTCCAATCACGCGCTCGTCCACCAGGCGGCCCGCGGCGTCGTAGGCGCGAGCGACGGCCGTTCCGTCTTTGGTGGAGCTGAAGCTGAGGTTTGTCAGCACTCCGGCGGGGTTGGGAAAGAGGGAGAGATTTACCACTTCGGACCTGACTTGCGGTCGGTCGGGCGTAATCGGGGCGAGGAGGCGCTCTTCGCCTCCGGGCAGAAGAGCACCGAGCCTGTAATAGACCAAGTCGTCCGGGCGGACCTCGGAGTCGGTGTACGTCCCCTCGGGGCCGGCGGAGTCGTGTAGCATATCGTACGGACCCTTGAGCGCGCTCGCCTTGTATAGGCGAAAGCCCTCGACAGCCGTCTCGGGAGAGGCGCGCCATGAGAGCTTCACATACTTGGGGCCATAGACGGCTTCGAAGAACTCCAGGAGCTTGCCGGCGGCCGCTGCTTCCAGGGCGGCCTGGACGTCTATTTTGCCGAATCCCCAAGGGCCTTCGCTTTCATCGGCGGTCCGGGCGGTGAACGCAAGGAGGTTCTTCAGCTCTTCGGCGTCCAGGTCGGGGGATGCCTCCAAAAGAAGCGCCGCGGCGCCCGCCGCGTGCGCGGCGGCAAAGCTCGTTCCTCGCGCGATTGCGTGCCTTCCGTCTCCGGCTATGAGGCAACGCCGCGCGTTCGCCGGGCAGCCGTTGAAGATGGAGACCGCGTTTGAGCCCGGCCATGATTCTCGGGAGAGCGTTGAAGCGACTGCTCTGCCGGGAGCCGCGATCTCCGGTTTGACGCGTCCGTCTCTTGTGGGACCGGGGCTTGAGCCGGGCGCTATGGCGCCCGACGGAGGTTCTCCCTGCGGATCGAAGTAGATTACGTTGTTGTCGAGATCGAGCCAGCTTTCCTTGTTTGTGTAGGATCCGACGGTGACGGCGTTCAAAGCGTTCCCCGGGGTAGCGACTAGAACCTCGTTGGTCACGGGCGAGGTCGGGTCGAAGCCCACTTCACCTCCCAGACCGGCGGAGTAGGCCAGCCACGCGTCGAACCGTCCGTCTTCCGTCACGGTCGTTGCTTCAATCTCAATCGTCCAGGTGCCCGCGGCGGGAGGTGTCCCGTCGCCGTCGTCGATCTGTACGAAGCACTCGTTGTCCTCGTTCAGCGGACTGGGGGAGGGGGCGTTATCAATGAAAACGGAGCCGTCTGCGCCGGTCCATCGCCCGCTTCCCCCTTTGGACGCAACGTAGCTCTCTCCGGTGGGGGCTATTACTGTGACCGTCATCGCGTCGCCGCCGCCGTACCATACATCGAGTATCAGGCCGTCGTTCAGGCTACCGGGCTCGGGGTTGTACTCTCCCAGAGTGATCGCGCACGTCGCCTTCCCGCCTTCATCGAGCGCCTCGGAGCAATGCAGAAAGGGCTCCGTCCCGTAGTTCGAGCCCTCGTTGCCCGCCGAGACGATCACGGCCTTGCCCGGCCTTCCGTCGCCGACCAAGTTGTCTATGAACCGCTCCTCGAGGCTTGTGCCGTCGTGCGGTGAAATGTGCGTGCCGAAGCTCATGTCGACGACGTACGGTGCTCCCAGTTCGGCCGCTATGGAGTCCACGAATGCGAGTCCCGCCGAGCCTTCCCCGGGGCCCACGAGACCGAGATCGGCCAGGGAGGACTTGACGACCACTATGTCGGCCCCGGTCGCCACGCCTGCGTAGGTGCCGGCCGTGAAGCCGTTTCCCGTGCCTCTTCCGTTCCCGGCGGCTACGCCGATGACGTGTGTCTCATGTCCCCTGCGGTCCGAGCCTGTGATATCTCTTAGGCCCGCGAGAGCCGAGTCGATTTGCGATTTCGTGTAGAGCGTGCCTCCGAAGAAATCCGGCCCGTCCGGTATCCCGTCGCCGTTCGTGTCTCCGGGCTCCGACAGATCCAAGAGATAGAGGATCCTCGAGCCGCCCGAGTCGTCCAACAGGTCGGGGTGTGAGACATCAACCCCCGAGCCGATGAATCCCATGATGACTCCCGATCCGGTCGCGCCGTAGGTGTCCCGGGCTTGACGGGCGCCCGTCTCTATCGTTGCGAGGTCGTTCTTAATGCTCATTACGGGGGCGAGCCGGACGGCTGCCACGTCCGGGTCCGACGCCAGCGATTCGAGCGCCCCGGTCTTGACCGAGACAAGCGCGACGTCGCCCGACCTTGAGTGAAGGACTGCGTCCGGATGCGCGACTTCGCCTTCCGCGGAGTCAAGCTTGACGTGACAGGTCAGAAAGCTCTCGGCGGGGAATGTCCTCGAGGTGACGTACCCCGGACGTAGTAAATGAGTGCCATATTGAAAAGGGGCGGCCCGGGTGTCGGCGGTTTGACCCGTGTGAGACATTGCTCGGCTCACCAGCAATCTGAGTTGCGGGTCCAGCTTCTCAAAGTACGGTGCGGCCGCGACGGTTTGAGCGACGGAGACGCGCCCGGTCCCCGCGATAGTGCCGGCGCCGGGTTCCGGGTCCGGCAAGATCGTTTTCGCAGGAGCCTCCACTGCTTCCGCATGTGTAGCGGCGGGGTCTTCATGGGGATCGACGATTGCTTTAGTCCCGGGATCGTCTCGGGCACCGGGGATCGGACCCCAGGTGAACGACGCCGCCAGTGCCAAGGTAAAAGGGATAAGAAGCCTCATCATCACCTCCGAGCGTCTGCTTGTTGCGCGGTGGGCACTGCTCCATTTCGAAACGGGCGCTTTCCTCCCGGATAGAGTGCCCCGGCTCACCGCGCCGCACTGTTGGTAGTGTGGCGGAGACTGCGGCGATTATCAACGTCCAAAGGTAGGGGACGAAGTAGTGCATGCCGGGGCGGAAACCGGTGAAAGAACCGCAAGAGCCCGGTGGAAATGGCCGGGGTTTGCTCCTCCGAAGTGGACTGCGTCCACTTCTCCCGGGCCGGAAAACCAACAGTTGATGCGGCGCTACGCCCGCTAAGAAGTTGAAATACGGCCGTGGTCGTGCTAACCTCTCGCGTTAGACTGGAGCGCTTGCGCCAGGAGTTTCGCCATGACCGACTCAGGTCCAGAGTCCCAAAGCCAAGCTAGACCCTTGAGAATGGCGTTCTACGGTCTTGCGGCGTCGGAGTTGGATTTGTTCACTCTCGCGGCCCGTAGCGCGAACGCGTCCCTTGTTTTTGTCGTTGACCCGGGACCGATGGGGTTGGCGCGTAGAATCGCCGAGATCGCGGGCGTGTCCGCGAGCGCCGACCCTTGGGACCTCCCCGGGTTGCGAGCCGACTGGATAGTCCTGGGGGGGCTGGCGCACTCACGTGGGGCGCCGATTGAACAAGCGCGGACCGCCGGCGCCCGGCTGCTCGATGCGGCGGAGTTCGGCGCGGCGCTTGAAAAGTTGTATGAGAGTGTTGAGAAGTCTTCTGCAGCCTCAATAGAAGAGGAAGAGGCCGACATCCATGAGGACGTCGCCGGCGTGACACCGGTCTCGGTCGAGATTGCAGAGAGGAAGCCGGAAGGACCGACGGATGCGCTCGCCGCTACACCGGAAGATGAGGCGGACACTGAGCCGCGGGACGCGGCTTTGACTGAGCTTGAGCGCGCCGCGGCCACTCCGGCGGCATCAGCCGACACGGTGCCGAAGATCGACGGGCCGCCCGATCCGGATGATGGGAGGGGGGAGAAGACTCCGGCCGCAGCGGAGAGTCCTGCCGCATACACCGACGCCGTACCGGAGTCCGACAGGCCTTCCGATGCTGAGAAGAGAAGCCCCGGCCTACCGCCCCCCGAGAGTCTGCACCCACTTGAGTCCGGCGCCGAACCCGCGACCGTAGTGAATTGGGCGCTGGAAGGGTTGATGAGCTCCGTCAAGGGCAGGTGGGGCGCGGCGGTGGCCAGGGCCAACGACCACGTCCATTTTGTGGAAAAGGGCATAGACATCAGGGGAAGCCGTCCCGAGCTTTGGCAATGGCTGAACGGGACGATGAGGGACAGTGCCGTTGTGCCCGGGGCTCCGGTGCCTCCGCCGCAGGTCGGCGGAAGCTTGGCCTGGGCTATGCTCAGAACCGAAGGCGGTCTTGTCGGTGTGATGCTGCTGGGTAGGGAAGAGGGGAGCGTGCCCTTCTCGAGCGGCGACAGAACGTGGCTTGAGAGGGTGGGCGAAAGGGTCGCTTCAATCTTGTCCCATACAAGCGGTTCCGTTCTGGCTGAGCCGCCGGATCGGGAGCGGGAAGCGCCGCCGTCCGTTTGGGCCGGGCCTCTTCTCGAAAGGGTCAAATGGGCGAGAGGCTGGCTCAGGGATCTGTTGGGCGCGAGGGAGGTGCGGCTGTTCATGGCTTCCGAGGCCGCTCCCATGGCCCAGCTTGTTGACGAGGAGTCGGGTTCCGCAGGGCCCGCGTTTCTTCAAGAGCTCGTCCGGGAGGCGCTGGAGTGCAAAGACCCTCAAGTGTGGTTGGAAAAAGACGGCGATAGGGCCTTGGTGCTTCAGCCGTTGGGTCCCTGGGGCACCAGGGGCGTTCTGCTGCTGGAGAGCGTGCCTTGGCGCGGAGACGGCGACGCCGCTTTGGCTCGGCTTAAGAAGGCGGCGGCAAAGATCGGGAAGCTACTGAGTGATATCTGAAGAGAAAAGGGCATGAGGCTCCTTGGTTCGCCGGCGACCCCGTCATACGGCAGCTCAAGTCGGCGAGGGGATCGGAGTCGGCAGGGGTGCGAAGAGCGTGGGGCAGCGTGAGCCGAGCGGCGCACGGCCGCTCATAATGCGGATCCAACCGGTATCGGTTTGACCGCCGGCCCCGACGGCGATGTCTTGTGCAGGGGCCGTGGGGCTCATGTAAGGAGCAAGGTGGAATGGCAAGCGAAGATAGGGCGACGACATCGGCATCGAAGATCCGTGTCCTGCCGCGGGACGTGGTATCTAAGATAGCGGCGGGAGAGGTCATCGAACGGCCCGCCTCCGTTGTCAAGGAGCTTGTGGAGAACGCGCTCGATGCCGGGGCCACTAGGATCGACATCGAGATAAGGGGAGCGCCCGGCGTCTTTCTCTCGGTTGAAGACAACGGCTGCGGGATGACGCCGGAAGAGGCGGCGATCGCCTTTGAGCGTCACTCCACGAGCAAGATATCGAGCGAGGAGGATTTGTCGCGGGTGGCGACGCTGGGGTTTCGCGGTGAGGCGTTGCCCAGCATCGCGGCGGTGTCTCGTCTGGAGGTATGGACGCAAGCGAAGGGCGCGAGAAGCGGAGTGCGCCTCACATTGAGTGAGGGAAAGAAGGAGAGCGAAGAAGAGATCGCCATGGCGGAGGGTACTAGGATCGAGGTGCGCGATCTCTTTCATAACCTTCCCGTCAGAAAAAAGTTCTTGAGCTCCCCCGAAACCGAGCTTAGGCACGTCTTGCGTTTTGTCGAGGCGTGCGCTCTGTCGCACGGCGCGGTGTTTTTCAAGATCCTAAGGGACGGCGATCCCGTTATCAGCGTCCCTCCGTCCGATGATCTCCGCGACAGGGTCTCCGCCATTCACGGACACCGTCTCGCATCCGGAATGATTCCCTTTCGGCATTCCTCCTCGGACGTCACGGTTAGGGGGCTCGTGGGAAAGCCTGAAGCGACCAGATCCAACAGGTCGGCCATGGTCTTTTCGGTAAACGGCAGGTGGATCAGCTCTCCGTTACTTGCAAAGGCCGTGAGAGACGCTTATGGCGATCTCCTGCCTCCGGGTCGCTTCCCGGCCGCCTTTGTGCTCATCGATTCGGAGCCCGGTCTCATCGACGCCAACGTGCATCCCGCCAAGAGAGAGGTGCGCTTCTCACCGAGAGCGCGTATATACGAGACGGTTCGCGGCGCCGTCGCGGGAGAGCTCTCCGAGCACGCGCCGGAGCTTTGGCCCTCCTCCGACGGTCGGACCGAGCGGGGCCCCGCTTCCGTACCTTCAAAGCAGCAGAGCCTGGGGTTGGGCGAGCCGGGACACGGACCGAGCGGTTCTTCCTCCGGCGGGGGGTTGACCGGCGCGCGCATCGACGGGGAGTTCGCAGCGCGCAGAAGCCCCGGGGCGGCGGCCGCTCGCGGCGCGATGAATCTCTACGGCGGCGCGGGCTCGGTTGGAGAAGAACGGGGGGGCGTGGGGCCGAGACATCTGTGGCAGGTCCACGGCAGCTACATATGCGGTCAGACAAGGAGCGGGCTCGTCATAATAGACCAGCACGCCGCGCACGAAAGGATACTGTACGAGGGCGCCTTGGCGGCCATGAAGGAGAACAGAGGAAGCTCGCAGCAGCTCCTTTTCCCTCAACTCATGGACCTGTCTGCCGCGGAGTACGACACTTTGCTCGAGATGCTTCCCAACTTGGAGAGGCTCGGATTCGACATCAGGTCTCTCAGCAATAGATCGATCGCGGTCTACGGCATACCGGCGGACGCCCGCGAGTGGAGGGACGGCCGGATGCTCTGCGACATGATCGAAGAATATGCCTCGTCCGGGAAGTCGGAAAAGGACCACAACGACGCGGTGGCGAAGTCATACGCCTGCCACGCGGCGATCAAGGCGGGTCAGTCGCTGGACCCCGAGGAGATGAACGCTTTGATCGACCAGCTCTTCGCCACGGGAGTTCCCCACGGAGACCCTCACGGCAGACCAACCTACCTTCAGATATCTCTCGCCGAATTGGAGAGGCGTTTTGGCCGTTCTTGACAGTTGCTTTGCCTGCGGCGCTCATGAATCCGGCGGGGCCTCCGGCGCCGGGGGCAGCCGTCACCCCGCTCACGATTCCGACGGCGGCTCAGGCGCCCGCGACCGGGCGCGCGCCGACCGGCCGAGGGTGCTCGTCATAGTCGGACCGACCGGGGTGGGGAAGACCGAGGTCTCGTGCCTCGTCGCTCGAGAGATCGGCGGCGAGATCGTCTCGGCGGATTCCCGACAGATGTATCGAGGGCTGGACGTGGGCACGGACAAGCCGGACAAGGCCGTTCTAAAGAAGGCTCCGCATCACTTGCTGGATATCTTAGACCCCTCGGAGCGGTTCGACGCGGCGCGGTTCAGCGCGATGGCCCGCGATTGCTTCGTCGATATCGGCGCGCGAGGCAAGGTGCCGATGTTGGTTGGCGGGTCGGGGCTGTACGTCAAGGCGGCGCTCTTCGGGATCTTCCCGAGCCCTTCGAAAGATGAGAACCTCCGCGCTCGGCTCGACACTCAGGAGGACGAAAACCCGGGAAGTCTCCACGAGCGTTTGAGGCGGGTCGATCCGGACAGAGCGGCCCAGCTCAGGCCCGCGGATAGACATCGCATAGTGAGGGCGCTCGAGTTCTTCGAGCTGACCGGCGTCCGCATGTCGGAGGCGCTGGAGAAATGGGTCGCGGACGGCTGGCCCCATCTGGCCGTCGGCCTCACTCGGCCGAGGCGGGAGCTCTACCGGCGCATCGACCTTAGGGTGACGCAGATGTTTGAGAGAGGCCTCCTGAAAGAGGTGCGATCTCTTCTCGACCGTGGGGTCCCCGCCGATTCCCCGGGACTTGATTCAATCGGCTATGAAGAGGCGTTGACGCACTTGGCGGGAGAGCTGTCCCGGGATGAGATGATTGCGCTTATTCAAAGGAACTCAAGGCGTTATGCGAAGAGGCAGTTGACTTGGTTCAGACGCATGCCTTTGTCCGGGTGGATCAGCTTGGACGACGCGCCTCGCGCCGCCTCGAAAGTGGTCGCGCTCTGGCGCCATGCCCGTGCGTGAAGCTCCATATCGGCCTTGGTGCCGACCAAGAATCGCACCGAGGCCCTGGTTGCCGGGGGGGGGTGTCTGAAGAGCCCCTTGCCGGGCCCCCATCACCCCCCCGGAGGCCTCCCTTATGATTCTACTTGACATCAAACCCCCAATTGATTAGGATTGCGCCGGTTAAATTGACGTGACCTTTCGGGCGAAGAGCGGGCATAACTCAGTTGGTAGAGTATCAGCTTCCCAAGCTGAGGGTCGCGGGTTCGAATCCCGTTGCCCGCTCCACTTTCGGGAGTGAGGGGCCACCCCGTTCGTTTCCCATCCGCCTTCTGCTCCCGGCTATTGGCTTCTACTTCACAGGGTGTATCTGGATCTATGTTGGTCACTCGCGTATTCCGCTCCGGCTTAGCTTCTGAGATGGAAATCAGGGCGGGCGACAGGCTTGTCTCGGTCGACGGGCAGCCATTGAGGGACAGACTGGACCTGACCTTCGCGGAGAGCGGCCGGGGCAGCGTGCTCGAGCTCCTGTCCGCTTCGGGACGAACCCGCAGCGTCAGGCTGCCGGGACCATTGAGCGATGACTTGGGATTCGAGCTCGAGCAGATGGATCCCAAGGTCTGCGGCAACAAGTGCCTCTTTTGCTTTATCCACCAGATGCCGAAGGGAATGCGGCGGTCCCTTTACGTCAAGGATGAGGACTATAGATACTCCTTCATGTTCGGCAACTTCGTTACGCTTACCAATCTGGAAGAGGCCGACGTCGAGAGGATTTGCGAACAGGGCTTGTCCCCCCTATATGTCTCAGTGCACGCCACAGAAGAGGATCTGCGCCGAAGGCTCCTGGGCAACCCCCGCGCCCCGGAGTTGATCCCTCTTATGAGGCGGCTTGGCGGGGGCGGGGTGCGGTTTCATTGCCAGATTGTTATCTGCCCGGGCATCAACGACGGCCCCGTTCTTGAGAGGACCGTGGAGGATCTCGCGAGTTTGGGGGATCCGGTCCTGTCGGTGGGCGTGGTGCCCGTGGGGCTGACGGATCATCGGAAGAACCTTCCGCGCATTGATGGGGTCGGGAGGGACTTGGCGGCGGACACGATCCGGTTCGTCGAAGGTCGCCGGGAGTATTTCAAGAGGACCCGAGGCTTGGGCTTCGTCTACGCCGCGGATGAGCTTTATCTAAAGGCGGGCGCGCCGATACCGCCGTCCTCCTACTACGACGGCTACCCTCAGAGGGAGAACGGAATCGGGATAGCCCGTCTCTGGCTCGACGGCTGCAAGAGAAACCCGCTCGGGCCGCGCTCGATGGACGGCGTAAAGCAGGCGACCGTTGTGACCGGAGTGCTCGCCGCTCCCCTTGTCGCGGAGGGAATGAGACACAAGCTAAGGCGTTGCCCTGATCTGTCGGTGGAGGTTTGCCCGGTTCCGAACTGCTTCTTCGGCAAGGGAGTGACGGTGGCCGGGCTGCTTTCCGGCGGGGATATCATATCGGCGCTTTCGAAGAGACGCCGTGAGGGCATAGTGTGTCTTCCTCCCGACTCGATAAACCGCGACGGTTTATTGATAGACGACATGACCGTCTCGGAGCTTGCGACGAGGTTGGGCTTGGAGATCCGCGTAGGGCTGCGCGGGCGCAGGGGCGTCCCCGGAATGCAGGCCCGCGCCGGTGCGGCTTAGGATGAGCGCACGGCGTGACCCGGTTTGGGTCTCGCTCGGACGCTCGCGGCGGCGCGGGTTGAGTGTCGGCTCGAAGGGTTGCGCCGGCCCCGGCTTCGTCGGGGCGAGAGTTGGGACGCCCGTAATGAGTAAGAAGGGGCGGGGGCCGAAGTGAGGATCCCTGTTGTAGTGATAGTCGGCAGGCCGAACGTCGGTAAGTCCACGTTCTTCAACAGGGCGATCGGACGGAGAAAGGCCGTGGTCCACGATGTCTCGGGTGTGACCAGAGACGCCAATTACGGGCTCTGCCACTGGGCGGGCCGGGACTTCCATCTTGTGGATACGGGCGGCTGGGTTCCGAGGGCGGACAAAGGCATGGAGAAGCTCGTCCGGGAGCAGGTGGAGATAACACTCGATAGGGCGGACGTTCTGGTTTTCATGGCGGACGCGCAATGCGGCGCCACCGACCTTGACGTTGAGATCGCCCGGGTTCTGAGACGAGGGAATAGACCGGTGGTGCTCGCAGCAAACAAAGTCGACGGGCCGCGGGATGAATCCTCCGCGGCGGAGCTGTACTCGCTCGGCCTGGGCTATCCCTACCCCGTGTCCTCCCTGCACGGCAGGCAGATGGGGGACTTGCTTGACAAGGTGGTTGAAGAGCTTCCCGCGGTCACGGCGGAGGCCGTGAGGGAAGACGTGAGGATCGCCGTGGTGGGGAAGCCCAACGTGGGGAAATCCTCGCTTGTGAACGCCCTGCTGGGCGAGGGACGGATGATAGTGGACGAGACCCCCGGCACTACAAGAGACGCGATCGACACGTCCTTTCGCTATCACGGAAAGGCGATAACGCTGGTGGACACCGCCGGCTTGAGGAAGCGGTCGAGGGTGCGGGAGCAAATGGAGTTCTTCACTGCCCTAAGGACCCTCAAGGCCGTGGAGAGCTGCGACGTCGCTCTGCTCATGCTGGATGCAACGGAGCCCATCACGCAGCAGGATCTCAAGGTGGCGGCCGTTGTTCAAAGCTCCGGCAAGGGGGCGGTAATCGTTTACAACAAGTGGGACCTCGTGGAGAAAGACTCCAAAACCACTGCGGACTTTGAGAAGGAGACCCACTGGAGGATGCCGTTTCTCTCATACGCCCCGGTGGCGTTCGTCTCCGCCCTCACGCGTCAGAGGGTTTCGAGCCTGCCCGGTCTGGCGCTCAGGATAGGCGAGGCCGGCAAGGCGAAGGTGACGACCTCGGAGGTGAACAAGTGCTTGGAAGACGCTACGGCGGCCCACAGCCCGCCGGTGGGCGCCAAGAACCGGGTCGTCAAGATCTTCTACGGGACGCAGACGGGTACGGCCCCTCCCAGGTTTTCCATCTTCGTCAATGATCCGAAGAGCCTGCCCGCGTCCTATGAGAGATATCTTTCGAGGAAGTTCAGGGAGAGGTTCGTCTTTGAAGGCAACCCTATAAGGTTGAGGCTGAGGAAGAGCAAATAGGCCGCCGCTGTCCGGCGGATAAGAAATAGCGCAAAGCGGCCCGGTCGGCGCCATGTCGACGACCGGCGACTCGGACCTTACCGGTCGAGAGAAGGAGAACGGGAGATTCAAGCCGGAAAGCGGGGAAAGGCTCAGTCCGGCTGAAGCGGATCCGCGAAGGACGCCGAGAGCCGCGGCCCTGAGCGGGACCGAGCCGGAGGAGTAGAAGGATTGACTCAGACTATCATCGCCATAGCCGCGGCGTTCTTGCTCGGGGGGATACCCTTCGCGCTCATCGCCGGAAAGGTGCTCAAGGGAATAGACATTAGGAACGAAGGGAGCGGCAACCTGGGCGCGACGAACGCCTTCAGAGTGCTGGGCCCGGCGCCCGGAATAGCGGTGCTCGTCGCCGACGGAGCCAAAGGCGCGGCCGCCGTTCTCCTGGCGAAGCACCTGATGGGCGGCGTTGGGGATCCCGCGAGCTTCGTAGTGCCGGTGCTTTGCGCCCCCGCGGCAATGGCGGGGCACACTTGGACCGTGTTCGCGCGGTTTAGAGGCGGCAAGGGAGTGGCCGCCGGCGCCGGCGCTTTCTTGGCTCTCGCTCCGCTTGCGACCGGGGCGGTCATCGCGGTGTGGGCGCTTTTCTTCGCCGTCAGCGGGTATGTGTCCGTCGGATCGATGGCGGCCGCGGCGGCGTTTCCTCCCGCGGTCTATCTTGCCGCTCAAGGGGAGGACAGGGGGGTCCTGCTGGTCGTGAGCGTCTTGGCGGCGGCGCTTGTGCTCCTAAGACATGTGCCGAACATGAAGCGTCTCGCCGCCGGTACGGAGAACAAGCTCTTACGGAGGTCAAGGCAAGGATGAGCACGGTAGGAGTCCTTGGAGGCGGAAGCTGGGGTACGGCCCTTGCGTTATTGCTCAGAGGGTCCGGGCGGCGCGTCCGTGTGTGGGAATACGATCGCGATCAGTGCGGGCGCATAGCGGCCGAGGGGGAGAACAAGAAGTTCTTGCCGGGCATCGAGATCCCGAGCGACGTTCCATTTTCAAGCGACATGGAGGAAGTGATAAGGGGCTCCGATGCGGTTGTCTTTGTAGTTCCCTCGAAAGTTTTCAGGGACGTCGCCCGCTCGGCGGCCTCGGCCGGCATCACCCTAGAAGCGCTCAAGGTGATAGCGACCAAGGGACTCGAGGGGGGCTCGCTGCTCAGGATGAGCCAAGTTCTTGGGGAGGAGCTGCACGGCGTTTCCGATCGAACGGCCGTTGTGGCGGGTCCCAGCCATGCCGAGGAAGTAAGCCGCGGCGTCCCGACGGCGGTCGTGGCCGCGTCGGAGGATGAGGGAGTAGCGAAAGAAGCTCAGGAACTATTCATGACCAGCACGTTCCGAGTCTATACGAACACCGATCTCCTGGGCGTCGAGTTGGGGGTCGCGGTAAAGAACGTCATAGCGGTGGCCGCGGGGATCTGCGACGGCATAGGTTTCGGGGACAATACGAAGGGCGCCCTACTAACGCGTGGGCTTGCCGAGATAATGAGGCTCGGCGCGGCTATGGGCGCAAAGAACGAGACATTCTTCGGTCTGGCCGGTGTGGGGGACCTTGTGACCACATGTCTGAGCCGTCACAGCAGGAACAGATTCGTAGGCGAGGAGATCGGCAAAGGGAGGAAGCTGCGGGACGTACTGGAAAACATGGTAATGGTGGCCGAAGGCGTGCATACGGCTAAGGCTGCGCTGACGCTGTCCGAGCGCCATGCCGTTGAGATGCCGATTACCGAGCAGGTCAACGCGGTCCTATTCGAAGAGAAGGATCCTACGGCCGCCATCCAAGAGCTTATGTCGCGAAAGAGAAAAGCGGAGGTTTTCTGATGCCCGGCGCAACCAAGAGAACATCGAGAAAAGGAAGCGGAAAGATCTACTACTCCATCAGCGAAGTTGCCGATCTTACCGACGTCAGACCTCACGTGCTGCGTTACTGGGAGAGCAAGTTCAAGATGCTCAAGCCCAAGAAGAACAGGGCCGGCAACCGAATGTACCGCGCCAAGGACATCGATTTGGTGCTGAGGATAAAAGATCTGCTGTATGACCGCCGCTTTACCATCGCCGGGGCTCGGAGAAGGCTGCTCGACGAGCGCAGGTCGGGGGACGACCAGATAGAGCTCGATTTCGAGCGCAGGATCGCGGAACGAAGCGCGGTAATGTCCGTCAAGAAGGAGCTGGAGGAGATCCTGGATATGCTCACAAGGAGCGTCAGGGCGGAGACCTGACGCTCGAGGGCGGGATAGGGCTGCCACGGTTGCGGATGCCCTTCTTCGGTGGGGCGGACTAAGGGTTCCCGCAAGGGCCGATTCGCGGGAACGAGCCGAGATCCACTGCCGCGAAGCGGGGTTTAGCTCGGCGAAGTGGACGCGTGGTCCCAAGGGAACCCTTAGTTCGCCCATCTAGGCTCCGCGAAGCAGGCGCGGGGAGGGGCGGACGTCCTTCGTTCGCCCCTTCGGAACCTTGAGGGACCTGCTCGACCCGACGCGTCCAAGTTTCCGCTTCAGGCTCCGAGCGCGTCATGATAGACTGTCTGGACAGCGGCAGTGACGTAGCCAGGACTTGGTCGGGGCGTGGCGCAGTCTGGTAGCGCACTAGCATGGGGGGCTAGGGGTCGCTGGTTCAAATCCAGTCGCCCCGACCATCATCCATAACCCCCACTCGGGAGCGGCAGCGTTGAACGCGCCGCTTCTTCGACTTGGAGAGCCGGACGTTCTATCCGGCCGTCATGCATGGTGTTTCGAGGCCTGCTTTGGACCGCGCCTGAAGGCGGATGCTTTGCTCGCCTCCCTTTACCTACGTGGTCCGATTTTCTCGCCGACGCGTTCTTGCGGGTTCCGCTTCGGATTTGGCATGGAGACGGGTGATTTGGAAAAGCCCCAGATCCTGGTGACAAACGACGACGGCGTTTCGGCCGGGGGCATAATAGCGCTCAGGGAGGCGCTCAAGAACCTGGGCGAGGTTACGGTCGTCGCGCCCGACAGGGAGAGGAGCGCGGCCAGCCACGCGATCACGCTGAGGGATCCGTTGAGGGTGAATGAGATCGAGCCCGGAGTGATCAGCGTCGACGGCACCCCGACGGACTGCGTTCTTCTCGCCGTGAACGGTCTTATGACCAAGAGGCCGGACTACCTGTTCTCCGGCATCAACCACGGGCCCAACATGGGGGAGGACGTAAGCTACTCCGGGACCGTCGCGGCGGCCATCGAGGGGGCGCTCTGTGGTATACCTTCGGTCGCCGTGTCTTTGGCGAGCCCCAGGCCGAGCGACTTCGGCCCGGCCTCGGAGTTCGTCGAGAAGCTTGCCCGCTTGGTCATGGAGAGGGGAATCCCGAACGGCTCTCTCTTGAACGCGAACGTCCCGGATCTGCCTCGCGACGAGATCAGCGGCATTAAGATAACCAAGTTGGGGACAAGGCTTTACAGGGATGCCTTGGTGAAGAACGTGAGCCCCAGGGGAGAGACATATTACTGGATAGGGGGCGAGAGTCCGACGTGGACCCCCCAGGAGAACAGCGACTTCAACGCCGTGGACGAGAAAATGATATCGGTCACCCCGATACACCTTGATTTCACGGACTATAGGGCGATCGTGGAAATGAAGGATTGGAAGTTCGACTTCTAGGAAACACGGATCATGATGAACAAAGCGGTTCCGCCTTCGGATCACATGGAAGTCGCCAGGCGAAGGATGGTCGAAGAGCAGATAAGGGCCAGGGGCGTCAAGGACGAGAGAGTGCTGGCCGCGATGGCCAAAGTGCCGAGGCACCTCTTCGTTGAGACCGGCCTTGATTCCCAGGCCTATTCCGACAGGGCCCTTCCGATAGGAGAGGGGCAGACCATTTCGCAGCCTTACATGGTGGCTTTCATGACCGAAAGCCTCAAGTTGACCGGCGAGGAGAAGGTGCTCGAGATAGGCACCGGCTCCGGCTACCAGACGGCTGTGCTCGCGGAGCTCGCCGCCAAGGTCTTCTCGGTCGAGAGGATCAGTGCTTTGACGGTAAGGGCCAAGCAGCTGCTGGATCGGCTGGGGTACACTAACGTAATACTCAGGGTCGGCGACGGGAGTCTGGGCTGGAAGCAATTCGGGCCGTACGACAGGATCTTGGTCACCGCGGGGGCGCCCCGCGTGCCCGCCCCCCTCGAAGAACAGCTCGCGGAGGGAGGAACAATGGTCGTGCCCGTGGGGAACAACGTAAGCCAGAAGCTCGCGGTAGCGACCAAGAAGCGCGGCAAGACGGACGTCAGAACTTGCTGCCCGTGCACTTTTGTGCCTCTTCTGGGCAAGGAGGGATGGGAAAATAGCTGAGAGGATGGCGGAGTTGGTGAACTGGCTGCCTCCGGAGTGGCAGGTGTTCATCATCGCGATGATGCCCATTGTCGAGCTCAGGGGGGCCATTCCCTGGGCGCTTCATCCCGGCCTTGGGGGCCTTGAGCCTCGCGAGGCCTACGTGCTTGCGGTAGCCGGCAACCTGGTGCCCGTGGTGCCGCTTCTCGCGCTGCTTGGGCGGATAGCCGATTTTCTTGGCAGGTATAGGTACACGAAGAAGTTCTTCGACTGGCTTTTCGCCAGGACGCGCAGGCGAGGGAGAATCGTGCAGAAGTACAGGGCCATCGGGCTCTGCCTGTTTGTCTCAATCCCTCTGCCGGTCACGGGAGCGTGGACCGGGGCCGCCGCGGCCCTGGTTTTCGGAATCCCGTTCAGGTATGCTCTGCCGGCCATAACGGCCGGTGTCTTGATAGCGGGAGTTGTTGTAACACTGGCGTCGCTGGGAGTGGTAAACTTGTGGTTCGGCCGGCCGGGCTAGACTGAAAGAAGTGGTGATCGGGGCGTAGCGCAGCCTGGTAGCGCGCTTGGTTCGGGACCAAGAAGTCGGAGGTTCAAATCCTCTCGCCCCGACCACTTTTTTGTGGGTCCCTCTCCGGCTCGGTCCGACCGCGGCCGAGTGAGGTCGCGGCGGCGCTCGACGGGAGTGTCTGGAACTGAATGAGATTCGAGCTGAGATCGATGTCTTCGGCGTCGTTCAGGGAGTCGGCTACCGCTTCTTCGTTGTAGACGCCGCGCGGTCTTTGGACCTTAAGGGCTACGCGAAGAACATGCCCGACGGAAGCGTCAAGGTTGAAGCGGAAGGGGACAGAGGACTCATCGAAGCTCTCATCGACCGGCTAAAGGTCGGACCCCCCGCGGCCCACGTGAAAGACCTTAGGGTCGAGTGGGCCGCGTTTCGCGGCGACCTTGGTGATTTCAATATTCGTTTTTGACTTGCGAAGGGGAGCCGTCCGTGTCCAGAAGCAAAGAGCCCTTCAGCAAGAAGCTCGAGGCCGCGTTGCGCCGGGGTCGGAAGGCCGGCGTCCTGGAGCCCGACACCCTACGGGACGTGCTCGAGAGCGATGATTTCGACGGCGCGGAGTTCGACCAGTTTCTGGAGCTGGCAAAGGACCTCGGGATCACCCTGCCCACGGAGGAGTCGGAGCCGGAAGCCGTGGAGAGTTTCACTCTCGACTCGGCCCAGCTTTACATGAAGGAGATAGGCAAGTACCCCCTGCTGACGGCTCGGGAGGAAAGAGAGGTCGGCAGGCGGGTCATGGCCGGGGACACCGAGGCCCGCAAGAAGATGATCCTGTCCAACCTGAGGCTTGTTGTCAGCATAGCCCGGGCCTACGTCAACAAGGGACTTCCCTTCCTCGACTTGGTAGAGGAGGGCAATCTGGGGCTCATAAGCGCGGTCGAGAGGTTTGATTATAGGAAAGGATACAAGTTCAGCACCTATGCCGCCTGGTGGATAAAGCAGGCCATGGCGCGGGCCATCGCGAACCAAGCCCGAACCGTGAGGGTCCCGCTCCACGTCATACAGCTCATCAATAGGTACTACAAAGCGGAGAAGCTGCTGAGCCATCAACTTTCCAGGAAGCCCACGATTGATGAAGTCGCCTCGGTCATGAAGGAGCCGAACGAGAAGATATTAAATCTCAAACACCTCATCGAGGGAATTAAGTCGCTTGATTACGAGACGAGCATACATGCCTACGGCAATCTCTTTCAGGAAGAGTGGTTTCAGATACCGACGGATGTGGAGAGCCTGGTTGACTCCTACCTGCGCAGCTTGAGGCTCTCGCGTCTCATGGATAGACTCATGGCCAAGGAGGCGGCGGTCCTTAGGATACGGTATGGGTTTCACGACATGGTTCCGCGCACCCTGGCGGAGACGGGTGAGTTCCTAGGCGTCAGCAGGGAGAGGGTCAGACAGATTGAAAAGGGCGCCCTTGCCAAGATGAAGCGGCTGATAGAGATGGCCGAGGGGGGAGAGATCGAAGAGGAGGACGGACCCAAAGATTCCAAGGGCAAAGGCGAGAGCGTTCATTGATTGTGGGAAGTGGGACGCTCCTTGAATTGTGAATGCGCAATTGAACGGGAGCGAGGACGGGAGGCTCATCGGAAAGAGATACTCCGTGTGTCCGGAGTCAATCGAACCGCCTATATGGGTGCCGCATCGTGCCGATGGAGCCAGACCCTAGGGCGACGGTACCGGTCTCGGTGAGTGCGGGCTGGTCGGTGGACTCGTTGACCGAATACAGGAGGAACGATGTCGATAGAAGGACTAAAGGAAGCAATCAGGAACATACCGGGTTTTCCCAAAGAAGGCATCGTCTTTAGAGATATCACAACACTTCTGAAGAGAGGCCCCGAGTTCGCGGAGACCATAGACGCCATCGCCGCCAACTATGACCCGTCGAAGGTGGATCTTGTGCTGGGCATAGAATCGAGGGGTTTTATCCTCGGCGGCGCGCTCGCGTACAAGTGGGGCTGCGGCTTTGTGCCTGCCCGAAAGCCCGGCAAGCTCCCGACGTCCGTCTACAAGGAAGAGTACGCCCTCGAGTACGGTACCGACGCGCTCGAGATTCATAAGGACGCGATCGATCCCGGCGCATCGGTGCTCATCGTCGATGACCTCCTGGCTACCGGAGGAACCGCCAGGGCCACGGCCGCATTGGTCGAGAAAGCCGGAGCAAAAGTCCTCGGGCTCGCGTTTCTGATAGAGCTGGCGTATCTGAAGGGAAGGGGACAGATATCGGATTACCCGATACTGTCATTGGTTACGTATGACGAGGAGTAGAGACTGCGGTTTGGCGGCGTTGCCCTTGACTCCGATCCATCGGTCGTGGCCGATGGATCAGCCCCACCTATTGGGCCTTTCGGCTTGATCGGGGGGCGGCATTTGAAACTCCGGCCCAAGGGTTCAGGTATGTTGTCGCGGGTACGTCGCCTGTGCACTGCAACCCGCTTGACCTTCTTCTTTGCCTTAGGCACACTTTCTCTGGGTGCCCCCGTAGCTCAGGTGGATAGAGCAGCGGTTTCCTAAACCGCGTGCCGCGTGTTCGAGTCGCGCCGGGGGCACCAGCACATTCTTTTGTGTTTTTCTGATCCTCCGGATACAAATAGAGCCTTGAGGCTTGTTTCTTGCATACCAGCTTGACTTAACTAGCCTTGATTGGTCCATTCTATGACGGATTCGTCGCCGCCATTTGCTTGGTGCGACGAGACATGTCGCCTTCTCAGCCCGTCGTGCTTGAGCTCACGGATTATGGGATGACACTCGACCGACGTGAGCTCCGATAGCCCCGTATCAGCGAGGCGGACGGATGCGGCATCACGCTTCTTTTTGACCAATCAAGCCTAGTATCAGTACGGAATAGAGTAGTGTTTTCGGCAGTCTTGGCCGAGCAACTTCGCTAACGGGCGCTTCTGGGTTCGCCACAGGCCGGCCTTTTGCGAACAGGGGAGAGCGGCATCCGGTCGTGAAATGCTAGGACTAAGGCCGGTTGGGTGTTATCTTCTCTGGCGGCATGAAGCATACTCTGATAGGTAGCCTGTGCGGTAGGTTGGCCCAATAGTATGCCGGTCTTCGGCTTGAGCGTTTGTGGTTCTCTAGGCGATTGACCGGCATTACAGACGGGAGATGCTAATGCGGGATATCTTCGCGGTACTTACAGGAGATTTTGTCGAGTCAAGGCGGCTGTCCGATGAGCAACTCGATAGAGTGCGCGGTTGTCTGTCTGCGGCCGCAAGTGAGGTTAAGGGGTGGAAGCGCGGGCTGGTCCTCGGCGTGCCGGATTTCTTCCGCGGTGATGCCTGGCAGATGTTGCTCGCGGAGCCGAACTCCGCGTTGCGGGTTGCGGTCTTCCTGCGCGCCTCGGTTCTGATCGATGATCTGGCAGACACGCGCGTGGCGATCGGCCTGGGGACAGTGGATAGGGTGGAGAGGAAGCGTATTTCGATGTCGACAGGGCAAGCGTTCACACTTTCCGGACGTGATCTGGACGGACTATCGAAGCACTTCAGAATGTCGATCGCGTTGCCTGAAGAGATGGGAATCCTTGCGGACTGGCTCCCAGTGGTCGCTCGACTATGTGACACGATAATCGGACACTGGACAAGTAGGCAGGCGGAGATTGTTCGATTCGCGTTAGCCCCCGACGAACCGACTCACGCGGAGATTGCCGGGCGGCTGGATCCGCCGATTAGCCAGCAGACAGTGACCAGGGCTCTATCGGGAGCGGACTGGCAAGGCATACGTTTGGCTGTTAAGCGATTTGAGGCGGTAGATTGGAGTGAGATCCGGCGCAGACAAACGATCGATACAGCTGATTAAGGCTGTTATCTATGATACAGCCTAAAATGGCTGTAGAGAGAAGCCGATGATTGAAACACTCTTCGTACTACTGACTGCTCATTTCCTTGGTGACTTCGTGCTCCAAACCGATTGGATGGTAGAGCGCAAGAGGAAGCTGCGAGTACTCTTCATGCACAGCAGCCTCGTCACGGCTACAACAGCGTTGATTTTGGGCAATCCGCATTGGGCTCTACTGCTCATACTCTTCGGTAGCCATCTGGGCATGGACACCCTAAAGACCTACGTGCTTCCCAACAGAACCTATGCGTTTCTTCTGGACCAGCTAGTCCACATTGGGGTGATTTGCGTTCTAGCCTACGGTTTCTCCGATGTGGTGCAGAGCGGTCTGTGGATGAGGAGCTTGTCGCCGGATGCACAGCGGTGGTATCTCCGGATGGTCACATTCTTGGGCGGGTTCTTGCTCTGTGTGCCGGTTGGGGGAAAGCTGATAGGCATCACGACCATTCCCCTGCTGGAAGAGATCAAGGCGGACAGAAGTAAGAACAGAAAGCGTAATCAGCTTAGGGCCGAGAGGGAGGGGCGGGGACTTGAGGACGATGATGATGTCGAAGGCTTGAGGAAAGGTGGGAGGTATATCGGCTGGTTGGAAAGATCACTAGTAATGCTGCTGCTGCTCATAGGGCAGCCGGGCGGGATAGGTTTTCTTTTCGCGGCAAAATCGATCCTGCGTTTCGGTGAGATCAGGGACTCCCATCAACGAAAGGTAGCAGAGTACATCATAATTGGAACATTCCTCAGTTTTGGGTGGGCGCTGTTGACCGCTTACCTCACGCAGCAAGCTCTGACACTTTGGAGGAAGTGACCATGCGGGAGAGTGTTTGGTGATTCTGCTTTGGCTTCCACGAGCACGCCGGACCAGCCGCCGATGAGCAGCGGTTTCCTAAACCGCGTGCCGCGCCCTCGAGTCGCGCCGGGGGGCACCGGACGCCATTCGTCGGCAGACAACGCATTGCCCCGGCCTCATTCTATTTCCCCTTGATGGGCTTTCTATCGGCATGCTGCCGCCTCGCGATTCGACGGGTCGGACCCGCGCAGCACTTCCCGCAAGCACGTCTGTTTGAACGCAGTGAATCCCACTCTTGATGTGTGTTATAGTAATGGCGTTCGCTACCGGCTACGGGTGCTTGCAGAGAGGTGCGTGGTGAGATCGCATGGTGAAAGATCGGCTTATGTATCCAAGATGCGTGGAGTGAGACTCGCTCTTATGCCTCCTGTGACTTTCGGGGTCGCGGTTGCCCTGATAGTGAGCATGGGCACCGCCGGAGTGTCAACGTCAAGAGGGCACACTTCGGCTGAGGGGCCCAAGTACCGCCTTGGGACTGGGATGGACGCCACCGAGATCGAGGCCGATGCACTCACACCGCCCATAGCTAAGAACGGCGCGAAGATGACGACGACCGAGTGGAGTACGATCTTCGCGGACGATTTCGAGTCGGGCTTCCCCGGATCGGCATGGGATGTATGGAGGAGTAACCGCAGCGCCGAAGCGGTGTGGGACGTTTGGACGTGCTGGTACGGCGATTCAGCGGATAAGAGTGCCGGGTGCGCCGCCGGCGGGGCTGAAGGGATCAAATGCGACGGGCGGTATCCGGACAACATGGATTCCTGGATCGTATACGGACCTTTCAGTCTTGCGCAGCCCGGAATCACCGCGGCGGAGCTGAGCTTCAATTTCAAGGTGGAGTCAGAGCAGAACTCCGACTATTTCTACGCCGCCGTATCCACGGACGGGGATCAGTTCTCCTGGGTGCGCTGGTCGGGAAGCGTGGCTCCGGGCTCGTATACGATGGACCTGAGTGATGCTCCGGGTGAGGGAAACCTGCTGGGGTATGAACAAGTCTGGATCGGTTTTCTGTTTCAGTCCGATTGGGCAGACGCCCCCGGAGCCGGAGCACAGGTTGATGACGTTTTGATTCGAACGAGCTATCCTCCGCCGGGGGCTCCGGACCTTGAGATATCGGTGCTTAAGAACCCGGGGCAAGTAAGATCCTTGCTGATACTCGTCACGGTATCCGAAGGCTCGGGAAACCCTCCTACGGTTAAGGTAGGAGACACCGAGATACAGGTGAGCGCTATCGGCAATTCAGTCTATCTGGGGCGGTACTTCGCTTCGTCCGTCGAGAGCAGCGTAACGGTAACGGCCACGGATGCGAGCGCCACCGGCACGGGGAGCGGGCAAACCACCGTTGAGTTCTGACATGATGTGTCGCCGGCGGCAAGACCCCGGCCGACAATCGAAATGGAGAAAGACCTAATGAGGCCTGTCTCGCGCTCTTTCAGTCTCATCTCAATCTTGACTCTGACGCTGATGGCCACGGTGATCGGATGCGGCGGTGACGATGGCGGCTCGAAACCCGTGGTCCCGGACACCGCTGCGGAGTACACCGACAGGGGGTGGGGGAGGTTCGAGGCCGGCGATCTTGACGGTGCTCTGTCCGACTTCAACGCCGCCCTGGCCCTCGACGCCGACTACGGGCCTGCCTATCTCGGCCGGGGTTGGAGCAATCTGAGTCTGGCCGCCTCGACCGCTTCGATGGAACTGGCCGCCGCAGGATTCGACAGCGCGTTTGCCCACGGGCAAACCGGGGCCGATTGCATAGGCGGGCGCGCGGCCGCGTATCTCGGTGTCGGTGGGAACGAGGCGTATATATCGGCTGCCTCTGATGCGCTGTCCGCGCTACAGTTGTCTCGGACCTTCACTTTCGCCCACCGCAATAGCTACAATTCCACTGACCTAAGGTTGATCACAGCCTTCGCCCATGCAGGCCGGAATCAATTTCCCGATGCCCTAGCCGCCGCGGACGAGGTGTCGAACAGCGGAATAACGGAGGGGGATTCGGAAACCTGGGTCGTAGGGGGCGAGACATACAACAGCTTTCAAGCGGCTGTTGTGGCACATCTGCAAGCGTTGTCGGATCAGCATTCGGGATAGGGTCATTTCAACAGGGGCGCGCAACGGGGCCATGCAGTGACAGCGCGCGTTCTCTCCGTTCGCGCCGCGGGCTTCGCTTTTTCCTAAACTGAACGGGAGAACATGCTCATGCATACGGTGCGTGTGACGATGATCGCGCTGGTTGTTTCGTGCTCGATGGTGGCGTGTTGCAGCCGAGTTGCAGGGGTCGATATCGACCATCTGAATGGGGAGTTCCTTGAATCACCGAGCCATGACATTAGTCGGTTGGCTGAGCTCCTGGAAATGGGTGCGGATGTCAATGCGAGGCGAGAGGATGGGACCACGCGGCTGTATTGGGCGACTCTGCATAGGGATACGGAGTTAGTTGAATTCCTCGTTGAGAGAGGCGCGGACGTCAATATCCCCGGCTTGAACTTCGGTTTCACGCCGCTTCATTTGCTCGCCGCTACGGAAAGGGAAGACCATGACGAGGAAGCTGATTTGGAGATAGCCGAAATACTGCTCGCAAACGGGGCGGACGTGAATGCGAGACGTTATGGCCGGGATACTCCCTTTGAGAGAGCGGTCATGAACGGCAAGGAAGTGCTGGCGGCGCTGCTCAAAAAGCACGGGGGCGAGTCGGGCTTTTATCCCGACTCGTCGGCGGCTAGGAAGGCTGTTGTGGATCTATCGGAGGCTCGGGGCGACAGCGGCCTTTCTTTTGACGATCCGCCTGTGTCCATTCATCAAGTGCCGCCGCGCTATCCGGACTTGGCCCGCGACTTGGGAATCGAAGGTGGTGTGTATGTCATGGTCACCATAGACAAGGCCGGAAGGGTGACAAGCTCGGAGGTTGTGAAGTCCGCCGGGCTTGTGCTTAATGAAGCAGCTCTCGAAGCGGCCGGGAAGTGGCTCTTCACTCCGGCGAAGAAAGACGATCGTCCCATAGTCTGCAGGTACATGATCCCGTTTGAGTTCAAATTGAGGGATGAAGCTTCAAAGCAACACAAGATCCGGCCTTAGGTCCCGGTTGCGAGATAAATCCGAGTCGTTCGCATGAATCGTGACTGCGCGGATCAACAGTGTAGTTGGAGCTGATCGCACGGAAGTATGCCGGCCGTTTTCCGAATCTCAAGAGTTGCCGGCGCCCGCGTCACGACCTTGTCTCATTGGCTACTACCAGAAGCAGGAGGAAGCCGAAGAGCAAGAAGCCCCAGAGGAAGATCTGCTGAAGGCTGATAGTGTTAGGTAGGATATCCGCGATGAGTTCCATGTCCCGCCGCCATTGAGAAATATCTTGTGAGCAACGTTGCTCTATATCACATCCGAAATACCACAAGTATTGGACTGCGACCATTCGGACAAAAGCCCCTATGCGGTGATGGCGATGCGCCGCCCGCTTGCCGCGATCGGATTGCTCCCCCACGTCTCAAACGTTGCGCCGAGGGCCGGCCGGTGCCGGACGGCGACTGCCGGCTGAGAGAGCCTGAGCCGGGCACGCCCCCGGCGGGACCTCGCGTGTGCCGAACAAAGGGCCCGAGGCGCCTTCGTGCCTGAGACTGTGGTGCGTGATGTATCTATTCGAATGACCGGGATGGAGACGCCGGTCTCTGATTCGAGGTGTGGTGACTACGTAAGTGTGACTGCTTCTATATGAAATGCTCCATTAGAGCGGAATGAATCAAGAAGGAGATTCAACGGTGGGTAGTATACCCCAGAACGGCCCTTTTGTCAAGTTTCGGTTTCA
>Ga0180433_10000800_pt1 | contig 53240 bp, 36 predicted proteins | sample SS_ome_8_FD_132980 | JGI IMG/M metagenome (GOLD analysis project Ga0180433, IMG submission 132980) | Hypersaline lake sediment archaeal communities from the Salton Sea, California, USA - SS_1_D_1 metaG | ecosystem: Environmental > Aquatic > Non-marine Saline and Alkaline > Hypersaline >...
CCGAGGCGAACGCTCAAAAGTCCTTAACTTTTGCCTGATGGGTAGCTTTCTAATTATCGTATCTTTTATCTTATTATTACTCAACTCAAGAGCTTTTTTCGCTGGTGATATTCCACTATTCCTTAATGGGATGATGATTTCTATCATCCTCTTTCCTGCTATATTCATAGTTTTTTTATTCTTTAATTATGCATTTGGAATATTTAAACACGAGATTTTCTTAAAGTATTGCTATTACTTATTTTGGATCCAAATTCCTGCGATTTGCGTGCCTTTCTTCGTCTTTTTTCTCAATAATTTAAGTAATATATTGATATTTGGAGTTTTGTTAGATTGTCTAATCGTATCTTTAATGCTTCATGGGCAACTAAAATTCGGTCATTTCATTGGAAAAGTAAAAGAAACAACAATTAATAGATTCATTAGATATAATTCTTACGCCATGTTCATTGAGTTAATTGGTGTTTTGTTTACATTGTTTAGTCTCATTGTATTTGTACAATTATTACCGGTTGTAGATAATTATCTTATCTCGGCCTATTCATCTTTAGTTATCATTAGTATTGTAATAAATATATTATCTAACGAAGATATCATATTTTCAAAAACAATTTGTGTAAATATTAACACCTCAGCATTATTTTTTACGGCATTGATCTGTTGGTTTTACACCTGTGTAGTAACTATAGGTGATTATTACGTTTTAATTGTTCCTCAAATAGTATTTTGCTTGTTATTATACCTACCAATTCTATACCGAATCAAAAAGGAAATTAATATAAACAAAATGAATGATGTGTTGTTTTATAATAGCGTTTTATTATCTTTCTTGATTTTCTTTATTCCATTTTTAGTAGCAAATGAATTAATTCTTTTTGGTTTTATTCTTGATCCCTTTTTTGCGATAAATCTTCTAAATTGCTCTTTATATCTTCTACTAGGACTTTTTTCATTCATTTATTTTGTTTCTTTAAAAATTAATAAAGAAAATTATTTAGATTTATACAATAAGGGCCAACTCTTAATTTTATTCGTTTTGACTGGAACTACTTTTTTCTTTTATCCATATTGTTTATTAAATGGATCCCGTTATGAAATTCTAGTACCTCTTATATGTGCTTCGTGCTATTTTTTTCTTCCTAGTTATATGTCTTATAAAAAAGAACTTTTCAGTGCGAAATTTGTAAAAAAGCTCATAGTTGGAAATAGTTTGGTTATATCTTGTTTAATAATATCAATTCCATCAATAGTTAGTTTAGAATTCATAAGAATAGGAATCCCTGTTGAAATATTACATGTCATCACGCCTACTTTAATATTAGTTTTTGTGTTCTCAAAATATTTAGAATATCTTTCTGAGAAGCTCGAGTTAAAGCAAACCATAATTTTACACTTGAAAATCGTTCAAATATTTGAATGGGCAGCATTAACCGTTTTAATTTCGTTATTGATATATAGCTTTATTCTTTCGTTCAATTTCGTGTTTTTCTTACCAATATCCATCTTTTTAATAGTACTATTGGTTCTGAATATTTATAACGTTAAGCAAATAGAAGATTTACAATTCCTTCTTTTTAAAAATACGGAAAGCCAATATGATTATCAGAAGGTAAATAGAATTGGAGATTATTATAAAAGTACCATTTATCTCGGACTCATAATTTCCTTATCGCTCCTATTTACTGCTCTATTTCAACAGTCAATTCTTACCCCTTCTCTACCTCCTGAACCTGTTTTACCAACAAAAGTTTCTTTTGAATTTACTGCATACACTTTTTTGATTGGATTATTTTTTAGTTTTGTTTTTACATTCCTTATGATCAATATTCTAATAGATTTTTTCTCAGAACCTGGATGGAAGTCAATGATTTCAAATATATCTACAAGAATGGCATTAATTTCGTGGCTAATCGTAAAAATTATTATCTGTGTTATAATTGCGATTTATCCGACATTTTATACTATATTTTTTAATATTTCATTAGTCTGCATTGCACTTTCTGTTCTAACACAAGTATCTTTCTATATTTATGACAAGATTGGTTCTACTAAAGATAAAGAGGATATCGTAAAGAAATTTCTAATATCACTTTTTATTATATCATCAACAACCTTTTATATTGAAGTCTTTTTAGGCTTTGTAAGTGGCGTTCCGTTCTTTTTTAACAATCTCATTGCTCTTGTAATCCTTTTCTCCTGTAACTTATTTTTAATATTAAGAAAACATGTCGCAGAATTAAAATCGTTCGACAAGCATTATTTTAGAACTTTAACATTGATATCATTTATTGGTCTGCTTTATTATTCTCCAGAGATTTCCTTATTTCCACTAATAATAATAGGATATCTTATAGTTCTATATTTCGATAGAAGTAAATACATTTTTAATCGTTCTATTTATTATGGTGCTTTAAGTACTATAACGTTTATTGATATAATTGTCATTTTAGACAAGTATTTCGCCATTCTTTCGAATAATGACATTCCTTTAGGATTTTACATAGTGGTGTATCTTGCATGTTTGATATTGGTCATGATCTTTTCAATACTTTATAATTTTCGGAAGAATAACAACATTGATAAAATCATATTATATAATGTATTTTCTATCTGGGCGTTTGTATATATCGAAACATTTACAAATATTTTGATTTTATACAACATTACGATATACCTTTTAGTTTTCTGTTTTTTTGCGGGCATTACTCTATACCGACAGAATGACGAGCGATATAAATGGTTAATAAACCCGTTTAAGTTATTAGCTGTTTTTGATGTTATAAGTTATATTTCTTATCGATTTCTTTTCATTAATCCTGAATATATTTTGGTTAATCCATTATTAACTTTTACACTTACTCTAGGCATCACAGCTCTTGCTTATGTTTATCTTTTTAGAGAATTACCTGATAAAATACGGCAGAGAACATTTTTTCCTGCATTGGTTTCAATTGTTCTCTCATTTCCAACATTTATTGGGCTATTACTCTTCTCTATGGGAATAGAATGGTCAATTGCCCTTATTATAGCCTTAAATGTTGGAATATTCCTGTTTTATTTAAGTGTGGGAATCTACCAATGGAAGTTATCATGGGCAATCTGGAAAACAGGATATTTAATGTGGAATTTATTCCCTATTGTAAACTTTGCAGTTGTGTATAGGATTTTTGCTGGTGTAGACCTGTTTACTAATGCTTTAACCATATTTGGAGGCCAAGTGAGCGGTTCATTAATCATTTCTCTGACAATTTGCTTGTTAATGATTCTCCCGGTCCTTAATACGGGTTTGAAAGAGCATTTTTGGGAAAGTTTAATGGTAGTTTGGGGATTCACTCTGGTTTTAATCTATTGGCTCTGTTTTAACCTTTTTATAGGAAATGTTTTATTGACTACATTATCATTCTTGTTATTCTCAGTTGTTTTAGTGTTTCCAATTTTATATAAAATCGGCTATTGGAGAATTACATCAAGTATATGGTTAATATTAACAGGATTTAATGTAGCATTCTTCTTTTTCTTATTATCAGCACTTATTATCCCGCCTGTGATAGTTTTTTCAATATGTGTAATAATTGCTAGTTTATTTTTAATGGTTTATTCGTACTTTCCGAATATAAAGAATAAAATGAAATATGTAGTATATTCATATATAGGATTGTTAGGCGGTCTTATTTTGCTTATTTATTCTACTGTGTTTAATTTGATTGTCATTCTCCCAATATTATTATACTCTAAAATTTCGATTTCAATTAACATCTCTTTAATCATTTTCGGTTTTAGCATGTTTTCTTCGAAGTATTTAAGATTCAAAAAAGAAAACATTAAAGAATATGTTCACTTTGCTATTGCGTTAATATTAATAGTAAATTTTTCTTGGTTAACACTTAATACATTTAGTATAATTTCAGGTTTTTTATTATTTTCCATCTTTTTTGCCATTGCCGTACTGGGGGGGTCTTTTTTTGTATTTAATCATTATGGAATGTTGATAAAAACTGTAAATAAGGCAATTCCATGGCTGACAATGGCATTTGGAGCGTCTTCTGCATTTACTTCGTTGAGTTTTATATTTAATCCCGAGTTTATCTTGATAAATTGGGCAGTTTTTATTGCCGTTAATATATTATTTTGCTACTACTTATTGGATAAATTCAAGCATATATTGTGGTATTTTATCCCAATTCCTGCCTCGTTAATAACATTGGATGTTCTTCTTTTAGTAGAAATCGTGCGTCCTGTAGCAATATTCGCAGGATTAATAATATACCTGAGTTTCTTCCAATTTAGTATTAATTTTTTCAAGTATTATAGTCAGGGTAAGAGATTTCGAAAATTATTGAAATTCTTTGATAATAAGAATTCTATTAAGATTCATAATCTCTTATGTTTCGTTTTAAACTCCGTCTTTATTTCGCTTCTTATTTTATTTAGTAGCTCAATTTCTTTGGAATATAGAATTTTAGTATCTTTAATAACTTGGTCAGTTTTAACATTATTTAGTTTAAAATATGTCGATTATTCTAAAGTTGATTTAAAAAGTGAGAAAGTACATGGCAATTTACAGATAATTAGTTCAGAAATTCTTTTTTCCTTGTATTTGGAAATAAGCCTTGTGATTTTTTTCCTTGGATTTCAATTTCTAGGACTTTTCGAAGGTTTAATCCTCTCGTTAATTACTTTATTTACATTAACACTATTAGACATTCACATTGTAAAGAAAGTAAGCTTGAAAAGGTTGTATCCTATAAATTCGGGAACAGATGTTATTATTTCTATAATGTTTTTCGTGTTTTTAAGCCACTTGCTAACAATCTCTTTTGAGTTTATATGGTTAAACTTGAGCATTTTACTAGCAATGCAATTTTATACCTTGTATGCCGTTTCTTTAACTTTAAAGCAATTTAATCGGTTCGTGAGCGAGAAATCAATTACTACGAAAGCTATTATTCAAAATGTTCTTTTTAATCTCATTTTCATTGTCATCTGTATATATGGCTCTTCTTTTTTCACAAGGTTAGTTATCAATAGTAATGATTTACTAAGAGGCATCCCTGCTATTTTCTTGTTTACAATGTTATTTTTATTGTTCATGTTTTTGTTAAATAACTTAGTTAACAGGAAAATCGATATAAAAATAAAGTACTTTCTTTTATTCATTTTTTTTATTGGATTTCAAGTTTGTTTTGCTGCATTCTGGATCGTCACGTTTTACTTGTATCAATTCGTCAATATATTTAGTATGTTCTTGATCGTTGTAATTGAAAGCATATTTTCATTTTATCCCTTCTATTCATTGAATAGAGTACTTGTCAACGAGAAAAGTACAAAAATCAAGAATGCTGCTTTCAATATCATAATGTTCTTAATTTATCTTGAGATTTCTATCTTATTATTCGGATTATCCAACCTATTTTTAGGGATTGTTGAGAGTATATTGATTTCGCAAGTGTTCCTCTTCTTTATAACGCTTTTCGATGTATATGTTTTAAAGAGGTTGAAAGAAAGCCACATGAAAATTGTCCACGTGATTAGTTATATAAACATCTCATGGTCTTTATTTGGAGTTATATTCCAATATGTTAGTATCAATCCAATCTTACTTAGTTTAGAAGTATTACTCTTTATTTCAATGCAGTTTTATACGAATCACATGTATTACATTACGTTAAGTAGCTTTAATAAAGCCCCTAATTATGATGAGAATAGAGCAAAAGTTTTATTTAAATGGAAGGTTAAGAGAAGGCAAATCTTAGGAATATTATTTTATGTATCATTAATTTTTACCATTGGTTATGCTCTTCTTTTGATAAATCTTGATTGGACGTTGATATTATTAACAGGTAGCTTTATTCTTCACATTTTTATGAAGGTAGATCCGTACATATTCAAATTAGGGAGAGTTTCAAATTTCGCTGAAGTATGTTCATGGGGATTTCTAATGATCTTTACAATGTCATTTTTAATAGTTTTCTTTAACACAACAATTCTTACGGTCTTTCCTTTACTTATATTGATATTCATATTAGAACTTGCGTACTTAATTAACTCGGTTAAATATTTGAAAATAATTGTACAAAACAAAGCTAAAATAAAATCTAAACTTGTACTCGCTTTATATATCAATTTTATCACCTGGCCATTGTATTTCTCAACTCTGGATCTCTTTTTAGTCCTGAATTTAATATTATTCTCGATGGGAATCCTATTTGTTTTTACTTTCATCGACGAACTATTAGAAGTTTTTGAAGAAAAAAGAAGAATATATCTCAGAAGAATCTCTTTCTTACTAATCGGTATTTTATTTTCAATTGATATCCTTGCAATATTACAGTTATTTGTTTATCCTCTCGTTCCAAACTTTACATTTGGCTTAAATTTATCTATAGCGTGTACGATTCTATTGATTTTTCTAGGCGTTATAATAAATCCATTCAAACAACGGCATTTAGTTGCTTTTGCATTTTGGTTGGTTGTTTCTATTGTACTCAGTTTAATAGTCGTTTTTGCCCTCTTCTCCGAACCTGCACTCTTTATTGTATCAAGTTTTCTTAGTTGGTTTATATCTTTCTTGTTTTTAATAGTCTTATTTCCTTTTATTTTCATGTTAGAAGAATTGAGAGCTTGGTTTAGTAAAGTAATAGATTCTATTCTAAGGATTCTGCGAAATTTTAAAGTTGCTGTTATTAACTTTTTTAAAGAGATTAAACAAGCCTTTATCAACGCATACAATAAAATCGTGTTATTCTTAAAGAAAAATTTTACTTATATATGGTTGCTATTTGTATTCGTTGTTAATATCGGCGTATTCCTCCTTTTGTCATCTTTCTTAAATTTAATTTGGTATCATTCGTTCCTAATTAGTCTTGCATTATTCGTACTCCTTTCTAGTGTTGTCTCTCCTGCAAGATCAGATGAGGATCCAGAGAAACAATTTAGATGGAAGATTATCAATTTAACAGCTATTTGGGGAAGTTTAACAGCCACTATTTTTGTTTTCCTTTCATATATTCCACCTGATGTAGTAACACTAATAATTTACAGCCTTTCTTTAGCATTTATTTTACTCATATGCATCATCATATTTGGGGCAATTATATTGATTGTAATCTATCGCGAAGAAAAGAAAGGGAAGATTTCAATCAAGTGGAGGTATTACGTGACCCTCTTTTTCATAGTAATAATAATTATTACAATTATTATTGGTGTTTTGTTAGGTATCAATGTTTATCAAATGATTACTATAACATGATATGCAAGATAATAAGAGAGAGAAAAGATTATAATTTGTAATAAAAAGGAGGAAAAATAAGCGTGATATAAGTTTATAAGTTCTTTTGTTTCCATTCTTTCATGAAATCTTTAAACTTACTGTCAGAAATCCCGAGGGAATTAACGCTTTCTTTTTTATAAGAGTAATTTTCATTAATGATTTTAGGTTTAAGACCTCTGAAACTTAATTCCCAATCTAGATAAGAACTTGTTTTTACTTGCATGGGTTTGCTTGACATGATCTTTACTACTCGTTTTGCGATGATAAATTAGAACAGAGTGAAAATTTTCTAATATCTCAAAAAAATCATGAAAATTCAAATATTAACGTTTATGTATTTTCTCAATTATTCGTTCCGATAGCACGAAATTAAACATTTTTGTACACGAAATTTTGTTAACGGGTAAATAACTTGATTGAAATCGTGCCGACAAAAATCAGAAATGATCCCACCTTTCGATCTATGCATCTGTGAACATCAAAATCTTTATATGCCAGTAAACAATAAAGATATCTTAATAAAACACATTTAATAGGTAAAAAAAATGAGTGAAGTTAAAAAAATCAATGTTAAAGATTGGATTAATCTTAGTTCAGTGATGATTGGTGCGGTTTTGACCATTCTTGCCTTAATTTGGCAGGTTCCTACGGATGGAATAATTTCCGCTTCGTATTTGCTAATGATATCGTTTATATTCTTTGTGAATTCCGTCTCAACAAATTCTAAAGCTAATTTCGAACAACAACAAGGGAATATTACAGAACAAAAATTAAATCGATGGATGCTATTTGCAGAGTATACTTTTGGAATCGGCTTTACTTGCGTAATATGTGCATTTGCAATACTTAGCTATGAATATCTAATTAGCTTTAGTGGAGTTCGATTACTCTCGTTATTTCTTCCAATAACTTTTATTATAGTAACTCTGTTTCTGATGTTCATGTATAACATCATTAACTACGATGGTAAATTATCAGCATTTAAGAGTATTAAACGTAATTTGTGGGCAATATTAGAGATAGCGTGCTTAGTGATAATAATAATTGATTATCTTAGCCGCTCTACTACTGGAATTGCTTTAATTCCATAATTTTTTTCTTTTTTGTTAAGCGGATTTTTCAATTGTTAAATTTAGTAATTAATTGGGTACTAGTATATCGTTTCCGCTACTTAACCAGTCTAGATCCACTTTTGCCAATGTTATAGACTCACGGTAGTCAAACTTTCCTGTTTCAAACAATAAGAGGATTGTCCCATCAGATAAAACGCCAATTTGGGAATACGCAGATGGTCCACTGTAAAGTTCCCTTGATATGTTCCAAGTTAATCCCTCGTCATAACTCATCCAGAGCGTCATGTGGCCTCTTGAATTATAATTCGGGTGTGAAAAAAGCACGCGATTCTTATTATAGGAATTAATATCTGTAAATCGCATCATGCTACCTTGACAACCAGCTGCAGGAAGGTCAGTTTCAAGATATTTTGTAAACCATGATACGCCACCGTCATTGCTCCACCCCATATATCTATAGGTACCCCTTTTATATCGACAATTAATGGCGATTGACCCATTAAAATGCTGTAACACTTGAGATTCTCCTCCAATCCCAAGATTCCCCCCTTTATGCCAAGTGGTTCCATTATTATTACTGTATATTACATGAGATCCCTTTGTAGATTTTGCTTCAAAATAATAAGCAGGTATTACTAATGTACCATTACTCAATTGAATACCATTACCAGGGCCCGTTCCATACTCCATACACAGTGGAGAATCAGGACAGGTTAATCCTAAATCAAGTTGTGCGGTGATTTCTATAGGTGAAGACCAGGTCAATCCATAATCTGTACTATTCATGACATACACTCGCTTATTATCTATACAGTAAGGGAGCCATATGACTTTAGATAAATTATCAAAAACTGGACAAGGATTTCCCGCAGTTCTACTTCCTGCATCCACTATTGTAGTAATAGCGCCCCAGGTCGTCCCATTATCAGTGCTGCGCCTCATTACTATGTCTATATCTCCCCAATCCAGCATTGCGTCTGCTCTAGACTCACAAAATGCTAGGATAATGTCGTGACCCGTGTCATTTTGTATCACTAACATCGATGGAATTCTATATCCCCTTCCTTCCATTCCTGCCCCAAATAATACTTGATGCTCAACTCCTGCTGTCCATTGAGGATTCCATAGTGAAATGGTGATTCCAAAAGAAGAAATTAAAAATAAAAAAGAAAATGCAGACGCCGTTAATCCTCGCATTATTCTAACATCCTTAAGTGACTTCAGCTTTTCAATAATTACCCTAATACCACCAGCTATTAAAAGGATTCCTTGACCAATGAATGGAATTGATAAAATGATTATCAAATCAATCGATATCGCATCAGCAACCCATAGGTAAAGAATTCCAAAGATTACAATGATTATGATTCCACAAATTATATTCCATATTGCCCAAAATAGTAACCAAGCAGTTTTGGCGTTTTTATTCTTAATCTTTTCAGAAAGATAACCAATTACTACTTCCTTTCTTAATGTCATGAAAGCAAGAATGGTGCTACAGATGGTTCCACCAACGAGAAATATAGCAAATATTATTAATATCCAGGAATTCTCTGCAAGAACTAGAAATTCTCCCCCAAATGAATCAATAAACACGTAAACAACCACAGTAAAAAGAAGAGCAAATAAAAGTTGCACGAAAGCTAAGATTAGCTCTAATTTGAGGAGCTTTTTTGGGATTTGTTGGCGTTCAGTCATTATAAATACACATAAAAGAGTGTTAGAAGTTATATATTAATTACTTCCGGTAATATTTATAGGTTATAGAGTGATAATATATGAAATACCTATTCAATTATGCTATAATAGACTCCTGGTCGACCTGCTTTTTCGCTTGTAATAGTAGTTTCTTCAATTAATCCTTCGTTTATTAAGAATTCAAGGATTTTTTTTAGCTTAGCTCCTCCCACTTTTGACTGATTACTTAAATCTCTAGTTTTTATCGATTTACTCCCTTCTATAACTTTAATTACGCTTTTAATGGGCTCAGGATACTCAATCTCCCACTTTTTTACGACATCTAGTACTTCTAAGTATTGTTTGGCTTGTTTTGCGTAAGGTCCTAAAAACCCATCGCAGTGAAACACCTGATCTTCTTTAAAAATTATTGAATTGAGGTAATTATCATCCAATAGGATATTTCCCATATTGACTATTTGGTCGTTATATTTTATTACTTGACACGTCTTCTGTTTTGTTTCGATAATCTCGATGCGTATTTTCCTTAAGGTATTTGTCAATTCCTCAAAATAATTAATATCTTCTTCAAAATCACTTAACGAAAAATAGAATTTAATGTGAACACCTCTCATAAAGGCCTCGTAAAGGCTAGAAGCAAGTTTTTTTATGAATGATAGTGGTAAGGAAGTCAGTACAATTTCTTTTTGGGCTTGTTCAATTAAATCATAATAGTTGTTTAGAGCTAAATTAATATCAGAATAATGATAAAATGTGATATCTCTCATGCACCTACCAAATGTGCTCTCTTGAATTTTGAGCTCCTCGTCTAAACTTTTGATGTTTTCTTTTAACTTAACCAATCTATCCGTTATTAGCTCGTTTAGAGCAACTTTAGGATTTTTTCTGAGATATATCTTGGTTTTTCCATCTGAAGAGGATTCAATCAATTTTCTCTTTTCTAATTCATTTAAATGCCTTGAAACTGTAGTGAATGCTGCGTTAATAGCATTTTTAATGGCATTAATCGTTCCAAATTTGTTCTCTAAAAGGTATTTATAAATTTTTACCTGAGTTTCTTCTAAACCCATCTCATAAAGGAAATGAAGCTTTTTTTTATCAATCATAGAAATATCAATTTCTTAGCTTTTATTGCTTGAGATTAATTTATGACAAGAGTTCTACAGTATAATACATTTTGATTATTTTTTTATTGTCACAAATAATATAGTAACTTAATACTTAAAAATTTTAATTATAGTTCCAAAAAAGAGTGTGAAAAGAATTATGGCTCAATGTTCTGAATGCAAGTTTTACAAACCTATTGACGATACCAAGGGAGATTGTTTTGGACACGAAGTTCCAGCATCAACAAATGTGGATAATTGCCCAACTAAAAGCTTTCAACCAAGGTAACTTATTAACATCGTCAGCATTAAAAAGAGGTTTTAATTTTCTTTTTTTTTTCTTTTCTTTTTCTTAAGTAATATCGCGAATTTCCCTGTATCCAATAATCTTTAAATCATTTATCTCAGCGCATTCCTTCAATTTCTTATTGGTAAACGCCTCGTAATCCCGATTTCTTGCGCTCGCAGTTTCAGGGACTATTGCATTTAGTTCTGGGCTCATTTTTGCGGGATGAAAGAGAAAATGAGTCAAACCAGGTTTTATTTCAGAAAAAAGTTTAGTATAATAATCTATCCTATCAGTCTGAACTTCTAACTCAACAGCCATTAATTTATCTACGATTGGGACACCACTCTCTTCTAATTTTGAAAACATTGATAAGTAAATGTCTGCTTGCGCTTCTAATCCCAATGCGATTAGATCTTCCCTCGTGACCCTAGGAACAAACGCAGGGACGTTGAATTCTCGAGACATCTTTAAATAAAAAGGTATGAATTTGGTGTCCATGACAGTACCCATGTGAGTGTCGATATGTGTAATGTCAATACCATTATCTAAAGCCGTTTGAATCTGCATCCTCATTTCAGCTTCAGCGGCTTTTGGAGATATATGCTTTACTGCCTCTTCCATCGTACGCCAAAGACCTCTTTCTTTATCCAATAAACCTGTTTCCGGATCAACGCTGCTTAAGGCTCGCCATCGGTAAAGCTCATATTCGCAAGTAAGAGTTAAATGCACCCCAATATCGTATTTGGGATTTTTCCTACAAATTTCTGCGGTTTCTAAAAACCAGGGAGCGGGAACAAGAACCGAACCGCAACTCGCAACTCCAAAATCTAAACATTCAAAAGCAGCAACATTTGCTGCGTGTGAAAATCCTATGTCGTCGATATGGAAAATGACCACTTTATCTGTAGGTTCGTAGCCAAGTTGTTCTAATAATGATTGATTAGTCATATTATTTCACGTACAAAATAGTTTTAACCTATAAAATTGAGAATTTCTTTTATTTTTTACGCTATGTAGAATCAACTTTTTTTAAGTAGGAACAACAAATTTTTTCAATTTGCTTCTTATTAATTTGATCAAAAATTGGACTCCAAATGTTTTATAATGATTTTGATGCTATATAGAATTAACAAGGAAAAACAAAAAATATCAAAAAGTAAAAGATGGTGTTAAAATGGAAAGTAAACAAAAAAAAGTAGTTGTAATGTCTGGAACGCAAGTGTATAAATATCAATCAATTCCTAAATTGAAGCAAGAATATAGGAAAATTACACCTACGAGACCAACATTTCAAGTAGAAATGGAAAGAGGTGAAGAAAACTCCAAAATGCGTAAAATTTTCATGATTCCAACAATATTATTTTCGACATCATTAATTATATTGCTGATATACCTTATTCCGTATATAGTTTATTTCTTTAAGTTTGTAGATTATTATCATTCTTGAAAAATCGAGTAAAATAACAAAAAACTCCCACCCAACCAAGAAAATGTCAAAAACAAAACCCCCATTGTTTTTTACGTCCGTAGAGAAAGTAAATATTGGACTCCCGATCTTTTATAAGATTCGGGGGTCCTTTATTTATATAAAAGAGGTGTAAATCTCATGAAGAAAACTTTATATATCATTATAATCATAAGTTTAAGTACGATTTTAGGTGTATTTTATACATTAAATACCGTTAATATTATCGAGACTTCAATGATAGCGAGTGATACTCCAAGGATTTCGGCAATAATCCCAGGTGTTGAAGAGAATGAAAAATTTATTTACGAACTCGTAGAAAAATCAGAAGATTTTGAATCAGTGATACCTCAAATGCGTGATTTAGTAAATGCTACTTTTTTCATGCAATTCATCAACATGACCCAACATGTTGATCCCCTTACTGTAGATGTGTTTGGGTTGTTTAATTATACGATAATAGAACCTCTCGACTTTTATTTTAACAATTATTATGTTTTAAATGTTAGCGGATTCCTACTTACTTTTAGCGAATCCTTATTTCATTTGCGCTTACCAGAGGTCTTGGGAATTTCAGAATGGGCTAAAGAAGACCTTGATTTTACTGACCTTGCACTTTCATCAATCATCAATGGTACGAGTGAATTTCCAGGTCTAGTTTCTGAGAACGAAATGGGAACGGGTGTTTTAGAATATCTCGCTTTATACGATAGAGCGGTGGAAGACCCACTATTAATGCTAAACATGACCGAAGTATACAATGCAACCTGGTACCAACTCACGAAATTAACGCAATATTATAGAGATTACTTTATTCAAGAGGGAGGCGGCAGTGAAAAGCTTGAACCATTTGCTGACGAATTTGCTCCACAATTTGCTTATGTAAAAGTAATGGAGGAATTTTTTCAAAACAAAAATAATGTAGGAGATTATTATTGTATTCAAATAGATAGTATAACAGTTGAAAATGAAGGTTGGAATATATCCATTGCGACTTGGGATTATACAAGTCATTTAGAAGATTTTGAAAATGATGAAGCAGATTCTAAAAGAAAACTATCGATATTTTCCAACGCAACTGAAATGGGTGAAAGAGTGTCTGTTTTAGATTTATTTGTTTTGAAGCAGGACATCTTACCTGTGAGCATCGTTGATTACCTTAATAACATTAATTGGAATGATAAAGTTGAGAAAAATGGGAATTCCATCTCTGAGATTATCTACTCTGAATCTCCGGAACCATACCCGTTTGATCTTATTAATATATCTGCCAGCATCACATATAATTCTGATGGCGTAATCGAAAACATGAAATGGTATGCTGAAGTCGAAGTCACGTCAAACTATTGGCAGCCAGTTACAATTTATGAGTTAGAGTTATACAAAGAAGAGGTTATTGAAATTGAATATAATAACGGTAATAGAAACGATACAGCTCTTATTATTACCCGTGTGATAATTGTAGGGTCATTATTGGTTGTTTTTGGTTTTACATTTGGATTAGTGTTAAAAAAACCTAAAATATATAAGAGGTAGACATTGATATGGAAAAACGAAAGAGAATATCGAACAAATCACGAATTGGATCGAGATTCTTGGCTTTAACAAAAAGCAATTTAAAGAGCTTGTTTCGAGATAAATTAGGATTAGGAGGTTTATTTGCTTATCCAATAGTGGCCATATTAATCGTATTTTTTGCCTATGGTTTTGACATGACTTATCAGTCAGCTTATACGGTGACAATTATAAATAATGATATCGAAGGAGTTCCTATTCCTGAGATTTCATCTAATGCTAATGCATCTTTAATCTTTTACGATACTTTAAAATCAGAAGAATATCGCGATACACTTATCATAGAAGGATATAACATTCATACTTTTGAAGAGGCAAAAGTATTATTGAATTTTGAAGGAATTGATGCAATCATCGTGATTGATGTAAATTTCTCTGAATCGATCTATGATCTAGCAGGACATGAAGAGGAAAAACCAAAAGTGAACATTACAACTATCAATGATTTGGTGGTTGAAGGGGTAGTTGGATCTACTGTTGCGAAAGTTGTAAATTCAATTACAATGAACGCATCTGGTATCCCTCAATCAACTATAGTAGCGTCAAAAGTTGATGCTTACGCTTTTACCATTTTCGAACTATTAGCACCAGGAATAATCATTGGCGCAATTGTTGTTTGCCTGGGGCATTTAACCGTAGGTTTTGGCATGGATAAAGAAATAGGAACTTTGCAAAGATTATTCACGACACCAGCTCCAACTCATACAATCTTATTATCAGACATGCTTTCTCAGTTCATAACAGCAATGGTTCAATTTACGATGATGATAACGCTTTCATTAATTCTCGGCGCCTATTTTCACCCAAATGTAAATTGGTTGGCTCTTATCATAATTGCAATGTTATTCAATTTAAGTTCAATGGGTATTGGGATGATTTTAGGATCGTTTGTTAAAAATGGAGGTGCAGGAGCCGCTTTATCTTTCTTAGTAACATTTACTATTCAAATGATTGGTAACGTCTATACTCCCCCAACGGAACCCATGCCAGGTTCTGCGTTTGTTCCAACTTCATATGCAGTACATGCTTTTCGCAGTATCATGTTAAGTGGAAATTCAACATGGGGGGCAATTGGAGGCGATATTATATTTCTCTTAATATTTGGATTGAGCACTATCGCAATAGGTATAATTTGCTTTCACCAGAAATTTGCAATAACAAAATAAAATGAAATTAATAAATTAAAAAAAAATCAAACAGAAAAAATAAAATAAGGTATAAAAAATGGAATATATAATCGAGACACATGATTTAAAAAGATATTTTAACGGTAAAATCAAGGCAGTCGATGGTATCAATTTACAGGTTCCAAAAGGTTCTTTATTTGGTTTTCTTGGACCTAATGGAGCAGGAAAAAGTACGACCATCTCGATGTTATCTACGATTTTGCCTCCAACAAGTGGAGATGCGACTATTCATGGATATGACCTTCATAAGGAATCAAAAAAGATAAAAAAACTAATTGGCGTATGCCCTCAAGAATTGGTTTTATGGGATAATTTAACTGCTCGAGAAAATATTCACCTTATTGCTCAAATGCATAAAATGGCAAGATCGGATTATAAAGAGCGAACTGATGAGCTCCTTGGACAAATGAATCTCTTGGAGCGTTCCAACGATCTTGTTAGAAAATTTTCTGGAGGAATGAAACGCCGTGTGAATGTCTTAATGGCGGTTATTCATGAACCTGAAATTATATTCTTTGATGAACCAAGTGCTGGTTTAGATCCACAGTCTCGCCGAGTTGTGTGGGATTTCATAAAAGATTTTCAGAGAAAGAAAAAAACTATAATATTAACAACTCACAACATGGAAGAAGCTGACGATCTTTCAGACACTTTAGTTATAATTGATCACGGTAAAATAATCGCAACTGGTAAACCAAATGATCTAAAAGGTAATTTAGGAAACGGAGACATCATAGAATTCAAAATCAATGGAGAAGTTACTCGGGAAGAGTTAATGCCCAGGATAAAAAAATTAGATTTTGTCGAGAGTGTCGTACCAATTGGTAAAAAGAGAATTGCTTTACATGCCATGGATGGTTTAAGGCGTATTTCCGAAATTATGGATACCGTACAGGTTAAAATGCTAGATATTTCAATTAGGAAAAACACATTAGAAGATGTCTTCATAAATTTGACTGGTAGGAGGTTAAGGGATTAATGGATAAGGACGCGGGGATACATGAGTCTAAAAAACTAAACAGGACCAAAAAAACTAGACGAAGATATCACCCCCGCATTTTTCATTTAACAGTTAGCCACTTGAGAAACATGTTAAGGGATAAAATTCAAGTTCTATTTCTCATAGGATTTCCACTAGTATTCATAATTTTACTTGCGTTAGAAACTGAATCCTTAGATCGAATGTCATACGATGTTATAATCATTAATAACGATATTATAGGTTTCGAGGAAGATCCCGAAAATATCTTAAATATTTATAATACAAGCGCATCGATACAATTCATGAGCATATTAGAATCAGAGGAACTACAAGGAGCTGTTGTTATTGCTAGTTATAATACTCTTAATACTACAGACGCGAAAGAATATTTAAGAGCGGAAAAGTATCACGCATTGATCGTAATAGGGGAGAATTTTTCAGAAGCAATTTATCGTGAAAAAACGGGATGTCAACAAAATCCTGAGATAAACATCACGACTGTAAACGATGAAATCGTCGAGAAAGTCATCACCACAATCACGACTCAGATTGTAGAATCAATGTCCTTACAACTTAATGGAGGGGATTATGCAGAAGTAACAATTCAAAATAGCGTAGATTATGTGGAATTATCTGTTTTTGATATATTTGTACCAGGCATTCTTGTAGCAGGAGTTTTAGTTTGCATATCTCAAGTTGCGGCTCATTTTGCTGGTGAAAAAGAGCGGGGAACCATGATAAGGCTTGCGACAACCGCAGTTTCTAGGCGTGAAATGCTTCTCTCTGGCGCACTTTCCCAGTTTCTAATAACTACATTTCAAATCATTCTAATGTTATTGATAGCTTTAATGCTTGGAGCCTATATTCACCCTAATGCTAATTGGTTTTTAATAATTTTAATCTTAGTCTTAGTTATATTCAGTGTTCTAGGAATGGGGTTAACGATTGCATCGTTTCTAAAGGATTCCATGAGCGCATCCTTATATTCGTGGTTTCTCATAATCCCTCTGCAAGTATTAGGTGGCATTTTCACATATGGTGCTGAATTTGAATTTAGCTTCATTTTTCCGACATACTGGGCAGTTCACGCATTACGAGTCATCATGCTGAATGGAATCGGCACATGGGAAGCAATTGGCATTGATATCACTTATCTCACAATATTTGGGCTTGTAACAACATTAATAGGCGTTCTCCTGTTCCAACGAAAGAAGGCTATACTTTCTTAAGATTTCAATTACTCATTTTTTTCTTACTCATACGCAAATTAAATTTATGATAATTAATTCTTATACTCGTTTTATTAAACATGAGATAAGAAATTTGATAGAAAACATAATATTTGATTTGGGAAATGTACTATTGAATTATAAACCTAAAGAAGTATTAGTGAAATTTACACAGGATGATCAACTTATTGAATCCTTTATAAAGGATATTAATGGTAGTGATACCTGGCTTGAATTAGATCGAGGTACAATCACAACTAATAAGGCAAGAGATTATTTTATTTCTCAATATCCAGAAAAAAAGGAACTAATTATCTTATACTTTGAACATTGGGTAGAAGGACTCACGCCAATTCAAGAAAATATTGAAATCCTTAAAGAATTAAAACAAAAAGGATATAAAACATATATCTTATCAAATTACATGCAGGAGCCCTACAACATTGTTAAAAACAAGCATGATTTTTTTTCTCTCGTCGATGGTAAAGTCTTCTCCTTTAAAGAGCATGTAATAAAACCTGAAAAGGAAATCTATCAAATCCTCCTTTCTCGATTCAACTTAATTCCTGAAGAATGCGTTTTTATTGACGATCATCAGTATGTTTTAGATGTAGCAGAAGATTTCGGAATAAATACCGTTCTTTTTCAACCAGAAACAGATTTGAGAGAAGAACTACGAAAGTATAATGTGAATATATAAATCAGGCGAAAATTATTCAATAAAGCAGGTTAAATCCTTCTGAATTGACTTTCTATTAAAATCTGATTTCACTAAATCTTCAAGTTCAGGAATCTCGAACGGAAAGATGTTTTCAAACGCCCTTTTTAATAGTTCAATATATTTTATTTTATCATACTGGTGCTTGTTTTTATCGTATAGATCCGAGAGAACTACTTTTTTTTCTGGAAATTTAGGGTCTGCGTCAGCGTTAAGAATAATGTATCTTACGTTCTTGCCAGCAGATGCTATCACGCCCGATCTTTCCAATTGTCTGGCAGCAACCGCTTGATATGAGTTTACCTTGTATTGCGAGGGTGATCGCGAGATTCTTTGCTTGATGGTCAGTTCTTCTCTTGAAACTGAGCCTGATTCTATCCTTTCAATGTAATCATATAAAATTCTCTTTGCTTCCGGAATTTTATCAATATACTCTTTTACCGATGATACCCCTTGAAAGGCATCAATTAAGGCATATTGGGCGTCTTTCACTATTTTGGGAATGTCCCGACGCCTCACTTCAATTCCTCTCACTTTTGTTTCGCCATTGGTCTTGATGCCCCAATAATGGTTAAGCGTTGGCACGTCAGGTTGAGATTGAGACGGGAGAAATACGATGAAATTGAACATGCCATCCCAACTCATGTTGACACTTGTCTGTTCAGAAATCTCTTGAGCAACTTTTCGCGTGACTTCTTCGAATTTCTCTTGAGATCTTCCTTTCGTGTCTTGAAGCCACATTGAATCCACGATCCCGTGAATAACCCGACAGCCGTGAGCTTCAGCAATCTCAGCAGCACGCATTAAAAATTCTCGGGCAAAAGCACACACCGTTTGATGCGCTTCAATTTTGCCGAAGCGGGCGTTTTTGAATCCTAAATAGCCGAACGAAACCACGAGTACCCATTTCAAAGCAATGTCCGTGAACTTGTATCGGAGTTCTCCAGTTTTTCGAACATATTCTTTATATTTCAGTCTTTTCTCCAAGGGAAGCCGAATCGACTTTGAGATGATGCCCTCTCTTTTGGAACAAATGTGATAGTCCAACCCGGGAACTTTAACGCCTAAATTGTCGTTCTTGCAACACTTGCAGTTGATCGTTTCAGAAGAAATGTTAAAATTTGCCATTAATGACGGGTACATCGAAGAAAAATCTAATTCAGCAACTTGATCAAACACTCCGATCATTGGCTCGAAGATATGACCTCCTCGATCGCTCTTGATCAAGTCCATTCCGGACCTAAAACCTTCAGGACTTTTTTTAAACGGGGGGATCAAGTGATCTAGCTTGTATGCGTTGTAAAACTGGATTGATTGAAGAGCACCCCCAATCGTTACCCTGCATAATCTCTGTAAAGGGACTCGAGAGACTCGCGCAACTTCAATGACGCCAGGGATGTTTCCATCGCTGAAGTGTAAGCTTCCATATGCGGTCGTGTCCAAGTGAAAACGCCCCGTGAAGTAAACTTGGGTTTTTGAGCGACGCATGATGATACCATACGACATGTAATGATCCGAGCTCCCCGAAAGATCAAACACACAATTTCTAAGTGGTGTTTTCGTGCGAGAAAAATATAGATCGTTTGATACGTGATTAGCCGATGCTCGAGCAGCTAAAAACGGAAACACGAATTCGTCTCCTCCGTGAGTAAGTATGATGTCAGGATCCAGTTTTTCAATAACCTTGCTTATTGCTTTAAGATTCTCTGCTTCGTCGGCCTTATCAATGAGAATCTTCCTTTTTCGAAGACCGTCGGCTCTAGGTATGTCGCTATTTTCGTCTTTTTCCACGACGCTAATTTCAGCGTATGCAAGAGTATCGTTGTAATATGGTCTTAGTTCCTTTTTTCGCACTTTTATGTCTAACCACACGGCCTTTAACGGGGGCAACTCATAGAAGAGTTTTTCGTTATTATCTTTCAACTCTAATGATATCAAATGCATTATTTCGTCATTGCAATTGTCATCTTTTCTTTCATCTTTTCCTGTCTTAACCTTGAAGCTGCAAAAAGACATTGGAAATAAATCATTAACATAGAAATACATTTGGGAAATAGGAAGGTCGGTGTTATACAATGTAAAGAGATCTATCTTTTCGATTTCTTTGATTGTACGCTTGAATACTATGGGTTTTACAACGGACACTCCAAATACTTTTGTCTTCTCGTGATCCTCTAACTTCACATATTTTTCGCAAATTCGTACGGATCTCACATTTGGATGCTCTTGGAGAATGCTCTTGAGCCTTTTTAGATCCTTGCCAATGTTTTTTTTGGGGACAGCAAAGAATTCAGGATAATACTCTTGAAACAACCTTACTATCTTTTGCTCTTTCGCTGTTTTCACCCAAAGAATAATCCCATCGCCACACGAGGAGGCGTCCAATAGCCATCCATCGAATTGTTCTTGATGGTTCAATTTACTTTTCTTTCCCTCTTGCTTTTTCTTCTAATCCCTTGACCTTTTTTTCCAGCATTGCTATTCGTTTCTCTTGTTCTATTGCAAAGGAGATGAATAGTATTTCTGAAAGAAGAGGGCGGGCACTTAAACTCCCAGCATCAGCGTGAATGCGGGCAAAATTCATCAATTTATCAAAAATCCTTTGTTCTTCAGGTCTAAGAGCCCTTTTAAAATCTTTCCAACTTTCAATCTCATGCTCAAGCGCAGGACGAAAAGACGGTACCGTACGGCCTATTTTTTTCACCTTTTTTAGTCTGAGGGAGATAGTACGCAATTTAATAAAAAAGAAAACTCGTTTCAAATTTTCTAATTTTTGACTAAAGCTTTTTATGTGTCCTTAACTGATATATATATGACTCATATGTGTTCATTTGAATTATATTATAAAGATCACGCTCCTTGTGGAATTTATTGCAAGAAATGCCCAGGTGTAAAGTTTTATAACTGCAAAGGTTGTCGCGAACAAAAAGGACAAATAAAGGATTTTCCTGTTTGTAAGACATACGAGTGCATAACACAAAAAGGTTATAACTTCTGTTACGAATGTGAGGAATTCCCATGTGAAAAACTTCAACCGATTGTCAATTTTGAAATTTTTGCACCACACAATTCGAAAATATATAACTTACTCATGATAAAAAAGCACGGAATAGTAGAATGGAATAAGCTCTGTGAAGAAAAGACAGATCTCTATTATAAAGGTCGAAAAATCAAGTACGGTGGAGACCTTCTCACTTTAGAGAAGAAAGACCCGGACATGTATAAAAAAAAGAAGAAAGATACCTAAATACCTACACGCGTGAAATTATTATTTTTAATTTGTTGTTTAGGAATGAAGAGTATTTAAATAACTATTCTGCTATTATTTTTTAAAGCTAATTTGAAAATTAAAGATATTTTTGAAATGCAATATGTGATGAGTTTTTATGATGGAAGATCAGCCTAAATTTTACAAATTAAATTATTCTGGGAAGTTCGAGGAAATAATAACTGAAACACCATTAGAATTATTCACTTTATACACTATTTTAGCGATTTACATTCCAAAAGAAAAGAGGATGTATATTTGGGTTAGTAAAAATGCAACCCAGAGCTTACGGAAGTTTATTCCACAAATTCGCCAACTTTTTAACGTGGAATTACCTGATTTAAGGATTTTGAGAAATATCACGATTGAATCGGGTGAAGAACCTTTCGATTTTTTTGAAAAACTCGATTTCTCGAAGAATCAACTCGAAGAGCATGTTGACGCTCAAGAAAGCAAGATTAAACCGGCGATTTCTGAGATTAACGAGCTAAAAGAAAAATCAGAGGATTTAATCGAAAAAGAAGAATACATGGAAGCAATTAAAATATCCGACCAAATCATCGAATCAGCCCAGAGAATTGACGATAAAGCTCTCATAAAAGATCAAGAAGATTTAATAGCAAATTTAAAAGAAAGAAATAAGTTAAAAAATTTAGTCTCCCATATAATAGAAGAGGGTAATAGGATTAAAGAAAAATATGAGGAATTAATTAGCTCAGAAAAATTTATCGAAGCTCATAAAATCGTAAATCAATTCGTACAAGAGAATGGCGAAGATACTGATTTAAAGTCAATTCCGGAAATTGAAGAGTTATTGCTAAAAGAAGAAAACATGTGGTATAATTTTAAAATTGAACAAGAAAGCAATATTCAAACATTAAAACATTTTGAAAGTCAAATAGAAACATGTCTTGATAATAAATTCTACTTACAGGCGAGTGATGTTATCGCAAAGGCTAAAGATCTGCTCTCCTTGGTTGGTGACGAAGAATTAGAGAACCAATGGAAGGAAATTGAAAGAACCTATTTTGAACAAAGAGGAAAAAGTGAGCTATTCGAAAAATATGATACTACAATCATAGAAGTCAATACTTGTATTGAAAATTCTCAATTTGAAGAAGCCATTTCTAAACTTGAGTCGTTATCAGAAGAAATGATAGGAGAAGAATTTCAAGACCATAAAAAGAAGTTAAATGAGATAAAAGAAAATCTATTAGTAGAAAAGGAAAAACTTGAACAATTTAACAAAGAGTTCAGAGACTTAGATGAAAATTTAAAGAAAGAACAAGAAAAAATGAATTATGACGATGCTCTATATATTTGTAAAAAAATAATAGAAGTTGCGACCACCCATGAAAAAAAAGAAGTAGTAAAGAAATATACTTCATTAGCAACGGAAATTGAATTAGAAGCAAAGGACGAAAATTTCCGAAAAGTAAAAGAAAAGCTGATAGAATTAGAAGAAAGAATTCAAAAGGAGCAAGAAGAAAAGAATTTACCCGCACTATTGATAAGTTTTGAGGAAATTATCGAATTTGCAAAATCTAATGAAAAAAATGATATTGTAGAAAAGTATTCACAACTTTCAGAAGATGTTGAACAAGAACTAAAGGAGCTTGAGAAAAGACATGAAGAGATTAAAGAAAAAATATCAAATTTAATTGAAGAAGTCTCAATGCTAAGGGATGACGGAAAATTTGAAGAAGCTATTGGAAAGATTGATATAATTTTAGAAAATAAAAATGATTCTGCCTTTTCCGAACATCTAGTAAAATTAGAGGAGATTAAAAACGAATTAATAATTGAGAAAGAAAGTCGCGAGAAATTTAACAAGGAATTACAAGAATTAGAGGGATATTTAGAAGATTCCCGGAAGAGTAATAATTTAGAAGCAGTATTAAATGACTGCAGAAAAATCGTAGAATTAGCCATGGAAAACGAAAAAATAGAAATAGTAGAAAAATATAAACAAGTTAGCAATCAGATTAAGATAGAAATAGAAGAAAAGCAAGCAAAATTTGAAGAAGAATTAAAAGGGCTTGAAGAAATAATTCACTCTGAAAAAGAAAAGAAGAATTATGAGATGGTTATAGACAATTGTGAAAAAATCGTTGAACTTGCTAAAGGAGAAGAAAAAAGTGATATTGTACAGAAATACAAGCAAATAATTGAAGAAGTAAAATTTGAACGTGAAAAATTAGAAAATTTCGAAGAAATCAAGGAGAAAATCAATACACTGAGCAAGGAAAGCATTGAATCCTTAAATAAAAGCGCTTTTCAGAAATCACTAGATAATTTCGATAAAATAATAAATCTTTTGGAGGACTATAACGAAAAATATTAGCTGATAACCCATGAGCGAAGATGATAAATTAACGATCATTTCACAAATAGACGATTTAAAAATAAAAGCAGCAAATCATTTCAGATTAGGTCAAGCAGATCTAGCAGTAGATGTTGCAGAAAAAATTATTGAATTAGCTTCAAAAGCTAATTTAGAATCGATCATTGAAGAACAAAAAAAATTCATTGCAAAAATAGAAGGAACGGTTTTTGTGAAAAGTAAAATTCCCGAAATGATCTCGCTTTGCAATGATTTTAAGGAAAAATGTGATCAATTGTTAAAAGAAAAAAAGGTCATTGAAGCACACGAGTTAGTTGAAGAATTTAAACGAAGATATGAACGTTATTACAATTTAAATACCATACCTTCTGCTAGAACAGCCATCGCAAAAGAAGAGGAAGTATGGAAAGAATTCTTAAGTGGTCAAGAAGAGGTTATTCAACAATTAGAGCAGTTAGAAGAGAAATTTTACGAGAATATAATGACAAATCAAAGAGGCGAAGCAAGTAAGATAATTGAGAGAGCCTGGGATCACATATTTAAGCTTCCTGAAAGTTTTAAGGAATATCAAAAGAGATGGGGCGTTATCGAAGACAAGTTCATAAAACAAGTTCGTTATGAGGAGTATGAAAAAGTCGCCAAGCATGTAAAAGGGATTATCGAATCTCTTGGGAAAAGTATACAACTTAGAAACGAATCTCGATTTGAAGATGCATTCTCAATAATTTCTTCTGAATTAGCATTATTAAAGGAAGGTGAACTTCCCGAGTATAAGGAGCAATTAACTAACGAATTACAAGAAGTTACGAAAGCTCAAGAACATCATGCAAAATTAGATGAGAAATTAGGAGAATTAGAGAAAGTATTTGAAGAAAATCAGAAAAACGAGCTTTTCGAGATTGCCTTAGAGAATTGCAAAAAAATTGTTCAAATTTCGCAAGAACTTGGCAACAATGATTTAGAAAATAAATATAGTAAAATTTTAGAGGAGTTAAAAGAAAAAATTGAAGCATTAAGGAGAGAAAAAGAGAAAGAACAGGAAGAATTAGTAACCATTGCTCAGGATTTTGAATATGTAATGGAAGTTGATGATGATACAGTTCCCCTAGTCGAAGAATTTACAGTAAAAGATATTTTAGGAGATTTGTCTGATGATATCTCTGAAACTCTAGAAAAAGTAGGATTACTACTGGACGAACATCGCGTTGAAGTAAAAAATGAGATCTCAAATAAGGCAGTTTTAATATCCGCTTCAGGAGAAACCGTAGAAATAGACAAAAAAATGGAGATCAAGCAAGAGGAAGATAATGCCGTAATTTGTAGCGTACACTCAGGTTTGGAAAATCCATTTGACGACGCGATAGAAGAAGCAATTCTTACAGATCTCATTCCTTATAACTTCGAAATCTCGAATGTTGAACTTAATGGTAAGAAAGTAGAGGAATTACCCGATAAGACTCTAACCAAAGAAGGGCTTGAAATTAATTGGAAACTTAAAAACATCCCCCCAAAAGAAAAAGTAGACATTAATTACGATTTAAGACGAAGAGTTTCTCGAACAATCATTTTTTTAATAGAAGGGAAGATAAAAATCGTGAAAAACCACACCAATTTAAGCGCACAAGAACTCGAAGGTCTGTTCGATGTTAAACTTCCCTTTACAAATTCATTTGGAATTCCATTAGATGGAGTTATTATCGAGGATATCTTACCACTATATTACGTTCATTTCATTAAAGAACCTCGCGACCTCTTACCTGATAAATCTACAAGTTCTGAAATGGGTGAATTGCTTAAGTGGAACGTGGGAAAATTGGATGATCAAACTCTGAATTATCATTACAAACTCATTGAATTATCAAGAATGGAAGAAATCAAGATAAATGTGAGTCAATTAAATAAAGAAGGTTTAAATGCCTTAAATAGTGGAAATACGCAAGAAGCTATTGGAAAATATAAAGAAATTAGAACAATTTTAGTCAATAATTTGAAATAAACAGAGAGTAAAAATAATACAAGAATAATAGCTTGGTTAATGAAGAAATAATTTAACTATATTTGTGTGATTATCATGGAAGAAAATGTTGTGCGACTATTCAAGTTAACTTATTCCGGGACGTTAATTGAGGCTAAAATAGAAGACTTGATGAACCTCATTAATGTTAATAATATTTTGGCTATTCATGGGAAGCAACAAAAAAGGATGTATATCTGGGTAGGAAGGCACGCAACACAAAGCCTACAAAACCTAATTTCTAAAATAAGGGTAATTACTTCAAGAGAATATTCAGATTTAATTACATTACGATACATGAATATTGATTCTGGCAAAGAACCAGATGATTTTTTTGAATTAATTAACATGCCAAAGGAACAAATTAGAGAGAAAGTAGAATATCAAGAAAAAATATTACTCCCAAAGTTAGCTGAGATTACAGAACTTAAAGGAAAAGCAGACGATTTTTTTATTGCTGAAAACTTCGATGAAGTAATAGAAATTTCAAAAAAACTCATAGAATTAGCAGAAGAGATTGGAGATGAATCGTTAAAGCAAGATCAAGAAGAATTCATTAAGGAAGCGAAGGCTAGAGATAAGGTGAAAAATTTTAGGATTAAATTAGATGATAATACAGTTAAAACAAAAAGCAAATTCGATGAATTGATTAAAGCGGAAAACATCGTCGATGCGCATAAACTTGTTGAGGAATTTAAAAATGAATACAGTGAAGATATTGATCTTTCAACGGTTCCGTTAGCAGATATTCTTATTAAAGAAGACGAAAAACGATGGACAGAATTACAGATTGAACAAGAAAATATCACGACAGAACTGGGAAAATTAGAAAATGAAATTGCTACCAGTAAAGAAAAGAGCGAATTATCAAAAGCAGAAGAGGATTTAAAGAAAGCTAATGAATTATTGAATCGTTGTATCAACGATGAATTGCGAGAAAAGTGGAAAACAATCGAAGTAGACTTGTTACAAGTTATTAAAAAAGACGAAATAAGTAAAGAAGTCGAAAATTCCTTAGAGGAAAGTCATAAACTCACAGAAAGTCAACAGTTTGAAGAAGCCATCCAAAATTTAGACTCAATACTGGAAGAAGTTGTTAAATTAGAATTTTTTGAACATAAAGATAAGATAGAAGAAAAGAAAAAAGAGATTGCTTCACTTCAAGAAGAACACGAAAAGACTACTAGCGAGATTCATAAATTGGAGCAGAAAATAGAAACTGATCAGAAAAATAAACATTTAAATTCATTGATAAAACACTGTGAAAAAATTATCCCTATTTGCGAGTCTAATAATAAAAGCGATTTGGTTGAAAAATATTCAACCATGTTGGAACAAACTAAAGCTGAAATTGAGGAAAGGAAAAAAAAAATAAGGGAAGAACAAGAAGTTTTAATGAGCAAAGTGAAGGAAATCGAGTCTATTGTTGAGGTTGAGGAAGACACTCTTCCATTAATAGAAGAATTCTCAGTTAACGAACTTATTGGAGATTTATCCGACGATATTAGCGTTGTTTTAGATCAAGTAGGAGCGTTACTTGATGGGCATCGCGTTGAGGTAAAAAAGGAGATAAAAAACACTGCAATGCTTGTTAGCACATCAGGAGAAGTACTCGAACTCGATAAAAGCTTGGAAATCCAACAACCAGAAGAGCCAAAAGAAGAGGTAAAATATAATGTTCAATCGGGATTTAAAAATCCCTTCGATGATGTGATTGAAGAAGCTATCCTTACCGATCTCATTCCTTATAATTTTGAAATTACTAACATCGAACTTAATGGTAAACCTGTAGAGGAATTACCAGATAAATCTCTTACCAAAGGTGGAGTAGAGTTTAAATGGCAACTCCAAAACATCCCACCGAAAGAAAAAATTGAAATTAACTACGATTTAAGGAGAAGAGTGTCTCGCACGATTATTTTTTTAGTTGAAGGGGAATTAAAAATAATAAAAACTCATGCTAATTTAAGTGCGATGGAACTTCAAGGGCTCTACGACGCAAAATTACCATTTACTAACTCATTCGGAAAAGTCTTAAATGGAGTGGTTGTTGAAGATATAATCCCTCTCTATTATCTTCATTTTGTAAAGCAACCTACAGATGTATTACCTGCAGAAAGATCTAGTTCGAAACAAGGGGAACTTGTAAAATGGAACGTGGGAAGTATGCCAACAGAAACAATAGATTACCATTATAGGCTCATAGAATTATTCCGTTTAGAAGAATTAAAAGTAGATCTTAATAATATACGTAAAGAAGCTAAGGATAATATCGACAATGGAGATTTAACACAAGCGTTGGAGCAATACGAGAAACTCATAAATCAGTTAGAAGAATTTAGCAAATAAATAATTTAAAAGATAAAGAAAATTTAAAAGGTGTATTGAATGGGAAAAAAGTCAAAGAAAGAAATCATTACGGAGGAAAAGAAGCAGATAAAAGCCATCTCGGACATAGACGACATGAAAATCACGGCAAATAATCATTATATAATAGCTGAATATGACAAGGCAATCCAAGTAGCAGAACAAATACTTAACTTTGCAAAGAAGGATGGTTTAACTGAACACGTGAAAGAACAGGAAGAATTCATTCAGAAATGCATGAAAGCAAAAAAAAATCAAGATAAAAACAAAGTCTTCAAAGAAACTTGCGAAGAGATTAAAAAGCAAACGGATAACTTGATAGAAAAAGGCGAAATTATTGAAGCTCATAGAATAAAGACAAAATTTGAACAAGAATATGAAGAAGAATTTGATTTTAGAGCGTTTCCCATCGCACGGGACTTGATAAAAAATGTAAATGATATATATGCAACATTTTTTACAAATCAAAAAAAAATGCAAGTTCAATTGAATAGCCTGGAAAATGAGGTAAAATCCGGATTTGAATCGAATAACTTGAAGATTGTCAATGAAAACTTAAAGAAAGCAAAGGAAATTTTGCCTGAGTTTAAGATTGATAATATAGACGATAAATGGAAATCACTTGAGGAGGATTATTCAAAGCAAGTTGAAGAATTAACTAAACAACTCCAAGAATTAGAAAAGAAATTTGAAGAAAAACATTCAAGCAAACAATCAAGAGCGGCATTACAATATTGCGAGAAAATTCTTGATATATCTCAATTAAGTGAAAAAGCTGATATAGAGGAAAAATATAGCACTTTGTTTGAAGAGTTAAAAACCCAAGTTGACGAAGAAGAAGCCAATAAAATTAAAGAACAAGAAGAGCTTGCAGAAAAAGCAAAGGAGCTCGAACAAATCATTCAAGTAGAAGAAGATACCATTCCACTAGTGGAAGAGTTTACTGTTAGTGACCTTTTAGGAAATTTATCTGAGGATATCTCTGAAACGCTTGAAAAAATAGGAGATTTACTTACGGATCATCGCGTTGAGATAAAAAAAGAGATATCCAATAAGGTAACGCTCACATCTGCGTCAGGAGAAACTGTAGAAATCGAAAAAACTATGGAGATCCTTCAAGATAAGGAGGTTGATATAAACTATAACGTTCAATCTGGTTTGGAAAATCCTTTTGATGATGTAATAGAAGAAGCAGTTCTTACTGATCTCATTCCATATAACTTTGAAATAACAAATGTAGAACTTAATGGTGAGAAGGTTGAAGAACTACCTGATAAGACGCTTACAAAGGAAGGTCTCGAGATCAATTGGCAACTCCAAAATATTGCTCCAAAAGAAAAAGTCGAGATCGCTTACGATTTAAGACGTCGAATCTCTCGAACAATAATCTTTATGCTAAAGGATCAATTAAAGATAGTAAAAGCTCACTCAAATCTCGGTGATCTTGAATCCAAGGGATTATATGAGGTTAATCTTCCATTTACAAATTCCTTTGGATTCATGTTAAAAGGGGTAGTAATTGAAGATATCATGCCTCTACATTATGTCCATTTTGTAAAAGAACCACGAGATGTCCTTCCAGATAAATCCAAAAGTTCCGAAATGGGTGAATTAGTAAAATGGAATGTTGGTAATATGGAGGAAAAGACCATTAATTACAATTACAAGCTGTTAGAACTATATAAATTGCAGGAAATTAAAATCGAAGTAGATATCTTGGATAAAATGGGTGTCGAAGCAATTAACAGCGGAAACATTGTAGGAGCGATCATGAGATATAATGAACTTAAGAATTACTTACAAAATTATATTTAACTTTAAAAATGTCATTCAAAGATCCAGTCATTTATGTTGCATTATGGGACGAGTCACTCGGAGTTAAGATCGTTTCAAGTCAACCAGAATCGATGGACTTAGATCTGGACGTTATCACGACTCAAATTCTCATAGCATTCCAAAACTTCTTTTATAATGAAGAAAAAAACATCATAAATCGCACTTTTTTCAAAATTCCAATCAGCAATATTATTCGAAAAGCAAGAATCTTCGTTGACTCGTTAGATAAAGATGGAATGATTAAACCCCTTCTTGTCGTATTGCTTCTTCCTGATTACGTTTCCGATGAAATCTTAGAAAGTTTTGACGATATAATTTTAAATATAGGAGAAGAATATTTAGATTCAAGGACGAGCTCTTTAGGCGAGAAATATGAAAAAATTTGCGATGAATTGACACTCAAACAGAAAATTCAAGATTCTGAACTAGTTATTGAAGAAAATTATTCTCAACAAGATGCCTTATTAGATTTTAAGAATGGAATCGAGCATTTTTCAAAACAAAATTTCGAACAGGCATATTATCTATTAAAAAAAGCATACCTGAAATTTTCTCACGAAAATAATGTTAAATTAACTCTTGAATCTACTTTTTTCCTTAGTACTGCTTTATCTCAGCTTAATAAATATGATACTGCGCAAAATTACTATGAAGAATTAGAAAAGCTAGCCAATCAACTCCAGCACCAAAAGTATGAGGAGACAGCAATCTTCATGCAGGGTTTTTGCGCTTATAAAAGCGGGGATTACAATAATGCTTTAAAAAAATTTTTGGTTTTAGAATCAGCAGAAACTCAATTCATTAATAAGTTCCAATTCTATTACCTTTATGGACGCGTTTTAAGATTAATGGGACAAAATCAAAATTCCATAATGATATTAAAAAAAGCTTTAGATTTCGGGGAAAATATAAATCAATCTAGCGAATTAAAAGAACAACGTGCCCGTTTATTTTTAGAATTAGGACACGTGAACTATAATACTGCAATAATGGTACTTAAGGCAGGTAGAATTGATCAAGATTCTCTAAAATCCTTCCTAAATGAAACAATGTCGTACTATCACGAATCTCTTAGAATTTGGGAAGAGCTTGAAAACATTACTAACCTAATGTACACGCATCAATTGATAGGTAATTTATATGAAATTCTTAACGAGTTCGAGAAATCGCTTGAAAGTTATGCGAAAGCTTTAAATTATGCTGAATTAAGCAATGATGTCATGAGTAGGCTGAAAATCTTTAATTTAATCGTGGAAATACGTGAAAAACTAGGAATGCACGATGTTATTATTAAAGAAATAGATGAAATGCTTGCGAAAATAAGACCATACGCAATGTTAGATCTATTTACAATAAGTAATTATCATACTAAACTTGGAAAAGCCTTAATTATGGCAGATAGAGAAAAAGAAGCACTTTCTGAGTTATTAATTGCGTTAAATATATATAACAAGTTTGAAACTCCTGTTCAAGAAGGATTAAATACGTTACAGCAAATAATTGATATTTATAAAAAGGAAAACCAAGAAAAATACATACAATATTACTCAGACCAACATGAAGAATTAAAAGCAAAAATTGAGGATGTAAATCAACAAAAAGAAGAGAAACTTAAAGCTCTCGATGTGATAAGAGAATTCTGGCTCTTTATGAACGAGGGAGTGGAACTTTTCTCTCATGCCCCCGAATCACAGTTAGATCCGCTTTTATTTGGAGGATTTGTTTCGGCCATGCAAAGTTTTAGCATGGAATTAACTTCTGAGCAACTAAGAGCAATAAGCATTGGTATAGATAAATACACGTTTTATAGAGAAACAGATATGCCTTTTTTCATTATTGGTCGAACTCATTTAAAATCTCCCGATAAATCAATTGGAAACATACTTAAAATGCTATTTCAAGAATTTTGGAAGCAGTATGAAGAAGAAGTGAAGGAATTTAGCGGGGAAGTTACGCAATTTGCAGACTTTCTTGATATTGTTAAGGATTTAAAATCTTGATTGGTAAAAAAGAAGATAAGATGTGATGAATGACATGAGTACAGGTAATACATATTCAGAAGAGAAGTTTTCGGAAATTACTACGTTTTTTGCAATATGGGATGAAAATGTTGGACCTGACATTTTGGATTATTTTCCAAAATTTACAATGATTGGGGACATTGAAAACATAGCAATGCAAATTTTAGATGTCCGATACGATTAACTGCGCGTCCTATAATGCCTAAAAGCATTAGAAAGGATAGATGTTTCATGTGTGGATATGAAATGGTAAAAATGCCCAAATGCGATTGTGGATTCTATATTGATTGTCGATAATGAGAATGAAAAGAGTTTTATTAATGAATGGAATGCTCATGCCCAGACTTGTGATTGAGAATTGCGCGCCTGAAATTCTTTAAGTTTTTTTTCCTTTCTTCTTCATAATATTCAGACCATCCTCTATGCTTATCATATTCCCATGTTGTGGAGTATAAAACGCTATCTTTCACTAAAAACGGTAATTTGGCTCCAGTCTCCAAGATTAATAAACCTAAAATTTGAAATCCAATATAAATATCGTCAAGCGAAAGAATCAAAACTTCACTATCATTACTAGATAATTTTTCTGGCGAATCAAAAAAAGAAGCACCAAATGCAATCATTTGGTTAATAAAGCTGCTTAAATGTGATTCTAATATCTCTCGGGTAAGCAAAGCCTCATTATGAACATAATCCTCATAACACAAACCACAAGCTCGAATAAAAAACTTTTGCCATTGTCTATCTCTTTTATCATCAAGAATTCTAATATCTACCATTGCAATTAACCGTTCTGAATATCATTTTTTATTTACAGTAATACAGTAATATAAAGTAAAAAAAAATATTTAAATGAATAATATATAGAATAAAGATCATTTATCCATATATATAGCCCAGCCATCTGTGTTGTACATCTTCATTAATTTTGCAGGATTAGCAAAATAAGAATGGATGATCCCTTCAAATCTCATATGTGTATCAGCGAAAATATTTTCGAATATTTTTCTAACAGCTGACTTAGAAACAATTGTACCGGTCTTCCTCTCGTATGTAATTGAGTAATGGAAATGGTCCCTTAGGATAACTTCAGGTCTTATCCCCTCTCTCAACAATCGTATACTTTCATGTTTTTGAAGATGTCTTTGCAATTCTTTTGTTCCCATTTCTTCATTAGTAAAATAAACAGAAATATCCTTCATCATTCGCCATAATGTAGTAACACCTACACCAAAATTTTTAGCTAATTCTTTATTCTCTATAGTAATGTCCATTAACCATGTTTTAACATCTTCAGGATCATGTCCTCTAAAAATCTCAAGGACATCTGACGTGAGCTCTGAGAGGGTATCCAGATCTACATCAGTTGCCTTAGTTAGATCTCTTAATTCTTTGAATGATGTTCCTTCGAACCAAGAATCAACTTTACCTGTCAGAGTCGTTGGGCTCATTGTTAAAACTTTTGCTATTTGACTGTGAGTGAGCAGATTAGAATCTGATATAAGAGAGAACAAGACAGGCTTTAAAGTAAATTTCTGAAGTGTTTTCCAATCTCCATATTCGCTAGCTGATATCTTCTCGCTAAGCGTTGCTGAAGTTATTCTTATTTCCTTGAACTCAGATAAAATCCTAGCAATTTCAGTGCCTTTTATGCCTAAAGTAGCCAAGCAAAGTACTTCGAAAATAGAGAAAGCGTTAATGGCTCCGGTTTGGTGACCAGTACCGCCCCTTACCATATTTAATCCGTTTGGCCATACGGTACCAAAAACCTCTCTGTTCTCTACATTGTGAACAAAAGAATCCGTTAGGTCATACTCGGTATTGATGCCTATGAGCGAGATTTCTGCCCTTGGAACCTTAGTTGCCCCGTTATCGGCGTAATTTGGCACAAAGTCCCCCTTTTGAAGTACCATGTCCTCGATGGTGATTCCCACGCTCTTTTCAAGGGTGGCATTGTACTTGAGATATAACATCAATAAAAGCAACGCTTATCCTTTCAAGCTCGAAAAAAACTACCATTCAAAAAAAGAGATAGACATTTGGCTACTCAAACCAAACCAGCGACTCGTAAAGGATTCTTTTAACGCATTAAGAAACAATATAAAGGAATTAGGGGGCTATTGGAGTAGATTTTCAAAAGGTTTTGTTTTCGAATCAGAACCTGAAGCAAACATTTTAGACGAAGTAAAAGCCACCATAGAAAACCTAATAGAAAAAGAAAAAGATTTTGAACTTAACTTAAATCCACGCCCAATAAAAGATAAAACCGTAAGCGACATGAACACCGCAACCCACCGCCCAACAACCAAAGCAAAGATGAACGATGAATTTGAAAATAAACTACAACACCAAATCAACAACATAGAAAAGGTTTTTGATTGCACCTTAGAACAAGCCCCTGCATTAGTAAAAGAAGCTCTCAACAAATATCAAGTAGCCTTAGAATTCTTTTACGAGAACTGGGCAAAAGCTAAAAGGCAGTTTCCCAATCCATTTATTACGGGAAGGTCTGGATATAAATCAATGGATAGAAAAAGGGATCAAGCTCACGCAACAGAGAAAAAAGCCATTGATAAGATTCAGTATGCTAAAAAGAAACTAAGAACTGCAATCAATAAGGCAAGAACTCAAGAGGTTAAAACAGAAGTCAAAAAGCTTGATTTTGTCGCAGAGGAACTTAACAAGCAAATCAACGCCATTAGAAAGAAATATAAGAAACTCGTTCCAAGCATGGTTAAAATGTACGATGGTTCACAGAGCGGGAGAAAGTACCGTACTTACAAGATAGACTTCTCAAACGGTCTTAATTACCGCTTGGAGATTAACGAGTTCGGGAAGTACGAATTTAGAGAAGATTATCACCGAATCGGTAAGGTAATCACTCAAACACTCTTAACAAGCGTCAAGCTGATGATGGGACAATTAGATCACGATATATCCACTCAATTACTCATCAATAGAATAGTAAAACAGCAACAACCTATAAAAAACCGAATGAACGAAATTGCTGAACAATTAGAGCAATTAGAAACTAAATACGAAAGAGGCTTTTCAAGACAGAACAATTTCGGACTCATTCTTTACAATCCCAAGCCAGATGAAATTGAACTCGTAGAAGAATATAAGAATTTATCTCGTGAATTTAGTTTTATCGAAAGTCGGGAAAATCAATTTACACTACAAGAAGAGATAAAAGAGGAGTTGAGTTAAAAAATGAGCGACAAAAAAGATGTACTTTGTAGCGAATGTATTGATACAAGAATTCTAAAATGTCCCAATTGTAATGAAGATGTTCTCTATTGTCTTAATGTTGGAGAACTAATAAAGGATGAAAAAGATTTCGAATGCAATCGATTCAAGCCACTAAAGGAAATAAAAAAGAGTAGTTAATGATATATCATTGACTCAATAAAATCGTTTTTTTAGCTTCCAAAAACTAAATCCAACCTTCTTTTTTTTAATTTTTTAATGTTCAAATTGCAACTAATTAAAAGACTACTTTAAAAATAATAGATTTTATTCTCTCTCAAGTTTTATATACCTTGATATCTATTAAGATTACATGGACAAGCGAAAAAGAATCGCCAAGCAAATAAAGAAAGATCTTTCAAAAATAAAAAAAACTAAAGAGTTTTTAACGATAGACGAAATCGTTACCTTTTTTACAGAAAAGTCCGATGGTATTGAACTTACCGAAGCAGAGCAGGCTAGATTCTTTTCTAAAAGAGCAGAGGTTTTAAATCATATAATTCGCAACCCTGGGACGTTTTTAGATCACATGGAAAAAGAGTTAGGCATGAATAGTTACATTCTTATTCTTCACTTGAACATTCTCCTGCATTTTAATCTCATTAAAAAGAAGGAGATTAACAACTTTGACATGTATTATCACTCTGACATCAACTATGAAGATGCGATTAATAATTATCACACGCTAAAAAAAGAATTCTATGACAAATTAAGAAGCTAGCATTATCATTACATGTGTCGTTTCATAACACGATATTTAAATTGAATACCAATTTATATTATGTGAATAAATGAATAATTTAGATATTTTTTTTGCGATTTGGGATGAGAACATTGGTCCAAGGATAATTGATTTCTATCCTAAAAACACCATACTTGATACATTTGAGAAGATTTCAATGGAGATTTTTCAATTTTATCAATTCTTCGTAGACACAAAAAACAAGCAATATCAGAAAACTAATATTTGTCTTCCCTTTAACAACATAAACAGAAAAGCAAAGATTTATCTTGACAAAATTCCAGATCCTGAACTTCTCGGGTCATTCAAACCATATATCGTTGTTCTGTTGACCTTTGATTACTTCTCAGACGATCAATTAATGGAGTATGACAAAATTTTGGTCAAAATATCTCAAGATTTCGTGAATGACAGGTTAAGATCTTTAGAAGATTACTTTCCAGACTTTAAAAATGTGTTTGCTTTAGCTGAAACTGTTAAAGAAACCGAAGTAAAGATCGATGATTATTCCTATACTGCGGCAATGGAAGATTTCCAGGCAGGAATTAAATTATTTCAAACCAAGAATTTTCAAGGAGCATACGAGATCTTATCGAAGGTACTTCTTAAATTTGAGCAAGAAAAGCATTTAAATTTAATCGTGGAAGTTCTTTATATTATAGCCTCGTTGTTCACGCAACAGAAAAAGTATAAACTTGCTCGAGAATATTTTTCAAGGTTAGAAATTCTTGCTGAGAAAGTAGAACACGATAAATATTATGAAACATCACTCTTCATGCAAGGTTTTTGCCTCTATAAAATTGAGCATTTTCAAGAAGCTTTAAGGATCTTTGAAAAGATTGACGAAACAACAGCTAAAAACGTAAATAAATTACAGTTTTTTTCAATACGTGGTCGAATACTCGCAAAACGGGAAAAATATGAGGAAGCTACTCGTGAATTCGAAAAAGCATTGACACTATTTACTGGAATGGCACAATCTGGAAAAAACTCAAAGATGCAATCGCAATTATTATATGAATTAGGATTAATGCTGTATAAAATTGCTGTGAAAGCAATCCAGAATTTTGGAATTCATCAGAAAGATAAATATCAGGATAATTTAATAAAGGCAAAAGAATATTTCGAGAACTCAGCTGAGTTTTTTAGCGAATTAAGTGATAATAATGCGTTAACTCAAGCTCACATGTTAATTGGGAATATAAACGAATTTCTAGGAAATGAAGAGTTGTTCCTTGAATGGTACGAGAAGGCACTGGAAACCGCTAAAAAGGGTAAAAATCGTGGCCTTATTGTAAAAATCCTTAAAAAAATAATTCAAAAACAAACAAAACTAAACCTACACGACGAAAAGATAATAAAAATTAAAAAATTTCTCTCTAATACTGAAGAACACGTGTTTTTCGATTTGTATACGATTGCTTCGTTTCATCGAGAGTTGGGTAAATCCTTGATTGTTAAGGGAGATCAAAGTGAAGGATTATCTGAATTAATAAAAACCTATGAAATATTTAAGAACTTTAAAACTCCTATTTACGATACACTCGAACTGCTAGAAGATATAATTAATTATTCAAAACAATTAAATGACGAGGGTAAAATCTCTTACTACACTAAGGAGATTGATAATATCAAAGAAAGATTTCAAGAAACTGAGATAATTAAACCCAAACCTTTCCGTCCTTTGGCAGATGTTAAGGAAATATGGGTGTTTTCTTCAACAACGGGAATTACAATATTTACTTATGCTCCTGAAACACAAATCGATCACGATCTCCTTGGCGGATTTCTCACCGCAATCCAACAATTCAGTATTGAATTAAGCCAGAAAGAGTTTGATTCAATGGTAGTTGGAGACGATAGATACATGATATATCAAGAAACGGGGCGTGATTTTTACGTGCTTGGTAGAGCAAGCGCAAAATCATCAGAAGAAACTGTAAGAAACATTCTTTCTGTTGTTTTCAAGCGATTTTGGAAGGAATATGCACCAGATATAAAGGATTTTTCGGGAAGCGTCGCTGTTTTCGAATCTTTCAAGAATATTATCAATACATTAGATTTTACCTTAAAAATATAGCATTAAACCATCCCCTAAAACCATCCATCTATAGTCGTGTTTCTCAAAGGAGCCTTTCTTTTTGATTTTCTCGGCTTCCATTTGAGAATTCGGTTTTCTCCCAAAAAAGGATGTTGTACTAAAACATATTCAGTAAAGCGCTCGTTATCGTCGTTTATCAAAGCCAACACGCTCCCGAAGTGCGAGAGTATCTTACCGCCTTTCGGACGAAACGATGAATAATCGTTTAAAGGAGCTGTCAGGACGAGCAATGGCTTCGTTTTCTCGAGAATCTTCTTGATACCGCCTATTGCTCTCAACAAGTCTTCAAAAGTTTCCTTTTCGTAACTTTCAAACAAGCGCGTGATTCCAGAGATCAATACGACCTTGACATGCTCGAGTTTCGAAAGTCGATTCTCTAAAAGTTCCACCATTTGATCCCACGTGAATGCTCGAGCAATGATTATGTTTTCCAAGACAGTTCGAGGCGATAGGTGTCGTGAAATCGCGTATTTACTTATGTTGTACGGATTGAAACGATTATTAGCATCAATAAAGGCAACTTTTACCCCATCACCAAGTCCTCCGTTGGTTAATGATTTTTGAACAATCACGGACGTTGTTAACAATACGTTCGTCGTTTTTTTCTTATCTCCATAAAGCAAGTAAACTAAATCTCGATGAAATCCTCCTGATAATAGCTCATCGAGCGTAGAATCTCCACTTGAAATGAGCGGGCGGTTATTATACCTTTGAAATACTTTAAAACCTGAATCGAACATTCCATATAATAGTAATTATTTTCAAGATAAAAGAAAAAATAGTCTGAAAATTTTGTGAAGTACCGACATTTTTCTGAGATGGGCATTGTTAACTTATAAAACAGAAAACATTGTTTCATTACTCTGAAACAATAATACTTTTAAAAATAAGATTGTTCCGAAGGGACGGAGGGAGGATAGTGAAAGTAAAATTAAGAGATAATCGTTAGGTAAAAGTTCTATATCTCCCGACGAAAATAAAATTAAGTATTCGCGAAAAGTTCAAGATTAACCTTTATATTTTACCCTATCAATTATAATATTACCGTTACAATTTATAAAAAAAAAGAAAAGATGAAATAAAATGTCAGATTATAGTAGTCGGTTCTGGAAAAAGTCATGGGACGCAGGCATGGACGACTTAGATCAGAAAGAATGGGAAAGCGTGGGTCATTTTTCTCAAGCTCTTAGACGAACTTTTGATAATTATCCAAATAAAGCTGCTCTATCGTCCTTAGGCATTGAAGTTACCTTTGGAGAGCTCGATACATATTCTAATCAATTTGCCAACATGTTGATAGATAATGGTTTCAAAGTAGGCGATGTGGTAGGGATAAACGTGGCGAACATTCCAGAATATCCAATTGCTTTAGTGGGTGCCATGAAGGCAGGATGTATTGTCTCTGGCGTTTCACCACTTCTTTCTGATGTGCAAATGCAATACCAATTAAGCGATTTGGGCGAGGGAGGAAAGCAGGTAGCGCTTGTCACGCTCGATGCAATTTTTGCTGGGCGTTTAGTAAATATTCATACTAAGCTTCCCCAATTAAAACTTGTGGTAACTACTAGCATAGGAGATTTCCTTCCAAAAATTAAGGCAATTCTTGGAAAAGCTATAGGAAAAATCCCAAAAGGTAAAGTCACTCCATTATCTGGTAAAACGGTTCTTAACTTCCATAAGGATATTTTACAAGGTACTTATTCGAAGGATTTACCAAGCGTGAAAATAACTCCTGACGATGTCTGCTTTATCCAATATACAGGCGGTACAACAGGACCACCTAAAGGGGCCATGCTCACGCATAAGAACGCTTTATCAGACTTGTTGATCGTGCAAAAATGGTTAGGCTGGGAACCAGGATTAGGTATAGCTTGTTCTGGATTCCCCTTCTTCCACATAGCAGGATTGTTCTTCTGCGTAAATTGTTTATATCTTGGTTTAACTCAGATTTTAATCGCCAATCCAAGGGATACGAATCACATTTGTGCTGAACTTGGCAAATATGAAGTAACTACCCTGGTCAATGTACCTTCCTTATTTCAAATGCTTTTAAAAGATCCGAAATTTGCGAAGCTTGATCATTCGAGCATAGAGTATTGCATTTCTGCAGCAGCACCATTTCCAGTCGAATCTCAAAAGCAGTTAGAAGCAATAGTAGGACAAGGTAAATTGTTGGAAGTATATGGAATGACCGAAACATCACCTTTAACAACCATGAATCCTGCAAAGGGAACGAAAAAGTTAGGATCAATTGGTTTACCCCTTCCAAACACGGAACTTAAATTGGAAAATCCCGAAACTGGAGAGGTAGTACCATTAGGAGAGCCAGGAGAGATCTGCGTGAAAGGGCCAATGGTCATGCAAGGGTATTACAACAAGCCTGAAGAAACCAATAAGGCAATAGATAAAGACGGATACATGCACACTGGTGATGTTGGAGTCATGGACGAGGAAGGTTATTTGAAGATCGTCGATAGAACCAAGGACATGATAATTGTTGGAGGATACAAGGTATTCTCAAGCAAGATTGAAGACATCATTAGTAAGCATCCTTCAATTGACGCGATGGCGTTAATTGGCGTTCCTAATCCAGATCGTCCAGGTTCAGAGCTAGTAAAAGCCTTTATTCAAATCGATCCAAATTATTCCTACGATGGAAACGAAGAAGCCTTGAAAGAGAGCATTACCAGTTTTGCAAAGGATAATTGCGCTCCTTACGAAGTCCCTAAGATGATTGAAATAATGGATGAATTGCCTCTAACCACGGTTGGAAAAGTCGATAAGAAGTTATTAAGAAAATAATTTATTTTTTTTTTTATTTATTTTTACTATTTTCTCTATTTTTTTCTTTATTTTGTATGTTTGAAAAGAAATAAATTGGAATTATATTTATTATTTTTAACAAAGAAATATATAATATTTGTATTTATAATATTAATATAAAATAACAAATGCGTATGAAGGTAAATCATGGCTGAAACAAAAAGCTTCATCTATAAAATTTGCGTAGTCGGAGACGGTGGTGTTGGAAAAACGTCCATGGTGCTTCGATATTGCGAAGACACTTTTAAAGATAATTACATCATGACAATTGGTAGTAATTTCAGTACTAAGACAGTAGAACTACCAGAACACCCACAATTTATTGTAAAATTACAGTTGTGGGATCTTGCAGGTCAAAAACACTTCTCGTTTGTACGTCCTCCTTTCTATCGAGGTGCAACCGGCATTGTTTACACGTTTGACTTGACAAGACGAAGTTCCTTTGCTAACATGCAAGGTTGGAAGGATGAAGTTGAAAAAGTTATTGGTCCTGGTAAACCATGTGTTATTGTAGGTAATAAAACCGATTTAGCGAACTCAGGAAATCGTGAAGTTGGCGAACAAGAAGGCGAAGCACTAAAAAGCGAATTCAACGCTGAATCTTATTTTGAAACGAGTGCGAAAGAAAATTTACAGATTAGCCCTGCATTCAAGAATTTAACGTTAGCGATACTAAAAGCTTCGGGTAAAATTTAAAAATTCAATTTTATAATTTATATTAATTAAATTAAAATTCTGTTATTAATTCCAATATATTAATATTTTCTAAAAAAAGGATTTCAATTCACTATAAAGAGGTCAAGATCAACATGTTTGGTGGAGGACAAATAAAATATGATAGGGCTCTTACGGTTTTTAGCCCAGAAGGACGATTGTACCAGGTTGAATATGCATTAGAAGCCGTTCGAAGGGGTACCTTGGCAGTTGCCGTAAAATCGAACGAAGATGTTTGTTTAGCGGCCCAGATTAAAATTCCTTCAAAATTAATGGACGGGGATGCGATAGATAAAATTTTTCAGGTTGATGAGCATATAGGTGTTGCAATATCGGGATTACACGCTGATAGCCGGATCTTGATCAATTACGCCCGAGTACAAGCGCAATCGTTCCGTTTAACATATGACGAGCCTGTCCGTTTAAACATGTTAGTTAAAGCCATTGCAGATCTCTGCCAGCTCTACACCCAGTACGGGGGAATCCGTCCCTGGGGATGTGCTCTGTTCTTTATTGGTATAGATAGTTCAGGACCATCAATCTACACGACCTCTCCAAGTGGAATTTACCGATCGTTTAAAGCGTACGCAATTGGGAACGGAGAATCGGCAACTAGAGATTTTATCACCCAAAATTACAAGGCTGAAATGACATTCGAAGAATTAAAAGAATTTACAATAAATGCACTAAAAGAAGGAATTGATGAAGAATTAACAGAAGATACATTGCGTTTTGGATATATTAAATCAGAAGATAGAAGCTTCACTCTTTGTACAAAAGATGCAATAAGAGAATATTTAAAAAGTATATAATAGTATAAGTATATTTTATAAAATTTTTCTTAATTAACTTGCTTCTTTCTTATATTTGCAATACTCGAACACTTTGCTAATATTGACTAAAGGTCCGACAATTGAGGTGCCCCAATAATTGTACTTGTTTCCCCCAAACTTTTCGAGAAGAACATCGGGCAAAGAATTAAGATAGAGAAATCTCAAGTTTTCAAGCGTGTCGATCCCTTTAACATCGTCTATTTCAGTGAAGTCCAGATTTAAGGATTCTAATTGTCGAAGGGAATCTAAACCTTCGATCGTCTTGATTGGATTCCCTGATAGGTTAATCTCCCTCAAATTGACTAATTCCTCAAGCCCAGATATTCTAGTTATCTCGTTGTCGCTAAGGTTTAAAACCTCCAAAGCTTTCAAGCGCTCTAGACCTTCGATCTTTTGAATTTTATTGCCCGATAAATCGAGTTTTTTAAGATTTTTAAGAGTTTCTAAACCCTCTATGCGAGATATGTTATTATGGTGTAGTCTTAAAGACTCTAAATTGTCTAATTTGCTGAGCCCTTTTATCTGTTTGATTGAATTGAGGTCCTTCAATTTTGTGATGCTTATTAGGCTTTCTTTTTTCGAATTAGAGCAGTAAACTTTATGCTTAAGAAAAAATGGTTCTCCATCCCACTCCACCAGCTTAATTTCCTCTTTCTTTATGATGTATTGCAAATATTTAAAAGCTTTAAGGTCAGTTTCTCTTGGAGTTAACTCGTCGTCTAAGATGCGGATAAGCAAGTTTTTCAAGGAGAGTAAGGCCGCGCCATTAAAATAGCCTGATTTTAATTCGTTTTCGATGTATTTCAAGTAATCTTCTATTAATAAATATAAGATGGTTTTCTCGTCTCCCATTTCTATTCTTTTCGCAATTTCCTCCTTGAAGACCCTTTTTGCGATGGGATCTCCAATTTCAGTTAACTTTTTCAATAATGGAAACGCTAAATTCCGTTTCAGAATGCGCGTGTCGTAATCGTGCTCTGCCCACGCTTGCAGGTTGGAGCAATGCCCCCAAAATTCAGTTTCTGGATCAATATATATCTCATCTTGATGTCTATCTTCTAATAAAGGATCTAACGCTTCCGACGCCTCGTCAATTGAAGCAATGCTGCTTAAGGAAGAAATCTCTTTTTCAGTATAATTTAAAAGTAAGCACTTGCATTGAATGAACTTCTCATTGCTCACGAATATAAGAGTCTTGTCCCAATCAAGTTTCAGAGTGATATAATCGTTAATTTTAAATTCTTGCATCCTTCCTTAAAAATTTCTTTTTTTTTATCCTTAAATAGAAAGTATTGACCTATGGATATAAATTTTAATTATTAATTACATAGAAAAACAAAAAAAATTAGAAAATAAAAAGAAGATATATTATTTTTCAAATGCGCTACTGATGAAATGCAAATTATTGCATAATTCTAACCATGTAGCTAATTCTTCTTCCTTGTCTTGAATTCTCTGATAATTTATTAAATGTTCGCTAAAATGATTCATTATTGTATTAATGTTCAATTCGTTATCATCGGTAGTATACAAATCTCCAGAAAAGGAGGCAATATATGGAGCAATTTGATAATGCTGGGTTTTAGGCTGAATGATGTAATTATTTAAAGAAATGGCTCCGTCCAAGAGATTAATCGCGCATAAATAATCGCCGTCCTTCACTTTAACAACAAAAGTCTGATGTTCGACGAGCAGACCTCCTAAGACCTTGGCAAAGTTTTCATTCAATGTTCCATCGTCGAGATGATTTTTTGAGAAACGATAAACATCGTAGGTTTCAGTACCAAAAATACTTGAAATGGTGCTTTTCTGAGTCGGAACGAATGTTGAAGGAGTCCTAGTACTTATAGCATAGCCGCCAGAATATAAGCTTAAAGGAATTAGTTCAATGTCGTTGTACGAATTAGTGAGCTCTCGAATGAAATTTCCAAATTTAATGATTCCGTCTCTTTGAGTTCTTAAAATATTCTCTGAATAGTAATCAAATACGCCAAGACTAGTAGTTCTTGTAGGCTTTAGACTAGCAGGGTAAAGCGATTCAATTATTTCTACATAATCATTTATAAAAAATTCGTTGAATTGAGATTGATCAAGATCAAGAGATTTAAGATATGCGTGTTGATTTTTAATCTTATTAGTTCTTGCTATTAGAGGATCACCATTCCAAATTCCTTCTCCTTCTAAATATTCACGAATCCGGACTCTTTGTTCTATATCTGTTGTCTTGGCGGATGCGAAAATTAAAAAATTAAGAGCCTCTGAAAGCGCGGTTTTATATATTGTCTTCTCCGTAGATGTTAGACTATCATCTAAATCAACTTGATCCTTATACAATCCTGCTAATATATTATAAAGCTTCATGTTGCCCGAAGCTCGAGGCGTAAGCGTCTTAACTTCGCGGGATGTCACATCAAATAAAGCGCTTGCCGCTTGATAGGAAAGCAAATTGAAGAACGATTCATGATTCTCGCTATTAATTTCATGAAGCTCTTTGTACATAGGCATCCATAATTCGGTGGGAATGATTGTTCCGCAAACTGAAACCATATTGCTTGTTGGCTTGGTTCCCGTTTCCAGAATCTCTTCCAATCCAAGCGTCATAATGTCAAGGAGCGCGTATTGAATTTTCGAGAAATCTGTCATTTTATGTTTTAACCTCAATGTGATGATGTTATGCGGCAATGTAAAACCGTTTGCGCGCAAGCTATATGTGAATTGCATCCACGGGTGACTAATGTAGTCTAGCCTACCATCTTTCATAAAAAGCGTTCCAGAGCACATTTGAGTGTAGGTATGCCTACCAAAAATGGATATTACTGCCTCCTTTATGAGTCCGAATGTTTCTTTGTCTTTTTCGGTACTGAAATAATCGCCTGGCGAAAAGTCGTCTAATGACTTTATGTTATTGATAATCGTGTTTATTTTATCTGTTCCTTGAGGGATGTAATTATCAAACCATTGTTTAACGGCTTTAGCCGTTAAACACCTTAAAGTAATCAATATCTTATATTTCACTGAGTTTAATATCTTTTTTCACTTTCTAAGTAAAGTTAATAATAAATAGAGGGATTATTCTTCTTCTATCGACAATGAAGCAATGCTATCCCTTGCAGCGTCAATAGAGTTATAGAAAAAGGTTTTTACTCCCGCTTGAGCTTCTTTTTCTGCTCTTTGTTCTCGCAATTGATCAACCGTGTGGCCTATAGAGGCCGATGGAGGCATGACAAATGCCCAGGTTTTAACGCCAAGTTGAATCATGCGAGGCATCCATTTTGTATCAATCCATTGTTGAGCCTGTTGAGGAATAGCACCCATTTTTCGCATGTCACAGAGTGCTTTTTTGCATCCTTGCTCGAAGAAGCAATCGTACACCTGATCAAGTTCTTTTCTAAAAGCTTCGGACGAGATAAACTTTTTAAATTTAAATTCGATTGATCCATGTTTTTGGTTTAATACTATTTCTATATTTTTATCTTTAAACAACTTCTTACCGGTTTTTAAGCTAGGTTTCCCTATTTTTCTCACCATACACTACATTTAAAACTATATCCTTTAAGATCAATTTAAAAGAATGAATATTTAAATATTTTTTAAATCGAAGTATTTATCCGTAATAAGACCATTAAAAAAAATGATATGAGAACTACTCTTCTATTTAGAAAAAATTATATAATAAAAAACCAAGTATATTAATTAACCATGAAAAATTTAAAAATGAAAAGTCTGAAATACAGTCGTGGGAGGTATGAGTTTTTTAACGACCGAGTTCTTTTTTTCCCACCGCAGATAATTGACATATTATCGTCCATTTATGGCGAAGGAGTAAAGTCGTTATTAGTGTGGCTTGGTAAGAAAGCGGGTTGGACCCTTGTATCGCGATGGGAAGAAGTTTTAAAGCCAAAATCGATAAATGATTTAACAAAACAATTCATAGCAATTATTTCTCAAATTGGGTTAGGACGTTTTGCTATAAAGCAAGTTTCAGACGAAGTTATCATCATTGAACATCATAACAACATCTCTTTAGAATTAGAAAGCAAATCAAAATACTTTTGTTATTTCATACAGGGAATCTTAACAGGCTTCGGGGAGTTTGCGTTATATCGAGTGGATTGTAAAGAAACTCAATGCAGTATTGATAATCCCGACCTGAAGAATTGTGAGTACCTACTCATGAAAAAATCTATTTCATGATCATGATTTGAACTCTCTTTTTTTGTCATTTCGAAGTTTCTTTTTAAAAATCACATTGCTTTCGTGCTAAAACAATAAATATATATTTCTATAAAATTATTAAAATAGATGTAGAGAATGAAAAAATTTGGTAATTAGATCATATTTTGTTATGGTGAATAATTATGGGTAAGAAAAAGAAAATTCGAGAGGAATTTAATGCAGTTTTTGAATCTGGCGATGATAGAGCAATAAAGGAAATGTTACAGAAGTATCCTTGGTTGCTTGATGAGGTTTCAAGCGATATGGATGCCACCATGGCTGAAGAACATCTAATTACAGCTGCTATTGGGGTCATGGAAGATGAGCTTGGACATGCTGTTCCTGTAGACCAGATAATGTTTTGTCTAAAACAAGATTTTGGAGTTGAAAAAACCGAGTCCGATCTTCAAAGCATTTTGACTAATATTGAACATCTAAATCTAGTAAATAAGGGTTCTGATGGGTGGACTCTTACTAGTGAAGGAGGAGACGCCTGTGATGCTTATCTTAATAGCATGAGAAATCTTGAATTTTAATTTAAGCATTAATGGAAGCGTGTTTTCTATTATTATCTTGATTATTTGTAGTTAGAAATGAATTTTAAAGCATTGAAAGATTATTATACTTAGAATACTTGAGAATAAATTTGAATAAATTATATAAACTCTTTTCTTAAATGGTGCTGTTCCATGGATGATAATAACAAGAATAATGAAAAAGATGATTATTTTAGCGAGGATTCTGTAGATGATTTCGACGAGAATGGTTTTGATCCTACAAAAGAAGCATTTTTCTCTGATTTGATGGAAGTCGAGGAAGAAATTGCTTCTGAAGGTTATGAACTCGTCGAGCACGCAATCTCTTTAATAGATTCACGATATTTCGACGATGCGATTGAAGTGCTACGTCAAGCTATTGGAGTATACACTCAAATCAATAGAAATGCAGAAATAGAAGCTATAAACCAGAAAATCTCGGAAATTTACATGTTAAAAGAACAAGAATTTAGAGAAAGTAAAGATCAAATAGAAGCAACGAGTGAAACTCTTGAGGGCCAAAAAGTAGCAGTACCTAAAGAGGTAGAAAAAGAAAAAATAGAAGTACAACAGGAGAAAATTGATAAAAATTTAGCAGATTCAGCAAAAGAGTTAATAGAACAAGCAAATCAGCTAATAGAAATCGAAGAATTTGACGAGGCGATAGATAAATACGACGAGGCAATAAAAATTAACGAAGAATTAAAAAATACTTCAGAAATTGATAAGATATATAAATTCCTTGAAGATTGTTATAATAAGAAGGCAATTTTCTTACGAAAGGCTAGAAAAGAAGCAGAAATTGATGAAATTGTAAATGAGACCGAGCAGATAGAAAAACAGAGTGAAAAAGAAGCAAGAGCACAAAGAATAAGAGATTATGAAACTGAAAAAAAGCACGAACACGATTTATCAGATAAGGCCTACGATCTAATGGGTAAAGGGACAGATTTAGCAAATAAGAAAGACTATAATTTGGCTATAAAATCCTATGAAGAGGCAGCAGAAATATTTAAAGAATTGAAATGGGATTACGAAAGACAAAAAGTAATGGAAACAATTGAAACCTTCAAGAAAGAACAAGAAGAATTCATTATTCTTAGAGAAAAATTAAAAGCTCAGGAAGAAAGTAAAACCGTGCCAGCTCTTCAAGAACCTGAATTATTGGATGATGATATTGAGAAAATTAGAGCACTTGAAGTTGAAGCTGCGGAGAAAAGAAGAAAAGAACTAGAAAAACAAAAAGAAGATGATGCAAGTTTTGAAAAATTAATCTCCTCGCTTGTCGATAAAGCAGAAAAAATAGCGAGAGATTACGAATCTGCCATGAGGGTAGCTATTCGTGAAGGAATTCTCGTTGAAAATTGTCCTTATCCGGAAGTAATTGATATTTATACGGAAATTAGGGAAAAACTCATTGAAAGAGGGTGGAGAAAACATTTAGAACCATATAACAATCAAATAAAGATTTACCATGGAAAGTTAGAAAAAGATAAAAAATTACGTCAAGTTGAAGCGCAAAAAGCTCAGAAGCAGAAAGAGTTAGAAGAAGTGCTTAAAGTCAAGGAAGAAGATTCTCAGGTTGATGAAATTGCTAAAATTCAGGAGTTAGAAAAACAAAAAGAAGAAGACACAAATTTTGAAAAGCAAATCTCCACGCTTGTCGATAAAGCAGAGAATTTAGCTAGAGATTATGAATCAGCAATTAAGATAGCAATTCGAGAAGGAGACGTTTTGCCAGCATGTCCATATCTCGAAGTAATTGATATTTACACGGAAATTAGGGAAAAACTCATAGAAAAGGGTTGGACAAAAAACCTAGATCCGTACAACAACCAAATAAAGATTTATCACGGGAAATTAGAAAAAGATAAAAAATTACGGGAAGTTGAAGTACAAAAGGCTGAAAGACAGAAAGAATTAGAAGAAATGCATAAGGTTAAAGAAGAGGAGCCTCAAGTCGGAGAAATTGAGAAAATTAAGGAATTAGAAGAAAAAAAAGAAGAGGAGGCAAAATTTGAAGAAGAAATCTCCTCACTTGTAGATAAAGCTGAAAATTTAGCAAAAAATTACGATAAAGCACTTAAAAATGCGATTCGGAAAGGAAGCGATTTACCAACTTGCCCTTATCCCGAAGTAATTGATATTTATAAGGAAATTAAGGAAAAACTCGTTGATAAGGGCTGGACAAAAAATTTAGAACCATACAACAACCAAATTAAGATTTACCACGAGAAGCTAGAGAAAGACAAGAAATTGAGGGTAGTTGAAGAGCAAAAAGCTAGGAGGCAGAAAGCCTTAGAAGACATGCACAAAATTAAAGAAGTAGAACCTCAAGCTAACGCTCTTGCTAAAGAAAAAGAACTAGAAAAGCAAGAACTTGTTGATAAAGAGAAAAATATTGATTGGCAAATCGATGAGATGATTGAGAAAATTCAAAGAATAGATAGGGAATATACAAGTTCGATTAAGAAAGGTAAATTCATAACTTGTCCATATCCTGAAATCATAGATATTTATGAACAGATTATATTCATATTAAAAGATAATAATCGAATGCAGGAGGCTATAGCTTATAAAAATTCTATTAAATTATATAAAGAAAAATTGGAAAAGGATAATAAATTACGTGAAATAGAGGCTCAAAAAGCAGAGAAAGCACTAGAAGTGATACAACCACAGGCTTCTAGACAGAAAACTGATGATATAAAACGTCAAAAAATGCAAGAACTCGAAGAAAAAAAGAAGGAAGAAGAAAACATGCTAAATGTTGCAATGACACTCATAGACGATGCAGAGAAGTTTGTTAAAAAATACGAAATGGCGTTAAAAACAGACATTTTAAATCAAATTAGTCCATATGAAAGTGCAATCTCGGCTTATAAAGAGGCAAGGAAAATCTTTCAGCAAATTGGGTGGGTAGATGAGGCAAATCGATTAATTGAAACGATTAAATTTTATAAAGATAAGAAAGCAAAGGATGATAAGTTAAGAGCATTGGAACGCAAAAAAATGGAAGAAGTTGAGATTAAACCAGTTATAGTGGAAGAAGTCAAACCACGCGAGGAAGATTTAGAAAGAAAAAGGCAGGCAATAGAGTTAAAGAAAGAAAGACTTGAACAAGATAAAATTAGAGATATCGCTCTGAAAATGATTGATGATGCTGAAAATTTAGCTAAAGATTACGAACAAAACATCATGCATGGAATTTTAAATTTTAAATGCCCTTATGAAGAAATAATTGAGATATATAGAGAAGCAAGAAAGAAATTTGAGGAAATAGGGTGGAATGAAGAAGCTAATAAACTATTAAATTCTATCAAATTTTATAAAGAAAAATCCGAAAATGACAAAAAATTACGAGCTTTAGAAATCAAAAAGGTTGAAGAACAGGAACAAGAGTTGAAAAAGCAAAAAGCATTCGAAAAAGAGATGAAGGAACAGGAAGCTGAGTTGTTAAAACAAAAAAAAGAAGCCCTCGAATTGGAAAGAGAACAAAAAAAATCGTTTGAAACCCTGAGAGATAAAGCGTTTCTATTAATGGATCGCGCTAAAAGAGAATTAATTCAAGAAAATTTTGACGAAGCTATACAACTTTACGGAGAAAGTGAAAAGATCTTCAAGGACATTGATTGGCAGGAAGGAATTAACATGGTGAAAGACTCTATTGTCGTAATTAGCAAGAAAAGAGAAACGATTCTTGAAAAACGCAAAAAGGAAGAAGAAGAGAGAGCTAAACAATTAGAGATAGAAAGTCAACTCGAAGAGAAACTGGCAAAAATTCAAGAAACTAGCGCTCAAGAAAAGGAGCAAAAGAGAAAGGAACTCATAGAACGCCAAGAACGCAAAAAACAAGAAAAAAAGCTTTCAGAAAAGGCTTACAATCTATTAGAGCAAGGAACGAGGTTGCTTGACAGTAAAAATTTTGAAGAGGCACAAGATAAATACATTACCGCGAGAGATCTTTTTGAGAAAATCGAATGGAATCGCGAAGTCTCTCGAATTAATAACGAATTGTTGTTAAAAGTAAAGAGGGAAGAAAGCATTCACATGAAGCTTATATCTTTAAGAAAACAAAAAGCTGAAGAAAGAAAAGAATTTGAAGGACTCTTAAAAGAAGCGGAAACGCGACCTAAAGAGGAAAAGAAAAAGGAAAAGTTTGAAGAAATTGATAAAAATATTATAATAAACTTGGATAAAGCGAGTTTACTTATTGATGCTCTTAAATACAATGAAGCCATATTAGTGTTAAGAGAATTAATTAAGGTCTTAGAACAGGTGGGAAGAAGCGAGGAAATTAAAAAGATTAATGCCCAGATTTCAAGTTTAATAAGCGATAGCAAGGTCCCCATTATCACTTTAGAAGATTTAGGAGAAGATGAGAAGTTAGAGCAATTCACTTTAGCTTACAGAGCATTAGATAAGGCAATCATGTCGTTATCAAGCAACCGTTTTATGAAGGCGGTCTCAGAGTTAAATGAAGCTAGTTTCAATCTGAAATCATTTACAGAGGGCAAAAAGTTCACGAGAGAATTAGAAAGCAAGATCGAAAAATATAGGAATAAACTTGGAGGAAGAGTGAGGGCAGCAGCTCCCGTGGAAACTATTATAAAGAAAGAAACATTATCTGACGACGAAGAGGAGAGATTGAAAGCAAGGATTGCTGCAAGGAGGGCTGAAAGGGCGAAAAGAGTTGCGGAATTGCTAAAAAGTAAAAGGTCGGAATGAATAAATGTTGTAATGATTATACGCAATAACAAAAATTTAGATATAAAAAAAAATAAGAAAAATAAAAACCAAATTTATGACGAGACTTCCAGTATTTTCTCGCTCTCTACTTCTATCACGTCATTAACGCTATTCTTTATCGTATCTTCTATCAAAAACTCCGTTTTGATCAAGTCCCTGATACCTACTCTAATTGCCTCGCTTCGGTTAGGAAACTTGCCATCCATGACGAGGACTTCTAAAACTTTCAAGTAAGACTCTGGGATATTGACTGAAATTAACTTAATAATAATCACCTTTCTTTTAATTAATTTTTATTTTAATTTTTTATATTATTATTATCACCTCTGTGATATTTAAGCGTTTCAATGGAAATTGGCCCCAAGAAATCCGACTTAAAACTTTATTTTACCTAAAGATGGAATATATTGTAAGTTATTGTTTAATTCGCTTCAAACAGGAGTATGTTGAAAGAATAGCTATATTCCACCAGTAAAATTCAGATTTAAAATCAAGTATAAAACTAATTAAATAAACTTTAATACTTTCTCGATTAATTTTAATCATGTGCAAATTTTGCTACGAACATACGAGAAAAGTATGGTATTTACATGAGGAATCGTTTGATATTCGAGCCGGTCGATTCCTAAAAGTTTTGCCTGGACGATTCCGTGAATGGTTTTTTAATTTTCTTGGATATCTTCTCGGTAATTTTATTGATGAAAGCACTGCTGATGTGAATCAAGATTTAGAAAATCGAGAACCGTATACGGGATTAAAAAATATGTTCTATAATTATTTTGCAAAAAATATACTTGGAGGGCAAGTAGCGAGTTCACTTGACCACGCCATGCAAG
>Ga0180433_10000803_pt1 | contig 53208 bp, 48 predicted proteins | sample SS_ome_8_FD_132980 | JGI IMG/M metagenome (GOLD analysis project Ga0180433, IMG submission 132980) | Hypersaline lake sediment archaeal communities from the Salton Sea, California, USA - SS_1_D_1 metaG | ecosystem: Environmental > Aquatic > Non-marine Saline and Alkaline > Hypersaline >...
ATCCTGACCCCGTGTTCACTTGCAGCTCGGGCTAGATCGGCGAATGATGATTTCATGTTCTCCATGGTGGCGTCGAAGTCATCGTGGTACTCACACCCGTGCTCCACCATGACGGGGACACCCAGGTCGCTGCAGTGCTGTATCCAGAGGCTGCTCCTCTCGATGCTTCTCCGCCTGATTACCTCGTCCGGGCTGCCAAGGTCGAATCCTGCCTCCAGGCTGGGGCCGTGGAGCTGGACGGGTTCGAGCCCCAGGGACGAGGCGGTTCCCGCTGCGCTTTCAAATGAACCCCTGCCCGCGTCCTCGAGCTTCTTGACGTGTCCGCAGCTGTACTCGAAGCTCCGGAAACCGGCCCTCAGTACCTCCTCCATGGCCTCCTCTGCGCCAAGGATATTTGAACCATGGAGGACTATTCCGCATTCCATGGTCTCGCGGGTTTACCGCCCCGAGATAAGGGTTATGGTCAAAAACACGGGAAAACTTTTCCAGCATGCCCGTTCTGTCTGGTAGCATGAGCAGGGAGAGAGGCCGGGCTGCATTCAACCTCGAGAAGACCGATATGGTTCCGCAGGTGGAGTGGTACTGGCCCATGTCAAAGGAGGCCTACCTGAACATAGCCGGGATCGACCCTGCGGAGGACGTGAAGGGGGCCGCACTGGCGATCATCGAGAAGCTCGAGCTCGACTTCTCATGGGGCGGGATACCGGACCCGTCGAGCGTATCCCTCCCGGGGAGCGATTTCTCCCGGATCGATCCGGAGGGAGACAGAATCGAGCCCTGGGGGGTTTTCTCGACGAAGTGGAGGACCGAGGGAGCCCACCTCAGGGTGGGTGATACAGCAACAGCCCGGGACGTGCTGGAGTTCGACGTCGAATCCTACGAGGAGAGGTCCGTTGGTGAGCTTGCCAGGGAGTACCAGAGAATACACGACAAGAACGAGAGGGAGATAGGTGACAGGCTGCTGGTGGGCGAGGCCCACTACACGACCCTCTTCCACTGGTTCCTGGGTCTGTTCGGGTGGAGGGCCACCGTGGAGGCCGGGATGAAGGACCCATCAGGCTTCGCGAGGCAGGCCGAGAAGTTCGTCGAGCTCTCCAGGCTCCACCTTGAGGCCTGGTCCAGGGTCCGGGGGCTCGAGGTCTTCATATCGCACGACGACATATGCATGAGCAACGGGCCCATATTCAGCCCGAGGTGGTACAGGAAACACATATTTCCCCACTACCCGGAGGTCTGGGAGCCGATCAAGGAGAGGGGCATCCCGGTGGTCTTCTGCTCGGACGGTGACGTAACGAGCATAATGGGAGACGTCTTCGACGCGGGTGCCGACGGATTCATCTTCGAGCCGTACGTCGATCTGGAGTGGGCAGCGGACCGCTGGGGGGGCAAGAAGGTCCTGATAGGTAACGTGGATACACGGTTGCTTACGGGGGGGACACCCGATCAGGCCGTCCGCGAGGTCGAGAGGTGCATCAGGATCTGCGGGGACCTCCCCGGATACTTCATAAACGCCGGCGGGCAGCTGCCACACACCATTCCCTGGGAGAACCTCAAGGCCTACCTGGACGCCTGCCGGAGGCTCAGGCGAAGGCGGGGATAACCGAAATCACAGCTTTATTCCCGGGGTTCGATCAGGCACCGTGGAGCCGATCACCAGGGAGAGGGCCATGAAATGGGCTCTAGCCCTCGCCATAGCGATATTCATGCCGGGGATTTTCACGGCCTTTCTATCCCAGCTATCATCGTTCCTGGGGATAACGGTGGGGGGTCCGGTACCAGACCTGGCGTCGATCATCCAGGACCTTAACACTTTCTCGGGGCAGATAGGTTTTTTGCTGGTGGTGGGGTTCTGCCTCGGCGTCATCCTTGCGTTCAAGGCCGATGACATCCCCAGACTCGACACCGTCGCCTGGTACATTCACATGGTCAGCCACGAGCTCGTTCACGCGCTGCTTGCCAGGCTATGCGGGTACCGGATCCGGGAGTTCAAGTTCACACGGCACGGTGGATACGTCGCCTACTCGAAGCCCAACGCCCGGGGCAACATCCTGATCACCCTCGGCCCCTACCTCTTTCCACTGATACCGGTGATCCTGACTCTGCTGGCCGCCGTATTCCGGGGCTTGGTCCAGAGCGTACTTATCTTCGCGCTGGGTGTATCCCTGGGTTCCCACATCGCGGGCACGACCAGGGAGGTTCTCATTCAGTACGACGTCAGACAGGCGGGACTTTTCCTCTCGATAATGCTGATTTTACTGACGAACCTGATGCTGCTGGCCCTGGTAATGGCCGTGGTCTCGCCGTCCAGGGTGGGGTTCGTCGATTTCCTCGAGAACTCCTGGAGGCTGGATGTGTGGTACCTTGGATGGATTGCTGGGCTATTCCTCAGAGGGTAACCATCTCGTAGTCCCTCGTGCCGAGCCCGGCCGCCTCGGCGGCATTCACCTGACCCTGCGGATCAAGGCCGTGAATACATGCGAACTTCTTGTCTCCCTCCCCTATGCCCCTCTCCTCGGCCAGTGACTGTGGTACAGCGGGAGCACGGGTCAGGAGGTGCAGGCATGCCTGCTCCAGCGAGACGAGGTCTTTCGAGGCGAGTATGCCCTGGTCGGGTATGATTGGCCGGTCAGAGAAGGGAGCACAATCACACTCGGGTCCGACGTCCATGAGGAAGTTCACGAAAATTACCCTTCCCGCCTCGAAGGTTGACAGGACCCCCCTGGTCCCGTCGACGAGGGCCTCGAGGAAGTTCTCCCTCATCGGGGATGGCCTGACAAGGGCATCCTGGTTGCAGGCCCTGGCGCACCTCATGCACCGCTCGCACAGCACCTCGTCAATCACCGGCTTGCCGTCCACGAGGGTCAGGGCGCCGTAGTTGCAGGCATCAGCACACTCTCCGCAGGCGATGCACTTATCTGAGTACCAGACCGGGGGTTCGACGTTTACGGCCCTGTGGATCTTGCCCTTGGATGAGCGGGCGTTACAGCCCATGGCTATGTTCTTGATCGCGCCAGCGTAGCAGGCGTTTCCGTGGCCGGTTACGTGGGTGAGCACGATCATCGATGGCGCGTGATAAAACCCAGATGCGACGTTGACCCTCTTGACCAGTCTTCCACCGGTCTCCACCTCCTTGAAGTCCTCTCCCTTGTACCCGTCGGTCATTATTACTGGGCACCCGAGGGTGGAGTGGTTGTAGCCCCTCTCGTTGGCTATCTCGAGGTACTGGATAGCGTCGGGCCGGCAGGTCTCGGCCACAAAGGGCCTTCCTCCCAGCTGCTTGACGCTGTCAACGACCTTCCTGACGAACTCGGGGCGTATAGTCCTGTGACCGCCCGAGGAACCGAGGTGCATTTTTATGGCGACCGGATCGCCCGGCACGACGAGATCCTCCAGACCGGCCTTCCCGAGGAGATCACCGATTTTCAGAAGGGGGCTCACGTCTCCCCTGACGACCCTGCTGCTCAGCATGAATACCTTCGAAGTCATTGTCCTGCCCCACCCTAATCTACTAATAAGTTGGATCCATCCAGAGGGGAAGAGCATTTTATTGACAACCGGTAGCAGGGGGAGGGAGGTATCTGGATGCCGCCCGGGAGGTCTTTGAACGTCTTATTCATTATGTCTGACCAGCACAGCCAGGCCGTGTCCGGCTGCTACGGGCACGAGGTCGTCAGGACCCCCAGCATCGATGCCCTGGCCGGGAGGGGCACCCGGTTCGATAATGCATTCTGCGCCTCGCCCCTCTGCAGCCCGTCCCGGGTCGCGTGGATAACGGGAACCCATCCCCACACGAACGGGGTCGTTACACCGAATAACAGCAGGCATCGCTCCGGCGAGGTCTACAGGGTTACAATCCACCCCGGGGTCAGCTCCCTGGTATCCAGATTCAGGGATGCCGGGTACCTGACCCACGGCTCGGGCTTCCTTCACGTGGACGACCACGTGCCCGGCGGGGGAAATCCCTTCGAGGCACTCGGGTTCTCGAGCTACGGTGCAGATGACAGATCCTACGGCATCAAGGTCGGGGAGGAGGTAAGGCGGCGGTACCACATGGCCAACACCATCTCCGAGATGTGGGAGCACACCTACCGGAACGTCGAGGGCAGGCCATTCCCGCACGGGGAGGACGAGATGTGGGACTCCGTGATTACCGAGGATGGCCTCGACTTCATCTCCCGCGGGGATACAGGGAGGCCCTTCTTCCTCTACATTGGCTACCGTGCTCCCCACCCCCCCTGGTGCGCCCCGGCGAGATTCCACGAGATGTACGACCCCGATGACGTAGGTGACCTCCCGAACTACAGGGTCAGCTACACCGACAAGCCGAGGAGGGTGATCGAGAGGGTGAACTACTACGAGCTCTGGAACCTGTCGGAGGAGATGATAAGGAACTCGATCGCGGCCTACTACGGCTTCGTCTCCTACCTGGACCACTGCATAGGGCGCCTAATGGAGAGGCTCGAGGATGAGGGCCTGCTAGAGGACACGCTGGTCGTCTACACGTCGGACCACGGTGAGATGCTGTACCGGAACGGGATCTGCGAGAAGCACACCTTCTTCGAGGGAGCCATCCGGATACCACTGATCGTATCCCTCCCGGGAAGCCTTCCAGAGGGAGCCAGCTCGGATTCGCTGGTCTGTAACATAGACCTGCTCCCCACAATTCTGGAGATGCAGGAGATTGAAATTCCCGGTTTCGTGGAGGGGGTGAGCATCCTGCCGACCTTTGAGGGACGGGACGTGCAGGACCACGTCTTCGCGGAGTACTACCACACGCTGGATCCCTGCAGGATGGTGCGGGGCAGGCGGTACAAGTACATCCACACCGAGGAGGATGTTGACGAGCTATATGACCTCGAGAAAGACCCGACTGAGTCAATCAACCTCGCCTGGTATCCCCAGTATTCGGGAAAGGTCCGGGAGATGGAGGACCTCGTCATGGAGGGCTGGGAGATCCCTGAATTGCCCGTGTGGGCGCCCTGGAACGATCTAAACGAGAGGAAGCAGAGGCTGAGGCTGGGGGGAGACCGGCTCATCGACCCGCGGCCGGAGATCCCGGACTGGGTATCGGACCACAGGGAGTGACCTTTCGCAAGCGCCTCTAGGTTATATTTTTTTGGAGCCACCTTTCTAGGCTGGATGGTTTTGCGGATGACTCAGGATGGATTCAAGCTGGGTGTAATACACTACAACTTCCCGGGCTACTCGATGGAGGATTTCCTCTCATACGCGGAGGACACAGGCTTCGGGTACGTGGAACTCCAGATAGGTGACGTCTGGGACGGCGAGGAGGAGATCGGTACCGGTCTGGAGAGGGCTGCCTCGGTAAGGGAGGCCCTCGATTCCCACTCCCTGAAGTGCTCTGCTCTCGCGGCGGGGAACGACTTCGTGCAGCTGGATCCCGGGGAGATAAGGAGGGAGGCCGAGAGGATGAAGAGTGTCTGCGATCTGGCGGATGCGCTTGGGACAAAGGTCATCAGGACCGAGGGGGGCCGGCCCAAGGAATCGGTTCCCGAAGAAAGGTGGGCTGAGGCGATATCTCTATGCCTGAAGGAGTGCCTGGACTTCGTCGAGGCCGAGGGATTCTACCTGGCCGTTGACAACCACGGGGTGGTGACCAATAACGGTGACAGGCAGCTGGCCATCTTCAGGGAGGTCGATTCCAGGCACGTGGGAGCCAACCTGGACACGATGAATTACCGCTGGTTCGGCAACGAGCTGGATGAGGTCTACCGCTTCTGGGATATGGTCGCACCCTATGCACTACACACCCATATGAAGGATGGTTTCGGCTCCAGGGAGAGCTACGTCTGCAAGCCACTTGGGGAGGGCGAGCTCGAGCTTGAGAGGGCCATCAGGGCCCTGAAGGGGGTGAACTACGACTACGTGTGGTGCGTGGAGTTCGAGGGCAAGGAGGATCCCGCAATTGGTTACAGGAGGGGTCTGGAGTTCCTGAGGGAGAACCTCTAGCCGCCCGGGGACAGGATCTCCTCTATCCTCGACCGTGCCTCCTCGGCGGCGGCGAGGGACCTGCCGTACTCGACGAACTCACCGTTCAGGCGGTGTTCCTCCGCATCGTCCAGGTGCTGGAAGTATATCCCGATCAGCTCCTCTAGGGTCTCGCCAGTCGGTGGAGGGGATGGGGGTTCGCTCCCCGATACCACAATGAAAACGGCCTCCTCGAGGCTGTTAGCCATCACGACGTTGTCGTTGTAGAATGCGATTACCTTCTTCAGCTCCGGGATCTCGGACTGTTCGGCCGATAGGTAGAGGGGCTCGATGTACACTATTGAACCCAGCACCGGGAGAACTAGGGTGTTCCCCCGGATGACCCTGGATCCGCCCTGGTTCCAGAGTGATATGCTCTTTGAGATTTCCTCGTCCTGGTCTATGACAGCCTCCACCTGCATCGGTCCCGGAATCAGGGAGCCCTTCGGGAAGCGGAATATCTTGATCTCCCCGTAGTCACCTGGGTCCTGTCCAGCGCTAACCCAGGCGATCATGTTCTGCTTCAGCCTCGGTGTGAAGGGCTGGACGAGCACGAAGTCGGTCTCGTTCTCCTCGCCGGATGCGAGGAGGATGTTGTAGGGCTCCACCCTTGACTCCTGACCGGACTGGTACTTCTCGAACGCCGGGGTCCACACGTCCTCCTTGTTGTAGAAGGTCTTGTACTCCGTCATGTGGTAGGTCGAGTAGATCTCCATCTCGATCTCGAAAAGGTCCTCGGGGTACCTGAGGTGCCTCCTGAACTCGTCTGGCATCTCGCTACCGTCCCGGAGGATCCCGGGGAAGATCTTGTCGAAAGTCTGTATTATGGGGTCCTCGGGGTCTATCATGAAGAGCTGCATCTCGCCCGTGTAGGCATCGGTAATTATCTTGACGCTGTCACGGACGTAGTTCACCCTTTTCCCGTGGAGCCTGGTGTACTGGGAGTAGGGGAACCGGTCGGTGTGCGTCATCCCGCTGACCATCCAGTAGAGCCGCCCGTTCTCCGTGAATAGGTAGGGATCGTCATCCAGCTCGAGGAACGGGGCCACCAGCCTTATCCTGTCGAGGATGTCACGTCTGATGACGAGCCTGGAGTCCCTGGAGATGAACCTGGAGAACAGCATCTTGGTGCTCCCGGTGTGTATGGAGGCAACCATCTTCCTGAGGCCTCCCTTCATCTCGATACCGGCGGGGCCGTCGTACCGGAATAGCTGGTTTATATCGCCGCTGGCGTAATCGAGCTCATCTATGCCCTCGGCGTTTACCACTATGTAGTTGCCCGTTATCTCCCCGAAGTATATCCGGGGCTGGGTTATCTGTATCTCGGGCCAGGCGCTGGTGGGGGGTATGTCCTTCACCACGAGGACCGGAAGCCCGCCCTCGTCGACGCTGTTTACTGGTGCCATCACTATGCCGAGACCGTGGGTGTAGACGAGGTGCTCATTTGCCCAAGTTCTGGCCGTTGTGGCAAGCTTGGACGGGTTGATCTCCCTTGCGCCGATCATGACCTCCGTCTTCTCCCCGGAGACCACGTACCTGTCAATATCGGGGTCGACGAACTGGTAGTAGGACCGGATCTCCTGCTTCTGCTGGAAGACCTCGCGAGTGGGCCTGTAGTCGAGTATCCTGGCGTTCTTTATGGTGGGGGATTGAAGTGCGTCCTTTGCCGTGAGGTTGGCGATGGTTGGGTCGTAGCTGACGCTCGTGACGTCCTGGAGCGAGTAACCGGTCAGGGTGAACTGTATGTGCCTGTCTATGTACTCCTCCTGTATGCCGGGCTCGTTTGGCGTAACGCTCACGGAGTCGATTAGGGGAAAGATGGCGGCGGAGACCACGATGAGGATTCCGACCAGGAGTCCGATCGCCTGCACCCACCTTACCGCTATTGCGCCCCTCTTCCACTTCTGGCTCCTGAGCCTACCCGTGAAGAAGAAAACGGCGATTCCGGATACCACCAGCAGGAGGCTTGCCACGATGTAGAACGGGAGCCTGTAGGTAACGTCCATGAACTCCGCACCTACGGGAATCGAGCTCGCCTCGTTGGCTGCACGCAGCAGTCCATACCTGGCGATGTAAAGCCTCAGGCCCCCAACTATCAGCAATATCGCCGCACAGAGCCTTATATGGATCGACCTCTCGAAAATCTCCACATCGGGGTACCTTGCGTAGGTGACGATGGCTATGGGCAGGGATACCAGGATGCACAGGACTGTCAGGGCCATGACACCCCCCATAAGCATCGTAAGGAAGGGATATGTGAAGACATAGAAGGACAGGTCCAGCCCGAAAACGGGGTCGACGATGTTGAAGGGCGTCCGGTTCAGGTAGGCAAGCAGGGTTAGCCAGTTCCTCGAGATGATGAACCCGAATCCAAGCGATATGAGGATTGCCAGTATCTTGAGGGGGAGTCCCCGGAGGGGCGGAAGCTCCATGGCAGCTCTGGAGGCTGCATACTTCTTGGGGGCGTCCTTTGATTGCCTGTCGGATATTGTTATTCCGACGTAGAGTATGGCGAAGCACCCGGCCGTCGCCAGGCCGAAGAGGGCCCAGCGGGCCCAGACCCTGGTGTAGAACACGGTCATGAAGTCCACGTCCTGGTACCACCAGAGGTCAATCAGCACGGTGGGCAGGACCCCGACCAGGGCGATTATTATTACCAGAAGGGCTATAAGGGCGATTATGGGAAGAATCGGTAGATTGGAAAGGGCATCATAATCATTTCTTGACACGTTAACTATCTCCTCTTACTTGATTCTCCTGCGGGCCTCTAAAAAAGCTTGTCTAGTTTGGGAAAAATGGGGGAGAAGATCTCCCCCGCAAGTCATCATTCCTCGGCATCCTCCGCATCTTCATCACCGGTATCACTTGGCGGTTCCTCCTCGGATTTGGGTCCCTCCACGGCGTGATCCTCCCGGGGCCGCTCTTCCCCGGTCATCGCCTTCTTCACCGAGTCGTAGAAACCTGGAGCCACGGACTTCAGTCCATCGACCATCTTGCCGATCTCCTCGGTACCACCGGTCTGGTTGAGGGCGGAGAGAGCCCCGCCGATGCTTGCCCCGCCAGCGGGGGTGAATAGCTCCAGGAACCTTCCAGGCGGCTGCGTGCTTATGAACTTGATGTCAGCCGACTGCATGGCCTTGGCGAACTCAGACTGGACTGCCTGCAGGTAGTCGATCGTCCTGTAGTCCTTTCCGGCCCCTGCCAGAACATTCATACCCTCTGCAACCGCTTCCTTCGCCTTACCCTCTGCAAGGCCCCTGGCCTCGATGGCCGCGGCCTCTCCCTGTCCGACGAACTTCGCACGCTGTCCCTCACCCTCACCTTCAAGGATGTATTGCTGTTTGGTACCCTCGGCCCTGACGATAGTCGCCTGCCGGTCGCCCTCTGCTGACTGGATCCTGGAGAGCTTGTCGATCTCAGCCGTTCTGACGTCCTGGATCTGTTTGACCTGCATCTGCTCCGTTGCGGCGAACTGCTGTTTCTTTGCGATCTCGGCGTCCTTCTCCTGGGACCTTATGCCCACCTTCTCCTGAGCCTCGACCTTCCGCATCTCGGCTATCTGCCAGTTCTCGGCCTCGACGAACTCGGCCTCCTTGGTCTTGATGGCGACCATCTTTCGGGACTCCGCGCTTATCTCGGCCTCCTTCTTCTTGGCGATATCCTGCACCGGTGTCTTTTCTGTTGTGTCCTTGATGTCGACGATGGCCACCGACTCGAGCCGGACCCCCCACTTCGAGAAGTCGTCGGTGAGGTCGTCCTTTATGGAGTCCTGGAGGTCCTTCCTCCTGGCGATCGTGTCCTCGATGGCGAATTTCGCCGTTGCCACCCTCAGGGCGTTTATTGCTAGCTGGTTAACCGTCATCTTGAACGCTGGCTGGTCCATGTGCCACCTGGCCGCAGCTGTTGGTACGTTGACTATCCTGCAGTATAGTGAGAGATCGCAGACGAACTGGGGATTGTCCTTCGCGAACGTCACCTGGTCGACTACCTGTATCTCCATCATAGTCAGCGGCATCTGCCTGACGTGCATACCCCACCTGGGTATGAAGCGTGGGACGTACCAGTATGTGGCTCCCCCGTATTCGAATGCGACGCCTTCTTCCCCCTCCCCGGGAAGCTGTTCGCCCAGTGTGGGGTCCCCGCTGTAGACCCGGGTCCCCGATCTGCGGACCACCACATCGGCCCTGTTTGGCGGGACGACCCTCCTGAGAATCATGAATAGGACTAGAATGAAAACAAGTAATGCTACTAATCCACCTGCACCGTAGTACACTAATTGCATTTTCTCACCTCCTACTCCTCCCCCTCCTGCACGTTTGCGGAGACGGAGAGTTTTCCATCAGTTATCAGGTTCCAGCTTGAGACGGAGATGACACGCGCACGCCTTCGGTTGGCGTCCACGGGATAGATAGCGATAATGCTCTTGCCGTTGGCAAGCTCGTTCATTGCCTTCTCCATGTCTGACAGGGATGAGAAGACGACCTCATCCTCGTTCATGACATCGACGTAAACCCTTTCCATCTGGTCTCCCCCTTCCGGACCGACATCGGGCCAGCCGAAAGTTATGTTCTAAGGGACTGCTTAACTCTAATTAATAACTGTCTAAATAATCCAGGTAAGGGTTTAGCCAGGTAATCCATGGTGCTATCTTTGGCCGAAATGCGGGATCCTCGTGTGATACTGGTCACCGGTGACAAGGGCAGCGGCAAGACCTCGTCGCTGATGGATGTAATCCGCTGGGCGGGTGAACGCTCAATCCCGACCTCGGGCATAATTTCACCAAGGTACTTCGACGAAACAGACATGGCTGGGTACGATGCCCTCGACTGCAGGAGCGGGAAGAATTTCGAGTTGGCCCGGAAACCGGTATACGCCAAGGGGAATGACTGGGTGAGGTTCGGGGGGATGGGTTATGTTTTCTCCAGAACCGGGCTGGACAGGGCCAACAGAATCCTGGCGGATGCTGCCAGGAACCGGGATGGGCTTGAGATTCTAGTGGTGGACGAGGTGGGCAGGCTAGAGATGATGGGGGAGGGACTGGCCCCCGGCCTGGAAGAGGTTCTATCCTCCGTGGCCGGAAGGCCTCGGATCGCAATTATCTCATGCCGACTGGAGGCGATTGACATGGCGCGCCGCAAGGCCGTCGAACACGGATTCCGTGCAAAGGTCTGGAGTCCCGGGGATGTCCCCGGCCTCACCGAGATCCTTGATTCTTTGAACTGGCAAGTTTAACGAAAGCCTCCTCGATCAGCTCCACGTCCAACATGGAATCGGTTCCGGAAGTCCTCGAATCGGTTTCGTTGAGGATACAGTCAATGAAATGCTCCGCGGACCTTTTGAATGACCAGTCATGGCCGGCCAGGGGCCGGAGGGATTCCTGGTCCTTTCCAGCTCTGTAGACCTCAACATCCGCGGAGACATTCCTGAGAAGGGGAGGAGGAGTATCTACGGTTACCCTCCCATCCTTGAAATAGACCTGGGTCTGCTCATCCCAGAAGGACGCCGACAACCAGCCGGTCTCGATTATGGCAGGAAAATCACCGTACTCCAAGCAAAGGACCTTGCCGTTGGGGTGGAAGGAGGCGAAACTCGCGCCCTCGGGATCGCCCACCAGGTACCTCAGTAGGTTGAGGTTGTGACAGTAGACGTTGAGGTACGTCCTGTAGTCACCTACCATGTCCTCCGGAATCCCCTCGGGGTTGATCTTTTCGTAGGGTGGAACGGGCTCATCGGTCTGGATGGGCTTCTCGAGGTTGCATATCCAGTCCCCGCCAAACCCGCGGGACTTTGCATAGGTCACGTCACCGAGTGAGCCGTCGGCTATGGCACCGGAAACGTGCTCGCGGGCTATCTCAACTCCCTTATCGTAGCGCTTCATGTAGCTAACGTGGAGGATCACGCTGTTTTTACTGGAGGACTTCACCATGCGTCGGGCCTCTGCGGAGGTGGGCGCAACGGGCTTTTCCGTGTAGACGTGTTTGCCATCCTCCATCGCATCGATGCCCACAGGGGCATGCAGGTCATCCGGGGTTATCTCAACGACAGCATCAACCTCTGCCTTGTCAAGCAGCTCGGTGTGGCTCCCGTACACCCGGGGAATCGAGTACTTCTCGGCTACCTTTCTGGCGAGCTGGGGCCTCAGATCGGCGATGGCCACCAGGTTGACCCTGGGATCCCGGGCGAAGTTCGCAAGGTGGGCGAGCTGACCCATGAATCCGCACCCGACGAATCCGACGTCCACTTTTTCCAAAGAAATTCAGCCCCTGGTGTAGGAGACCCCGGTGATCTTGGCCACCGGTTTCCCATCCTGGTTTGTGACGAGCATCTCGTAGAACCCCATCGTCCTGCCCCTCCGTATCTCGGTGGCCTCGGCCCTGAGCACATCACCCGCCCTGGCCGGCGAGAAGAAGCTGGCGTCAACGTGGACCGCCATGGAGGGGGGGTAGTCGAAGTTGCAGGCGGCCGCGAAGGCCTGGTCGGCGAGGGAGAAGATGAGGCCGCCGTGGGCGACGCCGTGCCGGTTCAGGAGGGCCTCCTTCACCTCGACCCGGGTGACCGCGTGCCCCCTGGACTCCTCCAGGGTCTCTATCCCGAGGACATCGGAAAAAAACACCTTTTCGCTCATGATTGGCCCTGATGGTGTTCCCCTTTTTATCTATGATGGGGGTCACTCGTCCCCGGGGATATTGCCGGGTTGAGATGTCACCTTCTCGAATCCCACCACGAGCTGGTCCAGGAAGCCGGGGGCATCAGCTGCAAGCCCGCCCGTGTAGATCGTCAGCTCCAGGTCCCTGCAGTAGGCCTCTGCCCTGGGGCAGTCGCCCTCGTTGTACCTGACGACCCTGTCAGCGAAGGGACAGGTCCAGGGGCACCCGCGGCCATAGTAGTAGTGATCCTGGAAGCGGGGCCGGAGATGGATCGGGGTTGACACGTAGTTCCCAATTAGCACGCCCTCGGCACGCAGGGCTTTGATGAATCCCTCGCGAGGGGCATTTTCCATTTCCTCCTTTACGTAGGACATGGATATCATGTGGTATGTGTGGTCCCTGTTTTCTCCTCTGGGGGTTGGCTCGATTCCCGGGAGGTCCCTGATTCTTGAGATCAGGTTATTGCAGTTCTCAGCCCGCTTCCCGTTCCTCTCGTCGACCATCCCGAGGCGCTCTTTGGCCAGGGCGGCCCCGAGGGGATGCATCCTGAAGTTGTAGGCGGAGCTGTCGATATATCGCTGGTAGTCCTTGGAAACCACCTGTGCCTCCTGCCTTCGCGGGTGCATCGCCAGTATCAGGGCGTGCTGGTAGAAATCCTGGTTATCGGTGACGAAGCCCCCACCCTCTATTCCCGGCACGTGCTTGGATGCCTGGAAGGAAAAGCAGCCGATGTCCCCGATATTCCCGACCTTTTCCCCCCTGTAGGTAGCACCAATGGCCTGGGCGGCGTCCTCGATAAGTACCAGTCCGTGGTCACCGGCGATCTCGACGAGGGGTTTCATCTCCGCGGGCTGGCCGTATATGTGGACCACAACTATCGCCCTGGTCCTTGGCGTTATGGCCTCCATAACGCTATCAGGATCCATGTTCAGGGTCTCGTCTATGTCGGCAAAGACGGGGATCGCGTTATTGTGAAGCACACAGGCCACGGAGGCCCCCCAGGTGTATGGCGTGCAAATGACCTCGTCACCCGGTCCCGCACCCGATACCCCCACCGCGAGGTCAAGGGCCTGGGTACCGCCATTGGTGGCCGCGGCGTACCTGCATCCCTGGTATTCGGCAAGGGCCTCCTCGAATGCCCCGATCACCCCGCCGGGCCCAACGGAATCCGTGCCCGTGCCCCTCAGGGCCTCGAGAACGACGGATTCATCCCTTTCAGTCAGTATCGGCCAGGAGGGCCAGCTATCCGTTACGGCCTTCTCCCCGCCAAGGATTGCGAGTTTTTCCGTCATTGTATCATGAAGAAACATCGAGCTGCTTTTTCAAGCTTTCCTAGTTCTAGTGGTCCCGGGGCCACCTATCCTCAGCTCGGGCGCGGTTTCGGGATCCCTGACGAAGATTATGGGGACGATGGACGAGGCGACGATGATCCCGCTGATGATGAATGGCAGGCTTATCGAAACCTGAGCGGCCCACCCGGCGATCAGGGGTCCGAATATCCATCCGAGGGCGCCTATCGCCCTGACCCTGGAAACGTCCTTTCCACGGAACTCGTTCCTGGCGTAGTGCTGTATCAGGGAGGCCTGGGCGGGAAGCCAGATGGATGCCCCCAGCACGTCATGTGTCAACCATATAGCCGCCGAGAGGAAGAGGCCGGGTATGAGCCCGCTGGAGGAGATCACTATACCCTCGAAGAGCATGGAGATGATGTAGACCCTTTTCAGGGAGTATTTCACCACCCGTCCGGATATCAGCAGTGGCACAAACGATATTCTGTGTAGCCCCAGTATGAGGGACACCTGCCCAACGGTCGCCCCGAACTTCTTGGCGAAGAAAAGTGGCAGGATAAAGGTGTGGCTGACGCTCAGACCAACGGCGAAAATGAAGGCCGAGGCCGCCAATAAGATGAGGGGAACGGGCAGGTCCAGGGAGAAGGATTCCCTTATGCTCGGGGGGCTACCCCCGGAACCGGGTGATCTGGCCTCCCTGAAGCCGAGTGTGAAGACGAGCAGGGATGCCACGAAGAACAGGCCTGCCATGAAGAATGAGCCCGTGAACCCGATGGTGATCAGGAGGAAGCCCGCTATGAGCTGGCCGGATCCCTCGGAGAGGTACTCTATTCCCCTGGACTTGGCCCAGAAATCTGCGAACTTGCCCCTGGCGAACTCGTATATCAGGACGCCGTGGAGGGAGGCCCTGAAGTTAACGGCGGCCTCCCTGAAGGTCTTGGATACAACCAGGATCGGGAGGGCCGTGAAAAGGGGGGCGATGAAAGATGAGAGCGAGCCCAGCAGGATGCCCAGAGAGTAGTAGTCCTTGCGACCCCTCACGTCGGATGCGCTGGCGATGTAGACGCTGGCGAAGGCGATTACCAGTGCGGCGACCGAGAAAAGGATGCCCATGCTTGTGAAGCTAACCCCCAGGTCATCCAGGTAGTATGGGAAAAGCAGGTCGTAGATACCGATGGAGAGCCCGAAGAGGACGGCAACGATTATAAGCGAGGCGAAGTTCAGCCTGACGCTGATGGACCCCATCCCAACCATCCCGGGGGACCGGTTTAAGACTATATCATAGGGGAGAGCTCAGATTCGTTCTTCCCTGATCCTGCTAGCCCTCCTGAAGTAGTCGCCCCGGGTCTCCATTGAGAACTCCTCGACGATTTCTCGGGAGGTGAGGCATGGGTCCTGGGAGTAAAGCGCGAAAATCCCCTCGGGGGATGCCACCTCGATACTGACCCGGGTTCCGTATTTCCCCCTGATCGCGTCGAACCTGTCGCTGTTGTAGTCCAGGTGGAGAATCTCGAAGTCGAGGTTAATCTCCCGGGAGATTATCCTGTCGTAGTTGTAGGACTCAACCAGGACTCTTCCCAGGGGATTTACTATCTGGCTCTGTTCGCCGGGTGTGGCCGAGACCACGAAACATCCTATCTCGTAGGCCCAGAGCCTCAGCTGGATGCCCCCCCGGTACATCGATGGAAAGACGATGATATCAGGCTTCTCCCGCCGGTAGTAATTTCTCAGGTCGGGGAAGTTCAGGTCAAAGCAGATAGCGAAACCCACCCTACCGAAGTCAGCCTCCGCAACAACCCCGTTTATTCCTGGGAGGACCCCCTGATCCATCTCGCCGATGGTCGGGTGTACCTTGTCGTAGCGGGAGACGGGGTTACCTGACCGGTCATAGAGAAGGGCCGAGTTGTATATTTTCCCACCGTCTCTTCTGACGATGGGGCACACCACGTAGGTGGAGTGCTCGGACGCCCTTGCGGAGACCATCTCGGTGAATGGCCCGGGAACCTCCTCGGCGCTGAGGGCCCAGTCCCGGGGCTCGAGACCGAGGCCGTTGAAGGACTCCGGGAGGACCATCAGGTCTGGCTCGTCACTGGAGGCCCTGTCTATCCAGTCCGCGGTCCGCTTGATTACCTTCGCGGTCCTCCCGGCCTCGGGACCCATTCCCGGGAGGGAGAGGCTGCTAACCTTGGCAAGGCGCATTTTCGCCACCCTTTGAAAACCTGAACCGCCGAAGAATTTAAATCACTCAGGGACGGGTTCACCGGGGTGACAGGGGATACATCCAGGTTCTCGTGGGCCGTCGTTCTCCTGGTATTGATGGTCCTGATGAACGCGTACGGGAGGGACGCACGAAGGGATCCGGTCACGGGAAGAATCCGGATTCTGTACATGGGGGATGTGCTCGGCGGGCCAAGCCCCTATCCTGTCTTCATGAATGACCCGCTGACGACGATCCAGCCGGTGAAGGCCTCGGCATTCGTCCACACGCCCCAGGTGGTCAGGAGGCACATGAGGGTGTACATGCCGAGGACCGAGGGCCGGCTGATGAGGTCGTACGACCTGATCCTCATCAGCGACTCGAACGTCCAGTCATTTCAACCGGAGTATTTCACGTGGTTCCGCAACAGCGTGGTGGAGTCCGGCCTCGGAATGGTGATGATAGGTGGGCTGGAGACCTTCGGGGCCGTGCCCAACTACCCGGGCTCGTGGGGAGAGACCCCCGTATCCGAGGTACTGCCCGTCATATGCCTGCCCGAGCAGTGGGAGAGGGGAGCGGGTCGCCTGGATGTCGGGGAATCCGGAAACGCGTTGATCATGTCACTCCCCTTCGAGGACCTGGGGCCATTGGGGATCTTCTACGGGTGCAACATCGTGGGTGAGAGGCAGGGGGTATCGACGATAGCACACTACAGCGTCCTGACATCCGGCGAGAAACACCCACTTCTAATTTTCTGGGAGGTGGGGGCGGGGGCATCATTTGCCATGACCGCGGACTGGACCCCGGCCGGGGGCGTGAACTTCCTCAGGTGGGGATACTACGGGGACTACGCCCTTAACGTGGCGCTGTACGTGACCGGTGGAAGGATCCCGGATGATCCTCAGGTCGTGTACGAGGCACGGAGGCTCATGGAGGACTTCCGGAGCCAGGGGGAGACACTGAACAGCGTCATCGAGTTCGTTGAGAAGTTCGGGGCTTACATGCGGAAGGCCGAGATGATGCTGGCAGAGGCACAGGAGGTCCGGAGGAGGGGCGACGAGAGCTATCTCGAGGGGGAACCGGTGGAGGCGGTTTCACACCTGAGGGAGTCCCTGGCGGTGATGTCCGAGGCCCTTGGAATGGCCTATGATATCAAGGACCAGGCGCTGATGTGGGTATATATAACTGAGTGGCTCGTGGTCTCCTCTACAGGAATGATATGCGGATTCGTGCTCTGGACGGTGATGGTCCGCCGGAGTTTCTACAGGGAGGCAGGCCAGACCAGGATTCTGACGGACCTGTAATCGTGCCTTCCCCGGTGGATCCGGGCGTAGCAAACTTTATTATCCTTCCGGGGGAATACTATCGTATCACTGTTACCGGAGATGTGGATGTATGAGTGGCAGACAGGGCAAGAAGGTTTCCACGCTGGACGAGCTGATAAGGGAGAAGGAGGATGAGCTCGGTTCCCTGAAGAAACTGAGGGTCAAGAGGAAGGAGATACAGTTCTTCAGGGGGGTTGCCAGCATGTCTACCTCCGTTGCCACCAAGCTCGAGAAGGGCGAGTCATTGAGCCCGACCGAGAGGCTCTTCCGGCAGAGGGTCTTCGATGGCCTGACCGTGAAGGAGATACTCTCCCTTCTCTTCGACAAGGTCTTCAGGAGAAGGAAGGCTGTGATCTTCACCCCCGGATCCTAGCTATGGGACATTTAAGAACCGACTGGGCATGCAACTGGGGTGGTGCCCAGATGACCATCTCGTGCGCGGTTGTCGGATACGGTCCGGCCTTTAACATGGGAAAGGCCCATGCATCCTGGATGCAGAAGACGAGGGGCCTGGATCTCACTGCGATATGCGACATCGACGAGTCGAGGACCAGGGCCGCCGAGGAGGATTTCCCCGGGGTCCAGACCTTCAACGACCTGGACGAGATGCTTGAGGAGGAGTTCGACCTCGCGGCAATAGTCACTCCCCACAACGTCCACTGCCCACTGGCCCTGAAGTGCCTGGAGGCTGGAAGACACGTTATCGTTGAGAAGCCGATGTGCGTGACCGTGGAGGAGGCGACCTCGATGATCGAAGCCGCCCGCAAGTCCAAGGTGATGCTCTCGGTCTTCCACAACCGGAGGTGGGACGGGGACTTCATGGCGCTCAAGGAGGTCGTGGACAAGGGCCTGATCGGCAAGGTCCACCAGGTGGAGGCCTTTGCCGGTGGCTACGGGCACCCCGGAAAGTGGTGGAGGTCTGACAAGAAGATCTCGGGAGGGGCCATGTACGACTGGGGGGCCCACTTCCTGGACTGGATCCTGAACCTCGTGCCCGAGAAGATGGTCGGGATCGCGGGCTTCTCACATAAACTGGTCTGGAAGGACGTTACAAACGAGGATGACGTGAGGGCCATTATCAAGTTCAAGTCCGGTGCGGTTGCTGACTTCCAGCAGTCATCGATAGCAATGGCAGGGAAGCCACGCTGGAGGGTCCTGGGAACCAAGGGTGCCATCGTTGACGGCGACAAGAGCTTCAGCGTAACGACGTTTGTCAGGGGAATCCGGGCACAGATGAAGATTGGATACAAGGAGTCGAACTGGGACGGGTTCTACAGCAATATCTCCGGCCACCTGAACAGGGGAAGGGAGCTCGTAGTCAAGCCCGAGGAGGCCCGGAGGGTGATAGCCGTCATGGAGACGGCGGAGAGGTCGTGGAAGAGCGGTCAGATAGAGGAAGTTCCATACGAGTAAGCTGTCCGACAACAGCTTCTTACGTTTTAACTGGAGCACTGCCAAGTACTAGTCCGGCGTATCCAAGACCCGGCGGGCCAGATCCCTGCAGATTATCTCCATATCGGTCTTGTCTGGGTCCGGCTTCCTAGAGAGATAATCCTCTAGCTCTTCCCTTATCGCGGCGGTCTTGGATCGCTTCCTCTCTTCGTCCAGGGGCTTGGTGGCCTGAAGCTTCTCCTCCCCCTCCATGAACCCCTCGGCGAAGTACCAGTCCTTGTACCACCTGCAGCCGCCCCTGTACATCAAGAAGCCCAGGGGAGTTGCCGCGGGGGGTACCCTGAACATCAGGGCCGTCGCTGTCACCGGGTGAGTCCTGTAGGGAACCATTATGTGGCTCCCGGGCGGGAGGATGTCACAGAGCAGCTTGAAGAGCGATTCCTCGTTCTCTGTGCCGCCGAGGTCCACGTCCCCTCCCAGGAGGTTCCGGTAGCGGATCTCGAGCCATGGCCTGTACCACCTGCCCCTTCCCTCGAAATACAGCCCCTCAATGACCGGTGGCTGGAGAACCGATCCATCCTCTGAGACGAGGGAAAGGGAGAACCTGTGCTCTCCAGATGCCCTTCCGGGACCAAGTGACACCAGAGCCATGGTTAACGCACCGAGCTTCTGGCCATCAAGACTGGCTAGTTGGTCCGTCAATATCGCTCACGCTCCCTGATGAGGGTCTGTTCCTGAAAAACTTGTTTCTTTATTTCCCGGGCGCCAGTTTGTGGCGAGTAGACTCAGTCCTCGAGCATCTCGGGGAACTTGTCCTCTATCTCCTGCCTGAGCTTGTCCTGGACCTCCCTGGGCACCGGTATGAAGGGTTTCCGGGTTATGCCGCAGTCAAGGACCCCGAAAGCATTCACTATGGCCTTGAACCTCGGTATGGAGCCGTAGGCGCTACCCACGGGGTGCTGGTTGAGGTAATCCCAGACGTCCCTGAGCTTGTGCTGCATCTCCCAGGCCTCCTCCCACTTCTCCGCCCTGCAGGTGTCGTAGAGCTTCATGACGAATCCGGGTATTGCCGAGCCCATCATCGAAAACATTCCCCTGGCGCCCAGCATCAGGGAAGGAACGAAGTAGTCGAGCTCGGTCGCGGTCATGGGGGCCAGGTCGGTATGCCTCATGATCTCGAGCTGGAGCCTCATCGTGGTGGTCTCCTTGCTGCCGCACATCGTGGGTATCTTGGCCAGTTCAATGAAGTGTTCCGCGGTGTGAAGCTGGGCCGTTCCCGGGTTGTTATAGACGATAAGGCCTATCTCGGGGCACGCCTCGGCCAGATCCTTCCAGTATCCAATCAGCTCGCTATCAAGTAGGTTGACGTAGTAGGGGCTCACGTTCATTATGGCGTCCGCGCCGCAGTCCTGGGCGTACTTGACCTTCGTTATGGCCTCCTCGGTGTTGACGCCGGAACAGCCGGGAATCGCCCTGGTCTTCCCGGTAACCTCGTCTACGAGAACCTCGATGAGCCTCATGTGGTCCTCCCAGGATATCGTGTGAAATTCGCCCACGCTTCCCGTCGTGACTATGCCGTCCACCCCTGCCTCGCAGAGCCTGCGGACGTTGTTCCTCATCATGTCCTCGTCGAATCTCCCCTTGTCGTTGAAGGGGGCCGGGGGCAGCACGTAGACGCCGCCCATGCTTTGCCTGGTAAGCACCATATCACCAGAGCTTGGCGGGCGGTGGGTCTGAAAAATGTCCCCTAGCTCAAGCCGGCCGGACGGTCCTCCTACGGGAGGTACCTTCGGGTGGGGTTCCTGGGCCACGTCCTTGCCCGGGTGAAGGCCTCGGCATGTGTGACCCCGCACTGCAACCCCCTGAACTTGGCAACCGTCTCTATGGTCTCCAGGATGTCGATGTTATCGTGGTTCCTGAGCCACTCTATCTGGCTCTCGTGCTTTCCGAGCATCTCCCTCTTCAGGTGCATTGTGGAAGTGATGTCGACGTACTCATCGGGGTTGAAGTTCACCCCCACCACCGTGTCCATGTAGTATATGGGGGTAACCCTGTCATGGTGGGTATGCCCGGTCCTGGTGTGGGGAAGGGTGGCGATGAAGCTGGCGTCGAATGTCAGCCTGGAGGTAACGATGTGGTCGGGCATGTAGTCGTCGGGGTGGTGGGTCAGGATAACATCGGGCCTTGCCTGCCTGATGAGCTCCACGAATCTCATTGTGTACTCCCTCTCCACGCGGAGCTCCAGGTCGTCGATGCCCAGGCCGACTGACCTTGCGCCGATCACGGAGGAGGACTCCAGGGCCTCCCCTGCCCGTATTGACGCGAGCTCATCCGGTAAAATCTCGAAGTGGCCCTTGTCACCCCTGCAGGAGTATGCCATCGTGACCTCGTGTCCCTCCCCTGCGAACCTGGCCAGCGTCCCTGCACAGAGAATTTCCAGGTCATCCGGGTGTGCCCCAATCGCCAGAACCTTCATTTTCATACCTCCAGGGATACCGGGGTTGTTCCAGATTTAACTAGTCGCGTATGACCACGAACCTGATGACCACGGCTAGGCAGAAGACGAGCCCGACCGTCCAGAGAATTCCCAGCCGGAGCAGCCTCCTGGATTCGATGCGTTTTTCAAGCTTCTCCGCCTCCTCTGCGAGGTCGGCACGCCTGTTGGCCTCGTTCTCCAGGGCCTGGGCGGAGCTGCCAAGAAGCCTCTGGTACCTTGGGCTATTATCGATGGCCCACTTCAGGCCGTTGAGGAAGAGCTCCCCGAACTCGGGTCTCTCCAGGAGCAGTCCGTAGTAGTTATCCTTTCCCTCCACGGACTGTACAGTCAGTCCCGGGAATGCGATGGAGGAACCCCCGTCGTCGGACTCGAAGGCCACCATGAGGGGCGCTGACCTGTCCCCCTCGTAAAGTACATGGCGAGTGCCGTTGCAGGGTATCTCCACGTAGCTACCGGTAGCGTCTGCGGAGTAGAAGGCGAGGTAGCCCTCCATGTAAAGGGGGTCCGTCTCTACGTCGCCGTTGATCTCGGGGATTACATCCTTTCGATTGTAAACGAAGACTCTGTGGTTCTCCATCCTCTTCGATGACAGGGACCTGTTCCCGGTGATCGAGAATATCACCGGACCGAGCTCCGGGGCGTATCTAGTTGTGCAAGCAACGCCTATTCCCATGACCGCCCCTCCGTCCAGGAAATAGGCTGTCGTCAGGTCGGATATGTCCCCGAGAGCCATGCGTTCCTTCTGGAGGGGGCAGATTACCGTAGCCTGTACCCTGGGAAAATTGACGACCGTCTCGAAGGTCGGCCGGTCCTCGATTATCAGTATGTCGGCATTAAACCTCCCGTCCCCCATGATCAGGTCGGAAAGACTCTGACCCCATTCCGGCGTATCGCCAGAGTAGATCAGGATCAGGGGGGAATCGGCGCTCTGGGAGATTGTAACGGGCACCGATATTCCCAGGAGGAATGATGCGACCAGCAGGGTTAGCGTTCTCCTACCCGTCATACGTTCCACCCCGTCGCCTCCATCGGGATCATGTTGAATTCGCTGACCTCGAGCTTGCCGTTTGCGTATGCCCGTATGTAGTGGACGATGAACCTTCTGAACGGAACCTGCTCGATCGTCTCGGGAAGGGTTCTCAGCCTGGATTCCACGTTCATCTGGAAGAGGACCTGATCGTCCTTTCCCGTGTCCTCGAATATCAGTGAACCGATCCTGGGCGCTTGCCCCACCGGGGTCACGTCGATCAGGAGGTCTGTTTTTTCCTCGTAGGTGGTCTCGTTCTGGTTGTAGTGGATTGAAAGGTACTTGATGTTTTCCTCCCTTTCATAGAAGAAGTCGGGGATCCCTGTGAAGTAGATTACCTCCCCGTCTTCGGACATGAGAACGGCGAAGACCTCGGGTATCTGGTCGAGGATGGAGGGCTCAACGAATAATCCCAGGGTCCTTGAGAAGTCGTAGACGATCCCCCGGTAGGTCTTCTTGTTTGTCACGTTGCCGGCGACGGTCTCAACCTCTATGCTGTCGAAGGGAATGGTCACGTTGCCAAGGCTCTCCTTTATCATCTGGATGTCCTTCCTGGACTCCATTATGGTGAGGGGGTCGCTGGCGTTTGGCACGAAATCGGGGTCAACGAAATCGGGTTCCGGGCTCATGAACATGTTGGCGAAACGGATCTCGAGCTCCTTGAAGGGCTCCTCGCATATGACACCGAAGTTGAAGATCATGGTCTTCCCGCGGGACTCTGTGCTCTGGAAGAGTGCAGGGTGCTCGTTCTTGGCGAGGTAGACCGGGCTGCCGATCTCCTCCCTCCTGAGTGAAAGCACGAGGAGAGTCGATAGAACGAGGATGATTATTAGTATGCCTATTAGGCCTCCTTTGGAGGAATTGAGCCTCAATTAGATACGCTCCGGCTGCGTTAGGACATGGTCCTCGTTCCTATAAATCTTCTTTGCAGGACTATTCCATTTAGCCCTTCAACGTCTTTGATCTGACCAGGAGCGTCAGTCCCTCGCCTATCCCGGTGACTATTACTTCTTCCCCCCTTTCCAAGTTACCCCCGGTCGACCGGGCCTTCCAGGTCTCGCCTCGAACCCTGACCCTTCCGGTGGGCGAGAGTCTCTCCATGGTGATTCCCTCAAGGCCGATCATCGCCTCGGGCCCGAGCTCCCTCTTCCTGTATGCAACGCTGCCTATGAGCTTCATCTGAATAAGGTAGGATGCCAGGACCACTGCCAGTGCACCCAGCACGAGGACCAGGAGAACCGTGTTTGAAAAACCGATCTGTACCTTCAGGACTATCAGTATCGCCAGTATCAGCACGAAGTAGACAACCCTGAGGCCAGCCATCCTGGCCCGGGAGAAGTGCATCTGCACATCCTCCTCTCCCTCCTTCAGCTCCCAGACCTCCCCCTCAGGAAGACCACTGCCGCCACCACGGCCAGGGCCGCGAGCAGACCGACGAGTACTTGGCCCAGGAGGACTCCCCAGCTGGTTCCCTCGAGGTCCTCGGCCAGTGAGGAAAGCTCCCTGCTCTCCTCGACGCGGTAATTGCCCTCAATTGATGCCTTGAACGATGCCTTGGCGATGCTTGCAAGGGTTCGGTTGGAGTACAGGTAGGCCTCGGACAGGGAGAGGAGTCCCGATGCGAATTCCGGGGGGTCCAGCATGGTCTCGAAGGCCCTGTTTGCGGAGGACCGGGCCTCGGAATACCGGCCGGCCCTGAGGTAGTTGTAAGCGGAATCCTCGAAGGACGAAAGTGCCGCTGAGTAGTTCTGCGAGAAGTATCTCAGTACCCCGGAGTACCTGAATAGCTCCCCTGCGGCGTCCAGGTTCCCCGCATCTGCCTCCGAGGTCGCCCGATCGATGAGATCCCCCGGGCTTCCGCCCGATTCCAGGAAGGTCCCGATATCCCGGAGCAGGAACTTGAGGTCGGATTCCTCTGTTATGGAAAGGATCTCGTCGAGGATCTTCCTCGCCTCTGCCAGGGATGATTCCTCGCCCCCAAGCCACTCAATTGATCTGGAGAGAAGCTCGTAGAACTTTCTGTTAGAGCTCTGGAGGGGGTGGTCGAGGGACTCGAAGCTCTTTAGCCTCGCCCTGGCCCCATCAAGGTCGCCTGAGAGCATGGCGGTGATGGAGGAGAAGAGCGTGTTTACAGAGTAGCTCTGGAAATCGTAGACCGACAGATCGGACTGGGCCAGAGAGTAGTACGTGCTGGAGGCCGTCCTGTAGGTCTGGGCTATCGGGGCGATATTGGTTAAAATTCCGTAGAGATACTCCATGTCCAGGGATTCCACCATGTTTCTCGCCAGGAAGTACCTCTCCGAGAGACGGTAGGATTTTACCAGGTTGATCGGGAGGCCGGGATAGTTGAGAAGAAGATCAGCTGAAGTCGATATGTACTGGCCGAAGAGCTGGACGAGCTCGTCGGATGCCTGGGCGTAGGAATCGAGAGCATCTTCGACCTCGCCAACGGCCATCTGGGCGTCACCGATAGAGACCAGGATGAAACCCTTGCTCTGGGGCTCGGATTCCATCAGATCCCGGAGCACTTTGATGTACTTGCCGTAGTAGCCAGAGGCCGACTGGTCATTACCGGCGATGGTGAAGTACCTCGCCGACCTGTAGAAGTCCGAGGCGGCCTCGGAGAGGTTTCCCCTTAAGATGGCGCTGTCTCCCATCTCTCCATAGAACTCTGCGGCCAGGGAGTAGGAATTGGTATAGGTCTGGTTCCCGGCAATTCTCAGGAGGAAGCCCGACTCCTCGTAGTGTGAGAGAGCGAGCTCGTCATCCCCTGACTCCTGGGCCTCCTGCCCGGCCAGCATGTGGGCCCACCCGGCCCTTTCATTGAGCTGTCTGAACTGGTCCTCACTTCCCAACACGTAGGAAATCTCGGCGGCGGCTGACAGGTTGGAGGCGGCCTCATCGAATTTTCCCCCCGAAAACAGGGACTCGCCTCCACTGACCAGGAGGTTCAGCAACCCGTCAAGCCTGTCAGTGCCGGCATCCTGGATCTCCTGGATCATCGACTCCCGCCCGAGGTACCTGCCTATGAAGAGGGATTCCTCGAGATATACCTTCACGTAGAGGTATGTCGTGTAGTTCCAGGGATCATCCTCAAGCACGATTTTTTCATAGGAGTCGGCCGCCAGCCCCAGTGTCCTATTTACATCCTGCATGTTCCCACCGTCGGAGTAATAAACGGCCGCGGTGGTGTAGTAGCTTCCGGCGTATTCGGGAAAGGATATTGACTCAGCATAATGCCCCATCTCCTCGAACCTCTCGGCCGAGGCGGCGTCGTCTTCGACCAGCTGGGTGTAGACCGGGAGGTAGTAGACCTCAAGCAGGTCGAATACCACGGGGTTCCTGGTCTTCCGGGCATCCTCCTTCAGGTCCTCGACTATGCTCTTCAGCTGGTCCTCTGCGCTGAGGAACCTGTCGTCATCAATCCCGTGAAAAACCTGGAGAGCCTGGTAGAGGGACTGGATGGCCTCGGTGGTGTTACCGGAGTAATCAGCCGCCAGGACATAGGTGTCACCCGACCTAATCTGCATCTCCATGAAGGCCTCAAAGTCATCGGTGGCGTTGTAGAAGGCGGCGCTGCGGGCAAAGGCGTTTGCGGCCACCCAGAAATCCTCCTCCTCGAGGTAGTCCTCGCCGGCCATGGCGTATGAGGACGCGGCCTTACCGGCCTGGGCCAGGTACTCGTCGGAGGAGCCGGCATAGGCGAAGAAGGTGGCCGCCCTCTCGTAGTTTACCGCTGCCGCGGTGTTATTCCCGAGATCCCGGTAGGCATCGGCAGCTCTGGAGTAGTGCTGGGCAGCAAGCCCGTACTGACCAGTCTGGGCGCTCTGCCTTCCAAGCTCCTCGTATTCTTGGGCCGTGAGTGCACTGGCCACCGGGAGTAGGGAGATCAGAAGAAAGGAGAACAGGATGAGTTTACGAGTGTCCACGGTACTGCTTCGTACGGCAGGATTTTAATTTTTCCGGGTGGCATCCATCCTGCCCGATCTCGGAAGAGTTATAAGCAGACCTACCGGGAGGGGTGGTGGGTATGCCCTTTGATGAAATTATCGGCCTTTACGGATGAGATATTCCAACCCCTCGAGAAGGCAATGGACTTCATCGAGACGAACATGGCTCCCATGCGCCACCTGGAACTCAGGAGAGTTGCGGTGGGAGACATGGAACCACTAGGCATCGACGAGTTTGAGGGAGAGAACCTGAAGAATCTCAAGGAACTGATCGACAGCCGGGGGTTCGGGGTCTCCTCGGTATCCTCCAAGTTCGGTAAGTACAAGCACACCTCCTGGGAGGATGATGATGAGTGGAAGGAGCACCAGGAGGTGCTCAAGCGCTGCCTGATGGTCGCCGGCGAGCTGCATGCACCCTACACCAGGACCTTCGCTTTCAACAGGATCGATGGAAGCTCCCTCGATGATTGCCTGCCGACCATCGTCGAGAGGCTCGGATGGGCCGCGGATGCCGCCGCGGAGGCCGGCGTGCCACTCGCACTGGAGACGGAGGCGGGCCTCTACGGAGATACCGGTGCAAACGCAAAGAGGATAGTGGAGGAGGTAAACTCCAGGTACCTTGTGGTCAACTACGATCCAGGGAACAGCTACGTTGCCGGGGACGTGGTCTGGCCTAACGGGTTCAGGGCCATCAAGGACCACCTCGAATTCATGCACGTCAAGAGCATGCGTACCCCCGTTGGGGTGAAGGTGGACTACTACAACATCTTCAGGGAGATGAGGGAGATGGGCTTCAACGGTTTCATCTCAAATGAGCACCACACCAGAGGTGGGGCTCCCGCCGCACTGGAGCTGCACCAGGACATACTGCGTGTATTCGACAGGATATACTAGGTGCCGGGGCAAAAATCCATAGCTAGCCCAGCTGACGCTGAAAGGAGGTAATACCCTGAAACCCGCTCAGGGTAAAGATTACCAGTATCGATTTTACCAGATGACGGAGTTGAGGTAGTCGGCACCGTCCTTGAAGCCTTCCTCCCTTCCGAAGAAACCGTCCTCGTGCTCGATGCTCAGGACGGAATCGTACCCGTTTTCCTTCAGGGCCGTGATGTATGCGTTCCAGTTAATCTCGCCCCTCCCTGGTATCCTGTACCTCCACCAGCCGCCCTCATAGACGCCGATGTAGTGCATCTTCCTGTAGTTAATCTCGGTGTCCTTGGCGTGGGTGTGGAAGATCCTTTTTGCCAGGTGGTGAACCGCCTCGATGTAGTCTATCTGCTGGTGGACGAGGTGGCTCGGGTCGAAGTTCAGCCCGAGGTACTCGTTGGGAACCATCTCAAATGCGAGGTCGAAGTTGTCCAGGCCCTGGAGGAGGGTGGCGAACCAGTTCTCCATGGCCAGCCTAACATCGTGGTCCCTGGCGTGATCGGCCAGTTCGGAGTAAACCTCCTTGAAATCCGTCCTGAGGGTCTCCTTCTTGTTCTTCCCCGGGACAGGGCCCCCTGCGAGGCAGCAGAGCACCCCAACATCGAGGGTCACGCAGGCCTCGATTGACTTCTTGAAGAAGTCCTGCTGGTCCTTGTCGGTGAGCACCCCTCCCGTGTAGTATGCCAGGCTGGATATGACGACGTCGTGCTTTTCCAGTGTCTTCTTGATGTCACCGGGTCCAGAGGACAGGACCTTATCAACAGGTACCTGTTTCTTGTCTGGGCCCACCATGACCTCCAGTCCCCTGATATCCGCGCCCGAGGCGAACTTGGCGATATCGGCCAGGGGGGTGTCCCTGAAGGGTCCGCAGTGTATTCCAACGAACAAATCGAGTTTCCTCCTCTGGGTGGGTTAGCACTCGGGGCCATCTTAAGTGTTTCCAGAGTAATCAGGTCGCTCGGGTAGGGCTAACCTGTAAGTATCGGTGCTTTAACATCAGGTGTAAAGGATGAATCCGGGGAGAATGGCGGTTGGGTCACTTCTGGAGATTGCCGGGGATATGAACGGGCAGAACGCCATGGTGATGAGATGAGCTGGGACGATTGGCCTCAATATATACATCTCTTTCTTGTCCTGACTATTCTGGTTTCAGGGCCACCATCGATATCGCCCTCTGGGGGCAGAGCTCGGAGCAGAGCCCGCAGCCCTGGCAGCTCTTCTTAATTGAAAATTTCTTCTCGCTTCGTCCAACGGCATCGTATATGCAGACCTCCTCGCAGAGTCCGCACGAGGTGCACTTGGCTGGGTCGATGGCCGCAACGAACCTCCTCCGCCTGTCCACCTCGTCGGTTCCGAGCACCCTGTTGCATGCCCTGCCCCTGATCTCCGACAGGGAGGAGCAACCCTTGCCCGCCAACGTCTCCCCGAGCTCTTGGAGGGTCCGCGTGATCTTACCGTATCCCCCGGTGACGATCGCCGTGCACATCTGGGCGGTTGTGGCCCCGGCAAGTATGACCTTGATGATGTCATCTCCCCCCCATATCCCGCCACTGGCGCTGACCGGTACCTCGAGCTCTGGCGTGGTGGATACAAGCCAGCGCAGGAGGTAGTGGATCGACCATGGCCCCCCGTGACCGGCAAAGCCCCCGTGCATAACCGGAGATTCGCTCTCTATATCGATATCGAGCCCGGTGAACCTGTTGAACATGACCAGCGCGTCTGCCCCGGCCTCCTGAAGGTCCCGGGCGATGATGGCTGGGTTGGATGACTGGGGCGTCATCTTTGGTATCACCGGCACGGACACGTTTTCCCCAACCAGCCGTGTCACATCGCACATGGCCCTGGAAACGTCCACCTCGGTGAGCATGGGGCGACCGTGCGGACATGATAGGTTCAGCTCAATGGCATCCGCCCCGGCCTCCTCGACAGTTTTAGCGTATTTCACCCAGCCCTCGTCCGTGAAACAGCCAACGCTGGCGATTACCGGCACTTTCAGCGAGGCCTTCGCACTTTCGATCTCACGGGCGTACCTCTCCGGGCCGAAGGGACTTGCCTGCTCGTAGGAATAAAGCACGAAGGAATCCTCCGATGAGCCACCCCCCCTTATCACCCTGAAACGCGGCGTTGGAGATGTCCTGGTTACCTCGTCCTGGAAAAGTGTCTTGACGACTATGCCCCCGCACCCGGCCGCCTCCGCCCTTGCCATCCTCCTTGCGGTCTCGCTTATGCCGGCCGGCGATACCAGAATCGGGTTAGAAAGCTCGATTCCCGCGTAGTCCGTGCTGAGATCGACGTCCACGTCTAAAACCCGGACTGCCCCAAAGAAATATGTTCGTCTCTCTACCGGGTTGTGGTCTCGTTCTCGTTGAGGGCCTTGGCGAGCTGCCTGTGTTCGTTCTTTCCGGTCTTGTAGCAGGATTTACAGATCCTGACCACCTGTATGTGGCTCCCGTAGTGGATCATCCTGGGGTGTACTCCATCGTGGCCCATTCGCCTGCATCCCTCCTCCCTGCCGAGCCAGGCGTTGTGGAGCCTCCGTATAACACCGCTATCGTCCTGTTTGACATCACCGTTTTTTCCCCAGGGGCAGGCGAGCATGCAATCGTAGCAGATCTTGCCGATCCTCCACTGGGAATTGAGGTATGCCCCGCACTTGGAGGTATCCAGGGCCACCCCGCGCCTCCTGTCCTCCGGATCGCCTGAATCGGCTATTGCACCGGCCGGGCAGGCCTCGATGCACCTGCGGCAGGTCCCGCACTTGTCCTCCATGGGGGCATCCGGCGGGAGCGGCAGGTCGGTCAGGACCGTGACCAGGCAGATCCTGGGGCCGAACTTCGGGTTGATTAGCAGCGTGGACTTCCCTATCCATCCTATTCCGGCGGCCCTGGCAACCGCCTTGTGTGAAATTGCCCCGAGCATGCTCAGGGGCTTCTTCTTCCCAACCCTCTCATCGGGGGGTACGACCACGTGCTCGTAACCATGGGAGTCTATCCGGTTCCCGAGAATCTCCGCGATCCTGTCGAGGAGCGAGAAGGCGCTGGCCTCGGATGACCCGTTGCACCCGTCGAACCTGCTGAGGTCTACCCCGATGGAAATGGCCGCCTGGAACCCGTCGAGCAGGTCAGGCGGGTGGGTAACTATTCCCCTAAGTCCAGTGGTATTCGCCACCCCGACGAGACCCGCGCCCGAATCCATGGCCAAGGAAATAAGATCATCCTTGAGGCCGGCTTCCGGGGGCACAAGTGCGGCTCTCTCGGATAGCGCCAGTGTATCCTGAAACCTGTGCTGCCTGGTCTTGTGGGCCATGGGTACCCCCTGTACCGGTTCCTTAGGACGCCAGCGAAGATAAATGGTGGGTTGGCCTCGCTCAATTACGGCAGATATCCGTAATATTAACCATGTGGCCATCGATGGCCCCCGGACATCATTTAAGAATTGCAGCCCCGATGGTGGACGATGAGCGTCGATCGTGTCCCCATAGGCTCGGCACTCTGGGTCGTGTCGGCGGGAGTTCTTTGGGGAACGGTAGCCGTCATAGTCAGGGTTCTGGTCCAGACCGTGGATGCGTCCCTGATAGCCTTCTTCAGGATCTTCCTCGCGGGGGTATTCCTGACCTCGATTCTGGTCCTGAGAGGGAGGTCCAGGATCTCGGCCCAGAACTGGAACTATGCATTGGTGGCCGCAGTTGGGATAGGGCTAAACTATCTCCTGTTTACGGTAGGCCTGAAATACACCCTCGCCTCTGCCGGCGCGATGGTAGTTCAATCGGAGGTAGTATTCCTGGCGGTGCTTTCGGTCCTCTTCCTCGGGGAGGGGTTCGGAAGGAGGAAGGCCGTTGGCATGGCCATGGCGCTTTCAGGGGTCCTGCTCATAACCTGGAACGGGGCGGACCTGGGAACGATGCTCGGGTCCAGGTACTTCATCGGAAACGTGATCGTGTTCGGGGCGGGCTTCTTCTGGGCGATATACGTGTTCTTCCAGAAGAAGATGTCCACCGGACCGGAGATACTGGTCTCCCTTTCCCCCATTTTCCTGATCTCCGCAGCGATCCTGTTCCCGTTTTCGATCCCGGTTCTGGGAGAACTGCTCCATCTCTCGGCCGTCCAGCTGGTTGCACTGCTTTACCTCGGGATAGTCTGCACGGGATTTGGATACATGTTCCTGGCCCGTGGAATGCAGAGGATATCGGCGTCGACCACCGGGGTCCTGACTACAGTTATGCCCCTGACATCCGTGATCCTGGCGATCTTCTTCCTGGGAGAGACCCTGACCGGTTACATCCTGGCGGGGGCAGCCCTCGACATGGCGGGGGTCATACTTGTGGTCCAGAGCGAGGGCTCACCATCTTAGGTCGAATATGTACCTGGCCGGCTCCCTTCTACCGGGATCTATCTTGAAACCGCAGAGGCTGCAGTATTTCCCCCAGCGGGTCTTCTTCCCGAAAAGGTCCCTGGCATCCATGACCAAGAGCTCGCCGCCGCAGAGGGGGCAGCTCTTCATGGCCCTGGCGGCGCGCCGGGTGATCATCCTTACTCTCACGATCCTGTCCCTGGAGGCCACCCTCTTTACTCTCCGCGGGGAAAGGGCGTACCGTGTACTTCCATCGCCAATCCTGTCAAGAACATTTCGGGTGAGTTCCGAAAGGGAGTTGACCCTGCCCCCAGCGAGGGCTTCCAGCATTGCATCTAGAACCTGTTCATCCCTCGGGATCCTGTAAAGGACCTCATTCGGGTTTCCGGCAGCTGCACTTTCTCTCGGTGATCCGCTCGTTTTCGATCACCCTCTTGATTAGCTTTCTGACCGAGATAGTGTTATTCGCGATGACCCTCTCGACGTCCAGGTGAGTGATTTTTTCAGATCTCGTGCCGGCAGCCATGTTGGTGACAACCGATACGTGAAGGTAGCAGATCTCCTTCTCCCTCGCCAGAACGACCTCGGGAACCATGGTCATCCCGACGAGGTCACCGCCAAGCATCTTGAACATCCTGATCTCTGCCGCCGTCTCGTACCTGGGGCCCTCCGTGCATGCGTAGGTGGCACGGGGGTGGATTGGTATCTCGAGGTCGTTCGCCGCCGACATAGTGATCCTCCTCAGGTCTTCGCAGAGGGGGTTTGATACGTCGACATGTGCCGTCTCCACCCCTGATTTCTCCATGAATGTCGTGGGACGGGACTTCGTGAAGTCGAGGAACTGGTCGGGCAGTACCAGGTCGCCGGGCCTGAGGGATGACCGAAGGCTACCCGTCGCACCCAGAGCAATGATTCTCTCGACGCCGAGGTTAACCAGCCCGGCTATGTTGGCCCTGTAGTTAACCATGTGCGGCAAAAGCTCGTGTCCAAGACCGTGTCTAAGGAGTATTGTGACATCGGGGTCGAAGTCATCGGAGGTGTAGGTCCTGATGGGCCCGTAGGACGTTTTCATCACATTGCTTTCGACAATATCCTGAAACAATCGCTCTGCACCACTTCCTGCGATAACGGCAGTCTCTGACATCTACACACCGGTCTTGGCCGAAGGATCCCCACGATTGATTTAAATATTGTCCACCGGGATCCCAATTCGAAGAAGCCGTATGATGGTTTTTTTCTCCGAGGAACACCTGGAGCACAGACCGAGAAATGAGATATGGGGGGGCAGGCCCAGACCCCATCCCGAGGTTCCATCGAGGGTGGAGGAGATCATCGGGGGCCTGGGGGAGGACTTCCCTGTGAGCAAACCAGAACCACTCGAAATGGATCTGCTGTACGAGGTCCACCCGCGAAGGTACGTTGAGCACCTGGAGCGCACATCATCGGGTCTCAAGGGTTCATCGGAGGCCTTCCCCTTCGTGTTCTCCAGAGGTGTGGATCCACCAGCTAATTACCTTGCCCGCAGGGGTTTCTACTCCCTTGATACAGTGACCCCGATTACTGCGGGGACCTACGGGGCGGCTCTGGGAGCGGTATCGTGTGCCGTCTCGGGTGCCAGGCTGGTTGCCGCGGGAGAGGGACCGGCCTACTGCCTCTGCAGGCCCCCCGGACACCACGCATCAAGAGAGATTTCGGGGGGATACTGCTACCTTAACAACGCTGCGGTTGCCGCGAAGTATCTGGGACCGGGCAGGAGAGCGATTCTGGACATCGATGCTCATCACGGCAACGGAACCCAGGATATATTCTACGAAGACCCCGGGGTCCTTACCTGTTCAGTTCACGGCGATCCCAGGACACGGTACCCCTACATCGGAGGTTTTGCATCAGAGAAGGGCGAGGGGGATGGAAGGGGATATAACCTGAACAGGCCGCTTCCCGGGGAAACCGGAGGATCTGAATGGATAGGGGCCATAGAGGGTCTTTTAGAGCATATAGAGGCCTTTAGGCCCGCCTATCTGGTAGTGTGCCTGGGGCTTGACGGCCTATCTAGGGACAGGAACGGTCCTCTAAGGCTAAAAGAGGGGGACTATGCCCTTGCAGGTAAACTGATTTCCCGGATGTGCATACCTACCTGCATTGTCCAGGAGGGGGGATACCATCTGCCCTCGATAGGCGAATGCGCACGCCTTTTTCTCCAAAATTGGTCATAGGTAGCTATACACGGAGGTGCTTGGGGATTGCCTGCCCGCTAACTAGGCTGTGGAAGCTCTCCCTCTTTCGCACCAGCTCGGGTCGGCCGTCCGTAACGAGTACCTCGGCTGCCCTTGGCCTGGAGTTGTACTGGGAGGACATCGAGAAACCGTAGGCACCGGCATTCAGGATGGCCAGCACATCGCCCTCCTTGGGATCGTTTATCTCCCGGTCCCTGGCGAACAGGTCCCCGGACTCGCACAGGGGCCCCGCCACGTCGACCTTCAGCTTCGCCCCCGAGAGGCTGGAGGCATTCAGTATGTGGTGGTATGAACCGTACATTGCCGGCCTGATAAGGTCGTTAAAACCGGCATCCACCCCGACGAATGTCCTGTAGGGAGTCCTCTTCACGGTGTTGATCCTGGCCAGGAGGATGGAGGCATCGGACACGATGTACCTTCCCGGCTCCAGGGCTAGGGCGGGTTCGCCCCTGATCCCGTGTTTTTCCAGGCCGCTCTGGAAGGCGCCAACGACCCTGGCGGCGAAATCATCAAGGTCGAGCTCCTCCTCCTCAGGCCTGTAGGGAACCCCGAGACCACCCCCTATGTCGATGAAATCCAGCTGACCACCCGATTCGTCCTGGACCCGGGAGGCGAGCTCGATCAGCCTGTCTATGGCCGGGATGAAGGGATCCACCTGCAGAATCCCGGAGCCGATGTGCATGTGAACGCCGACGACCGGAACCCCTGCCTCCCCCGCGATCCTCGCAGCCTGGGCGGCCTGGCCCTCCCAAACGCCGAACTTGGCGTCCTTTCCCCCGGTGATGCAGTGGTCGTGGTGCCCTGCGCCCACCTCGGGGTTTATCCTGATGGATATCGGGGGTGTCCTTCCCCCTGCAAGCTTGACAAGCCTTCCAATCTGGGAAATTGAATCAACGGTAATGCCCACCTTGGTCTTAAGTGCGAACTCGAGCTCATCGTTATTCACGTTATTACCGGTGAAGAATATCTGCTCTGGCTTGAAACCGGCCTTCAAGGAAAGGAATATCTCACCGGGTGAAACGGCATCTATGAGGCAGCCCTCCTGCCGCGCAATTGCCAGGACAGAGAGGTTGGAGTTCGCCTTGCAGGCGTAGTGTATCCTGGAACCCGGGTAAAGGCCGGTGAAGGCCTCCCTAAGCCTTACTATATTGTCCCTGATCCGCGCCTCGTCTATCACGTAGAGGGGAGTCCCGTAGTCCCGGGCCAGGGATTCGCATGAAATCCTGCCGATTAGGAGCTTGTTACCCCTCCTTATGAGGCCGGTATCTTCCCATTTCATCGGAGAACACCTGTGCTCTTTCTCTCTTTCCTATCGGGGGCACATAATATATTTGACCATTACCCCGGTCTGCGGCGCACATGGGCAGACACGTCCTGGAGGTCGCGGGATCCAGGGTGGTGATAGAGGACGGCGAGATCCTGGAGGTCTCCGAGCCCCCAATTGAGAGGTGCCCACTGAGGTCCAAGCTCTACGGGATAGACGAGGAAACTGCTGAGACGGTCCGGGGTAGCGTGGAATTCTACATAAAGGAGTGGGGCATGTTCACCCCGAACCGGGTTGTGAGGACCCATTCCTACCCGGTGAATTTCGGTATTTCCGAGATCATGGCCTCCGGACTCGGGCACGGCCTGCTGGACTGCGTGGTGTCGGTATGCGAGGGGGCGGGAACGGTCCTATCCTCGGACCCGGCCGTGGTACAGGGGATAGGCGCCCACATGACCGGCCTTGTGGAAACCAGTCCCGAGCCGAAGATAATCGAGCGGCTGGTGGAAAACGGTGTCACGGTACTCTCCGCCGGTGATGCATCGATGGATCAGTGCTCGGGGGTCTCCCTGGCGCTTGAAATGGGCTACAGGCGAATCGGCGTGACCATTACGGGGCAGGAGCCCTCCGCGGGAACCACGATAAGGAAGCTACACCCGGGTGCTGCCATCGCCGCCGTCCATAATTCGGGGATGTCGAGAAGTGCGGCGATCGAGGTTGCATCAAGCTGTGACATCGCAACATCCTGTGCCTCGAGATGGGCGCGGGAAATCATCGGTCCCAGGGCCCTGATGCAGCTGGGGATGAGGATACCCGTTTTCGTACTGACAGGACTCGGGAAGGAGCTTGTTCTGGCCAGGATGGGGGACTTCGAGGATCCCCTTATAGTTGGAACTGGGAACATTCCCAGGCTCGACAAGGACCAGCCAAGCCCCCTGAGATGATTCCACACCCGGACCCCCATATGTCCATAAGAGATATATACCTCAGTTGAGCGCTTCAACCGGCCGATCGTGACCGCTCATTGAGCAGTTACTTCTAGCGTTAATGGTAGGGATAGGATGAGCGAGGACATCGAACAAATTCTCAACAAGCTAAAAAGCGAGGGAGATGCCAGGGTGCCCGAGGGTGATGAGGGGCTCGGGCCCTCCGAGGGCGTGGACGAGGAACTGGAATCGGTTCTCCGGCAGACCATGGCAGAGATACTGGTTGTGGGAGTAGGCGGTGCAGGTGGAAACACGGTGACGAGGCTCCTCGACATCGGCCTGCAGGACGTCGAGTCCGTTGTCATGAACACGGACGCCCAGGCCCTGGTCTACGCCGATGCAACACGGAAGATGCTGCTGGGCAAGGAGACCACTGGCGGGATGGGGGCCGGTAACAACCCGGATGTCGGGGAGCAGTCCGCCGTGGAGGCCACTCCCGCCATTCAGGACCTCGTCAAGGGCAAGGACCTCGTATTCGTAACCTGTGGCCTCGGCGGTGGAACCGGTACGGGGGCAATTCCAGTCGTGGCAAAGGAGGCCCAGAACGCCGGTGCACTCACCGTCGCGGTGGTGACATTCCCGTTCAAGATGGAGGGGAAGGTGAGGACCGAGAACTCGAAAGTCGGGTTAACCAAGCTCCTAGGGTGGTGCGACACGGTAATAGTGGTCCCAAACGACAAGCTCCTCGAGCTCGCACCCGGGGTCCCGATAAATACCGCATTCAAGATCTCAGACGAGGTTCTGCTGAAGATCATTGTCGGGATGTCCGAGCTGATCGTCAAGCCCGGCCTGGTAAACCTTGACCTAGCAGATCTCCGAAAGATCCTCAAGGGCAGCGGTGCCGCGCTCATCGGCCTTGGCGAGGCCAGCGGAAAGGACAAGGCGATGCGGGCCGCGATGGACGTCATCAACAGCCCCCTGCTGGATGTCGATATCTCCAACGGGCGTGGGGCGATAGTCAACGTCGTGTCCAGCATCGACGTCACGCTGATGGACGTTGAGAAGATAGTGAAGATGGTCGGCGAGAAGCTGGATCCCAAGGCCGAGATCATCTGGGGTGCCCAGATAGACGAGGAGATGAAGGACTCCATAAGGGTGCTGATAGTCATATCGGGGCTTCAGCTATCGGACAAGTTCGTGACCGATATCGTGGAACCTGCAGAGGAAGAGGGCGCCGGGGAAAAGCCATCGGCGATAAGCAAGCTGCTGGGTAACATGTCCTCGGTTGACTGGCAGGACCAGGGCTAGTTCTTGGATAGAAGTACAGGGCAGGTCAGATTGGGACTGTAGAGCCATCTTCTCCTGCACTTGTCGCAGCTGTAGTATGATCTCTTCTGAAGGTAACCCCACTTCTTGTCTCTTACGTCGACCTTCTCCAGCTTGCCTCCGCATACGAGGCATATCCTTCGCGGCATGACTTAGGCTCCCGTTTACCGTGGCAAACCCGGTTTTTAAGTTTCACCCATTGGCCCCCGGCCGAAAACCGGGTAGCGCACTGCCCATTTAAGTACGAAAGGTGGAATTCTCCCCCGGGATGAGGGTCTGCATCATCGACTGCTACACCGATGAACCCGCGGGGCTAGGGGTACCGCCATACCTGGGTACCTCACCAAGGTATGTGTTCGGGGCCGTCGAGGATGCCGGCGGGAACCCGATCTACATCAACATCGATGATGTCAGGTCATGGTGGGAAGAACCGTATGAGGAGATCAATCTGACCCGCGAACCCCGTGAAGCGGGGGGATGTATCTCGAGGGCAGAACTGGTTGTAATTCTGGGTGGTGCCCACACCCCGGGAAAATACCTCAGGGGAAGACCCGCACTGCCGGGAGAGATCAGGAGGATCGTAGAGGGCCTCGATTCGTTGGTTGCGGTCGGTGGGCCCGTCATCGATGGAACCATGGGAGGGGGCAGGGGCTTCGCAGTAGATCCTGAATCCCTGGGCGACCCTGACTGGATAATCGAGGGTGATCCCGAGAAGTTCATTCACGAATACCTATTGATAGGCGGGAATGCCGATGCCTCCTCTCGCCGGAGTTACCGGGACCTGGAGCGGTATGCGCTGCTGGGCTCGCACCTCCTTGGGCAGGTAAGGCCCGGACCAGACACGGTTATCGAGGTGGAGACGTCGAGGGGGTGTACCAGATCATTGGTGGGCGGTTGTTCATTCTGCTCCGAGTGCTCGAGGTTCGGTCTACCGGAGTACCGCGAGCCCTCCGCGGTGGTATCCGAGCTGGTCGCCCTCAGGAGGGCGGGGGCACGAAACGTTAGGCTGGGCCGCCAGTCCTGTTTCTTCTCCTACATGTCGCCAAGAGCCGGTAAGGACGAGATCCCGAGGCCAGACCCGGAAGTAATAGAGAAGCTTCTGGATTCCTCCTCCCGGGTGGGTTTCAACTCCCTTCACATCGACAACGTAAACCCCGCCGTGGTGTCCCTCTACCCCGGGGAATCCCGTATGATAGTACGTAGCCTTGTCGAACACTGCACACCTGGTAACGTTGCAGCACTGGGTGTGGAGTCCGCGGACCCCGCGGTGATAAAGGAAAACAACCTGAAGTGCGAACCGGAGGATTCCCTGAATGCCATCAGGCTGTTCAGCGAGTATGGCAGAAAACGGGGATGGAACGGCCAGCCATCCCTGCTGGCGGGTGTAAATTTCGTGCTTGGCCTGCCCGGTGAATCGAAAAATACCTACCAAATGAATAGGGCTTTCCTGGAAACCATCGTCGATGAGGGGCTTCTTGTCAGGAGGATTAACATCAGGAAGGTGATACCCGTGAGGGGTACACCGCTGTGGGGGAAGAAATGGAATCAGAAGTTCCTCAGGCACTCCCGTAGCTTCACCAAGTGGACCAGGGATAACGTGGACAGGCCCATGCTGAGGAGTCTCTATCCCGTGGGAACCCTCATGAAGGGGCTCGTTTCTGAGGTGCTTAGGGGCGAGATTACGTTCTCGAGATTTCCCGGTAGTTACCCCGTAATTGTGGGAGTGAGGGAAGTTGGCGTTCCCCGGAAGGTGGTTGACGGAATAGTGGTGGGACACGGCTACAGATCCCTTACCGCGGTACCACGACCACTCGACATAAATGGATGCAGTCAGAGGACTCTCGAGTCACTCCCGGGGATCGGGAGCAGGAGGGCGGCCAGAATTGCCAGGTCCCGTCCTCTGAATACGGTGCAGGAGCTTGAAATGGCGCTGGGACACGGAGCTGAAAGGGCTTTGGAGCTGATCTCCAGTGCGGCAGACCTGAAAGAAAGCTGAAATTCTTTTCAGATTCTTAAAAGGGGGGAGCATGCTTTTACACACAATCAATATGAATTCCATCTGCATGTCTTGGCCTGTGTATACAGGGATTTTGGTAATGATATCGATTTTTTCCGATTTAGGATGCCTTAACCGGGAGGAAATCATAACTTGAGTTGACTATTTCGAGGTGCCCAATTCCTCTCCGGCTTTTTCAAGCTCCCAATCTAGGAAGTAATTGAGAACCGTCCGGATCCCGACGATTACCCCGAGTTGCCAGATATCATCCCAGTCAGGGGCCACCGCGGTTTTGAGTATGTCAGCGGCTATGAGGAACTCTAGACCTAGAACCAGCGAGTGGCCGAGCTTGATTCTCCCGACCGTGTATCTCTTCCAGCGGTTCTTCGATCGGAAATTGGCTATGTACATCCATAGCCCGCGCACAGCCCCTAAGGTTATCACAAGCACCGCCGCCGCCTCCGCAAACATGGCGGCATATTTGATGACAACCTCTAGGATCTCTACCATTCACGCCACCTCTTCATCATCCAATGGGTTACCATCCGAGGCTCTCGATAACCCAGAGCAGAGCCACTATCCCGGCTGCAACCGGTATCACGACCAGCCAGGCGTTGACCTTTAATAGTTCTGGCAGTGTCACCATGCCGAAGTCCCCTTTATTCAGAATCTTGTCCTGAAGCGTGGGATAGGCAGCCGCGAATACCCAGGCACCGATCAATGCCCCCACCACGCCGCCGAGCAACGCGTCAAGTGATCCTTGACCGACTGCTCCCGCAACCGTGCCGGGGCAGTATCCCAGGAGGGCAAACCCCACGCCAAAGAGGAGCCCCCCCACTATCGTGGATCCGATCGACCCTGGCTTCGGGTGAAGCTCCGCCAGACCCAGGCTCCGAAGAAGGTAGACACCAGGCATCCCAACGACCACCGCGGAGAGCATGATCTTCAAAACCGTGAAATCCTCAAGAATTAGCTGCCCGATGATTACGTCATATAAGGTCACTCCCCCCTTCTGTAGCAGGAAGCCGAATACAACGCCCATACACAGGCCCAGAACCAGCTGCAATCCCTTTCTCTCGTGTAGACTCGTTAGCATTCACATCACCCCTATGGCCAGAACCCGAAGAAGAACATGGCGGTTATGATCCCTCCCACGAAGAAACATATAGCCGCAAGCCAACTGCTAATTGTCAGTTGTAGCGATCCACTTATTCCATGTCCGCTCGTGCACCCACCGGCCCATCGAGACCCGAGACCCATGAAGAATCCCCCTAAGAGGGCCACCAGCAACCTGGGCCCTATCGCCTCACCGAAGGCCTCGATCCACTTGTCGGGAACCCATCTCAAATCGAAGGAACCTGATAGGATTGAGGAGATGAAGGCGCCTATCACCACCCCGAGTACAAGCATCCACTCCCAATCCACAGTCGGTACGAACTTGGCGTAGTAGGCCTTCTCAAGAACTTTATTTCCCCTGAATATCCGCTCTATCATTCCTCCCGTTCGCGCAAAGGCTGTAGAGCAACCCAGGGGCTTGTTCGATAGCAAGAATGCGAACCAGCTCAGTATTCCTATCCCGGCGCCTACAATGTAGGGCGACCATTGTACAGCTGCGAGTGACTGCATCATCTAATCACCAGGTCTTCAGACGGCGATCTCCTTCTTTCCGAGGAACCTCGGTCCGTGGGGCATCGCGCAGAACTTGCACTCCGGCACGTAGCCCGCCGCACTGTACCCTGTCATTCCACCGGCAAGATTTAGCACATCCTTGAATCCACGCTGCTTCAGAAGGCTTGCAGCTAGACTCGACCTCCTGCCGCTGCTGCACATCAGAACCGTCGTCATCTCGGGATTAAGCTCCTTGTGTCGAGTCCTCAGGTCGGGTGCAGGTATATTCAAAGACCCCTCGATCCGGTGTCCCCCGTATTCTCCGTGACCGCGTACATCCACAAGCACCATCTCCCTCTTTCCCTTCACCATCTCGTGGAACTCGTGCACCGAGATCTGTGGTACATGATTCGTCGGCTGACCCGCGACGTTCCACGCATGCATGCCCCGATCAAGGTATCCGGATGTATTGTCCAGTCCCACCCTGCGAAGCCAGATCGTCGCCTCGTTTGCTTGGGCGTTATCGGAGCTCACAAGCAATATCTCCGATTCCGGCGGTAGCATCCAACCCGCAAAGGTGGCGAAGTTGCTAGTGAGATCATCGTGATATGCGCCGGGAACATGTTGGCCCCCGAAGGCATCGTAACTTCTGACGTCGAGCACGACCGTGTCTTCAAATTCTCGCCTTTCATTGAAGCTCTGAACATCCATCCCCTTTGGCTCAGGAAGGCTGCTCACCAGGGCCGGGCCCTCTTTATTGATGGAGCTGCAATGGCTGAAGTGGTCCGGTGTATCCGGCATATTCGTTATAAGGGACTGGATGAACTCCTCCCTGTCACGAATCTGCAGGGCCGAGTTGTACTTCTTCTCGTATCCTATGGTGCTTCTTCTCTTTGCAGACATCGCCCTGCCGCAGAGCGAACCGGCCCCGTGAGCGGGATAGATCTCGCAGAACTCGGGTAACTTTAGAAGCTTGTCGTTTACGCTGTCGAACAGCTTGGAGGCGAGCTCCTCCGCCCTGCCAGGAAAGAGGTCCGGCCGCCCGACATCCCCAACGAAGAGGGTGTCCCCGCAGAAGGCTCCCACCGGGTCGGGCCCTCGTGCAACATCAGAAACCACGTAGGATATATGCTCAGGAGTGTGTCCCGGGGTCTCGAGAACCCTGAATTTTATGTCCTCAATGCTGAACTCGTCATTCTCCGCAACCGCCTGATGTTCGAACTTGCAGTTTGCCGATTCGGGTGCTACGATACTGGCTCCAGTTATGTCCATCAAATCCATATGTCCGGAGATGAAATCTGCGTGCAGGTGGGTTTCCAGGATATGGGTAATCTTCATGTTAAATTTCTCGGCTGCCTCAAGGTAGATATTCACATCCCTTCGGGGGTCGACTATGGCACACTCTTTGCTACCGGCTACCAGATATGAGCTATGTGCTATTCCACCTACGAAAAACTGTTGAACTATCACTTTGCCTGCCCCAGTTGCTGAAGGCAGTCACATAAAGAATAAAAAGATTACACACACGGCCAGTATGATGAAGAGAAGCGTCATCACCCCGCCGGCCCTTATATAATCCGAGTTCCTGTAGCCGCCCGGAGACATCAGCATTGCATTTACCTGGTGTGTTGGCAACAGGAAGGAGTTCGAGGCGCACACAGCAACTAGCAGGCAGAGGCCCCTGGGATCGAGGGAGAGCATTTTCCCCATTATTATGACAAGAGGAACCAGAACCACCGTTGCCGCCACATTTGACATAAACAGGGAGAAGACTGTACTCAGAGCGGCGATGGCAACCAAGATGAGTACCACGGGGGCCCCCTGCAGGTAGGTCATGAGGCTCTCGGCGATGAACTCAGCCGCTCCCGTCTGTTCCATCGCCAGGCCCAGGGGGATAAGCCCGGCTAGGAGAAAGACCACCCGCCAGTCAACCGCCCGGTACGCCTCATCCATCGAAAGAACCCCGAGCAAGACCATCGCCGCGGCCCCCGTTAGAAGGGATATCGAAAGTGGAAAACCAAGTATCGCGAGGCCTAGGGCACCCACCAAGCAGAGGACTGCCGGAATTGGCCTTCTGGTCCCTCCCAGTTGCATCGCCTCCACCGGCGTTACCAGGACGAAGTTTCGGTTATCCCCCAGAGACTTGATATTATCCCAGCGGCCGTGGACTATCAGGGCATCACCCGCCTCCAGTGGCTGGTCCGAGAAATCGCCACGCTGCTCCACCTTGCCGCTGAGCAGGACCACGGGCTCCACAACATGGTTCTTCCGCATGGCTATCTCCCGCACAGTCTTACCCACCACTCCAGATCGGGGTGGGATCACGACCTCTGCGAAGCCGGATGATGTACCTTCCTTGAGCTCCTCGAACTCCGGCCGTTCGATCACTCGTCGGAGCTTCAGATCCCGGACAATTTTCGCGATATCCTTCTCCTCCCCCAGCACCGCTATCATCTGACCGGCGACGAACCGGGTATGACGCCATGGCGAGTAGGTAATATCCCCTTCCTCGGCCAATGCAATGAGGTTCACACTGTAATTTGCGCAGAAGCCCGCCTCCTCGCGGGTCTTTCCCACCAGCGGGCTTTCTTCCGGGATTAAATACTCGAAAACTGTGTTCGGGAGGTCCCAGGTATCCCTGAGATCCTTCTGTGTCCTGGTCGGCTTTGGGACCTCCTCACCGACCGGCAGGATATGCCTGCCGAAAAGCAGAAAGTAGCCAATTCCTGACGCAAGGAGGATTAGGCCAATGGGCATGACATCAAACAGCCCGTACTTGTCTAAACCCCCTTGCGCCAACAGGTCGTTCAGGATTATGAGGGGTCCAGAACCGACCATGGTGAGGGTCCCTCCGAGTATAGCGGCGAACCCCATTGGCATCAAAAGCCTTGATATCGATATCTGAGTTTTCTTGGATATCCTAATCATGGCTGGCAGGAAGAGCGCGGCCGCCCCTATATTCTGCATGAAACCTGACATCAAGCCTACCACACCTGAGACCAGCACCACCAGGCGTCGCTCGCTGGATCCCGCCAAATTGATTATGGGTCTCGTTATCCTGCTCATCACCCCAGATCTGTCTATCCCGTAACCCAAGATCATTACCCCGATCATCGAAATAACGGCATTGCTCGCGAAGCCTGAAACGGCCTGCTGGGGCGTAACTAGGCCCAGCCAGGCTAGCGAGACCAGAACTAAAAGAGCAACCACATCAACTCTAAGTTTCTCGGAGACGAACAGTACAATAGTGGCGGCGAGTACTCCCAGAACGAGTGCGATTTCCTGCACGAATCTTCGCATGCGATCTAGCTAAAAGCTATTGCCTTACAATCGCCGCAAGGACACAGCATCCGAATCCGCAATTTTTTTGGGATCTGTCGTTATATCTCAAAGTATGATAATATCATACTATTACACATTATAATAAATTATCATACCGAGTATGAATTGACACTTTATCTTTGTGATGTCGATTAGTATGATATAGTATGTATAATTTGCTTTATGATTCTTTTCCTTAATATGACAGGTTCATACTATTACGCTGAATCAACAAGGGTTTCCCTAGGGTGAATATCGATGAGGCGGCGTAATCTCTCCGTTGTGACATGTGTGTATATCTGGGTTGTTGCGAGGGAATTGTGCCCAAGTAGCTCCTGTATGGCCCGTATATCCACGTTGTTTTCAAGCATATGGGTGGCGAAGGTATGCCTAAGAACATGGGGCGTTACCCTTTTCTTTATCTTCGCTTTATGGGCGTAGTCCTTTATCATCTTTTGAACGTACCTGGTGCTTAACCTCCCACCAGACCTGCTGGGGAAGAGGTAATCAGAAAGCGTGGTACGCTTTCTGAGGTATTCCTTGATATCCCTTGAAGCGTGCTTCGATAATATGATAAGGCGGTCCTTGTCTCCCTTACCGGACTTCACCAGAGCCGTATTTTTATTCAGGTCAAGGGCCACCGTTTTCATGTCAAGTGCCTCGCTTATTCTAGCTCCCGTGGAGTATATGAATTCCAATAGGCAGTGATTTCTGGATTTGGCCTCGGATACCTCGAGGAGCGCCTGTAGCTCCTCGGTGGTCAGGTAGGTGGGCAGCTTCTTTGATCTCTTTGGTAAGGGGAGATGAGAAGCAGGGTTGTCTTCAATGACTCCGTTTTCAATCAGTGCCTTGAAGAAAGCTCGAAGGGCGTTTACCTGGCTGTAGACTGTTGCATTGGTCAGGGACTTCTCCCTTTTGTTGGCAAGAAGAAAACGTTTCAGGTCTGATGGGGTTATGCTCTTCAAAGGCTTGCCAACCTTCCTGGCCATGACTTTGATTTGGAGGCGGTATCTCCGGCGGGTGCGCTTGGAGTATCCCATAAGCTCCCAGGCGCTTTCCGCGATGTCTATGGCCTCATTGAAGTCCATGCAAAATCACCGGAAAATCCATTTCCCCTGAAAAAGTACGCTAAGCATGTACTTAGCGAACTTTAAATCTCTTTCCCTATCGGAAATGTTTATTTTGAACAAATATCCATTGAATACCCTACCTATACGGATAAAACAAAGCTAAAATTTTAGTTATTATTTCTAGTTTTTCATTTTCATGAAAATTAGGAGTTCTGTAACTCATCCAGGTCAACCATCAGCCACCATGAATAGTCGAAACCGTCCCGGCTTCTGAAGTAACGGAAAAGAGGCCTACCAAATTTTTCTTGAGCACGCTTATTCAATGAGTTGAGTTTATCACGGATGCTCTCGGTGCGTTTGTAACCCAGTTCATCGACTAGGTTGCGACTGTTTTCATGACCACGCTCGAGCATGGTGCGTATTACCTTCTCATCCTTTTCATCACCGATAATGGATTTTAATGGACCCAGATCCTCAGCGGAAATGGTAACCGGAGGAACCTCTTTTTCGGAGCTCTTTGGTGATTTTTCAACTGAATTTATCGTAGAAAGGGCCTCCAGGAGCTTTTTCACGTCTCTCCTTATCTCATATATCGCTATATCGCTGCTTCCAATATCTAATGTTAGGTAATAGTCTATTGCATCTCTAACCATCTTGGAGAGGTTCCTGGACCTGGATTTAAGGTCCTTTACCTGATCCCCCCTGAGGGTTATACATACTTTGCTAAAATTTCCATCCGGCATAACGGTCACTGGTAGTATTTAGTATTACTTGAGTAGATAAATGTTACGGCGTAAAAGTATGATCAATGCATACCTAATTAATGTAAAGCGTATAGGTATGATTAAGTTATACTTATGGAAATTGGAGGGCAAACATCTATATGGTGTGATTATATGATATAGTATGAATAATTTAATTGGTATGAATTTATCATACTATGAGTATAAAGCCCAAAATGAGTAATTAACGTGTTACCACCCGGCTGAAAAATTTGGATATTATTTAGGGACGATGTAGAGCTTGTGACCGAGAAAATCTATTGATTCGATTGAACCTTCGACCTCTTTTACTTCACCCATCAGGTCAGACATTCTTAGCATGTTGCCTGAGACCTCGAGTCGAACGACTTCGGATATAAGTTCTTCATCCGAGTCATTCTTTTTGAGTATAACCGTGGACTCACACATGTTATTTCCCCGTTTGAGCGTTTGAGAGAGGGATCGTAATTTGATAAAAAGATTTTCAAAATCATCTTTCAAGTTCTAACTTACGATAGACAAGCAAGGCATAATTACGGACGTAGGCCCGTTCATCAGATAGGTAGGGTTTCACTAATTTCAAAATATCGATTTTATCTGTACCAAGGGCATAAAGGGCCTCCGATGCGGCCAGGTCGAGTTGCCAACGTGCGTCTTCATGGGCACGGTTTACACCATCGATGGTCCTGAAAGTACGTTCGAGTGGAAGTTCCGCCCGTTTCAAAAGGTCAATTATGGGCCCAGCCGCCCTCTTCTCCCCTATCCTACCAAGCGCCCTGACGGTTGATATGAGCGAGTCGAGGTTAGCTTCTGGATATTCCAGAACGGGAAGGAGGGCCTCTAGAGATTTTTGACTTCCCGATATCCCAAGAAAGGATATGGCCGACTGCCACCTTGGTACGTTATGACCGCCATTCGGAATTTCTGAGGATCTAATATTTACGATATCAATCAGGCTGTCAACGCCCTCATCGAATCCAAGCGTGGCAAGTGCAGCCGATGCCTTGTAGCTGACGTCCATGTCGCTGGATTTGGCGGCTACCTGAAGGGATTCCACTCCCTTCCCCTCTTTGAGTGACTTCCAGACCAGCTCCTTTGTGAGCTCGGGGTCCATACTTGAGGGGTCGGGTAGCTCGAGGGTTTTACCCATGGCGATCGCAGGCTTGGGCCTGTGCCTGTCAGCGAGTATACCTCTTTCCCTGAGTGTTTCCTGCAATTTATTAACATCAAGGTCCCTTGGAGGTACAGATCCATCAATAGACTGAGCAGCGGCAAGACCCGCGACCTCGCCAATCCGCTGAATATCACGCTGCATACGGAAGCTGGCATGGGCATCGTAAGTGAGTGAAATCGCCCTGCTGGCGATGAGAATTCCATCAAGGCCTACAGGTATCATGCAGCGGTATGGGACCTCGCATCCTATTGGCAGGCCCCAGTTTGAGAGTCCCCAGACCCAGAGGAGGGCCTGATCGCTCTCATTCTCGTAGTCGTCACTGTGGTTATCGTAGTGAGCCTTTGTGAAGGAGATGGCGTCGTCGAAACGCCTCCCGGTTATAAGGTCGGCCAGGGTCAGCTGGTATTCGCCCAGTATCTGCCTGCCCTGTCGAATCCCAAGGAGCGGAGCGATGTAAAGGATCCTTTCATCCTCGTTAGCAGGTTCGTGCCAGTAGAGCTGAATTCCGTACCTCCTCGCCCGGGTTACATCACGCACATCCGTTGGATCAACGTAACCAGCATCGAAGTTGAGTGACCTCAAGTTCCCACTGGGACCAAGCCTTCCGGCCGGCTGTGAGTATGTGTGGCATATGTTGTCCTTTTCCCTGCCGAGTATGAAGGTTGCGCCAGCCATGGCCGCAATATCACCATCCCCGGTGCCGTCTATCACAACCTTTGCCTCGAAAGAGGCGGTTGAAAGGGGAGAGGCGACCATGACCTCGGAAATTCTTCCGGGAGCCTTGGGCTCGCCTGCTCTGGTTATGAGTTCCCTTCCGGCTCTATTGACGGACTCCTGCCCCCCCTTCAATCGCACTCCAATCGCCGTTGAATTCAGAAGGACCTCGACACCCGTATCCCGGGTTAACTCGTGAAGTGCCTGTTTCTTTGCCTCCGGGTGGAATCCCGTCACTTCAAATTTTCCACAGAAAAGGGATCCGAGCTCCGCAATGCGACTGTCGACCTCATCCTGTATGCCCCCGCCCAAGCCATGGTAATAGCTGTGGATCGCCCCTGTGGTGCCAACTCCCCCGAGGGCCGGGAGACTCTCCACAAGCAAGGTCCGCTTACCGCTTCTCGAGGCAGCTATTGCTGCCACAGACCCTCCTGTACCTCCCCCGATAACGAGTACTTCACACTGTGTCTTTGTTCCGGATAAAACCGATCCCGTCACCAGTTCACCCGAATGTTCGGTGGGAACCTCCCCATATCTCACAATCCGTGCAACATTTTCCCCCAGGGATAACCTCCCGGCAGGGGAGTTAGGAACGTCTTCTGCCCATATTCCGCAGGCAAACAGGTTACGGATCCCCGGATGGGAAAACCCATCCACCTTGGTGTTGACCATTGGGGACATTGGGAAGGGTTCGTTGCCGGAATGGGAGACGAGGGAATGCTCTAACTGGGGAACCTGCCGGGCTCGAGCAATTGCATCGGGCAGGCTATCCCGGAAAGATATGGGGTCAGCTCCCGAAGAAAATTCGACTCTCACTTCACCTGGCCACACTGAGGGATGAATAACGGTACTTTCATCGAGCTCCCTCGGGAGTTCAAGGTCCTCCTGGACGTTGTTCATGAAGAAACAGCTCCTTCCCTCCACTGTTGAGGGTCTCACCGGGACATCGGTATGCTTCCAGAGTTGGGCCTCCTCGGTGGCATCCACAATGGCCAGACCCCGGAAGACATGCTCACCGCTCCTGTTGCCGAGCACAACCCCCTGCGCCGTATCTCCCTCATAGACTAGTCTCAGGGGATACGTGTAGAGGAGCAGTTCTATTCCTGCCTTTCTGACCAGCCTGTCGAGGGCCATTTCCAGAACCGGTCCATCGACTATATTCCCCTTTAGACCCCCGCCACGTTCGACTTCCCCCAGTACCACTTCAACGCCGGGTGTGTGATCCCCGGAAAAATCGAGCTGCCCGGCCCATGTGCTCTCCCAACCGAGGCAGGGACGCCTCTCCACGAGAAGAACCCGCCTATCACAGCCCGAGACTGCCAGGGCGCATGATACTCCGGACAGTCCACCACCGATGACGATCACATCGTAGTCTTGCATACCCATCAGGGTTTCAGGTCCTTAAAGAAAATTACCCCTAATTGCTCACGAATTATCACAATAAACGGCATCTTTTCTGATTCAAATTATTAAGCTACCACCTAAATTTGGTTCGATGAACTGCAGAACTGAGATTCCGGTGATACTATCAGCATTACTTATCTTTTTACCCCTGGTCTCCGGGACAGTCTTGGGCATGGATTGGATCAGGTACCAAGGAAACCCCGTGCTTACAAGGTCTCTAGATGGATGGGATAACCAGGGGATCAGCGCCGCTTACATAATCAGGGAGGGCGAGCTGTACCGCCTCTGGTACAGTGCAACGGGACCGGATGGCTCGGGGATAGGAACGGCAGAGTCGGCCGATGGGCTCAGCTGGGTAAAATCGTCTCATAACCCGCTCTTGGTCACCGGGCCGGAGGAATATGACTCGAATTTCATCTTCGCACCAACGGTTCTGAGTGATGGAGATGGATACAAGATGTGGTACACCGGGTCAAATGGAAGCAACGTCTGGATGATCTGTCTGGCGACCTCCAACGATGGAATTTGGTGGGACAAGCACCCGGTCAATCCTGTTATGGAACCGGGGGAGTGGTTCGACGGGGAGAGAATTGGAGACCCGTGGGTTATTCATGATGAGGGTATTTACAAGATGTGGTACACCTGCCAGAATCGGCCGGAGATAGTCTATGGCATCGCCTATGCCACCTCCCCCGATGGTGTATCGTGGACCAAGCACACCGAACCAGTGCTCCTTGCCTCAGGCGATGGGCCGGACAGTGGAACCGTAAGGGATCCCTCGGTGTTGAGGACCGACCGGGGATACGAGATGTGGTACAGGGGAATCGGTGAAAGCTTGGAATGGACGGTATGCTACGCCACCTCGGCGGACGGAATAACCTGGACGAGGTACCCCGAGAACCCGGTTCTGAGGGGGGACCCGGGGAGCTGGGACGAGAGAATATGGTTCCCGAGGGTCCTCGCCGAGGAGGGCAGGTACTCGATGTGGTATACCTCGGCCGACGATGACGAGATCGGCTATGCCTATCTACCGATCGGGCAGTGCTTCACAATTGCAGCGGGCCTCGCGATATTTATCAGGATCATATCAATGCATCTGAAGCAATAGTAACGGGCAGCATTAGCTTATAGTTCACTTTTCTGATCCCGTACAGTAGCAGAAGTAACGCGAAGATGGGAAGGAGTTCCTCGGAAACGTAGAACGAAAGGTCGAGGACGAGCTGGCCGGGGTGCTTGTCCACGATGAAGGGGTTCGGGTAATTACCCTCCTTTGCCGGGTATACCCCGATATCGTGGTACATCTGGAGAAATTCCGGCACGGTAAATACCTCATCCATCATGTAGGAATGGGTGAGGGGAACCGAGGAGTTGAATGCCTCCTCAACGGAGACCCAGCCATCCGAATTCACATCGGCAATCGGGCTGGTGAGCGCGTTCACAAAGTAGTATGTCCAGACCGATCCAAGTATCGGTAGTCCCTCCTCCTCAAGTCCGGCCCAGCTAACCTGTCCCGCAGAGCAGGCTGACAGGTAGACCCCGCCCCTGCTAGAATCTGTAAACGGTGAAATGAAGGCCCCGGAGTTACATGAATCCACGATAATCATCTTTGACCGGGCTTTCATCCCATCAAGGCGATCTGGAACCCATTCATTCCAGGAGAGCACCTTGGATATCCATGAACCGTGTGTGAAAATGTAGAGAAGCGCGATGTCATCCCTCTCTGCCCTATCATCAAGCCAGTTGAGCATGGTTGAGAGGTTTTCACGTGTTACTGGCTCATTCCACCTGTGGATCTGATCATCCGACCAGCCCAGCTCGATGAGGGCATCGACGAGCCTCTTGGTGTTAAGGAAACTTATGTTGATATCACCGTATCCCTCGGGGAAGTCGTTCATCTCGATGATTACAGCCCACCCGGTTACCTCGTTAACGGGGTAAACAGGGACGGAGACGATCAAAAGGGAGAGCAGTGTTCCAAGGAGGGCGGTATAAACAACATGAATTCTATGGGAATTGGTCCGTTTTAATGGTACCAATATTCCGGTAGAATCGGGAAGCGATCTCAGGTGCATTGTGCGGGGTGAGTGGAGTGGAACTCTATATGTTTCTTTCTTCCTCCATCATCACCTGGTTCCGATATATCCAAGGGAATTTTTTACATACATGTTGGGGTAGGGGAGTATCAACACCTCCCAGTGACACGAATAGCATAATCTCTAGGAGTCGGGGGATATAAGAAAAAGAGAGAAAAAAAATGGAAAGAGGAAGCTGGTTTACCTCCTCCTCCTCAGCAGTCCGATACAGAGCATGCCAGCGATACTGGGCAACACGAACTCAGGCATTGGGAAGAACAGAGAGTTCGAACCAGATGCCTTCCCCTTAAGCCAGCTAGCCGCAGCCTGCTCATCAGCCGGAAGTGCGCAGTGATAGTACTCAGGCCACCATGCATCAGCGGGGAAAGCCCCACCCATGGTGAAACAGTACAGCTGAGTCTCAGGATGGCTGTTACCATTTACTTCAGCTACCCACTCAGACACACCATCGCCATCGACATCACCCCATGCACCACCGTTCTCCTGCCTTCTGTTACGAGCCATGAACTCGTTGACATAGTAGCCCTCAAGGGCACCAGTAGCGGCATCCGTAACAATCGGGAACGGAGCAAGCCATAGGATCTCCTGCGCACCATCAGCATCCATATCAGCAATAAGCTGATACGATGTCCAGTGGTTGGCCTGAGCGCCCTCGGGAAGTACCCCATCGACGCTAAGCTGCGTTAGATTGGCCTCCCAGTGCGTGTAAGGAGTGGCCGCACCAATATCGATCACGAAAACAGCATCGCCGCTCATGATCGCCATGTCCATGGACCCATCGCCATTCACATCACCCATAGCCTGGCAGATCCTGATATTAACACCCTCCCTCGGGTGCGTCCACCTGGCCAACTCGGTTCCGTAGAAACTGACGACGAAGACCGCACTCGAAGGTGCGTCCGTCCACGTCAATGCCTCGTACTCACCATCGTTGTTGACATCCGCCACGATAACCTGGTTGGTCTGCTGGTTCGCACCAGTGTCAAACCTCCACTCCTCCTGGCCGGTCTCGGCGCTGAGACAGTAGAGGTTGAAATCCTGGCTAGCAAACAGCACCTCAACAACATCATCCTGGTCGATGTCAGCCAACGTGGGCTGTCCCTGGTTACCCTTACCAGCCTGTGCAGACGTCCACACAAGCTCTCCAGTGTTACTCACACGATGGATGAAACCATCGCCTGTGTTCATGAAGAACTCGACATTTCCGTCACCGTCAACATCGCATGCCTGGGGCCCTCCGTGCATGTTCTGCGCGGTTGGCTCATCCCAGGTCCACAGCACCGAACCATCAGGCTTGACAACGTGGAGCCTACCGCCCCTACCCGCCAAGCACAGCTCATTGGTGCCATCGTTGTTAACGTCGACTATCGACCACTTCGAGGTGGGGTCACCCGGCAGACCATCCTCGCCCAGAGGCGGGTAGATCCACTGCAGCGTCCCCGACTCACCATTGACACACCAACCCCTCTTCGAATCACCCCTACGGGTACCGAAAAGAAGCTCCATCGTGCCATCACCGTCGATATCATATATCGTCACAGAACCCTGGTGACCAGCACCGAAAGACTTGTCAGGGAACGCATCACTCGTATTGAAAGCCCACTCGAGCTCCAACCCCATCTTCTCCTCCAGCGCCAGCACATGGCTGAACATTAAGACTGTGGCTAAAAAACCTATCAAAAGTATTACTTTCTTCAACTTATCACCTCCGTCAAGTAGCTTCAAAAT
>Ga0180433_10000804_pt1 | contig 53202 bp, 59 predicted proteins | sample SS_ome_8_FD_132980 | JGI IMG/M metagenome (GOLD analysis project Ga0180433, IMG submission 132980) | Hypersaline lake sediment archaeal communities from the Salton Sea, California, USA - SS_1_D_1 metaG | ecosystem: Environmental > Aquatic > Non-marine Saline and Alkaline > Hypersaline >...
GATTACGTAAACAAGTTTACTTCAAGAGGTTTAGACCCTCTTGGGCTATACTATAGATGAGATAAAACCCGCCAACGATAATGCAAAAATTATTGCGTCTGGATTTTTACAGACCACAGGGAGACCACTGGTCGACCAAACAAAAACAAAAAAGGCCACCGGCGTCGCGCGGACCCCCATGAAAGGGTCAAATCGCCGATCCACAAGGCGGGCGGAGGCGCTTTGCGCCGACCACACCCTGTTATTACTCCCCTGTGGTCGGTGGTGTCCCTCCATTAGCTCGTATTAGTGTATCTTTGTTTCGCACTAGGACTGTCCTCAGTGGCCCGTGTGGTGCTGTTGTCTTTTTTGCGAGGGCTGGATCCGCCTCTAGTGCAGCTACTTGTTTTAGTACCTCCCCACAGCTTATGATGTCTGGCTGATCCGGAAGACCCGGTTCATGCCCGTATGGTTGTTTTCGGAAGAGTACGTCTAGGCTCCTTTGCACCATTGGACTTAGGACGGTCTCGATTGGTTTGATCTGCCAGCCTGACTGTTCGTGCACCAGGACGTCGGAGGTCTTTTTGTTTGGTAGGTAGCACGTCATGTTCTCCGGTTTTTCCGGGTCGCTGAATACTACTAGTGCCGTGTCTAGCAATGCCTGGATCCCTGGGTCGGCCGCTCCCTTTGCATTCATGAGGAGACGGTAGATCTGTGGTGCCGTGATGTGGTCCACCTTCTCTTGGCCGAATACGTTTACCTGCACCTTCACTTCATTCGTGATGTTGTTTTCTTGGTGCTGGATTTGGTTTATTGCCGCGATGTCTCCTGTTGTTATTGTTTGGGGGGCTTGCCGCTCTTCCAAGAGTCGTCGCATCATTTCTTTCATTTCACTCAGCTCCGCTTCGAGTCTCTCTACTGTATGGGGCGCTGGTTGTGTCTCGTGTTCCGCTCGTTCCGCGGGCTCTGTGCCCCTTTGCTTGCAATACTTTTTTTCGTGTTGGGCTCTGTAGGCCGCGGACTTGTACACCCTCCCACAGTGACGGCATCGCTTTTTATCTAGCTCTGGGTCTTGGAGTTGCTCTGGGGGTATTGACGCTCGTGGCGTGATCGGCGCACAGCTTCTAGGGCCGTCTATGTGCCTTCTTAAATGCCAACTGGTGCGGAAGCTCTTCCCGCAGACTTTGCACGTGTTTTTGTCGTCCATCTCGAGTTTCTGTATTAACTATTGAAACTCGTGACCCGCGTATGCTTTTTATATAAATTCGGGTATAGAAACTCGTGACCAATATTATTCCACGCTTTTGTTTAGGTGGACCGCGTCAATCTCAGTAGTTTCGTCGCCTTTTGCTTGGTACTTATATATTTGTGATTTGGTTGAGTGGTTATGTTTTCACGGATTTCGATAATGAATCTCGGGTAGGGGGGAGAATTTCCGGCGCCGGCTCCGAACTCAGAAAAAAAGTTGGGCCGACCCGCCTCTGCTCTGAAAAAAAAGTTGCCGCCTCTTGCCGGGATTTATCCCCCCTGCTCGCTCGGTCATAAAAAGTCACTCCTCCGAGTCTGAGGTCTTTTTGTTAGTTAGCTCGGCTAACGGGTAACACGTTAAGTTCTCCGGTTTCGCGGGGTCGCTGAATACCGCTAGCGCTGTGTCAAGTACCGCCTTTAGCCCTGGGTCTGCCGCCTCCTTTGCTTTCATGAGAAGGGCATAGATTTGCGGGGGTGTGATGTGATCCACCTGCTCTTGGCCAAATACGTTCACATGGATGTGGTTCTCCTGTTTCACTTCTTGGTGCTGGATTTGGTTCACCGTCGCGTTGTCCCCGTTTGCTTGTATTGCCTGGTGTGGTGTACTGTCCGTTTTACGTTCGCTGAGCAGTTCCCGCATTTGCTTTTCTAGCTCCCGGATTCGTTCGCTTTGCTCTTCTATTACGTCCGTTGGTCCCGGTTCTTTGGGCCTGGCGCGACATCTGGATGTTTCGTGCCGGACGCGTCCCTCTCTCTGCGCAAACGCTCGGTGACAGTATCTACACTTATGCGTTTCGTCTATGGTCAGGGCCTGCGGTAGGGTTGTTGTGCATGGTGTCTTTCTTTCCGCATGCCTCTTCAGCCCTGATGGGTACTTGAATACTTTTCCGCATGATTGACATGTTCTGTCCATTTTGTAACCGGTTTGCTAAGCGCTGTAACCGCCGCGCTAAGCCTGTAACCGTTTTGTTTAATTGGGTGTAACCGTTTTGTGAAGATGGGAAACCTCTCTTGTTGCTTTGTCTGCTTTGTTTGACACTTATCTCACTTTTCTGTAACCGTTTCGCTTAGTTTGTAACCTTTATGGGAAGGGGGGGGGAGAATTTCTGACGCTCTCCCGAAACTCAGAAAAAAAGTTGGGCCGACCCGCCTCTGCTCTGAAAAATTTGTTGCCGCCCTTCCCAACTTTTGCCCCCCTGCCCATATTCTCGCCAAAGAGGCTAATGTTAGCCGCTTTGTTGAGCGTTGTTAGCCGCTTTGTTGAGCGTTGTTAGCCGCTTTGTTGAGCGTTGTTAGCCGCTTTGTTGGGCGTTGTTAGCCGCTTTGTTGGACGTTGTTTGCCGCTTGGAGCTGGTACAGCATGTCCCGTAGTTCGCTGACCTCTGCCCTGAGTGTTTCTATTTCTGACGGTTCTGGCGGTTCTGGTTCTTCTTGGGCTGCTATGTGGTCGTAGAGCTTTTCCTTACCTTCTTCCCCGTTCCGCTCGTTTGGCGCTATTTTGCACGTTGTCCGGACGTGTCGTCTCATGCTTCGTTTCTGCGAAACTAAAAAGTTGCCGCCTCTTGCCGGGATTTATCCCCCTGCTCGCTCGGTCGACGGGTTTCAGCGGTCCCCCGGATATCATAACAGATGGTTTACGTCGGTGAACTCGTTGCTGGCGAATTCTCTTGCAAGTTGCGCGAAGTCCTCTTCAGACACGCCGAACACGATTTCGGATTCTTCGTCTCCCATGGGCGTGCAATATGCGCAGAACTCTTTACCGGTGTATTGGATAACAAAGTAGCTAGTTATGTTATCCGCGGGCTTATCGCCGCCCAGCGCGTTGTATGCATCCACTATTTCCTGGAGATCGGGGCTATAGGCGCCTGGGAGGGTGTGCAAACGCACGCCCCATGCGAACGAGTTTATGGGACTTATGTATGTGTGGTGGCGCGCGAGCTCGATCAGGCGGTCAGCGCGGGCCGCGGCGTCGAGCCCAACGAAATACTCCGCGTACGTTTGCAGCGTTGTGCCCCTTGCGGGGAGTGTAGGTGCCTCGGCGGATACCATGGTTGTGTCGATCTGGCCCGGCGTTCAATTTTGGCCGTGACCGCTGGTCGACAGATGCAAAGCATCTAAAAATAAAAAAAGGTAACCGGCGGCGCGCGGGCCCCCTTAGGAGGGTTAAATTAGTTGCTACGCAACTATCTACGGGGCGGGCTCGCCGGGCGTTAATCGCCGCCTTTGATTTCGTGCCCCGGGGGGTGGAAGATTTTCCCTAGTTTCAGGGCGTAGCTGATGGCTTCGTCCAGCGGGCATTGTATGAATGGGCCTCTTTCTACTTCTCGGCCGTCGTATGCTTGGTAGGTATTGTATCCGTTGCTGCGACGGTTCTTTTCGCCGATCGGGTTCTTCCGGAGTGGGTATTCGCCCGTGTGGTGGCGACGGATGGCCTCTTCTGCGAAGTTGGGTTTTGGCGCGTCGCCTTCTTCGCTGGTTGGGGCGTCTTTGTCGGTTGGGGCGTCTTCGCGGACCGGGTCGTCTCCGAGGACTTCGCGGATTGGGGCTATCCCCTCACCGTCCAGGAGGGCGACTTCTATGTGGTCCTTTTGCCCCCCCAGGTGGCCCCAGGAAATGGAGAGGCTCAAGTCGCTGGCTCGGTAGTCTATTATGAAGTTGATCGCGTCGGGGGACGGCACGTAGACTCTCTCGATCCCCGGGGAGGCGTGGAGCTCGCTTTCTCTCTCTCGATATGCCTTGCGCATGAGTTCGCGCGCGAGTTCGCGCTTTTTCTTGGTGAGCTTCGATGGAATCATCTTGCGGGCTTTGGGCTATGGCGCCAGACGCCCCTTCAAAATTTTGCCGGCTGGGCTGCCCGCGGATGATGATCGACACTTTGCGCCGGACGGGCTGACGCGGCTTATGCCCGGCCGAACAAAAACAAAAAAGGTAACCAGCGGCGCGCGGACCTCCTTAGAAGGGTTAAATTAGTTGCTACGCAACTATCCACGAGGCGCGCCGGGCGCTTTAGCGCCTCTCCTTCCCGCCCTCCATTAGCTCGTATTAGCGTATCTTTGTTTCAGTTTAGGTACTAAACAAGGACTGTCCTCAGTGGCCCGTGTGGTGCTGTTGTCAGCTATTCTAGCGTGCGAGGGCTGGATCCGCCTCTAGTGCAGCTACTTGTTTTAGTACCTCCCCGCTGTCTCGCGGAGACAAATGATGTCTGGCTGATCCGGAAGACCCGGTTCATGCCCGAGCGCTTTAGCGCCTCTCAAATTATTCGGGGACCCAGTAGAACGCTTTGAGTTTCCGTTCGGGGGCGGGCGTCCCTGTCACTTGCTCCCAGTCGGCGTTGAAGACGCCCTCTAAGGCGGCTGGTGTGGCTTGAGTGGCTCGCGGACCGTACCGCTGGAGCATAGAATCGATGATCCACCCGCCGCAATTTCCAGGTATGACTGTCAATTCGTGTTCGGGTTCGGCCCAACCGTCTGGGGAATCCGCGCCCCAGATGACCTGGTAAGGCGCCTGAGCGTTGGGGCCGCATACCGGTGAATCGAGAATGCGCCCCTGGTCGTCACTCCAACCTAAGCGGGTTCGCATCGCAGCCGCCGTTACTATGCTGCTAGTTCTGACAAAGATGCTCGCGGCTGTGTTTGGTGTGTGGTAAAGCGCGGGCCCTGTGGCGGCGATCCAGGAGGTGGACCCCGCGCCTTGGACCCATTTCAGGTTCATGGTACTTAGCTCACTATCAGCAGGCACCATCTCTGTGGCTCTAACCCATCTTTTCAGTTGTTTCCCAAGCTTTCTGGGATCACAGTCCGGCATGGATCATACTGTAGCCATAAAATATCGAAAAAAAACCCACGCAGGCGGTCTCGCCGAGCCTTTTTTTGGCGAGTTTGGGCCCGCATTTAGCTGCCTATGCGGTAGACCACACGGGGTCTGGCGCCCAGCTACTCTAAAAATTCTCATTGCCGGCGCGCAGGTGTCGGGGGGGTAAAAACGCCCGCAGGGGCGCATTTGTCCTAGCCGTAGTAAACTATCCCGGACTTTAGGCTAACATTGGACTTACCTTTCTTACCTTTCTTACCTTTCTTACTGCGCGCGCTGACATGAACCGGGCGAATCTCGTCGCAGTGGCCTCCGATCGGGATCCAAAGTGCCCACGCACCCTCGGATATCAAGCGCGCGCACGTCTCAGTTACGCCGGACGGCTGGTCTCTCATTCTCCGGATCGTCTCGATAGACTCGGCGACGTGGGGGTTGTTGCGGACTTCCAGGAGGTACCATCGAACGCGGTCTATGGCCTGCCGGCACGCGAGCCTGCTCTCGTCGTCCGTAAAGGGGAGGCCGTTGTCATCCCGCCATTGGCACACGCCGGATGCGATCGCTTGTATGACACTTTGGGCCGACGTACTCGGGATGACGAACGGCGCCTTCGTGCATTCGTAGATGCCGTCGTCAACTGTGCCTGAGAGTGCCGGTGATGCGTAGAGGCAGGTTGCAAGATCTGAGCACAGCTGGTCCGACTCGTCTCTGCACACCACGCCTATAATTGGGTCGTTGTTCGAAATGCTTTGATGAAGGGCACTCACGTACCCTGTGCTTTGAAGTCTGGGTGCTTCTCGCGTCCTTGTATCTGGCTTACAGTCTTTCTTGTGGTTGGGCCAGGCTGCTTGCTGGCAGGGCCGGCCGCAGTAGCCGACCGAACGGCAACGAGCGCATATTTTTCGAAATTCGGGGGACTTGCCACAGTGGTCGCAATGAGTCGTAGGTGCTTCGTTAGGGTCCATGATCTTTGTTATACGCTCCGGGCTTCAAAAGTGATAAAAACGAGATGACAGCCCACGGCACGGCTTTTTATCTAGCTCTGGGTCTTCTCTTTGAGGCTGGCGATTTCCGCAAACAAGGGTGCTAGTGCCGCGTCCAGTTCATCTTTAGTCAGGGTCACCTCCTTTTGTTCTGGTTGATCTTTCCTCGCCTTGCACGTGTGCTTTTCGTGGCGGCTTCTGCTTTTGGCTGCTGCGCGATTACTCGGTTACAGTATGCAGGCGTATCCAGTTTGATCTGCCTTATTTGGTTGGCAGGGCGACCCTTCCCAGCTTTTGCCCTCCCCTCCGCTGAATGGGCTAACCTTTTGCTGATCTTTGCTGGCTCGGGGTTAGTTGGTCGTACGTGCCTGCCGCCCATGTTGGGCCGTATTCCTTCAGGAACTGTTCGCAGGCGGGGTCTATTTGTATTGGTTTGTGGTATGGGGCGCGCTCCTCGTAGAGCCATTCGAGGAGCTCCAGGTGGCCGTCAAAGGCCGCATTCCAGCAGGTCTGTTTGTCCCACGGGCAGGGCGGATCTTGGGTCCGTGCCCACTGGAGGAGCTCCAGGTGGCCGCCTTCGGCCGCGTTCTCGCAGGTCCAAGCGTCCCATTTCTGGCCAGCTTTCCGAAGGGCTATGAGGGCTTCGAGGTCGCCGCAGCGAGCCGCTTTGGCGCAGGAGGTGGGGGGTAGGGGTTGAGGGTCTGCCATTCGCGCCGATAGTGCCCAAAGTGCTGGAAGGGCGGCATCTCCGTTCAAATTCCGTAGATCGCGGCAGACACAGGCAGAGCCCACAAAGTGGCGAGGCGGACGAATACAAACAAAAAATCTCATTGCCGGCGCGCCGGTACAGGACTTAATTGTTGTCACTTTTTGGGTGTTCGTGTTCGCGGGCTGGGTCCCCTTTGATTATCCCGCCGCGCTGACTTGGGGCTAGCAGCTCGTACGTGCCCGCTCGCCACGTTGGGCCGTATTCTGCCATGAACAGTGCGCAGTCGGGGTCGCCTATACCATACGGGGTGTAATATGGGGCGCGCGCCACGTAGAGCCACTCGAGGATCTCTGGGTAGCCGTACCCGGCCGCATACTTGCAGGGCGATCCATTCCAGGGGCATGGGGGGTCTTGCGCCCGCGCCCACTGGAGGATCTCCAGATGACCGCCTTCGACCGCGCGCGTGCAGGTTTTTTCATTCCACGGGCACCCATTCGCGCGCGCCCACTGGAGAAGCTCTAGATGGCCTTCGAGAGCCGCCCTCGCGCAGACATTAGCGTCCCATGGGCAGGGCGGATCTTGAGCGCGGAGCCACTTGAGGACCTCCAGGTGGCCGCCTTTAGCCGCACTCGAGCAGGTCCATTCACTCCACGGGCATCCATTCGCGCGCGCCCTTTTTAGGACCTCCAGGTGGCCACTCCCGGCCGCGATCGCACAGATCGTAGCGATACATTCGTTGCTTTTTTTCGGGAGGTTTTTGAGGGCTTCGAGGTCGCCGCGGAGAGCCGCTTCGACTCCCGGGTCGGCCATGTTTGTTGACATGCACGTTTAGGTTCAAAAATGTAGTCCCTGTGGCAGTTACTGCTCTCCTGTGGTCGGTGGTGTCCCCCCATTTGCTCGCGCGAGAGCGTCCTCTTTTCTGGGTCGCCGCTGGAACAGCTAACTACTAGCGCCGTGTCGATTTTCTCTCAGAAAAAAAGAGGGCCTGTCCGTATCATCTTCGCTCTCCGCCCTCTCGGGGGCCATTGATGCGAGGAACAGATGTTGTTCCATACTCTCTATGCGGTTTTTGATGTGGTGGAGGTCGACACAGAGGCCGGCGATTTCATATGCCAATTCTTCTTTCAGTTTGAGGATTAGGTCTCGGACTTCGTCCAGGGACGCGCCGCTTGATAGCGTAGGCTGCTTTTCGGGCTGGTCGGCCATTTTGGTGGTTGTGGCTCGCCTGGTTCAAAAATGGTGGAGTGGCGCCCGCTGGGCGTTGTTAATACTCTCGCGCGGGGCTCGTGCTCGCGAGGGCCTCGCACTCACTATGCAACTCCTCAACTTCCTGGAGGACCTTTGGGTCCCATTCTTTGGATAGCTCGCCGGCTAGATGTTTTATGTCGCGATGAGGGATTGCCCCCCATATTTTGTACCACTCGGTTTTGTTGCGAACTCCGCTAAATATGTGCTCATATTTGCCGTAGATGTCGAAGTCGCTAGGAGTTTCATTGCCTCCTATGGGGATGATGACGCCGAGCTCGCGCAGCCTGATGGTGATGGGGAGGAACAGGTCAGAGAGGGCCATCCCGCAACAGGGCCCGTCCATGATTAACTGGAGGCACGCGCACCTTTCTTGCCATTTAGGGTCGCCTGGAGACCCTCCAAGGACCAGCTTGGCTATGAAAAGGAACGAGTGGAACTCACAGAGGGGGTAATTGTAGTAATCCCAGTGGTTAGGGCCCCGCTTGGCGCCCCATGCTTCCAGAATAACGTTCTCAGGGTCGTTCTCCTTGTTGCTTGCTTCCTCTTCGTCGCTGCTCAGCGGATCCTCGTTGTCGTGAAATACGCAGTCTCTCTTGCCAAAGAACTTCGAGGGGTCGTTGTAAAGGTCTCCGCAGTTGACGCTCGCCATGGTCGCCTTTTGCGTTTTCTGAGGCCCTTCAAATTGCCCCCCTTTTTTGGGTAGTCTTACCACATATGTTTACCCGTACTCACAGACCACTGGGGGGCTGTCTCTTCGCGGCAATCGATAGATGAAAAGCATACGAAAACAAAAAAGGCGACCGACGGCGCGCGGACCTCCATGAAAGGGTCAAATCCCCGATCCACGGGGTGGGCGGAGGCGCTAGCGCGCGGTTGCGGTATGGGCGCTGCCTGCGCCCAGAAGGGTCGAATTGCTGATCCACGGGCGTGCCGGGCTTGGCGGGGACTGCAACGATAATTGTCATATTTGAATAGGGTGGGGTGGGGGTACTAATCACACGAAGAATGTCCACGCTGTATGAGCTATTTGGGGTAGTTAGGGACTACGGGCGCTCTGTCCGTTCGCAGGGAGGAGAAGTTGATGGTCGGGCTGCATGGCAACCCGTTAAAAAATGGGCTCAGCTTGGGAGTATAGGCGTAGGGGTATGGGTCGCTCCGCACGCGACCGCACAGGCTTTGGCCAAATACGACCCGCGCTCTGAGTATAAACGACGTGAGGGCGGCGGCGAGGACAAGGCCCATTATATCTACCAGCTTTATCAAATTCCAGCGAGTGAGGTGTGTAATCTTCAACGGGTTCTGCAAGTGGCGTACAATATCGGTCAGACCGATGCTGTTATTGCGGAGTATACGCCCGAGGACCTTAAGGTGATTTCCGGGAATAAGCTCGACCAACCTTCCACTTACGTGAGTCTTGAGTTTCCGGAGGTTGGAGAGGCTAGTGTTGCCGAGCTCAAAAACATAGTCTCCAGATCTTTACAGGCGCTGCGCGGACCCCCATGAAAGGGTTAAATCCGTTGCTGCGCAACTATCTATGAGGTGCGCGGAGGCGCTTTGCGCCGACCACGCAGTTGTGGCAGTCTCTGTAGCGGTTATTACTCTCTTGTGGTTGGTGGTGTCCCCCCATTTGCTCGCGCGAGAGCGTCCTTGTTTCGCACTAGGACCGTTCTTAATGGCCCGTGCGGCGCTGTTGTCTTTTTTGCGAGGACTGGGTCCGCCTCTAGCGCGGCCGCCTGTTTCAGTACCTCTCCGCAGCTAACTATATCCGGCTGGTCTGGGAGACCTGGTTCGTGGCCGTATGGCTGCTTGCGGAAGAGAACGTCAAGGCTCCTTTGGACCATAGGGCTAAGGACGGTTTCGATTGGTTTGATCTGCCAGCCTGACTGTTCATGTACCAGGGCGTCTGAGGTCTTTTTGTTGGGTAGATAGCATGTTATGTTCTCTGGCTTTTCTGGGTCGCTGAACACTACTAGTGCCGTGTCGAGCAATGCCTGGATCCCTGGGTCTGCCGACCCCTTCGCGTTCATGAGGAGACGGTAGATCTGCGGCGCTGTGATGTGGTCAGCTGTTCCAGCGCGCTCTTGGCCGAATATATTGACGTGTATGTGGTTCTCTTGCCTCACCTCGTTAGTAACATGGTTACGAATGTTGTTTTGCGTCTGGATCTGATTAGCAACTACGTTGCTAACTATCGCGCCGTCCCCAGCTACTACAGACGTCGGTGCTCCGCCCGCCATCATGGTTTTCACTAGGTTCGATAGTTCTTCGATCTTCGCTTGCTGTTGCTCGTTTACGCGCTGCTGGGCTGCTATGTGGTCGTAGAGCTTTTCCATACCTTCTTCCCCGTTCCGCTCGTTTGGCGCTATTTTGCACGTTGTCCGGACGTGTCGTCTCATGCTTGTGTAGGTTGTGAACCTTCGGTGACAGTAGACGCATCCATATTGCTTTTTCTGGTCCTCTTCGCCGAGGTCCGCCTCTCTCGCTATTGGGGCGCACGGGGTCTTCCTCTCTTTGTGCTTTCGGAGCCAGTATGGCCTTGTGAACTCTTTGCCGCATGTTTCGCAGGTGTGTTTGGGCATGTTTGCTTTGTGTTCACCACGTTTCGGTTTTGTTCAATTATCTGTTGCTTTTATGTTTGTTTATGAACATAATTATAACGGAGCTGGGCTCAGGTGGGCGGTTTGGTTTTTTTGGTGCTTTCCCACCTGTTTGCCGGTTGGGGCTTTGGGCCTGCTGGTTTGGCTAAATACGCCTCTCCGGGCGCTTTGCGGGTAGGTGAACATCTTTTTTACTTAATGTAAACGGGGGGGAGAATTTCTGGCGACGCTCACCGAAACTCAGAAAAAAGGTTGGGTCGCTCCGCCTCTGCTCTGAAAAAAAGTTGCGACCCCTCTCAACTTTTGCCCCCCCTATCCGCGCCAAAGCGCCTGAGGCCTTCCAATCACCCCTTGACTGTCTTGGGGTTTGGTGGCGGGCTTAGCCCATAAAGCTCCATTAAGGCCGGTACGAGTGCTATTCTTGGGACTACCAGGTTCGTGTAGACTGCTGTTCCCCCGTCGCGTTCGCACACGTTGAGCTCTATCGTATCGTTCTCAGTGTTGTGGATGAACCGGTCTTCAAGGTAGTGTTTGTGCCTCGGCTGTATGTTACCGTCGATTACGGCTTGAAAGCACTCATTGGGGGTGCTGTGGACGCCGACGATCTTGGTGGTGAACTCGAAACCACCCTCCAGGGATCCCCGTAGCTCTAAGTATTTGCCGTAGCCGTAGGGGTTCTTCACCAGACGTGCCGTTATTTGCATTTTGCCGTTGTCGGCCATGGTTGGTGTTGAGAACGAGCGGGCCTCTTAAAAAATAGTCTAAACGGCTCAGACTTTATTACTACCCTTTGGCATTTCTAGGGCGCACTCAGCGCAAACGTCCACGCATGTGCGCCTAGCGACGCCATTGCGGGCATCCAGACACCTCTGGCAAGCGTGTGAGCATATCCAGAACTCGCCATTGGGCGCGCACGCCTCGCAAGCCCCGCACCTATGATTCGATGGTGACTCGCACACGTGGTCTTGGTCTTGGTTGGTGCAGACCCCGCGCCAGTGTGGAGGGCACTTAGTGGCCTTGCACTGAACGCATTTGAAATAGGGTGGAGGGGTCGGCGTAAATCCAGGGGGGCAATCTGTGCAGAAGTTTTTTATGTGCTCGACTCCGCCGAGGACGAAGAATGGTAATGCCGGCTCGGACGTGTCCCTGTACCAGAAGTTTAGCATGGTGGTATCCATTGTACCCACCGTACCCACGGCATGTTACTTGTTCAAAGGGCGCGCCCGGGTGCGAAGCAGAACGAACTCGGGCAGCGACTCCGCATAAAAATGCCGCGGCGTGTAAGGGCGGTGAGCTCAGAAAAAAAGTTGAGCCGCTCCTCCTCGAGCCTCGTTAGCTGTTTCAGTGGAACTAAAAAGTTGCCGCCCCTTCTTGTGCCTGAAAAATTCTTGCGACCCTTCCTGACTTTTACCCTCCCCGGGCTCGCGCCTCGTACCGGATAGTTAAAAAGTGCGTCCCTTCCCGGTTTTTACCTCCGTTTATCCCTTTATGTTTTGCGATTTCGTCAGCTTTCTGTATTCTCCTTTTTCCCATGATGGCCCATATTCTTCGATGAAGGCTTTGCACTTATCATTTGTAATACCTAATTTCGCGCTAAATGGCGCTCTGGAGTCGTATAGGTATTCTAGGATTTCGAGGTGGCCACGTTGGGCCGCAAACGCGCATGTAAAGCTGTCCCACTCGCAGCCATTCTCGCGTGCCCACTTGAGGATTTCGAAGTGGCCACCTGCGGTCGCATTCGCGCATGTATTTGGGTCCCATGGGCAGGGAGGGTTTTGCCCGCTAGCCCACTTGAGGATTTCGAAGTGGCCACCTCCGGCTGCACACGCGCAAGTATAGCGGTCCCACTCGCAGCCATTCTCGCGTGCCCACTTGAGGATTTCGAAGTGGCCATGTTGGGCCGCAAACGCGCATGTAAAGCTGTCCCACTTGCAGCCATTCTCGTGTGCCCACTTGAGGATATCGAAGTGGCCACCTCTGGCCGCAAACATGCAAGTATCGCGGTCCCACGGGTAGCCATCCCTGCGGAGAAGTTGGAGGGTACGGAGATCGCCGGCGCGCGCGGCGTCGACGCAAGAACCGTAAACGTATACGGCCATGAAAGTATGTATGATTAACCGTTCCAGCGGCGATTCAAATAGCGCCAAATAGACCGGAGACCCACTAGGCACCAATTTTTGTGCACTGGTCGGCCACAGACGACAACAAAAAAGGGAGGCACGCACCCGTAAACCTCCTGAGAGGGCCAAAAACACCGATCCTCGAGGTGCGCCGGCGCAGGGCGTTAATCGCCGCCTTTGATTTCGTGGTCGGGGGCGAAGATTTCCCCTAGTTTCAGGGCAAAGCTGATGGCTTCGTCCAGCGGGCATCGCATGAATGGGTCTCTTTCTACTTCTCGGCCATCGTATGCTTGGTAGGTTATGGGGTCGCCGTACGAATTCCTTTCGGCGATCGGGTTCTTTCGGAGTGGGTATTCGCCCGTGTGGTGGCGCCAGATCGCCTCTTCTACGAAGTTGCGTTTTGGCGCGCCGTCTTCGCTGCTTGGGGCAACTTCGCTGACTGGGGCTATCCCCTTATTGTCCAGGAGGGCGACTTCAATAAAGTGGTCCTTTTCGCCCATCATGTAGGCCCAGGCTATGGAGAGGCGCAAGTCGCTGTCGCGGAAGTCGATTATGAAGTTGATCGCACCGGGTGACGGCTTGTAGACTCTCGCGATCCCCGGGGAGGCGAGGAGCTCACTTTTTCGCTCGTTGCACGCCTTGAACGCGCGGTCGCGCTTTCCCTCGAATGCTTCCTTCGTTGGTAACATCTTTTGGGTGATGGGCTGCGGGCTGCGGGCTATAGGCGCCAGACGCCCCTTCAATTTTGCCGGGTCCGCTGGGCGACTTCGAGGGCTTTTTCGCCTGGCAGAGCCGCTAGTCACGTAGTGACGACCGGGTTGCGCCCGCAGGAACTGCTGGCCGCGGGGGGCTGGCCCGGCAGGAACTAAAAAACTAAAGTTGCTGACGCCCCCGCACACCCGGTCGTACCCGCTTTGCGCTCACGTGGTGTAATTCGCGGCGCACGAGCCCATTTCGGTGAGCATCCGGCGCGAGCTTAATGCCGCGTCTACCTGGCCGCTCCTTAGCGCTGCTTCGTCGATGGCCCGGAGGGTTTGCAGGAGTTTGGCTTCTTTCTGCTCCCCTTGCGGAGCTTTGTGGGGCGTTGGCGGGCTCCCGCCCGTTCCCTGCTCGCTCATCTCCGTCACACTCTGGGGCGGCTCGCTCATATTGCCTCCTGGGGGTGTTGAGTCTTTAAAAAGGGGGCGGGTCTCTTGTTGCTCTGGGGTGGGTCATGAGCTCCGTTTCAGTGAAACTAAAAAGTTGCGGCCCTTTGCCCGGATTTTTTCTCCTTGCCTGCTTTCTCAGCGCCTGCGGAATGGCGCCGGTTCCGCCAGACACTCAGCAGATGTGCGATTGCAGTATTTGCACTTGTATTCTTCATCCTGCTGCGCGTGGCTTGGTGGTAGGACTTTGATGCATGGTGTTTTTCGCTCTGCGTGGCGTCTTACTTAACTGCGATGGGTATTTGAATACTTTCCCGCACGATTGGCATGTTCTGTCCATGTTTGTAACCGTTTTGTTTAGCTTTGTAACCGGTTTGTTGGGTCTGTAACCGTTTTGTTGAGTTTCTGTAACCTTTTTGGATAGGGGGGAGAATTTCCGGCGCCGGCTCCGAACTTCGTTAGCTGTTCCAGCACGAAACTAAAAAGTTGGGCGCCCGCCCCCGCTCGGAAAAAAGTTGCGGCCTCTTGCCGGATTTACCCCCTCTGCCCGTTCGGTCTTGCTGGGTATTGAACCGGCGCCAAGCGACCTATTATGAGCTGTTCGTGGTGCGACGGAGTGGATGAGCATGAGGAATTCTGCAATGCGTGTTCCTTCTGTGAGGCCGCGATATGCTGCGATTGCTGGGATGGTGACGATACTTGCTACTACCCCGGGGAGGGGTACTGCCCCACGTGCCGGGACAAAATACATAGTTGCGCCGAATGCCTAGGGTACATCACTTCACTGTTGTCAGGGCCTGAACGCCAGGTATGCGTAAAACATGCCGACCTTTGGGGCACGAGTTGAGGCGCTACCACCCCCGTCTTACGGACCCTTGCCGAGGCGGAGCCGCTATTATAGACTTGGACTTCTGAGTACAGGGGGTGTTTGGAGGAGCGCCTCTCTGCCCCCCTCGCTAGTGGTCGACTAAAAATAGCCCATATTTCTTCATGAACTTCAAGCAACGGGCTTTTACTGATCTTTGATGCCCTCAGTGGCACATTCAGCGCATATGTCCACACATGTGCGCTCGGGGGCTCCATTGTAAATGTCGTGACACTTTTGGCAAGCGTGTGGGCATATGCCAAGCTTGCCATCGGGCGCACACGTCTCGCAAGCCCCGCACCAATGATTTGATGGTGGCTCGCACACGCAGCCTCGATCTTGGTTGGCGCAGCCCCCGCACCAGTGTGCGGGGCACTTAGTGACTCTGCACTGATTGCAACTATAGTAGGGCGGAGGGGTCGGCGTGTATTCGGGGGGGCAATCTTCGCATAAGTTTTTCCTGTACTCGATCCCATGGAGCCAGGTGACGTATGGCTCGGGCTTGCCGTCGAACCAGAAGTCTAAGGGAAGAAAGTCCTTCGCATCCATTGTACTCGCCGTATTACCAGTTCAAAATAGGTGTCTCTTTGTCCGGCACGCGCCTTGTGTCGGAAATTGAAAAAAGTGCGGCCCTTCGCGGATTTTGCCCCCCCTGCCCGCTCGGTCGTTCCGCGGGGGTCGCTGAACACCTCGATCGATTACTCCTCTATGCCTGTGGTTTTTCGTTGCTCGCCCTTCACCGCTCTTAGTTGACTTTGGGTTAGTAGTTCGTATGTGCCCGCCCGCCATGATGGTCCGTATTTTTCTAGAAAGTCTTTGCAAGAAGCATCTATATAATTTATGCCCCTTTGTGGGTATGGCACGCGCATCTCGTAAAGCCACTCTAGGACATTTTTGTTCCCGGCCGCGGCCGCGAACTTGCAGACACTTCTCTCGTCCCATGGGCAGGGCGGCTCTTGGGCCCGCAGCCACTGGAGGATCTCTAGGTCCCCGCTCATGGCTGCATTCGTGCAGGTGTCCTCGTCCCATTCGTGGCCAGCTTTCCGAAGGGCTTTGAGGGTTTCGAGGTCGCCGCGGAGGGCGGCTTCTTCGCAGGCTGTGTCGCGGTCGTCTTCGCTGGTGCCTTCGCTGATGCCTTCGCTAGTGCCTTCGCTGGTTTCTTCGCAGGCTTCTTCTGCGTAGGTGTCTGCGGCGTGATCGGCCATAATGATTGGTAGACTTCTGTGGGGTTCAAAATAGGTGTCTCTTTGCCCGGCACACGTCTCTTTCGATTGCGAGCGCGCACGGCTCCTCTCCGTCGCGGACTGGCGTGTGCTTGCTCTTGTCTAAAATTTGTGCCGCTTTATGGCATATACAGACCGAGTTCCATTTTCGCGGTCTCGCGTGGCAGTTGGCGGTGCGCCGTCCGCGCGGCTAAATTGAAGCCCCCCACTTATGAGAACTCTGGACAATGGATGACTGCAGCGAAGAGAAAGGGAGCGCGGCTCTTCGGCTTGTTAACTCTCTCCCAGGTGCGAGTCTTGCTGAAGTTGCCGGTGATTGTTGTCTGCGGCTATCCAAAGCGGAAATCTCCGTCCAGGATCTTCTTCGAGAGGGCGGAATAAAATGGGCGGTTTTCGGGGGCAATGGCCCGCCGATTTGGGCGGTCTCTGAGCTTACGGAGAGGAGTAACATGGGCGTGGTGTGGCGATTACAGGAAAATTACAGGAATTTCAACATGTTGGGTATGAACGAAAACAACCAGCAGATGCTCGAGTTTATCGACCTGGACACGTCTCTCCGCCAATTGGCGGATATTGTGGACAACGTTGAAATATCCGCGCCGGAGATCGAGTCCGTCCGATTCGTCCTGAAGAGCGCATTCGGCCAAACGGTTGATACTCTGGGATATAGCGGGGATGGGGGCTGTGAGTGGCCCTTGCGCGCTATGGCCGAAGGACGTATTTGCGCTGTGGCGACCCTTAAAGGCGGCGTCACCGACCTGAAAAGTGTCGAGCTTGGTTTAGATGCGTATGTCTTCCCCAGTAAGTCCTACCTCAAGTTGATAAAGAGAGTGGATAGCGGCTCCGTAATTCGCAATCGGCGGGGCCTCCGTTTCGTCAACGGAAGGTGCATGACCGAGAGGCCCACCATCTCTATTAGCAGGAAGATACACTCCTGCTCATGTGCGGAGACCAATTATCCTCGGATTCGTTATTATTAGACCCGCGCGCCCAAAAAAAAACGCGGTCCGGTTTGTCTTTTTAGGACGTGCCTCTAGCCAGTCAGGCAGCCTTTAACCGCGTTACTCACGGAATCCATCACGTAGACCCCTGCGACGACCGCGTACCACCGGTACATGAACCCGCGGTAGAAGGAGCGGAGCCCGCCCGCCAACCACATTTCCTTAATAGTCTGGGAGTAAGGGACCCTGACTTTCTTGTTTTGGGCGAATGTGGCCGACGTGTCACAGGGCTGAGAGAGCGCGGTGGCGACGCTTCCGGCGACCATCGACGCCGAAAGGTCGCCGATCTTGAACTTCTCCTGGATCGCTCCTTTGGCGTAGAAGACCGCACACGAGTAAATGCCTTCTCTCAGCATAAGGGGTTCGATCCCGGCGTAAAACCCCTTGATGCCGTAGGTGTTCCACAAGTGGCGGAGCGCGTTTTTGGTCCCCGCCGGGCGGCCCTCGGCCTTGAGGCGCAGGTTCACCACAATCGCGTTCCCGATTGGCGCCGAGACTATCAGCGCTGCGGTCATTCCTGATGTGATCGCCGCGAGATGGCGCGGTGCCCCGCGCGCCTCTAGCGCTTCGGTAAGCCCGTCGCAGAGACAGGTGATCGGGATGATCGCGGAGTACGCCCCCACCCCGCGGTACAGTTCGCGAGGCGCGTAAATAGCGCGCCTTGTCATATCCTCGCGGCGCTGGAACCGGTAGTGGAGGCAGTATGGCGGATAGTTCAGAGCCGTGTCGGCGCACCCGGCGGCGGTCCCGGATACGAAAGCAACATATGCTGGCGTTTTTTCGGCCATTGTGCTGTTTGCCCGCCGAGCTTCAAATATGGGCGGCCGCTCCAAATTTGAAGCTCGGCGGGCGGAGGCATAACCAGCGAGCATGGCAGCAACAAGCGAAACCAGCTTCTCAGCGAACGAAGAGTACTTCCGCGCGCGCAAGGAGACTCTTGAACAGCGCGAGCTCGAAAAGGGGGTCACTGTTTATCCCCATAAGTTCAGCGCCGACCATACGGTCAAAGACTTGCTTGTTAAGTACCACGGTTTGGAGGCCGGATGCCGCCTCGAGGACACCCAAGTCGCTGTCGCCGGACGGATAACGGCCTGGCGCGACCAGAGCAAGAAGCTCATGTTCCTCGATCTGCGCAACGACGGGTATGACGTCCAAATATGGATCAGCGAGGCCTCCTACGCGGGCGATTTCGGCGGGATCTCGACTTACCTCCGCAAGAACGACATCGTGGGGGTCCGGGGGTGCCCCGCGAGAACTAAGCGGGGCGAGCTCAGCGTCTTCGCCTGCGAGGTGGTGCTCCTTTCGCCGTGCCTGCGGATGGTCCCCCCCAGTCTGACCGACCCGGACACCCGCTTCCGCAAGCGCCATCTCGACTGGATCGTCAACCATGGCGAACTTCGACGCATCCTCAGCGCGCGTAGCGGGGTGATCCGCCACATCCGCGACTTCTTCAACGACCGCGGGTTCATGGAAGTGGAGACTTCGATGCTCCACTCCGTCGTCGGAGGCGCGGCGGCTCGCCCCTTCTACACCGAAGTCAACGCAACCAAAGAGACTGTGGGGCTACGCATTAGCCCCGAGCTCGCCCTGAAAGAAATGGTCGTCGGGGGGTTCGAGAAGGTCTTCGAGATCGGGCGCCAGTTCCGGAACGAGGGCCTCGACACGACCCATAACCCGACTTTCACCTCGATCGAAAGCTACGAAGCCTACGCCGACTACTACGATCTTATCGAGATGACCCAAGAGCTCCTGGCGGGCCTCGCGCTCAAGATCAAGAAGTCCCACCGCTTCACGGTCGTCCCTCTCGAGGGCGGCGGCGCTTCCAAACCGATCGAGATCGACTTCACGCCCCCCTTCCGCCAGGTGCCCATGATCGAGACTCTCGAAGAGCTCCTTGAGGTCACTTTCCCGCGCCCCTTGGACTCGGACGAATGCAACGAGTTCCTGGTCGAGCTTTGCGCCAAGCGCGGCGTGAAAGCGACCCCTCCCCTCACCACCAGCCGGCTCCTCGATACGCTCGTGGGGGAGTACATAGAGCCGACGTGCGTCAACCCCACGTTCATTACCGAGCACCCGCAAATCATGTCCCCCTTGGCTAAGTACCACCGCAGCAAGCCTGAGCTCACCGAGCGCTTCGAGCTCTTTATCTGCGGGAAAGAGTTCTGCAACGCCTACACGGAGCTCAACAACCCTCACAAACAAAGGGAATGTTTCCGGGATCAGCTGAAAGATCGCCAGAAGGGGGACGACGAGGCCCAGCTCGTCGACTGGAACTTTGTCGACGCCCTCGATCACGGGCTCCCGCCTACGGGGGGGTGGGGCATGGGGATCGACCGCCTCGTGATGCTGTTCACCGGGCAGACCAACATCAAAGAAGTCCTCGCCTTCCCCATGATGAAGAAGTCCGCTAACTAGGCCGCGCAGCTTGAGCTCCGGGCCACCCTCGGGCCCTCTGTCGTTTTTTGTTTGGCGGCCGTTAGCTGGCAAAAAAGTCTGGTCTGGGCCGGCAGCTAACGTAACGGCGCATCTCCGTTTCTTTTCTTCCACGCGCCCTCGTGCGTTTTTAACCATTCTCTGCAGGTTGAATGCACGTAGTGTTCAGTGGAGTAGGGGGCCCCGATCTGATAAAGCCACTTTAATACATCGAGGTCGCCTCTTTGGGCCGCCTGCGCGCACATATAATCACTTATCAGCCCCCCCTTTTCGTGTATATACTGCAGGGCCTCAAGGTCGTTGGGGACGTACAGAGCCGTTTTTTCGTCCATTGTGCATCCAGATTCGTGCGCTAATTTAAGCATCGCCAGGCCGCCGCTCTTGGCCGCGCTGTTCGTTACGCTCGCGCTACGCTTGCAGCCCTGTCCTAGACACCACTCAAGCGTCTCCGCATTACCGCTTTCGGCGGCAAGTTCGGCTGTCCTGGGTGTGAAAGGTGCGTGCCCTTTCCTTAACTCTTTGAGGGCGCGGAGGTTGCCGTCTTCGGCGGCCTCATCGCACGTATAGTACGCAAGCACACGCCCTCGGTTTTGGCTAAACATCTGCACGCTCATGAATGGAAGTTGTAACCACTTCATAGTGCATTTTGTGTCGGCGTTTACTTCAATTTTCGGCCCTCGGTGTGATGCCACGGCCCCTGAAAAAGCTGGGCGCCTAATTGGGCATTGGCGATCGAGATTGGCCTGCAGAAGCCCTCACTTCCATAGCTTCGGCTGGGCCTTGCCCCATTCGCTGTCGAAGCCCGGCTGCCACGGGAGAATACCGTGAGGATCTGGGTAAACCAGCTGCTTTGCTGCGAAGTTGTCGGCGCCGTAGCGGTTGACCGCGAGTCTAAGCAGTTCCAGTCTCTTTTTCCGCCTGACTTTCTGGCACCCAAGGACTCCATCTTGGAGCTTTCCGTGCACATTGACTTGGATGACCCCTGGCACTAAGGCTCCTTCGAAGGCTCCTCGCGATTCCTTGAGCTTATCCACAGCCGCTTCCAAAATCTCGATCATGGCGTTGGGTGGGAATCCGGTGATGATTAGCTCCGGATGTTTGTAAGTCTCCGTAAGCCCGACTGTGTAGACGAAAGGGGGGTCTCCGTCGGCGACCGGGATCATGACCCAGCCGACTTTGGCGATCCCCTTCTCGACCGAGGCCTGGATTGCCTGAGGCCCGTGCTTGCACCCCACACACTCTAAATCATGGCAGTTTGATTCGCTCTGCATTGTGCTCATGTGCATACGAAAGCGCGGGTTCAAATGTCTCGATTATGAGTTCGTGGAGGGGGTGGGCGGCCGGCTCGGGACTCAGCGCTATCAAAAAAGGGTCGCTCGCTGGATCGGCACAACGCGCGTTCCCAAGGCCAGCCGCGCGACGGGCGATGCGGGCGGGATCAACGCGGGGGCCCATGTTCGTGGCGCCGATCGCTGGCGCTGTACTCGTTTCGCTTTTTACGGACACGGGTCCCTCGTTCCGACTTTGTCGGTCGCGCGGCTGGTGCGGGCGGGGTGGGGCGGTCGGCGCGATATTGGCGAGGGTTGGTGGCGGCTTGGGGAGCGGCGTATTCGCCCCAGCCTCTGCCCCAAGAGCGGCTGCCAGGAGGCCGCAGAGGGTAGAGTTCCGGAGCGATCTGCAGACCTTCGAGCAGCGCGTCGCCGCGGAGGTGGGCTTCGTTGATGTCGCTCGCTGGAGGCGCGCACAGTTCCAACTTGTAAGTGTGAGCGGATTCGGGGGCGTCGGTTATGTCCGCTTCGCTGGCGACACGCACAACGCAGAGAACCGAGTCCAGTTCTACGAGATCCACGTATCTGCAGAGGGTCCGCGAGCACATCACGGCTTCGACCAGGTCGGCATCGCTTTCCCTCCGGAGCTTCTTCATGATCGAAAAGGCGATCCTTTGTTGGAGCTTTTTGCTGTCGTGGCTGCACGTCTCGCCCAGAAGGGCTAGGGCTCTTCGGAATAGAGTTGAGTCGGCCTTCGCGATGATTTCCCGGGTTCTGGCCCTCTTCAGTCGCCAGGCCTTTTGTTGGATGTCTTCCTTTGGCTTCCGGGGGGGGCGCGTCCTTTGACCGCCTGGGCCATGTCTCGCGGGGCCTCGCATGCTTTGGGCTCTATGTATGTCGGCGTACATAGAGCCACGCCCGTTCATTTGTCGGTGGTGGCCGCGGCGGTCCGCTATTGGCTTTTGGGCGGCGCGCGCCGCTTGCCCGTCTCTGCTTTGCTGGCCGCGCCCAGATCGGGAGGATCACCAGGGAGATCAGCTTCAGTCTGAGGACTCTCCGCGGGGGCTGTCGCGGATGCTGCTACCTCTTTGCGGCGTTCGAGCTCCGCGGCCCACCAAGCGGCGCCGGCTAGCAGCCATGCGACCACTATGGCCAGTCCTAGTAAGAGGTCGTCTGTCTCCAGCGCGTCCGGATGGGCGCCCACCGCCCTGTCTAAATCACGCGGGGTACTCACAAGAATACAAAAAACAGGGCCCGCGGCGCTGCTATCACCCCTTGATGTGCTCCGAGAGTGCCTTTTCGATACCTGCGAGTTTCGTCTCGAGCTTGTTGATGGCGAGGTGTATGGGCTCTTGTATGGAATCGCGGAGCTGCACCTGGGGCCAACCGGGCTCGCTCTGGGCCCACCTCGGGCCCGCCGCCGGTATCGCCGGTATCGCCGGTATCGTCGGGATGCGGCGCCATTGAATCTTCTCCAGTAGCTCCCACGAGTTCCGAGATTCGCGTTATGGCCCCGTCCAGGTCTTCCAAGCGGAATAGGATGGGCTCGGAAATCGTATTAGCGAACAGCTCAGCTGCTTTGCGGGGGGTCTGTCGGGCAGCCATTTTCACGCCCGCCGCGGGCTTCATTTTTTGTCGGCGGCGCCGGCCCTCCAAAAAAGGCGCTCATTCCTTATAAGTGCCTTAGGACAGCCTGTAGTTCTCCGCCCGCGCCCGCGCGACACACCACACAGTTGTTGTATGCGTACCCTAGGTACGGATAACGCCGTCGCAAATTGACCGTCGTCTCGGGGGGTTGGGCCTCGACATACACCGGATAGTACTGGTCCCCGGGGATGGGCGGGTTTTGGCTCGCGCGTGCGATCTCCTCCGCCGGAATTTCGGGGCCAACCCATTTTAGGGTCACCCCACCGAGGGCCGCGCTCAGCGCATCGGCGGACGGTCTCCCATCTCCGACCTCACTGGGGCGCGCACGCGGTATCGGCGGGCGGGTCAGGCTTTTTATGGCCTCGCGGGCTCGGCCGCAAAGCTCCAAGGACACGCCCAGATCGTGAGCCACGCCCGAATAATAGACGCGGGGCGGGGCCTGGGCCGACAGCACCATGGTGGGCGCCGCCAGGAGAGCGCTCCGGACTTTCGGGCTCACGCACACGTAATCGATCTCCAGGCACAGGGCGACTCCGAGCAGAAGCCGGTCCCACGAACCGCTCTCCAGCTCGTAGGTGCACGCGACCTCGAGGCTCGGGCGGCCCATAAAGGGGGTGGCCACCGTGAGGTGGCACAGACCCCCGGTGCCCCAAACACCCTCCCCGAGGTCTGTAAGGTGATTCCTGCCGCTCCCGAGCGTCATCTCGCAAGTTTGGACCTTGAGGCCTTCGGCTAGGCGGACTCGCGCGCCCAGTATTATGTCCCCCCTGCTGATCGCGGGGACCTTGACCCGGAAGAGCCCCACCCCCCCGCCGCGCGGGAAGTCCCCCGCGACCTCAACGACCTCCGGCCGGATGAGCCTGCACGAGCGCCCCCGGAAGCCGGCGAAGCCGGAGGCTTCCGCCCGGACGCACGCCGCGATAGTCGCCTCTTCGCTCGCCGCCGCCTCTAAGACCGGCAGACCGTCGAACGCGTTGGCGTCTATGATGAGCGCGGGGGGGAGCCGCGCGATCTCGCCGTTCTCCGAGAGGCCCTCGGCCAAGAGGGCCAGCCATTCCGGGTCGGTGTCGCTTCTCATCAGGTGCTGGAGGTCTTCGGCCGCGCAAACCACGCCCAGCTCGGCCATGATATCCGCGAGAGGGGCTTGGCTCACCTGGATGCCGCCCGCTTGGAGTTCGCGGGTGGCTTCGGTGGCTACCCAGTTGAGCAGCTCCAGGCCTTCCTTGTTGCTCTCGGAATCGCGGCGGGGGCTTTCGGCCTCTTTCCCCTTTTCGTTGGCGCCCGCGGGCTCTGCCCTGGCGCCCCCCTCTGCGGCGCACGCTTCAGTAGAGTCAGTCTCGCCCCCCGCGCGGGCGGAACACGCATCCTCCTGGTCCATCTGGGGGCGTCGCGTGTGGGCACTTTGTGCCCCCTCCCCGTTCTTCAAAAGGCCGCCGGCTTTGCGTTGGGCGGGAACGCCGAAAGGGCCGCCTGTATGGCTTTATCGACGTCTTCTTGGCAATATCCGAATAAGATGGGAAGGGGCTTGGCGGCGGGGGGGAGTATGGGCATGGGCGCGCAGGGCGGGGCCGCGACCGACCACGGGACTATCTTCTGGTCCGGCGACTCTTTGCCGGGGGCCCCTCCGTCTGGCTCGCTGCCGCTCCCGTCGTCGGGCTCATAGCCGAGGAAGCCGAGTCCCCCTTCTAGCCGTTTCGTTATGAAGGGGAATTGGTACGATTCCTCGAAATGCGAGTACGCCGAGTTTTTGTCGATGTAGAAATGGATGCCCTGGGTGCACCCTCCGATGCCGGGGTCCATGGACGGGCCGGCGTTGTCGACAGAGACCGTCTCACCGGGGACGTACTCGAAGCTCGGGTCGTGGTTGCTTACGACCCGTGCGCCTCCTTCCTGATAAGCTATGAGAGCCCTGAGGACGCTCTTGGTCTCGCCGTAGAATTGTACGGCGTTGACGCGCGCTTTGCTGGTACAGTACTTATTCCCGACGCTCATGCCACCCCAGGCAGGGTCGATGAGGGACCCCTCCATGGAGTCAAAGATCGGACTACCAGCCGGGATCTGAAGGGTCACTATCGTCCGCGCTCTTACCTCCTTACCTTCTTCGACATTTGCTACCTTGTAGACTAAGTAATCTGGGCGGGGGTCTAGCGCCCGGTCGGGGTCCGGGTCCTCCATTTTGGCGTCGCTCGCGCCTTCGGTACCCTCCCTACGGCTCGGTGCCTGGGAGCTTTCTGAGTCCGGGCCTTCCATTTCGGCGTCGCCCCCGTCTTCGTCGCCCATTCTGCGGCTCGACGCCCGAAGGCTCTCCGAACTAGGGTCTTCCATCTCGGGCTCCTGCTTGGGTTCGCCTTTCTCGGAGTTATTGACGGGGGGGTCTGCGGACTCGTCGCCGCCTTTTGGCGCCTCTTCTTGATCAGTGACCGGAGGGGCCTCGAATAGGGCCCATGCGGCCGCCGCCGCTTGTCGTAAGCCGTTTTGGATGTTCTGAACAGGCCAGTCCATTTTGTGTGCTTTGTGGCTTTGGGGTCTTTCTAAATGGGTCGTACCTCCCCTTAGTGGTCGACCGCGCGCCTGCCGATATTTGAATGTGGCTCGGATTTAGTATACGATGTTGGCCGCCCCCTTCTCCGAGTATTCTCCCTCACAGTTGGCCGTCCTCGAGGCGGCCAAGGAGGTGGGCGGAGATGTGACAGTCGTCACGCTAGATCGGGACTCGTTTGTTGAGTTGCTTCTGTGGTTCCCTGGCGAAAGCCGGGCGTACTCGGCGCCGCTTGACAAGGGTCCCGGAGGAATTTCAGTCGGATCCTTTTCCGGCGGGCCTGGGGTCGAAGGAGTGGTCTGCAAGGTATTGTCAGTCGTGGATACCGAAGGGGGGCGCTTCGCGGCGATAGCTGTTTATGGCAGCCCCGAGAGTCGAGACGTTTCCGATGTGCGGATTGTGCGAGTTAAACACAAACCGGGGCTTTATGTAGACACCGTCCCCTGAAGAGTGGTCCCGGCCTCGTCAAGTCATATACCGCCCGTCAGCGCGCCCACAAATAGGCCGGCGGCTTTAAGTACCCGGCTAAGTCGCTTTTTGGGCGGCCCTCTCACTTGGCGCCCGGGCGCCCATAGCTCGGTTCCGGACGTCTCGGCCCTGGCTATCGGAAAGCGCCGCGCCTTATGAAGTCTGAGAACGGCCCGTTATGTCCTAGCTCGCCGCTGGGACTGCTGACAGCAGATAACAGGCCCTGTGGTGATAATATTCCCTTCCATCCGGATATCATCAACGCAATGGGCTCAGAGTGGGGCCGTGATTGGGAACGCGAGCGGGCCGAGTTCATCGAGAAAAACATGACTTCGATCCTGGGCGAACCGGGACCCGGTGACTCGCCTCTCACGCGCGCGGCGCGGGCTGTCGCGCGGGACTCATTCCCCGCTGGGGAAGATTCGAGAGAGCGTGCGGACTCTGATGAGCGGACGCGCCGTCGGTCGAGCTCTTTTCCCGGGAGAGGGGCCTCTCTGGGCGGGGAGGGTGACGTTACAGCCCCTGTGGGCGCCCGCTCGCCAGAGCTCGCGCGATCACCCGCCGGGCCCGTGATGATCGCACTGGTCCTCTTCGCGGCTTTTGCCGTTGCCGGCGTCGCCTTTCGGCTGGGCGAGCTTCGGGGGCGCTGGGCCGCTGTTTCCGAGATGACGGTCTGTTGCACCGAACTTGCCCTAGTGTTTCGGACGCAGCGGGAGGGGGGGCTTGGAGGCTTCTTGGCTCGGGGCGCGCCGCCCCGCGCGAGCTCTGACGAGAGGGCGCCGTAGCCAGCACCCAGCTGCTCACGTAAAAAAAAACGGCGGGCGCTCCTAGACCTCCTCATTGGAGTCTCGCCCGGGGCCGGTGGAATACTCGGTCACGGCCCCTGGCTTTTTGTGCGCCGCGGTTCTACGGGCCCGCCTTTCACTCTTGAGTGGGTCCCCTTCGCCTGCGACGGCGCACGCGCCGCACAAGACTATAAGGGCCAACACTATGAAGGCGCTTGTGACCACGTCCAAGTAGAGCAGGCGGTCGGTGCACGACTTTCCGTATCGCAGCGTCTCGTGGCCATATTCGCAGTCGTCGGAGTCGTCGACGGGAACGCAGTACCCCCGCTCGCTTGTGTTTGGGGGTTGGAGGCAGTACGCGCACAAGCATTTGCTGAGGCAGAGCTTCCGATAATTGCCCTCACATTCGGGCTTTTGGGATCCCGATGGGCCGTCATAAAAGGCCGCGTAGGCTGCGCAGCCGACGCCCAACAAGATTAGCAAGGATAAGGCTATTAGGCCGAGTACCTTGATCACAGAGATTACCGTCCCGGGGGCACATAGCGGCTCGGCGATCTTTTCGGGCGTCTTCCCATCTGCCGACGGGGCTGCTTTTTCCGCGGCCGTCATTCCTATCTACGGGCGCGCCAACCTTCAAAAATAGCGGACCTGTTTATGTAGCTTCCGGGCGGCGGCTGTAGGTGATCTTACCGGGACACTTTAGTCTGGATAGGACCGCTTCGCGGTGCGCCGGGCATTTCTCGGTCCACGTAAGGAACCCGTGCACGACCATGTTGTTGTAAACGCTTAGCTCCATTTCGTGCCGGAACGTCTGACACACGTATTGCTCGGCTGCCCCCGTGGGCAGGCGGGAGAGGAGTCCCTGAAGCCCGTCCCAGCTGTTCCGGAGCTGCCCGCAGTTGGCCGGGCAGGGGCACTTGCCTCCGAGCACTGGGCACGGTGGGTCATCGCCCTCGCCTGCTTCGAGAGGCGGGAGCGGCTCCTCGCCGAGCCTTGTTGGGTCTTGATCGGCCGGGGCCGGCGCGGGATCGGCCAGCCCTAGCTCGACCCAGTACGGATGGTCGTCCGGCACCACCTCTAGTGAGTCCATTTTAGTACACCGCCCCGGGCTTCAAAACCAGCGCCGCTGGTGAAGCGATACGTCCGGTTACTCCTCTCCCGCCATCGGCGGTGTCCCTCCATTCGCCCGCGCGAGCACATCCTTGTTCCGCACTAGGACTGTCCGTAGGGGGCCATGGGATGCTGTTGTTTTCTTTGCTAGCGACGGATCTGCTTCCAGGGCCGCCACCTGTTTTAAGACCTCACCGCAGCTCATGATGTCGGGCTTATCTGGTAGGCCGGGTTCATGACCGAATGGCTGCTTGCGGAAGAGGACGTCGAGGCTCCTTTGCACCATCGGGCTTAGAACTGTTTCGATCGGCTTGATCTGCCAGCCTTCCGCCTCATGCACTAGGGCGTCTGAAGTTTTTTTGTTCGGGAGGTAACAGGTTAGGTTCTCTGGCTTTGCCGGGTCGCTGAACACTACCAGGGCGGTATCAAGCAGAGCTTGGATCCCGGGGTCAGCCGACCCCTTAGCGTTCATAAGGAGCTGGTAGATCTGCGGCGCAGTGATGTGGTCCACCTTCTCTTGGCCGAATACGTTTACAGTGACTCTGTTGCTAACTTTTACCTCGTTGGTGACATTGTTGCGAATCTCTTGGCGCTGGATCTGGTTGACTGTTGTGTGGTAGCCGTTCGCTTGGATTGCGTGCTGAGGCTGCTGCGCGGGGGCGCTCACTGTTTGGGCTGCTTGATGTATTACCAAAGCTTCTAGACGCTCTATCTGACGGTCTTTGTCCTCGCAGAGAGTTTTTAGCTCGCAAACTGCCTTCGAGAGGGACTGCGTGCGTTTTGTGTGTTCGTACAGAATGTTAAGGCCCGAATCGGTTCGGTTTATCTTGCAGCTCTGTTTTTCGTGACGCCATCTGCTCTGGTAAGTAGCGAAGGTCCTTCCACAGAATCGACAGCGCTTTGAGTCGAGGTCAGGATCGCTTTGTAAGTTTTCTGGTAGAGAAGCTTTCGCGAGAATTGGGGCGCACGGTTTTTTGTTTTTAAGGTGGCGCTTTAGGCGACTCGGATGGGTAAATACTTTCCCACATATCCCACATGTTCTGTCTGCTCGCGTGCCATCAGAACCGCTATCTTCTTGCGTGTCCGCCATGATTCTGTCTGACCCAAAATGTATATGAGCTGCCCAAAATGTATATAAGCGCTGTCCCGAAATGTATTCAACATATACATTTTGGGTCAATCAACGGCCTTACAGGTCTCGGAACGTAAGGTCAACGCCCTGAAGACCCCTTTTTCGATTATGTTACTGACATCAAAAAAACTGAGTAATCGGTGATTGTAACATAGTTGACATTTTGGGTTAACCGATAATCATTTTGGGTAGGGGGGGGAGAATTCTTGGCCGCGCCCAACTTTCGAAAAAAAAGTTGAGCGGCCGGCGGAAAAAATTTACGGCAGAATGCGCACACAAAAAATTGGAACCCCGCTCTACAAAGATGAATGCATCGGACCTGTTGATGCGACATTTTGGAATCATAAAACGTTCTTATTTGTCGCGCGTCTTGCGGGGGGGTGGCCGTCCGGCGAAAAATTGCGCCTTCTACGGACCGGTCCCCAGAAGTTGGGCGGGGGGCTGACGTGATTAATTAGCGCCTAGGTTCGACGCCATCATAGCGGCAAAGAGGTCAGAGGGTATCCGAAGCTCGTTTTTGCGGCCGGCGACATTCATGGTCCAGGAAATTCCGGCAGAGCATGCAGCCGCCGTGCTCATTTGTTCGAGGGGAACCACCGCGGTGATCTGGATAAACCCGGCATCGCGCTTGTCGGACTCGCGAGACCCGATGACTATGTAAGGTGTAGCATCGGGAGGAGCGATCACTTCGACTGTTTGCCGATCTTTCTGTATGGTTGCCTTTACAAGTTGGCTCCACGTAAGGCCAAGTGGGACAAGATCCACCCCTTGGGCTCTATACCCGATCCCGGGATCCATTGCTAGGACTGCGGATATATCAACCGTCTTATCGATGCGAAGGGCAAATGTGCAACGGTAGGGTCCGTTAATGGTGCAGATCGGATTAATATACTTGCTGTCGGGAGACAGGCGAGCCGCGGCCGGCATTCTTTCGTGAGAGGCGGAGAGATCTGCATTGATCCGAGCGAGTCGAGGGTCACGGGTCAGGCTCGACATGTCTTCGGGCGGCGCGTTTTTCTCGAGTGGTACTCCCATCGCGAGTGAGGGGGCAGGAGGAGGCAGTTGAGATGCAAACGGAACGGAGTTAGGGTCGAAAGCAGCAGATCCCGCGAGTAGCGGCTCGGTGGGGCTTGGGTACTCTTTGGTGGGTGAGTTCGGCGTGTCCATGGAGGCTCGGTTTGGTTAAGAGGGGCGGGTTCAATTTTGGAGCTATCCGGAAGGGGGTGCGGGCACCGCCTTGTCGGGTCTGGCCCGCCGAACCTGCAAAAAAGACTCGCGCATTTTTACCAGGGTTCACTCCAGGGCTCGTCGTCCCAATCTTCCTTGGCCCGGGGTATCGACATAATAACTACACAGAATACACAGCACATAAACGCGAAGAAGCTCATCTTTGATCGTCTCTACACGGGGGCGGGTCGTTTCAAATTTAGCGGGAACCCCCGGAAACAGTCGGACGTTCGCGCGAGCCTCACGGCTATGCCGGTTCTCGGAAGCCTGCTTTGCTCGGGTGGGTCCTCGACCGCGCGCACTTAACCCCGTTGGATCCTGGAGGTGACCCGGGCTAGCAGCGGGGCTGCGATTCCCCGTAAGATTTCGCGGCTGAGCGGGCGGGCCCTCCCGGCCGCAGGAACTGCAATATGGGGAGCCGCTCTAACTAGAGATCTCGGCTAGCAGTACCAGCGGGCACATGCGGCGCTTGAGTAACGCCTCCGCGGGATATGAATGATTTGGCGGAAGCTCAGCTGGAGGCGCTCAGAGATGTAGCCAATCACGCGAATGTCAGAATTTACGAGCCCGGGTCCGGCAATACAGAGGAGGTACGGAGAGCCTTCCGGGCGTACTGGTCCGAAGGGCGTAGATACGTGTGCCTATCCGTAAAGCGGACAAGCGGCGGCGAGTATGCGGTAGCCCCCACAGTCGCCGGGAGGCCAAACTTCTTGGGCCCAGCGGAGCAAGCCTGGCATGTGGTCTCTGGGGAGCCCGGTCGGCAGCTGGTAACGCCCGATTTTAGCCGCGCGTTGGGGGTAATGCGCGAGTTTTGGAAGGCTCTCCCCGGGGACTGACTGGCGCCCGCGGCCGCGGCGAAAAAGGTGCGGCCCTGCTCACGCGAGCAGTGCGAGGGGGCCAAGAGCTTCTACTAGACCTTCGCGAGTTGCCTCGCCGCGATGGGTGCGGTCGTGGAAGCCTTCTTTTGACCACCACCGATCACCTGTGTAGGGGTCTTTGCCCCATGGCCGGATGTCGCTAAGACGCCAGTGGTGCTCGAGGTCGGCTTTCGCCTCGACAAGCTTATGTTTTTCTTCGAGCTGGTCGGGAGACAGGTTGTCTCCGGCGTATGTGGTCTTCAGGAGGGTGTCGATCCTGGACAGGGCCTCCTCTTTCGTGACCTCTTTTTTTCCTTCACCGACGGGCTCCTCCGACCCGCCGAACTGGCCGGCTGCTATGTTGCGTCGTCGGGCGGCAATAACGAGGGCCAACATAACTAGAAGAAGGACAATGAGAAGGATGACCAAGGGGCAAGCGCGATCCCGACTCGGCATTGGCAGTTCCCGGGGGCCCGGTCTTTTTTTGCGCAGATACTGTGTGTCGGCGCGGCGCTACGTGAGTTGTTGTTGCATGCAACGCGTACGGGGAATAAATTCTCGTTCGCGGTGCGCCTTTTTCCGACCTAGGTATACACACCCTCGCACACCACTCGGCAGAACTCATTCCGACATGGCAGACGGCGACAAGAAAAAGATGGGCGGCCTCGAGATCGCCATCATCGTGGTCCTTGTGATCATCGTGTTCTGGTTCATCTTCCTCCGCAACCCGAACCCAGTTTACAACATTATCCGGAATTCGTTGGATGCGCCCGGTGACGCCTTGGACGCGGCACAAGGTTGGTACCAAGGCCTCGGGAACAACAAACACCGCAACCCACCCATCAAGAAGTGAAGCGGCGGCCCGTTGGGACTTAATTTGCTGCTCTGCCGGGGCTAGCAACGCGAGCAACGCGAGTAACGCGAGCAGCGCGAGCAACGCGAGCAACAAAAAGCAACGCGAGCAACGCGAGCAACAAAAAGCAAAGCCCGGCTCGCGAGGCTCCGGGCATTTTTTTAGAGCGCTTTTGCGAGCCCGCTGTGCTCGAAGCGAATATTGCTAAGGGGGATGATTTCGGTGGCGAGACTCGGGGGGCGGGCGTGGACCGAGAAGTCCCGCAAGTCGACCGCGTAGAATCCCGTGGGAGGGTCCTCGATGGTAAGACGCGTACCGGGCCAGAGCTGCTGTACATCGGCCTCGAGCTTCGGCACCGAGACCCCGGACCGGGGGTCCACATAAATAGCGCGGAACGCGCGAGGCGGTATGTCAGGTCGCTTCTCGAGCGCGGCTTCGAAGGTGGGGGCTCTGTAGCAGGCGGGGGACTCGGTTTTTTTGCACCACTTCAGGACATCTCGGGACACGTTGAGTAGCACTCTACCGGTCGCCTCGCTGGGGGCAATGACCGCAACAGCCACGGGCTCTAGGCCCCACTTATGGGTCTGGTCAGCAATGCCGACCCAAGTATCCATGGCACCCCCTTGGTCGCCTGTATCGAGCATAACGCGCCGATGTACCCTATTAAAGAGCGGAAGGTCTATATGTAAGTCGGCGAGAGTTTCGAGACTATCTCCCGTAGTTCGTCGCGAGGTGCCTAGAGCTTCGCAGTCTTCAGTTTTAGCCGGCCGGCCGTCGAAAAATGAACCTCCGAGAGGCCTCGAACAGCGGGAGTAAGGAGATGCCAAGCCCCGAACCGAGTACGTATCGCTATCTTCTGGCTGGGGCTGAACGACCTGCCGGCGACGTGCTGGAGAGCGCTTATGCCCGGGAAGACCTAAAAGAGCGCGCGGTGGTCCGGGACACGCACAGCAAGACGTACAAGGTTTTCCTCGACTGGGGGGGCTTCTGGGCTTGGCGCCGGGCGCTCCCGCCGAGCGCCCCTCGCTGTTTCGACGAGGTGGTCTTTGGCCACTTCCCGCAACGCCTGAAGTTCGACCTCGACATCCCGGAGGCCCGGTTGCCCGCTCCGGCGCCCAGCGAGCATGCCCCGGAAGCTTGCACCGGCGAGATCGATAGGTACCTCGGGGAGCTCTTTGACCTTCCCGGGGGGGTGCTCAGCGGGATCGAGCCCTTTGTGCCCGCCGAGGACCCGCGGGGGCCGAGAGGGCGGGCGGCCGACGAGGTCCTCGAAGTGCTCATCGAAGCTGTCCTAGGAGAGCTGGAGGCGACCTACGGCTTGAGCGACGGGGTCGCCCCGACCCGCGAAGACCTGATTGTGACCGAGTCGAGTGGGCCCGTCGGCGGGCCGCCTGGGGGGGGCGAGGCGCGCCCCGCGTGGAAGTACTCCTTCCATCTCCTCGTGGCCTCGTACGCGGTGGCGAATAACGAGGAGGCGAAAGAGTTCAGCGCCAGGGTCCGGGAGGCGCTCCCCGGGTGGGTCGCGGAGTTTGTCGACCCCCAGGTCAACAAGAGTCTCCAGAACTTCCGGCTCGCGGGCTCTACGAAGCCGGGGAGCTCCCGCGTAAAGACGGTCACCACGCGTTTTGGGACCAAAGAATCGGCGCCAGAGGCTACCACGGTCGCGCCGCCGCCGGAGGTCCGCCTCCTCACTCGTCGCTGTGCCTCTGTGGGGGAGCGGGGGGGCAAGCTCGGCGACGTCTCCGCCGAGGTTGAGAGCCTGGGCGAGGCCGATCTCCGCCGGGTCGAAGAGGCTCTCGCGGCGGCGGGGGTGACCGAAGGTCACGTCCTCCGGCAGTCACGAGGGCGGCGGCTCGAGTTCCGCCGACAGCGCCCGAGCTACTGCCGCCTCTGCGAGGAAGTCCACCACCGAGACAACACGCTGGTGGTCCGGCTAGAGCCCGCGGACGGCGACGCAACTGTCGGCACGAGTAGGCTGGTGGAGTACTGCCGGCACGCGCCGGGTCGGGCCCGGACCGTCGCGACGGTCGACGTCGCCCCCCTGGATCTCGCGGGCTTCGCCCGACCTCGCGCCCCCAAAGCCGCCCTCCCGCCAGACTCTGCTGACGCAGGCCCGCGAGTCGAGGAGGTCGTGCAGCAGTGTCTCGGGCCGCCCCCCGGGGGCGCCGGAGACCCCGGAGGCGCCGCGGTCCGCGGAGGGGGGGCCCTCTCGACCCGCTTCGAGGAGCTCCCAAGCCGCCACGTCTATTCCGAGCCCCGGATGCGCCCTTACGAGCTGGTCCCAACGCTCGCGGTAAAGGCGCAGATGAAGCTCGGGAAGACCCGGGAGCTAAAGGCCTACCTCACCCGGAATTTCCCGGCGGGGGGGCTGAGGGAGCGGGTCGTCCGGTTCGTGACCTTCCGCAAGACCTTCTCGCGGAGCATCCAGCGCGAGCACTTCGGCGACTTTGAGCTCTACAGCGACCACTCGGGCGACCTCGACCACGTGCGCTTCCCCCGCCTGATCGTCCAAGTCGAGTCGCTGCACCGGCTCCCGATGGCCGCGGTCCCCGAGCCGGTGGACCTGCTCGTCCTCGACGAGGTCGAGTCGATCCTCGGGCAGTTCGACAGCGGCCTGCACCGGAACTTCACGGCGGCCTTCGCGATGTTCGAGTGGATGCTCCGGACGGCGGCCCACGTCGTTTGCATGGACGCGAACCTCAGCGACCGCACCCTGCGGATCCTCGAGCTCTTCCGGGGCGACCGCCCCCCGCTCTTCCATTGGAACCAGTACCAGGTCGCGGCCGGCGACACCTACCGCTTCACGAGCGACCAGGCGGTCTGGCTCGACAGCCTCTTCGGAGCCCTCCGGGGGGGGAAGCGGCTGGTCGTCCCCACGAACAGCCTGGTCGAGGCAGAGGCGCTCGTCGCGCAGATCCGCGGGCTCCACCCGGAAAAGGAGGTCCGGATCTACAGCAGCCGGACGCCCCCGGGCCAGAAGGAGCGGCACTTCGCCGACGTCCACACCTACTGGGCGGGCCTCGACGTGCTCGTGTACACCCCGACGGTCTCGGCGGGGGTGAGTTTCGAGCTCCCGCACTTCGACGCGCTCTACGGCTACTTCACCGACGCCAGCTGCGACGTCGAGACTTGCCGGCAGATGCTCGGGCGGGTCCGCCAGCTCGCGAGCCGCGAGCACGTGGTCTGCCTCGTCGGCCGGCGGAACAACCTCCCGACCGAGGTCGCCGACATCAGCCGGCTCCTCCGGGACAAGCGGACGAACTTGTACCGCGAGGTCAACGACGCGGGCCTGGGCTTCAGCTACGGCCCCGCGGGCGAGGTCGTCTTCCATGAGTCGCCTTACTACCACCTCTGGCTGGAGACCGCGCGCATCCGGAACCTCTCGCGGAACGACTTCGTGGGGCGCTTCGTGGCCCAGGTCGCGGCCACGGGGGCCCAGGTCTCCTCTCTCGAGCCCCCCGCGGACTTGGGGGCTGCGGCCCGGCTGATCGCCTGCCGCTCGGCGCAGTCAGACGCCCGCCGCGAGGTCCGGGCCGAGGACTGCCGGGCGATCGCCGAGGCCCCGGACCTCGCCCCCGAGCAGGTCGAGGACGTCCGCCGCCTCCTCGAGCGTCAGGCCGACGTCCCGCCGGAGCAGCTCCGGGGGCACCAGAAGTTCCTCCTCCGCGAGGCCTACGGCTGGCACGGGCGTCCCCTGACTCCCGAGTTCGTCGCCAAGTACGCCCCTCGGGAGGCGCGCGACGTCTACCGGAACCTCCGGCGGATCACCGCCGGCAGGACCGTCATCGAGTCTCTCCGAGCGATCCAAGACCAGGAGCAGAAGCGGCACCGCGGGCTCATGGAGGCCCGCCTCGCGGTTGGGGGCGGGGTCCCGGCGGCTCCGGCGGCTTCGGCGTCCTCGGCCCTCGAGAGCCGCGACCTGCATTACCGGTACGCCTTCCAGTCACACTTCCTCGCGATTTGGCTCTTGCGGCTCTGCGGGTTCCGGTGTATCACCGACCGCGCGCTCGTGCGCGAGGAGACCGTTTACAACCGGATGAAGGCCGGGGAGGCCGAGTTCCTCTCGCAGCTCGAGTCCATCGCCTTCGAGTTCGGGGTCCGGCGGCCCTCGGTGCAGCACATCCGGAACGAGCCGGACCGCCCGAACTACATCATGAGGGTCCTTTACGTAGTCAACGCGGTTCTCGGCAAGATGTACGGGATCGCCGTCCGGAGGACGCCCCGGCGGGAGGGGGCGAAAGACTTCCGCGTGGTCAAATGCAAAAACCGGAACCTCTTCGCGCTTAGCTCCGAGCGCCGGGAGCCGGTCGACGAGACGAAGCCGCAGATCCTCTCGCAGCTGTGCCCGGTTGGGGACGAGGTAGCGGACGCGGTCGGCAACTTCCTCGAGCGCGCCTTCTACGAAGCCCCTGACTGCGAGGCAGACGAAGTCCCGACTGAGAGCCTCGAGGAGTTCCGGGCACTTCTCGGGCAGGGCGGCCCGCCCCCGGTGGCGCCCCCTCCCGAGCCACCCAACGGCAGAGAAGTGCCTGACGGCGCTGACCCTTCTGCCGGCTCTGAGTCGGCCGAGTGGGAGAGCTTCCTGGGGGACCTCTTGGATCTCGGAGCGCCCGGGACGCCCGGGACGCCCGAAGCGCCCACCGGCGAGGAGGGCGGCCACGTAGCCCGCGCCGAAGACTCTGACCCCGAGTGCGCGGAGCTTCTTGACCAACTTCTGGCGCCTGCCTTTCCGGAGTAGAGGCCCTCTGCGCACCACCGGCTGGGCGGCCATTTGAATCCGCCGCGGGGCGCTCGAACGGGCCCGCCGGTTTTTCACTAAGTTTTTAGCTGCTGTCAACAGACCTGCGTCAGGCTACTAAAAAATGGAGGGCAAGGTTTTGGTCGTTCTCGACGTCGAGGGTTTCGTCGGGGCTTTCCCTTCGGAGCAGGCCGCGCTGGAGGCCCTTACGCCATACCCCACGAGTTCCGACCTTTTAATCGCGGCTTGGTACCCCTACTCGGCCGACCCGATGGCCCCGGGCGCGTCGGTCTATGCGGTCCCTTTGCGGGGAGGCTCGGGGGCCTTGGCCTACGTGGCCGAGGACCGCGAGACTGCGGTGAGACTCCACGAGGTGTACTCTCGGGTCGGCCAAGTCTACGGCGACAAGGTCGACTACTGGGAGCGAGCTGTGGGGGCTGTCTCCGAACGGGCCGCCGCGCGGTTGGTCGAGAGGGAGAAGCAGGCGTCCCTGGCCCGGGCGGGCCCGTCCGCCATCGAAGCCCAGACCCGCCGCGACGAAAAAATGGTCTCGGACTTCCTGGCGTGGGCCGAAAGGGGGGAAGGGACGCCGGAGGCCGGGGCTGCCAGTGTAGGTCCTCCCTTACCGGGGCTTCCTATCGCCCCCCCGCCCCCGGTCTACGAGCCGGCGTTTAGCATTCTCGGCGAGGTGGTGCGCACGCAAGACCCGCCAGACGTGCCCGAAGAGAGGGACGAGACCGAGGCCGGCTAAGCTCGCACAGCAGAGTCGTCGGAGTCTTTGCTGGGGCCGCTGGGCGGTTCGCCGTTTGTGCGACAGTTACTGGGGCTGCCGCAGTCGGGGGCGCCGGGGGGGACGTCTGGCCGGCCCGCGAGATCGAGGCGCTCGTATACGATCGGGACCCCGGCCAGGGGAGCCGTCCCTCCGGCAGAGGGCCCAACTCCCCGGAGCGAGCATTCGGCGGCGGCCGCGGCCGCTCGGACATGGACGGCGGCGTTAAACGCTTTTTTGTCCAGCTCCGGAAGTTGCGCGAGGAACCACGCGGGGTCGGTGGCGCTCGCTTTGTCGGCGAGCTCGCCCAGACGAGCCAGCTTCCGGGGCGGGAGGCCGACACAGGCGCACAGGAGCCCCGCTTTGGCGTCCGCAATCGCGTTTCTGTACGCCGAGGGGGGGGCGCCCCGGGGCGTCATCAGGAGCGCCCAAATTCTGGCAGCAACTGCGTGGGCGGCCTCGTGGGGGTCGCTCCGGGGGGGCGACATTTCTGTGTCCATCTGGGACGGTATGTTTGCCCGCCCCCCGATCAAATGTCCGCCCGGGCCCGCCAGTTCATCCCGCGTATGTATACGGCCGGCCGCAGGAGCTGCTGCACTCGACCGCGGCAAGTCGCAAAAGAAGAATGGTGAAAGTCGAGAGCACGGCGAAAGCCGTGATCGTTATGCTTATCATACTCATGATAACCGCCCTCGTCCTATGGGGACCCCAGCTGATCTTCCGGGAAACTCCCTCGGAGTTCACCACTGAGGCTCGCAAAGAGCGGTACGGCGCGCCCCCGGGCATGGTGAGGGCCATCCACCACGACGAGCTGGGTTATCGCGGGTGGGCCGACGCACCGGGCGACTACGAGGCGAACACCGCGAGCGCGATTTCGCACGCGATCATGCGGAGCGCTTAGGCACGCGGGTCCTTGCGCTTTTTTCGCGCTGGGTATGGGAGTCGGGCCGGGAGCTTACCATGGCCGCGAAGAAAGAGGGAGCGATTCGCCTGGCGATCTTGTTGGTGGTGTTCTTGATCATCCTGTACGTCCTGCGGCGGGGGGGCCCGTGTGTCTCGGACCAGGACTGTGGCAGTAGTTATGCGGGCAAGTATTGTGTCGACGGGGCGTGCGGCCCGTGCGTCTCGGACTCGAACTGCGCCGGCAGCCCCGCGGGCGAGTACTGCATAGGGGGGGTCTGCGGCCCGTGCACCTCGGCGAGCCAGTGTTCGGCGGGGGAGGGCTGTGTCGGCGGGACTTGCGGTCCGTGCGAGTCTGGCGTCGATTGCCGCTCTGGGGAAGGGTGCGTCCGGGGGGCCTGTGGCCCGTGCGCGAACACCCCCGATTGTCCTCCGGGCGAGGCTTGCATGGACACGGGCGGGAATTTGGCCTGCGGTCCGTGTCAGACGGATTACGACTGCCGGGGCAGCCACTTTGACAATTTCAGTGCGCAGGTCTGTGTCGACGGGCAGTGCGTCGCCTGTGGGCCTGAGGCCCCCTGCAGTGACGGCCTGGTCTGCGCCGACGGAGGGTGCCGATATTGCCAGCCGGGCGACTGCCCAGTTGGGCAAACGTGCGACCCGACTACGCAACGGTGTGGGAGCTGCAGTCAGAACTCCGACTGCACGGCCGGCGAAGCTTGCGTGGGGGGGGCGTGTGGGCCGTGCGCCACTGCGGTCCAGTGCGACCCGGGCGAAGGGTGCGTCGACGGGGCGTGCGGGCCGTGCACGGCGGACGCCGACTGCGCGAGCGGCTATACCTGCGTTGATCCGGGCTCAGACGGCGCGGAGTGTGTCCAGGGGGGCGGATGCCAGACGGTCGAAGACTGTTCGCCGGCGCAGGATTGCGTCGAGGGGACCTGCCAGGACCCCGCGCCCTGCGACGTCGATTCCGACTGCGCCGAGGGCAAAATATGCTTTCGGTGGCCCCATTGGTGGGCTCCCAGCGCCGGCGAGTGCCGCACTCCGTGCGCGCTGGCGACGCTTCGCTCCTCGGACTGTGGCCACGGGAATCCTCCGAGCTGCACAAGCGATAGCGATTGCCGCAGCAGACACACCTGGTGCGACTTGGACACCAATACCTGCACGTGCTACGACTGGGCCACGTTTAGCTGCGGCCAAGACACCCCCCTCGCGCCCCGCAGCATCAGAGACCTCGGGCCGAAGATTTCTGCGGCCTGCGTGGGGGCGGTCGTAGGGGATGCGTGCTCGGTCGAGGTCGGCGGGAGCACCTTCCACGGCCACTGCGGGTGGTGGACAGAGGCGACCTCCTGTGAGTCGCCTTCCGACTGCCAGGTCGGGAGTGTTTGCCGCGACGGCGTTTGCAGGTGCGGGAGCGGGGGGGGAGCCCCTTCTAATTTGTCCTGCTTCGCCAAGCACATATGCACACCATCAACCGAGAGCTCGCCAACGAACCCGGTCGGTGGCTGCGTCCGGACTGTCCAGACTTGCTTTGGAGACTGAGCGGGCGCGCCTGGCGTTTTTTGCCGGGCGTATTGAAAAATCGCCGGGCCGAGTATTGGCGGCATGGCCGAAAAAGAGCGCGCCTCGACCGCTAGAGCCCGCTTCCTCGCGACTTTGGGCCCGCTCCGGAGAAGTCTCGCCGAGACCCGGGCCCGCCGAAGTGACCCTTTTGGCGACGGAGGTGCGCTGGCCGAGGTGATCAAACACGGTTGGATGATGCACGAGCTCGGTTCTCCGAGGCCTTGCGGGGAGGGCGGGGCTTCGCTCGAGGAGATCGCTCGGGGGCTCGCGCACAAAAACTACGGCGTCCGGCTGTGGGGCGCGCTCCTGGACTTAGTCGCCACGTGGAGGGCCTGGACGCGAGCGGCGCGGACCAAAGAAGAGATAGCAAAAAAGGAAAGCAACCTGCGGGCTTTGGATCGTCTGGTGGCCGTGACCGGAGCCTCCGCCGATAGGAAGGCCGAGGCGGCCGGCGGGGGCGCCTTTGAGGCGGCCTTTGAGTTGGGCGATCTGCTTGTGGTCGCCGGGGAGGTCGGCTGGCCTTACGTCCACAGCATAGGGGGGGGGACTTTGGGCAGTCTCCTGGCGGCGCCCCTCCCGGCCTGGCCGGGTTCCCAAGCGGCGCTCGAGGAGGCGACCCGGGCTTGGCGGGAGTGGGCGGCGGCGCTCCGAGGCCCCGCCCGCGATTCTCGCGAGAAGCTCTTTGCTTTTGAAGAGGGGTGCGGCCGGTGAACTACGTTCGGGAATGGCCGATTCCGTCAGCGAGGACGTGCAAAATACGGACCTTCGTACAGAAGACCCCCACCCAGCTACGGCTCCGGCCACGGCTCTGATGGCCGAGTGGGCGGAACTGCGGGCCGATGGCCGGCGTTCGGCAACCTCTGCGGGCGCCGACCCAACATCGGGCGAGAGTGACTTACGGGCCAAAATTTGGGCAACTGTGGATGTTTCCGGTGCCGAAGAGGAGCCCGAGCCTGTCGCCGAGGAGGAGTCCGTAGGCGAGGAGGCGCCCGAGGCCGTGCCTGACGCCGAGGAGGAGCCCGAGCCTGTCATCGAGGAGGAGCCCGAGTCTGTCATCGAGGAGGAGCCCGAGCCTGCCATCGAGGAGGAGCCCGAGCCTGTCATCGAGGAGGAGTCCGTAGGCGAGGAGGCGCCCGAGGCCGTGTCTGGCGCTGAGGGGGGGCCTGACGCCGAGGAGAAGCCCGAGCCTGTCGTCGAGGAGGAGTTCGTAGGCGAGGAGGCGCCCGAGGCCGTGTCTGACGCTGAGGGGGAGCCTGACGCCGAGGCCGAATCCGAGCCCGACGCCGAGGAGGAGCCCGAGGCCGAGTCTGAGCCTGACGCCGCGCCTGACACCGAGCCTGACGCCGAGCCCGAGCCCGAGGCCGAATCCGAGCCTGATGCCGAGGAGGAGCCCGAGGCCGCGTCTGAGCCTGACGCCGCGCCTGACGCCGCGCCTGACGCCGAGTCTGACGCCGAGCCCGAGCCCGAGGCTGAGCCCGAGGCCGAGCCCGAGCCGATCGCCGAGGAGGGGCCTGAGCCCGAGTGCGTCGCCAAGGATTCCAAGAGGGACGCCGGAGAAAACGCAGGGAATGGTCGAGAGGCTCTTGGAGTCGAACGGGATTTCAAGATGGCCCTCAAAGCTGCCCCGCAGTCGCGACCAGCGCGGGCTTCGTCTCTCCGCCTCAGCGGGAAATCACGCCCCCAGGCCAGCAACTTCTATGGGCGGTCATCAGCTCCGCAGCGGGCCACAGAAGCACGGGCGAATCACAAAGCGATGCTCGACGCGATGTTGGAGCACGTGGGCGACCTCCGCGCGAACAGGATCAAATCCTTGGACGGAGGGGGGTATCTGCAAGAGCTCCTCGACCTTATGCGCCTGATCGAGAGAGTAGGTTACCCCCGGATCTACGATGTCGGCGACCGCACGATGAAGTACTACGCAGAGGTGTGCGAGCTCGAGCCGTGTGGGCATCCGGACCTGGCGAGGGCGATAAATGGGGCGATCCAAGTTTGGTGGCAGTGGAACCTTAACCCAGACAGCTCTCAGACCCGAGAGGAGTTCTCGCGAGCCTTGTGGGGCACGGATGTGGTCATCAAGGGGCTGACCGAAAGAGCTGTCGCTGACCTAGACGGCGGCGCGCTAGAGTCGGCCCTGAACCTCATGGCCGAGATGCACCGCGCCGGCTATCCCCGGATCCACGACAAGGAGGACCGCACTTTCGCGAGCATCAATGCGGACATCGAAGTAAACAGGGGGCGGTATGACGAGGTCCTCTGGGCCTTGCTAGAAAAAACGAGGGCCGCCTGGGCCGACTGGAGCGCCGGGGTCTAAAGCGGGTGGGCGCCTCAGACGCCGCAGGACGTGCAGACATCGTCAGTGCAGACCACTTTTTTCTCACCGGCGGCCGGGGAAGGGTCATCCCCGCCCGCGGGTCGAGAGGGGGTCCCCCCGTTCGCGGGCTCGAAGCGAGGCGGACGGATGTCGGTCTTGATCCCTCCGGTCGCGGCCTTCGTGTGGATGTAGTAGCTCCCGGTCGTCAGCCCCTTCTGCCACCCGAGGACGATCACCGAGAGGATTTCGGGGAGGCGCGGGGGGCCGAAGTAGTAGTTGAGGCTCTGCGACTGGGAGACGAAGGGCCCTCGGGCGGCGGCATGGAGGGTCAGCCAGCGTTGGTCGATCTCCCGGGCGGTGCGGAACAGCCGCCGGGTCTCTGCGGGGACCCGGGCGATCGCCGCCGCGACGCCGGGGCTCGCGGCGGCCTCTTCGGGCCCGAGCGGCTGGACGCTCCCCTCTCGGGCGACGAGCGCCTGCCCCATCGCCTCGTCCCAGACGCCCGCGCTCTCGAGGTCAGCGACGAGGTAGCGGTTGACCATCAAGAACTCGCCAGCGAGGGTCTTCCGGGTGTAGAGGTTCGAGGTGAAGGGCTCGAAGCACTCGTTCTGGCCGATCGCGTTCGAAGAAGTCGCCGTCGGCATGCAGGCGGTGACGTAGCCGTTACGGAGGTAGGTCTTAACCCGCTCGCGCAGCTTCGCCCACATTTTGGGAGTGAGGGCGCCGCCGGTCGTCTGGGCGACTCGCTCCTCCCAGCCGGGCTCGAGATGGCCGGCGCGCTCCCAGAGGTCGGGCTGGAGGAGGCCCTGGGAGGCCGGACTGCCGGGGTGGCTGCGGTAGTTGCCGGGTGGGTGAAGGAACTCGTGCTTGTCGTAGGCAGCCTGCGCTTCAGTGCTGATCTCTTCGGCGCGGCGCGAGGAAGCCTCCATCGCCGCGTAATAGTTCATGGCGTGGAGGGCTTCGTCGAGCTCGAGGGCTTCGTCGGAATCGTAGGCGTAACGGTGCATAGCTAGGACGTCGGCCAGGCCCATCGAGCCGATCCCGATCGCCCGGTGGGTCGAGCTCCCTCGGGCGCAGGCGGCCGTCGGGTGGGCGTTGAGGTCGATCGTCTTGTCGATGTTGACCGCGAGGGTCCCGGCGGCGACCCGGACCCCTTCCCAATCGATGCGGACGTGCCCGGGGTTCGCCGCTCGAGCGTCGGGGACGACGTGGCTGGCGAAGGGGACGGCCCCCAGGAAGCACACGCCCGACTCGGCATTTTCGGGCTCCCCTTCGTCGTGAACGGTCGGAAGGAGCACTTCGGCACATTGTCCGGTGAGGATGCCGTTGAACACTCCTCTCCCTCGGAGAGGCTCGGTGAAGCAGAAGGTGTCCTTCCTTTCGGCCAGAGCCTCGACGCTTGCGACTCGGACAAATCGGCGCGCATCTCGATTGGGCCGTTCAGCACCATCGAACTTAAGGCGGTGGGGCTTGAACCCCTGGTCTATGAGACTCCAAAGATCGACGGTATTAACCAATAGCCTCCAGGTGGGGCGGCACTGATACTCGACTCCCTTGATGGTTGTGGTCCGAGCGGGCCGGGCCTCTGTTATTTTCGGATCGCACCCGAGGGTGAGGAGCATCAGGCGGACCCGGCGAAGGAACTCGAGATCGATCGAGCACGCCTGGAGGCCGAAGCTGGTGTCCTTGTGGACGACGCAGCCGTCGCCGTCGCAATAGCCTTCGAACCAACGCAGCTTGTCGTCGGCGGGAGCGGCAATCGGCACTTCGTACTTTGGTCGAAGACCGGGCGGGAGCCTCATCGTCATGCGTTCGAGATCGTCGCTGGCGGAGATCCACGGAGCCGTAGGGTGGATCTCGAAGCGAGGATCGTCCATGATCGACAGCTTCTCCCCGTAAAGGTGGATCGAAGGGTGCTGGGCCGTCCCGATATGGTGACCGTCCGCGGTAAATAACCCGTGCGTGTATGCGTGGGGGAAGGCCTCGCCATCGCGAATAATGGGCCACGCTGGCACCTTTTCGAGAGCGACGCCCGGCCGGAGATCCCCGGCTCGGACCTCAACTCCGGCTTTGTCGTAGAATTTGTGCGCGGGCGTGCAATCGAGCACAGCGCCGTTGTCCAAGGCCACCCGGACCAGTGATTGGTCCGCCCCGGTCCTGCGGACAGTGACATTCGACCACGCTTCTCCGTTCCAGACGCGAACGGCTTGGTCGACAAGGCCGCCTATTGGCAGGTGTCCGCTGTCGGTAAGAACCAGGGTTTCGGCGGGGACACAGACGTTGCTGGTGGTGATCGTCCGGTAGTGGCTCAGGTTGCTTTTTCGGTTGATGTGGTCGCTGAAGAGGACGTAGGGGTTGCCCCTTTGGGCGACGGTCTCGAACCACTCCCGGACGATCTCGGAGGCCTTGACCTTGCGCCGGAAGAGGCCGGCTTCGACGGCGGCGGCGTAGTCACGGCGGAACTCTTCCCCGAACTTGAGGTAGAGCCCGGGGACGTCGTTGGGGCTGAAGAGCCACCAGTCGCCCGCCGGGGAGCCCTCCGGGAGTTCTCCGCCGTTCGCCTTCCGGGCCTCGAGCTCGGCGACTACGGCCTCCATGAAAGGATCGGGGATCCAGAGGCCGTACTGGAGGTACGGCGCGTTGTCCGTGACCCCGTGGTGCCGCCCCAGGCGGACGAAGGTGAAGATGTCGTCGTGCCAGACTGCGAGGTACGGGGCGACGACCCCGGGGCGGCGCCCGCCCTGGTTGACGTAGCTCCGGGTCCCCTGGAGCTTGGCGCTGCAGTACTTCGAGACCCCGCTGGACTCGCCGCCGGTCGTGCGGACGAGGGCGCCCTCGGCCCGCATCGGGGTCAGGCAGACTCCAGAGGCGCCCGAGCGCTTGGCGCACTGCCCGATCTCGAAGTCCACCCGCAGCAAGGTGTCGAGGTCGTCGTCGACCGTGTGGAGGAAGCAGCTCGCCCCCTGGAAGTGGAGGGTCCCGGCGTTGAAGAGGACGGGCGACGGGACCGTGATCTTGTGGGTCGAGAGGAGGTCGTAAGTCCGGAAGGCCAGCTCGAGGCGCTCGGCGAAGACGGCCTCCGGGGCTTCGTGCCCGTTGTGCCAGGGCGTCGCGCAGTGGAGCGCCAGGGCGACTCGCATGTAGGCGTGCTGGGGGCGCTCGGCGAGCGGCGACTTCTCGTCGGCCTCGCGGAGCAGGTACGACCGGAGCATCGTGACGATCCCGAAGTAGCGGAAGGCGAAGTCTCGGGAGTGGACGAGGCGGCGGTCGATGCTCGCCGCCGCCCGCCGGACGATCCCGACGTACTCGGCCGAAAGGCGCGAGGTCTTCCTCCCCAACTTCTCAGAGCGGGCGGCTTCCAGCCTCTCGACCGCGGCCTTCAGCGACGCGGGGAGGCTCTTTTGGAGGTCGCTGACGAGGATCCGGGCGGCGAGGTCGGCGTAGTCCTGGTGGTCGATCGACAGCTCGCTGCAGACCTTCACGGTGAGCAGGTCCAGCTCGTGGGTGCTCATCCCGCTCTTAAAGCGGCGGATGACTTCCTGGGTGATCATCGGAGCGTCGATGTTCCTGAGCTCGTGGCCGTAGGCGGCCGAGCAGAGAGACTCGTTGCGGTCGGTGATCGCGTCGAAGCGGACGCCCGTGCGGTCGCCGCTGCGTTTGACAACGAAGAATTTGGGTTTCTTTGGTGTGTCCATCGTGCGCTGCTCGGGGCGGGCCGTCGGTACGTGGGCGCCGGAAGCCTTCAAATCTTCCTAAGTCCCGGCGGTAGGCCCCTCGACCGATATTTGAAGGCCCGGCCGAGTACACACCCGGTTGATCTTCAGGCTCGCGGCGATGAGCTCCCCGAAATTCGAAACAGTCCCAATGTCCCCCACAGAGGTGAAGGCCCTATTTGAGGCCGCCGCCCCCGCGGCCGCGGGAACCGCCGCCCGCACTCCCGAGTCGGAGCCCGGCCCGGAAATGGAGAGGAACGCCCGCATGTTCACGGGAATGTCGCTTGATACGCTGAACCGCGCGGCCGGGGGGGGTAGCGTGGAGGATGATGCAAGGAACTTCGTGAGCGCCAGCCCAGATGATCTCTCGCGGTGGGATAAGTGGTTCAGGGCGCTAAAAGATAAGATTAACGTGGGATCTTGCGTCGCGCTCGGCCGCCTCTTCCCCCACACCGATCCAGAAGACTTCGTGCGCTGGACGCGGATGCGGAGCGCCCGCGCGGACGACGCGGGCGAGCCCCTTCTGGCGGACGACGGGCGGCGGACCCTCTTCCCGCTCGCCGACCCCGAGGCGTTCGAGTTTCGGAAGCGCGTCGAGAAGCTCCACTGGGTCGCCCACTCGGTCCGGATGGACAAGGAGGCCAAAGACTTCGAGCGGCTCGACCCGGCCTACAGGACTCTGATCGAGAGGGTCCTCGGCTTCTTCGGGATGTCCGACGAGGGGGTCCTCGAGGGGCTCGACGAGTATTACACGGCGCGGATCAAGCGGAAGGAGGCCCAGCACTACCTCCGCGCGGTCGCCGAGCAAGAGTCGGTCCACAGCGAGGCGTACTCGATCCAGATCGAAGCGATCGTCCCGGCGGCCCGGCAGAGCGAAGTCTTCGACGCCGTCGAGACCATGCCGGCGGTCGGCCAAATGGCTGACTGGATGCGCTTCTGGTCCGCCGGCGAACACAGCCTCGCCGACCGCCTCCTGGCCTCGGCCCACGTCGAGGGCGTGATGTTCAGTGCCCAGTTCGCGATCATCCAGAATACGAAGGGGATGAACCTCCTGGACGGCTTGACTACGTACAACGAGTACATCGCCCGAGACGAGAACGTCCACACCCAGTTCTGGTGCTTCCTCTTGCGCGAGCGCTTGGTCAGGCGCCCCGACGCGGCCGTGGCCGCTGCGATCGCCCGAGAGGTCGTCCGCCTGTGCGAAGCGTTCATCGACGAAGCGATCCCCGAGCCCACCGGAGGGCTGACGGCGACCCTGCTCAAAGACCACGTCCGGAGCGTTTCCGACAACGTCTCGGTCCTGAGCGGCTACGCCCGACTTTACGACGTGGCGAGTCCCTTCCGCTTCATGGACAACCTTGTCCTTAACTCGGTCGGGAAGACCAACTTCTTCGAGGCTGAGGTGAGTCAGTACCAGGCCCCCGAAGTCGGCGCGTACGAGTTCGCGGTCCTTGACACCCCGATCGAAGGTCGATGAGGGCGATGAAGCCTGCGCTGCGGCGCGCACGATTTTTGACACCCGGAAAAGCGCGGGCCGACTCCCGCTTACAAGTCGTAGATGAGCTGGATCGGCTCGAGGTAGTGGCTCCCGTCGGCGAGCTCTCTCCCCGGGAGCCGGGCGATCTCTCGGCAGATCCGGATCGACCCGGCTTTCTGGAGAGGGCTCCCCTCGCGGTCCAGGGGGGTGAGCCCCAGGCTGTCGAGGAACCACCCGAGGTGTTCGAAACAGTGGCGCCCCCGGGTGAATTTGATCCCGAGGAGGACTTGGGCGATGATCGACGCCGGGTGGGGATAGGGGTGCCTCTCGGCGGCAAGCGCGAAGGCCCGACGCTCCCGCTCGGCGTCGAGAGGGCGCGAGCGCGGCATCCAGAAGCAAGTCCCTCGGTAGTTTTTCATCCTCAGCAGGGCCGGCACCGTCGCGGCGTGCGCGGGCATTTTGATGCTGCCTCCGCCGGGGGTCGGCGCGAGCTCTTCGAGGAACGTCGCCTCGGAGATCCCGACGCTCTCGGGCGACTCGGCGACGATGATCCCTCCGTGCGAGTAAATGTCGCCGGTCAGGAGGGAATTTGTAAAACCGTTGGCGTGCGGGATGAACAGGATAATGTCGCCCGTCTTGAACTTGTGGAAGGCTTCCGAGATGCGCAGCTGCGGGTGCCGGATGTCTTTGTTCGAGAGCCAGTAGCGCAGGAGCCTGACGCCCGCGATGATGATGATCGAGAGGACCAAGATCAGCGCGATGATGAGAGTGGTTTTCCCTACTGCCATTGCTTCGGCTAGCAGTCCCTGCGGGCGCACGGTGCACGTATATCCTCCGCTGATTTTGAAGCCGCCTCCTGCCTTTATACGACCGCGCGATGGACCCAGACACGCCCCGAGCTAGCTTTGAGGCTCAATCGGAGCTTCTCCTCGCGGTCGCCATTGAGGGGTTGGAGAACTACCCCAACCCGGTGCGTCTGCCGGAGTCGGTCTCGCCTGCGGTCGAGGGGGGCCGCTTCGTCGGCGGAGCCAGCCCGCGCTCCTCCCTGCCGCCGGTGGCCTACGCCCTCGGCCTCTGGGGCGCTTCTTCCGCACTGACCTCGGAGGGGTCGGTGGGGCTTAAACTCGCCCTCTACGACGTTTGCGGCAGAGTCTTGGATCGGGCCGAACAGGTTCGCAGAGACTTCCTCCAAAGCGTCGCGGCCGCGCCGGCCGGGGGGCAAGCCGCCCCTCCCCAGGCCGAGGCCCGCCGGGAGGTCCTCGCCGACCTCTCGGGGCTCGCTGCGGTCGCGGCAGGGGCAGCGGGAGAGAGCGACGACCACGGGGCGGCCCTTCATCTCGCGTTGTGTGGCGCGATCGATGACCTCCTAGCGCTCGCTGCCCCGCCGGGTGAAGAGCCCTTTGGGGCGGCGTTTGGGCCCAGTCCCGTGGGGGCGGGCGTCGCGGAGCCGGGCGCGGCCGGCGCTCTGATCGCTCAGCAGGACGCCGAGCTCGCTGCGGCCCTGGCGGCCGACCGGCTATCGGCCACCCCCCCGGGTTAGAGCCCCCGGATCAGCGCCTCCGAGCTAGCGCCGCCCAGCTGTCGCTTTTTTAGAGCGCGCGGGGGATGGGGCATTCATGGACTTCCTGTGGACACAGCTCTTTCGGCTTCTCGGCCCAGCCTTCGTGGGCTCTGCGCGGTCCGCGGCCAGCGCCGCGGACGACCTCGCGGGCTCAGCCGAGGACCCGAGTCGCTTCCGGGATCAGGCTTATGAGCTGCGGGTTCATCTCCGCCGCCTGGGCGGTTCCGTCGGCGAGGACGACGCGGCTGAGGCCACGGTGACCCTCACGAGCGAAATACTTTACGGCATTTGGGACGCCCTCCTGGAGCGTGCCTTCGAGCGCTGGCTGGCTAGCCCTTCCGGCAAGAGACTGTGAAAAAAGGGGCCGCGCGGTCGGCACTTATGGGGCGCCTAGCTATCTGAATAGGTGCTCGGTCACTCGCTCCGCGATTCGGCGGGCGCCCTCCCCCGAGCGGGTGAAGTCGTCGTCGGCGAGCTCGTGGCCGATCACGAGCACATCTTTGTCCAGGTCGAACGGGCGCTTCGGGATCCCGGGGAAGTCGGCCGAATGCAGCCCCTCGAGGAAGTTTTCGTGTGCCATCCTCAGCCGCTTTTGGTATGCGGTGGAGACGCCGCCGCGCCCTGATGCGTCGGTGTCGCTCTTGTCGGCGGTCGTGCCGTCGTCTGCGCCCACTTCGCCCTCTCGGGCTCTTTTCGCGACACGCTCCATGCACGTGCCGATCGCCGGCTTGAGATACACCATGTGCGTTGGGAGGATCGGCATGAGCACGGCCCACATATCCCACCACTCTTCGTAAAGGTTCATCCGCATTTCGCCAACAAGCTCGCGTTGCAGCTCCATGAAGACGAAGCGATCGGTCAGAACGCTACGCTCAAGGAGATAAACATCGGCCGATGGGAGCTGCTTCACGACCTCGCGGGCTTTCTTGACCCTGGAGGCAAGCACTGCGATTTGGAACTCGTAGGTCACGTACTTCCGGAGGTGCGGGGGCTTGTCTTCGTAGAACTCTTGCAGAATCCCGGAGCGCTCCCACTCGTCGACCGGCTCGGGCACAACGGCGACCTGTAGTCCTAGCCCAGTCAGATGAGCGCGCAGGGCCTTGATAAGCGTGGTCTTGCCCGCCCCGATTTCGCCGTCAATAACGGCGACGACCGGCGCGGCTCGGGAAGTTCCGCTGTCTGCTCGGAGTGGGGAAGACATTTGGGTCGCGAGCTCTTCCGGATGCCTGGCTTCTGAGGAGTTCAATTCTCGCCCTGGCTTTCCGCGCGCCTCGTATACGGCGCGCGGAACGGGCCACTGATTCTCTGCGAAAAGATGAAAGGTTGGGAGAAAGCGCTGGTCGCGATCTTGATCGTGGTCGTCATTATCTTGGCGGTGTTTTACCTTGTGGCCTACATGTTCGACACGATCGTCCCCAACTGGCTGTTCGTGCCGGCCCCGCCCGGCAAAAAGTCCGGCTTCGTGGCCGGGGGAATGACCTACGGCCACCCGCCACCCATGCAGATGCGCGCGCCGATCCCTCGGCGGGCCTGAGCCGCGGGCGCCTAGGCGGCGTACGTTTCGACCCCCTCGGGCTTAATGTAGGTGCCCCAGTCGCCAGATACAGCTACGAGCCCCGGCGGCGCTTCGGTCCATAGGAAGCAGCACTGTGAGTTGGAGGGCTTGCACGCCGACTCAGAGTAGGTGTACGCCACGCACCCCTGCTGAGTGGGGCCGCCCGCCTCTGTGTCGTAGTTCTCTACGTCCGGCGTACACCTCGCGCGGCAGTTCGAGACGCTTCCTGGGTCCCCGCCTCCCTGCCCGTAAGGGCCGCGTTTTTTCTTGTTGTCGTCGCCGACTTTCCCGTAGCCGCCGTAAGGCGAAAGGTCCCAAGCGTTCCCGTCTGCATCCGCGGGCATCGCGCCCATTTGCTGCATGTTGCCGTCGGTGTCTCTCTCGGGCTTCGCTGAGTAGGCTTGGTCGTTCGTCGCCTTGTCTATGCGACAGGTAACTAAGGGGGGCGCGGTAGGCCCAGGCGCGCACCTCCCCGCCAGTAATCTCGGCAAGAACGCGGCCAAAATGATTATCAGCACGACCAGCAACGCGAGCGCTCCAACCGCGAACGCGGTCGATCGGTGGGACATCGTGCCGCTGTTATCCGCGGGGTCGGCCATCTCTTTCCCGCGCGGGTGAGATAGATGTATACGGAGCTCGCAACATCCGAGGAATAACAAAAAGAGGCGCGCCGCGGCGGAGCTGCTGGGTACTCAGTGGCGGCACCAAGTGATGCAGGCGGCCCCTCGGTATCCTCCGCCGCGACAGGTCGTGCGGCATCTCCCAGATGGGTCGTTACCGCCGATATGCTCTTGGGCTTCGTAGTAGGGATAATAGTGGGGCGAATCGTAAAGGGGGGTGCCGTACGGCCCGCTCGCGTACTGGAGGCTCCTGGACTGCTCGGCGGCCGGGGGGTCTACGTTGCAGCGCCCGCTGTCGCAGTGCGGCCTCCACGAAGGACAATCGGAGTCTTTCTTACACGGCGAGCATCCGTGGAAATTAGAGTCGTCGTCGTTGGCGCACGTCGGGGAGTCCGACGTGACGTCGCACGGAGGATGCCAGTCATTGTCCCGCCTGCAGTAGCAGGCGCACTCGGATCCGTCGTAGGAGCACGAGCACGCGTTCCCATAAGGGAGACATTGCTTGCTCTTGGCGCCTGCTTGGTCGGTCTGCTGGTCGCACTCCTGACACACATCGCCCACGCAGTAGTAGTTTGGCGGATCGTTGCAGACTTGATCGGTGTGGCATTGAAAACACGAGGAGTCGGACTCGTTGCAGTACGGGGTCGAGGAGCTGATGTCGCACGCTGGGATATCCCCGCACATACAGCGGCCGCCAACGCAGGTCCCGCCCTGCGCAGATGGGCAGTCTGAATTGGATTGGCAGGTCTCGCCAGTCGCCGCGGCCGGGGAGTGGGTGCGGCGCCCTTTTTCGCTAGGGAGCCCGGCCGCGAGCGTTAGCTCCGCAGGGGCGGCTGAACACCTGTTAGCAGTCCCTTCGGAGCGACCGGGCGACTTTTGGCCCTCGCCCGCCGAGCTGCTCAAGAGGGTGACGATGACAAGGATAAGAAGGATCGCGAGGATCGCCCAGATGGCTGCCTGGGTGGACATCGTGGTTAATGGAGACAGCAGTACCCGCGCGAGAAGGGCGGCTATACCCGCGGAGCAAAAAGAAGCTCGCCGTCCGCTACCGCCCCGTACCTACCAGTACGGGCTGAACGTCCAGCCGAAGGAGCCGCCGTAGTATCGCCATTCCTCAGCAGGCGTGGCATCGCAGAGCGGGGGGCGGGTCGTCCCCGCTCGGTAAGTATGGATTGTCCTGTCGGCCTCCCCCTCGAGGGGCGACCAGCGGTCGTCGAATCCGGCGGCCGGCCACCACGCGCGGGTGCTGTCGCCCTCCATCGCTAGCGATCCGCGCTTGACGGCGACTTCTGCGGGCGGCGCTCCGGAGGGCGTCACGGCGAACCCCTCGGGCTCTCGGACGTCGCGGTAGGGCTCTCGGTCGGCGCGGTAGGGCTCGCTGAGCGGTGAGTCGGGCGGGACGTTTGCTGCCTGCGAGCACCGAACGTTCGGCGGGCTGCTCAGCGGGTAGGGCCCCCCGCCGTACGAAGAGAGCTCGTCAGGATAGTACGGATGGATGATGTACCCTTCGGCCCTCGGCCGAGAGAACTTTTCTTGGGGCTCGCGCGCCTCCATGAACGCGACCGTCGCGATGATCAGGATGAAGATGATGAGCAGGACCGCCAGGGCGTGCCTTTTTGACGGCGGCTCCGCGCCCCCGCTGGTACCTTCGGATCTGTCCATTGCCGGAGAGTTTGGCGCGGGAGTATAGGCGCCGCAGAGAGTCGCTCGGTTAGGTATCTGTCCCCGGCCCAGCGAGACAAAGGCGAGAGGTCCTGCGACGGCAACCTTACAGGGTCCGCTAACAGGCGTTCAGCAGCCCCTGCGGAGCAAACATGAAGTCCAAGCGAACGTTGGACCGGGCATTGAGCATCGTTCTCCTGGTCATCCTCCTAGTGGTCCTCGCGATCGGGCTCGCGGGGGGGTCCAGCAGCTTTCTCAGGAAGAGGGGCGGCCCGCCCCTAGGGGGGGCTGAGTGTCGGCTCCTGCCGGCGGCCGGGGCGGCGGCCCACGCCCATCATGTCACGCTGGACCCGGCAGGGGCGGGTGTCTCAGAACTCACGGCCGAGCACGCCCACAGGGTCCGGTCCCGCGAAGACGCGGGGGTCATCGGAGAGGCCCCGGCCCACCGGCACGAAGTGAGTTGCAACGATTAATAACGTTGCAACGATTAAGCGCCCGCAGTCGCCGAGGGAGTTAAGGCGAAAAATGAAGCTTTTTTTGCCTCTTGGAACACACTAGCAGATCCTGCAAACTACAGGGCTCAATATTACTCAAGATGATGTCAGGGACTCCGCAGAGCGCCGACGGTGACAAGGTCCGGGTTGTAAACAAACACACGGGTCATAATATGGTTATGAGGGTGTGCAGGTTCGGGCCGAAATGCTCCAACAAAGAGAAATGCCAGTTTGTTCACCCCATGGGGGGGGGCGGCGGCTCGGACCAAGCCATACTGGTCTGTTACTGGTATCTGGTGGGTCTGCCCTGCGCGCTCGGTGACAGATGTAACTATTTGCACGTTGTGGATGCGCGCGCGACGATAGCTTCGGACCCCCCGCGTGTTGTCTATCGTCCCGCGCACGCTGCCTACTCCTCGCCTTCCATGCGTGCTCCCTACCCCTCGCCCCCCGCGCACGTTGCCTACTCCTCGCCTTCCATGCGTGCTCCCTACCCCTCGCCCCCCGCGCATGCCTCCGGCCCCTCCCCCCCCCTCCACCCCCCCTCTGCCCCTCCTCCCTCCCCCCCCCCTTCCTACCCCCCCCCCCCTCCCCC
>Ga0180433_10000806_pt1 | contig 53174 bp, 30 predicted proteins | sample SS_ome_8_FD_132980 | JGI IMG/M metagenome (GOLD analysis project Ga0180433, IMG submission 132980) | Hypersaline lake sediment archaeal communities from the Salton Sea, California, USA - SS_1_D_1 metaG | ecosystem: Environmental > Aquatic > Non-marine Saline and Alkaline > Hypersaline >...
CACTTTTTACTGTGCCTCAACCGGTATAGTTATTACCCTGAAAGGCCGGACCTCTCATGCCGCTCATCCCGAAAATGGTATCAGTCCCGGTTTTGCTGTAAGTGAACTTATTTCAGCCCTCCCTCGGCTCTCGGCTAAAAAAGAACTGGAAAATATATACTCTCTGATCACTGTCACTCATGTCACAATTGGAGAAAGATCCCTCGGTATTGCTCCCGGAGATGCTGTAATAATGGCAACCCTGAGGGCAGAATCAGATTCTGATCTTCACATGGTAACCAAACTGACTGAAAAACATGTAAAGAAAACTGCCCACAGACATGATCTGAAATGTTATATTTCCCGGAGTGAAACATTTCCTGCCACTGTCAATCACGATCAGGCCTGTGGTATTATCAAACACTGTGCCACCAAACTCGGTTATTCTTTAAAACATCTGGACGCACCGCTCAGAGTTTCGGAAGATTTTGGTGCATTTACTGCCCATTTCCCGGGAGCTATATTCGGAATCGGCTCTGGGAAAACGCATCCCCAGCTGCATAATTCTGACTTTGATTTTCCGGACAAATTGATTCCAATAGGATATAACCTTTTCATGAACATTATTAACCAAGGAGTACAACTATGAAAAAAATTATAATAGTATACATCATGGTTATTATTTTCTGTCAAGCTTTTGTCTCTGCCCGGAGCTGGGAACCTGCCGGAGACAGGATAAAAACCCGCTGGGCACATGAGGTCACCTCGGACAAGGTATTGCCTGAATATCCCAGGCCACAGATGCAGCGTAAAGAATGGAAAAATCTGAACGGTCTCTGGCAGTATGCAATCACCAGCACTCACAGTAAACAGCCGATCTCCTGGGACGGAGAAATTTTAGTACCTTTTTGTATAGAATCATCTCTATCCGGTATAGGAAAAAAAGTACATTCTGGTCAGCTGCTTTGGTACAGAAGAACGTTTACTATTCCGGAATCATGGGATAAACAGCGTATTATACTTCATTTCGGTGCAGTCGACTGGGAAACTGAGGTATTTGTCAACGGATACAGAATCGGATCCCATCAGGGCGGTTATGACGCTTTTTCATTTGATATCACCCATACGATCAAACCTGGTGAAAATAATACGCTCATTCTATCAGTCTGGGATCCGACTGATGAAGGAAATCAGGCCAGAGGGAAACAAGTCTCCAAACCGGGCGGCATCTGGTACACTGCAGTTACCGGCATCTGGCAGACAGTCTGGCTGGAGCCGGTTCCGGAGACTCATATCATTCGATTTACAGCTGTATCGGATATTGATGAAGAAACACTCCGGATTTCTGCAGAAATCAAAGACATTCGGGCAGAAGACACACTTACTATTCATGTCCATGACGGAGATCATTCCATAGCCAAAAAGAGCGGAAGTGCCCGGGATCACTTCATTGTGAAAATACCTGATCCTCAATTATGGTCACCGGATTCCCCTCACCTTTATGATTTGACGCTTAGCCTGAGCAGAAACGGCACCACTCTTGATCGTGTTCAATCCTATGTCGGCATGCGAAAAATATCCACAAAAAAAGACAGCAACGGTATCCCCAGACTTATGCTTAATAATCAAACTCTGTTTCAGTTGGGAACTCTGGATCAAGGATGGTGGCCTGATGGACTATATACAGCACCTACTGACGAAGCTCTGGCATACGACATAGTCAAAACCAAAGAACTGGGTTTTAATGCTATTCGTAAACATGTAAAAGTAGAACCTGCACGTTGGTACTACCACTGTGACCGGTTAGGTATTCTTGTCTGGCAGGATATGCCCAGCGGTGATATGCAGGGGATCCGTACTCCTGACGGAGAAAGAGCACGTAATGCCCAGTCAGCTCATCAATATAAGACTGAACTGAAAGCAATCATGGATCAGCATATAAATTCACCCTCTGTAGTGATCTGGGTGCCCTTTAATGAAGGATGGGGACAGTTCAATACAATTGAAATCTGCAACTGGATCAATCATTATGATCCCTCCCGTCTGGTAGATGGCCCCAGTGGATGGATTGACTTTCCCGCAGCAGGTCATATTCAGGATATTCACAAATATCCGGGTCCGGATATGCCGGTGTATAAAAATGATAACCGGGCTCTGGTATTAGGTGAATTCGGAGGATTAGGACTGCCTGTTGAAGATCATATCTGGCAGGAAAAAGAGAATTGGGGCTATCGCTATTATAAAAGCTGGGAAAAACTGCAGGATGCCTATATTAAACAGATTGATCAGATTCCGGATCTGATAAAAAAAGGTCTATCAGCAGCAATTTATACCCAAACAACTGATGTTGAAATTGAAGTAAACGGTCTCATGACTTATGACAGAGACATCATTAAAATGGATGCGGAGACAATACGCAAAAAAAATCAATCTCTTTACCAGAAAGTAACAGAATAAAATAAAAGATCTTATTTTTTATTTCGGATAAGGAAATATATTTTATATATTATAACAGGAATGGAAATCAAAGTCATGTAAATGTAATAATAAGTGTTGATGAAAGTTACAGTTCAAAAAAAGGGTACAAAATATATATTTAAAACCCCAGTGTTACATCAGACAGCATTCTGGTCTGAAGTGAAACGAAAACAGGGTATACAACCCAAAGCTTTTGAACTGAAAACCAGATCAGATGAGATTTACCATCAATCAGAATATCAAACATATATTGTTGATGATATATTGATTCTATTCCAGGACATAGGTGATGATTATACAATTGGTTATGTACCCTATGGACCAACGATTAAGCCTAACAATGAATATCAGGGTAAATTTCTGGAAGAATTATCCGAGTCCTTACGTCCATATGTACCTTCCGGATGTATTTTGTTGCGATATGATTTATCATGGAAATCTCTCTGGGCAGAAGATGATTCATATTTTGATGATAATGACAATTGGACCGGACCTCCCAGAAAGGCAAACCAGGAAATCCGTCTGAATTTTGACACTCAGAAATGGAATTTAAAAAAATCCAATACCAATATCCTCCCTTCTGATACAATATTTATTGATTTAAAAAAAGATAAAAAGTTTTTGCTGAAAGAAATGAAACCAAAAACCAGATATAACATACGATTATCAGGACGAAAAGGTATCAGGATAAGACAAACTGATCTCAGAGAGCTGGATGTCTGGTATACACTCTACAAACAGACCTGTAAAAGAAACAACATGTATCTTCACAAGAAAAAATATTTTAAATCTGTCCTTAATACCAATGCCACCAATACATCTTCTCCTGCTGAGGTAGAATTACTGATTGCAGAACATAACCAAACTCCCCTAGCAGCTATGTTTTTAGTTTTTTCAGGTAAAAGAGCAACTTATCTCTACGGAGCTTCAGCCTCAGTCAAAAGGAATTTTATGGCAACCTATGCATTGCAGTGGGAAGCCATGAAAAGAGCAAAAAAAAGAGGGAGTACTGAATATGATATGTTTGGAGTAGCTCCCTATCCGGATCCTTCCCATCCCCTGTATGGATTATACAGATTTAAATCCGGGTTTGGTGGAAATCTGTTTCACAGAATGGGATGCTGGGATTATCCGCTTGATATCTGCAATTATCAAAAATATCTGATAACTGAAATACAGAACCAAGGATTTCACTTACAATGAAAAATTTTTTCTTATTTATGTAAACGTTTACATAAATATAGATTTACAAGCTTTCTTAATACTATTTTTTCTTACTCACCTTTACACCTCCTTTTAATAAACTCATAAAAATTATCAAAATATCTCTTAAAAATAAAAAATAATTCCATTAACATATTAAAAAACAATATGAACTAATAAAAACTTTATTATAAAGATCATTAGTTAAAAAATTAAAATTTTAAGAAAAAACTTGACAAATCCTATTTCTTATATTATATTGAATGTAAACGTTTACATTTTTTAGGATATTTTCTCCAATTCTGATAAAGAATTAATGATTTATTTCAGACCGAGCAGAAATGAAAATAAATATCAAAGAAATTGCTCATAAATCCGGATTTTCCATAGCAACTGTATCCAGAGTATTGAACAATAAAGGATCAGTAAAAGAAGAAACTAAGAAACGAATTCTCCAGATTGCTCAGGAACATGATTATGTACCCAATCCAATTGCCCGGAGTCTCTCCAGTAAAAAAACCGACACCATAGGAGTAATTCTTCCGGAACTGGTTGATGAATTTTTTACTGATATTATCCGCGGTATTGATGAAGAAGCATACCATGCTGGTAAATATGTTAATATATCAAGTTCTCACAGTAAACGTAACACCGTGGAAACACTCCTTGAATTTATGACCAGTGGTCGAGTGGATGGTGTTATTCTTATGGCCCCTAAAATGCACGAAGAGGTTTCTACCATTGTCCAGAAAAGCGAACGCCCCATAGTAGTACTCAATGCACATCAGGAAATTAAGGACATAGTATCCTTTAATATCGATAATTACCATGGAGCCTATAATGTTATTGAACATCTGATAGAACATGGATATAAACATATAGGTATGATCCAGGGACCGGAAGGAAACTGTGATGCTGAAGAGCGATTCCGCGGTTTTAAAGATGCTATTAATAAACATAATTTACCTGTGCATCAATCCTCTGTGGTTATGGGAGATTTTACTGCCAAATCCGGTTATTATGGATTTACCCGTATGATGAGTCAGCCTCAAAAACCAGAAGCAATATTTGCAGCTAATGATATGATTGCTACAGGTGTATACGAAGCTGCCCGCAACTCTGGCATTCGCATTCCTCAGGATGTATCAGTAGTTGGATTTGATGATATTTATTTAAGCCGGCTGCTGGTTCCCAGACTTACAACAGTGCATGTGCCCATTGTAGAACTGGGACAGAAGGCAGTCCGTTATCTGATTAAAATGATGATCGGAGAGGTAAATCCTAAGACACCGTACAGAGAAATAGTATCTACAGGTCTGGTGATCGGAGGGTCTTGTGGGTGTAAAAATGAAACACGTTTAACCTTTCCGCATGATTAAAAAACCAAAGGGGGTGATACAGAAAAAAAATATCGCCTTTTATCAGGGCACAGAATAATTTCATTTGTATTAAGAGGAGGTTAACATGAAACGATTAGTTACGATTGTTAGTACGGCGGTTATTATGGTTGTATTGCTGGTTCCTGCCGTTTTCTCTCAGGGACATACAGATCCGCCGTATCTGCTGATTCAGTCAGCAGAAAACCCAATAACCATTGACGGTAAACTTGATGAAACAGACTGGGCACGACGGTTTGATCATCTAGTATTCCGTAAAGACTTTACTCCCGGTGATGTGGAATATGCAGTCACAGATGGCGAACTGGTTGACGGAACCTATGAAGATACAACTACAACAATAGTGAAATTTCTGCATCATGGTCTTGATCTCTATATATCCCTGAACTCCAATGACAAATGGGTAAATAAATGGGGAGGCAGCTGGGAAGGTGACGGGCTGTTCATGAAAATTGCTGATGCCAGTGGTGCATTGGTGGAATACAAGCTTTATTTTAATCTCGCAGGACATGACACTACTATTCATTACGAAGAACCGGGTTTGTATCCAGGGTCCGGTGAAGGTGCTGCTTTCAAACCTGAAGGAACTGTGGTCAACGACACTACTGCCCAAGATTCCGGATACACAGCTGAAATGGTCATTCATCTTGATCAGCTCGGCTATACTGATCCCTATGTCAATATACCGGTAATGATCAATATTTTCGATCCGGATGGACAGACTGGTTCAGGTGGTGAAGAGTGGAATATTGGTGCTTACCATAAGATGTGGTGGGGCAGCCAGTGGGGTCCTGATACCAGGACACTCAGATTAGGGGATCCTCCTATTAAGAATGCTATTGATACTGATGGAGCAACAATAACCTTAGATGGACAGCTGAATGAAGCTTTCTGGGGTGATACTGATTATGTTGTAATTGGTAAAGGCAAAAACTACTCTACAGGTGGTTATTACATGCAGTGGGGTGATTCTCTGAATGCATATACTGATACCAGTAAAGCTCATGTACATTTTGCTCATAATGGAACTGATTTATATGTCGGAGTCACTTCAAATGATTCTTCAGTGTGTAAATGGTCACCCGGCTGGGAAGCAGATGGTCTTTTTCTCTGGATGACCAACAAGGGTGTTATTCCAGACCCCGGATCCCGGATGGAAATTAAAGCCATGTACTTCAGCGGTACTGAAGGAGATGGTATTTCATTTGAAACAAATGCTAATATTCCAACAGGTGGTGCTGAAGGAGTATCCTTTGAACCTGAAGGTACTGTAACCCATACTGAGACCAATGGACCAGATGCCGGTTATTCTCTGGAAGTGGTCGTTCATACAGATATGTTCGGATACAGTGATGGGGACACAGTTAAACTGAGTGCAGTGATCTGGGATCTTGATTTTGCCTCAGCAGATGCATATGACCAACATGTATCTGATTATGCTCCTAACTGGTGGGGAACCCAGTGGGTTGATGCCAACTTTGAGAAATATTACATGTATCGTGATGTATATTTATCTCCTGAAACAAGCGGTATAAATCCGGATAAACCTTCACAAGTTGTACGAAAATTTCATCTGGAACAGAATTATCCTAATCCATTTAATCCAACAACTCAAATCCGCTACACTCTTCCCGAAGCTGCCGAAGTCAAAGTTGAAGTATTCAACCTCATGGGGAGTAAAGTGACCACTATTTTTAATGGTAAACAATCAGCCGGAGTTCAGACTGTTACCTGGCACGGAAATGATGACACCGGTAAATCAGTAAGTGCTGGTATTTATTTTTATCGGGTCAGCACAAAAAATTTCTCTCAAACCCGCAAAATGATTCTGATAAAATAATAAACTAAACCGGAATATAATATCGGGGTTGTCTGAAAAGAAAAAATTTGAACATAAAAACCAAAAAAATATAATATTTTAATAATTGTATTTTTAGCGTTTTAGTTTAATTTTTCAGATAACCCCGGTTAAGATGATATTTTTATAAAGGTGTATTCATGATACTCTCGCAGAAACCCATTATTGGATTAGTGGTTCTGTTCGTGGTAATGTTTACCGGAACCCCCCAAGCAGGTCAAACCGGAAAGATTGCAGGACAGGTAATCGATGCTGCCACCGGAGAACCATTGCCAGGTGCTAATATCTACCTGGAAGGTACATCTATGGGAGCAGCAGCTGATATGGATGGAGAATTTTATATCCTGAACATCCCTCCAGGAACCTATACAGTTATAGCCACTATGATGGGGTATCAGCAGATGCGTATATCCGATGTACGGGTATCTGTTGACCGTACCACCCAAGTAGATTTTGAATTAAAGGAAACAGCTGTGGAAGGTGAGCAGGTTACTATTGTTGCAAAACAGCCGTTGATTCAGCAAGACTTCACAGCCACATCTTCATCTGTATCATCTGAGGAAATTGAAGTAATGCCTGTTGAACGGTTCAAGGATATTCTGCAACTGCAGGCAGGAATTGTAGAAGATACGCAGGGAGGACTGCATATCCGGGGAGGACGATCAGAAGAAATAGCATATATGGTGGATGGAGTGCCGGTGTCTGACCCGTTTTCCGGAAATATGGCTGTTGATGTGGATCAGGGAAACGTACAGGAAGTAAAAGTTATCAGCGGTACCTTTAATGCCGAATACGGAAAAGTTATGTCCGGGGTTGTGGAGATCGTAACCAAAGATCCGGCAAAAGAATTAAAAACAGGCGGCACAGTATATCTGGGAGATTATCTCAGCAATCATGATATTCTGTTCCCGAATATTGATACAATAAATCCCTTTTCTCTGAGCAATATCCAGGCAAATATTACCGGACCTGTTCCTTTTTTGGGTAAGAACTTGGGATTTTATGCTTCTCTGCGGCGTTTTCATAATGAGGGATGGCTTTACGGAAAACGCAAATTTATGCCTACTGACTCTTCAAATTTTCAGAGCCCTGATGCTGTCTATATGGAACAAACCGGAGACGGCAGCTATGTTCCCATGAATTCAACCGAAGAGTATTACGGAAATTTCAAACTTGTGTATAAACCCGGTTCTTCTGTCAAGCTAAGCTATAACTTTTTAGGTGATTTTTCACATTACAGATATTACAATCATCTGTTCAAATACAATCCGGAGGGGGATGTAACCAATGAAGAATTTGGATATACACATATGATGCTGCTCAATCATATGTTAAATCCCAGTACCTTTTATACAGTTAAACTTTCCAGTTATCATTTTAATTACAAATCATATTTATATGAAGATCCTGATGATCCCCGATATGCTAATCCAGTACTGCTTATGAATCGTGAAGATGCCTACAGTTTTCTTACTGGTGGTACAAATATGACTCACTTTTACAGAACTACAACTGTCAATCTTGGCAAGGTAGATCTTACCTCTCAGATCTCTAAAATCCATCAAATAAAATCCGGATTTGAAATAAAACGCAACACTCTTACCATGCAAGCTCAGACTGCCACCTATAAAGGTGAGGAAGGTGGAGGCATATTTGATGCATCTGCTTTTTTTAATAAAGGTGAATATACCCACCATCCGGTTGAGGTTGCGGCGTATGTACAGGATAAAATCGAACTGGACAATATGACTCTGAATGTAGGATTACGGTATGATTACTTTCACTCTAACGGATCAGTACCGGTAGACCTTCGTGATCCAGGCAATGAACGATCTCAGGGTAAAGGGTATAAGGAAGCTGAAGCAAAACATCAGGTAAGCCCCAGGATCGGAATAGCTTTTCCTATTTCCAGTAAAGGTGTTTTTCATACTTCCTATGGACATTTCTTCCAGATTCCTCCCTATGAATATCTGTATATGAATCCCAGATTTGTTGTAGCCCCCGGGGGATTGAATACACTGATGGGCAATGCAAATCTGGACCCTCAATCCACAGTTATCTATGAAATCGGATTTCAACAGGAATTACTTAATCAGATTGGCATTGATGTTACCGGTTTTTATAAGGATATCCGTAATCTATTAGGGACAAGAATCTATGAAACCTATGTTTTAGGAGACCGGTATGCTCGATATGAAAACCGGGACTACGGTAATGTCCGGGGAATTACTCTTTCTGTAAATAAGAGACCCACACAGTACGATTATCTAACCGTGTCTTTTGATTATACCTATCAGATAGCAGAAGGAAATGCTTCTGATCCCAATCATGCTTTCTATAATAATCAGGCTGATCCTCCCAAGAAAAGCAACATCCAGGTTGTTCCGCTGAACTGGGATCAACGACATACTGTAAATCTTTCAGTGTCATATCACAATCCGCGTCTTATAGGAATCAGTATGACCGGTCAGTTTCAGAGTGGACTACCATATACTCCTGCTTTTCAAAATGAAGAATCAACCTTTCAAAACAGCGGCAGAAAACCTTTTAATTACACCCTTGATCTCCGTATTTTCCGGCAGTTTACTCTATGGCATATGAAATATAATTTCTTTATTAAAATATATAATGTTCTGGACCGCAAAAATGAACTCGAAGTCTATGCAGATACCGGGCGAGCCGGCTATTCTCTGGTGAGTCAGTATGTGGGAGAACGGCAGGCACATGTAAACAATTTGGAAGAATGGCTGCGCCAGCCGCAATTTTATTCCGAACCCCGAAAAATACTTATAGGCTTTGATGTTTCCTTTGATCAGTCTCAGTAAAAAAAGATGGAGAATAAATTTTTCATGATTTACAGAAATATGCAAAAATTAATAAATGGGATAATCCTCATATCAATAATACTTATATATACCTCTGCCCTATCCCAAATCCATATTCCCGAATCACAACGGGGAGACCGTAAACACCGGAAGGTCGGAACACATAACGGCAATCTGGTAGAAACTCTGTTCTATAATTTCGGTGAAGTAGCCTGGTGGGGACGGCAACCTTCTGGTGTATGGCCAATAGGAAGCGGACATTCGTATATGGATGGAATCACTCCTGTGGTGGTTACAGAAGTGGTTGATACCCGAGGTGATACCATTCATATATGCGAGGCCGGATACCGTGAGTTGATGGATGTTTCTGCTGACGGCGTGGAACGGGGATGGCAACCCAGACCCGGATATGCTAATCCCAGTCAGGACAAAATTGCGATGAGTGATAATCCTAATTCCTGGCCCCCTACCTGGCCGGATAAAGATGCAAACTGGAACGGATACTGGAACGGATATTTCGGTAAACGGACTAATGCAGATCAGGAGAGTTTTTTTGTCATGGATGATAATGCTGATGACGGACATAAATTTTTTCCGGATTCAACAGATCATACCCGCCGGGGACTGGGACTTCGTGTAGGAGTACGGGGGTTTCAGTGGTCCAACATGCTTGCCGAAGATCTTATTTTCTGGCATTATGATATCACCAATGAAGGGACGACAGTGTATCAGAAAATGATCTTTGGAATGTATGTTGATGTGGGAGTGGGCGGACAGTATGACTCCAATGATGATAATGCATCTTTTGATCTTGCAGATGATATAACCTATTCTTGGGATACCAATAAAATTGGTGAAGGTGGCTGGGGACCTACCGGGTACTGTGGATATGCTTTTCTGGAAAGTCCGGGGAATCCTTTTAATCGTATTGATGATGACGGTGACGGTGAAAGTGGAAGTCCAGTAATAAACGCCAACATGATTCTGGGTGAAAAACCGGATAATGGTATAGATGATAACAATAACGGTCTGATCGATGAGGCAGAACTTCATATAGGATTTAAGTATGCTGACGGAGTGGATAACAATGGTGACGGCAGGATAGATGAAATGATTGATGAGCACCGGGATGACGGAATTGACAATGACAAAGACTGGGATATTGAACGTGATGACGTGGGAGCCGACGGATTAGCCGGCACCGGAGACCGGGGTGAAGGTGACGGAATCCCGACACCGGGTGAACCCAATCTGGATGCTACTGACAAAGATGAATCCGATCAGATAGGTCTTACCGCCTTTGATGTCTTCTATATCGGAACAGGAGTGGCTTTCTATAAAGATGATGAAATATGGAACCGGGTTTCATCCAGTCACTTCGACACCAAGCTTCAGAACGGAAACATTGCTTTTCTCTACGGCTCAGGATCTTTTCCTTTGCATCCTGGTCAGACCGAGCGTTTTTCAGTTTGCCTGGTCTTTGGTGAGAACCGTGATGATATCTTTCGGAACAAACAGGTTGTACAGGATATTTATGATGAAAACTACAATTTTGCCCGACCTCCGGAAAAACCCACTGTTTGGGCAGTAAAAGGAGATCAGAAAGTCACTCTCTACTGGGATGATAAGGCTGAACAGAGCTACGATCCTTTTTCTGATCCCCCCTATGATTTCGAGGGATATAAAATCTATAAAAGTACCGACCCGGGATTTCTGGATGCCCGTATCATTACCAATGCCTATGGTGAAAAAACTTTTTTTCAGCCTGAGGCTCAGTTTGATATCCGAAATGATGTCAGCGGATTTTTCCCCATTGATTATCAGGGATTAAAAATTTATATGGGAGATAACAAAGGACTCCAGCACTCCTGGACTGATACTGATGTAATGAACGGAAAAACATACTATTATGCTGTAGTATCCTATGACCGGGGTGACCCAGCTCTTAATATGTATCCATCTGAATGCACTAAAGTGATTGTCCGGGATATTAACGGCAATGTTACCCTTGATGATAATACTATTGAAATTACCCCTCAGGCACCAGCTGCCGGTTATGAATCCGGCGGTCTGGAAGAAAACATTAATCATATCAGAGGAAATGCCACAGGTAATATCTGGATTGATATACTGGATCCGCTTCAGATTCCTGATAATCAAAGGTATCAGGTTACTTTTGATGATACTACTTCCCAGGATACAATAAGATATTCTTTAGTTAATGTAACTTCCTCCCAGGCACCGGATACCATTATTAGTGAATCACCCTATGTACATGCTGAGGATTTCAATCCGGTATTCGGAGGAATGCGTCTGTTTGTTCTCAATGACACTATAGACTGGGACAGTCACAATTCAGAATGGACTACAGGAGACAGCAATCTCCCCATTTATGTAGAGCGGAGACATAGATTTGCAACCTATCGTCAGGGGTATCCGGCCAGCTTTGAGATACGGTTCGGAGATCCTGATACAAGCTGGTGGTATATCCCCCGTTTCCCTGTTAATTTCTCTGTATGGGATGTTTATAATAATAAAAAAATGCTTTTTACCCTGGAAGAACCGAATGAAGCATATCGGGATAGTAGTGTGAGTCCACATGATTATATCCGCATAATTATTATGGAGGGGAATATTCCCAGAGAAGTGTGGCGGATTAATTTTCTTGAGCCCTATGAAGGTGCGGATCCCATACTGCCGAAAGACGGAGATGTGCTGTATATTCAAATAAAGACTCCGTTTCGCAGCAATGATGTATATGAATTTACCACCAGAGCATCCCGGGAAGACAAAAAACTGGCAGAAACAGAACTTGACAACGTTGCGGTGGTCCCCAATCCCTATGTAGCGGCTGCCCGATGGGAACCGCCTCGTCTGTTTGCCACAGGCCGGGGAGAAAGACGCATTTTTTTCATCCATCTGCCTACTGAATGTACTATACGGATTTATTCAATGAGCGGTGATCATGTAAAAACAATTGAGCATAAATCTCACTTGCTGGACGGTGCTGAATCCTGGGACCTCACCACCAGAGACGGACTCGATGTAGCACCAGGTATATATATTTACCATCTTGATGCCCCTGGCATCGGAGAAAAAATAGATAAATTTGCAATTATTAAATAAAATGCGGGTAGGTTAATGCGAAAATTAATCACAATATTGATAATATTGATATGTATCAGTATGTTTCAACAAAATTCAGCAGTAGCAGATGATATAACTAAAAGCGGCACAGCTGCTGCCCAGTTCCTTAAAATTCCGGTGGGGGCCAGAGCTGTGGGAATGGGTGGTGCTTATGTGGCTCTGACCGGAGATGCAACCTCCATGTACTGGAATCCGGCAGGCCTGCCGCTCATCAATAATTCCGGTACTGTAGTATTTGCCTATAATCGCTGGCTGGCAGACACACAATTCAATTATGTGGCTGCAGCAGTTCGTATGGGAAACCTGGGAGTTCTGGGATTAAGCTTCACTGCTCTCTCTATGGCTGATATGGAGGTACGTACTGAATTCGAACCTGAAGGAACCGGAGAATATTTCAGTGCTATGGACCTGGCCCTAGGTGTGAGTTATGCCCGGTCAATTACTGATCGTTTCCGGCTGGGATTTACTATGAAATATGTACGACAGCAGATCTGGCATATGTCCGCCTCCAGTATGGCTTTTGATATGGGTATTCAATTCCAGACAGATTTTAAATGGTTAACCCTGGGTATGTGCGTTTCAAATTTCGGCCCTAAACTTCAATACACAGGAAAAGATGTCTTTATTAATTACGATTTTGATCCCGACCAATGGGGTGATAATGAAAATATTTTTGCTAATCTGCAGACAGATAAATGGGATCTTCCTCTTCTGTTCCGATTTGGTCTGGCCATGAACATCATGGACAATGAATGGAATCAGCTAACAGGAGTAGTTGAAGCCAGACATCCAAATGATAACGAGGAATCACTGAATATGGGGCTTGAGTATGGATTCCGACAGCGCTTTTTTCTAAGAACAGGATATCAGACCTTGTTTGAGTCAAAATCAGAAAGAGGATTAACCCTTGGTGTAGGGATCGTGTATTATCTGTCAGAAAATTTACCACTTCGTTTTGACTACAGTTTTGCCAGCTGGAGAAGATTAATGAACGTGCATCGTATTACAGCTGAGATTGGATTCTGAGTTATTATGAGAAAAAAATTCCAAAATAAATACGGTTATTTTACAGAAAAAGGACACGAGTATGTGATCACTGATTATCATACTCCCAGACCCTGGATAAACGTCATTTCAAATGGTCATTATGGACTGGTTATTTCTCAGCTGGGCGGCGGCTTCAGCTGGATCGATCATGCCAATCTTAACCGGATTACCCGATGGCAGCAGGACCTGGTGAGGGATGACTGGGGCAAATATGTATATCTGAGAGATGATAAAACCGGGGAATTCTGGAGTCCCACAGTTTCACCTGTAATGAAAGAACCTGAAAAATATATATGCCGCCATGGTATTGGCTATACCACTTTCTCTGTCTTATATTCGGACATTCAGTCTGAATTTCGTGTCTTTGTTCCCTTTGAACATAATCTGGAAATTTTCACTCTTAAACTTACTAACCAGGGTAAGGCTGTCCGTCAATTGAGCCTTTTCACTTATCTGGAATGGTGTCTGGGTGCCGGACCTGATCAGCATCGCGAATTTCATAAGACTTTTCTGGAAACTGAGTTTGATCCGGATTTTCAGGTACTGTTAAGTAAAAAGCGGCTGTGGGAAATCCCTTCCAACCGCGGACACTGGAATACCAGATGGAACGGAACTGCTTTTCTGGCCTGCAGTGAATCCATTGACAGTTTTGAAGGAGATAAAACAGCATTTTTAGGAAATTATGGTAATATAAGTACGCCGGAAGCTCTGAAACGAGGATATCTTACTGATACACAGGGAAAGTGGAATGATTCCATAGGAGCGCTGCATAAAAAAATAAAGCTCGATCCTGGTGAGGAAATAAGTATTCATTTCTTTCTGGGTGCAGAAAAAAACGTTAGAACTATCCGGGAGAACATGACAAGATTCCGGAAATCAAAAAATATCGAATCTGCTTTTATGAATATGCAGGAACAGTGGGAAGCGTTATTAACTCCCACCTGGATAGAAACTCCTGATGATGCCATGAATATGGTAACCAACAAGTGGCTGAAGTATCAGACAATATCAGGACGTTTATGGGCTCGGGCAGCCTATTATCAGCAAAGCGGTGCCTTTGGCTTCCGCGATCAGCTGCAGGACAGTCTGCTTCTGCTCTCCCTGAAACCTGAAGTGACCCGAAAGCAGATCCTATATCATGCCCGGCATCAGTTTGAGGAAGGTAAGGTTTACCACTGGTGGCATACTATTACTGAAATCGGTCATGATGCTAATGCCAGCGATGATTTACTGTGGCTTCCCTTTGTTGTCATTCATTATTTAAAAGAAACAGCAGATTGGGATATTCTGGATGAAAAAATACCTTATTTGCATACTACAAAATCAGTTTCTTTACTTGATCACTGTTTAATAGCTATTGACTGTGTCCTTGATAGATTCAGCACTCGCGGACTTCCGCTTATTCTTGCAGGCGACTGGAATGACGGTTTGAGCGGAGTTGGGTTGAATGGGAAAGGAGAATCAGTCTGGCTGGCGCAATTTCTCTATTTCATTCTGTGTAATTCAGAGCCTGTTCTTGAAAAAAAACATTTAACAAAACGGTTAAAACAATATAAAAAAAAGGGCAAGTTACTAAAAAAAGCTATTAATAGGTTAGGCTGGGATGGCCAATGGTTCTGGCGAGCCAGCAAAGATAATGGTGAATTAATTGGCAGCAGTCATAATCAGGAAGGAAAGATTTTCCTGAATCCCCAGACCTGGGCTGTTATTTCGCAATCTGCAGAATCAGAACGAGCAACTAAGGTAATGGATGCAGTTGAGAAACACCTGATGAGCAATGCCGGTCCCCTGCTGCTCAATCCAGCCTACACTTCCCCTGATGAAAACATCGGATATCTTTCCCGGTATGCACCGGGAACAAGAGAAAACGGAGGTGTCTATACTCATGCTGCCACCTGGAGCATATGGGCCGAGTGCATCCTGGGAAGAAGCCAGAAAGCGTATGAAATCTATAAAAAGCTGTGCCCTGTATACCAGGGACAAAAACCGGATCGATATTGGGCTGAGCCCTATGTAACTCCTGGTAATATCGATGGCCCGGACTCACCTCATCAGGGGCGGGGCGGATGGACCTGGTATACTGGATCCTCTGCCTGGTTATACCGCATGACACTGGAGCGCATTCTGGGTATTCGTTCAGATTATGACGGACTCATAATTGATCCCTGTCTGCCGGAAGGGTGGAAAAGCATATTTATACGCCGGTTTTTCCGGGGCGTGTTCTATGAAATTACTATAGAAAGCGATGGAACCGTAAAAGCTGGTGTGGATAAAATATTAGTTGATGGTAAAAAAATAAAAAGCAATAAAATACCTGTGTTTTCAAACCGTAAAAAAATAAAGGTTGAAATTAGTTTAAAAGAATAATGATATTCCAGTATACAATGATATAAACAAAATGTATAAATTAAGAGGGAGAACCAAATAATGAAACCTACTGCACAAATAAAAGTTAAAAAGATAACTATATTTTTGGGTTTTCTTATCATCATATCTGCATCTCTTTCTTATGCCCAGGATCAGATAGTTTTTTTCAGTGACAGTCCTGACGGTGATGAGCTCTATGATTCTTCCTGGGGATATGAAACAGATCCCAGTGAACTGGAACTGGCTAGCAATAATGATAAATTTCCAGTAGACCCGGATCATCCCTATCAGGGTGCACACAGTCTGCGTCTCCACTGGACTTCCAGACAAGGAGGTGACTGGGGTATTGCAGTGGCTTCCCAGGGGTGGCAGCGGCATGATTTTACTGAATATGACACCATTGCTTACTGGATCAACGGTCCTGAAGTCATAGATCAGGATCATCTGCCAGATCTGAGAATCGAAGACACATCCAATAACAAAAGCACCCGAGTATGGCTGGGTGATTATATAAGCGGAGTAGATAATGACTCCTCCACCTGGCAGCGGGTGACTATCCCTATTGATGCTTTTCAGCCCGGAGCAGAAAATACTGATTTCACCCGGATCAAAACAATTTTTCATTTTCAGAAAGCTGCTGACGGAGAAGAACATATAGCCTGGATTGATGAGATCCGCATAATTAAAGGTTCTGTAGTGTCCCAGCCGCCTGCAGCACCATCTGCTCTGTCAGCCCAGGGAGCAGATTCCCGTATCGATCTCAAATGGAAACCCAATACTGAAGAAGATCTGCTTGGATATACGATCTACAGATCTGATTCACAAAACGGAACTTATGCAGCAGTGAACAGCGTTATACATACAGTGCATATTTACAGTGACTACATTGATGAAAACGATAAAACCTATTTTTATTACGTAACTGCTGAAAATGAAAACCGACAGATGTCCGAACCTTCAGATACAGTATCAGCAATCTCATATGCCATGACTGAAGATGAACTGTTAACCTCAGTTCAGGAAGCAACGTTCCGGTATTTCTATGATTATGGCCATCCGGTCAGCGGTCTGGCCCGGGAACGTAAAGGATCAGGAGTAACCTGTACCAGTGGAGGAACCGGTTTTGGATTAATGGCTCTGGTTATCGGTGCGGAGAGAGGATTTGTCTCCAGGGATTCTGCTGCAGTCCGGGTACAGAAAATCCTTACCTTTCTTCAGGAAAAAGCCTCCACCTATCACGGAGCCTGGGCTCACTGGATAAACGGTGCCACCGGAGAGACCATCCCCTTCAGTCAGTATGATGACGGAGGAGATCTGGTGGAAACTGCATATCTTATCCAGGGAGCATTAACAGTTCGTAAGTATTTCGACCTTAATAATCCGGTGGAGAATGATATCCGGCAGCTGGCCACAGCCATGTGGGAAGGTGTGGAATGGGATTGGTACCGCCGGACTACAGACGGCTTAGTTCTTTACTGGCACTGGTCCCCCAACTATGGATGGCAGATGAATATGCCAATAATCGGATGGAACGAATGTATGATAGTCTATTTGCTAGCTATTGCTTCCCCTACCCACTCAGTTCCTGGTTCACTTTATACCAACGGGTGGGCTGGTTCACCCTATTATATAAATGGTAAAACCTTCTATGGCTATAAGCAGTATGTGGGAAAAGACTACGGCGGTCCTCTGTTTTTTACACATTACTCCTTTCTGGGTTTTGATCCCAGAAACAAACAGGATCAGTTCTGCAACTATTTTGAAAACAACCGTAATACATCTCTGATCCATCGGGCTTACTGTATGGAAAATCCTCTAAATAAAACCGGATATGATTCCTTAACCTGGGGACTCACTGCCAGTGACAATCCCTGGGGATACAGTGCTCACGAACCCATGACCAATGATAACGGCACTATTACACCTACTGCTGCTCTGAGCGCCATGCCATATACACCTGAAGAGTCAAAGGCCACTTTAAAACATTTTTACTATACCTATGGACCGCAACTCTGGGGTGAGTTCGGTTTCAAAGATGCCTTCAATCCGGGAGAAAACTGGATTGCCCAGAGTTATATAGCTATTGATCAGGGACCGATCATCATAATGATTGAAAATTACCGCACTCAGTTTTGCTGGGATCTGTTTATGTCTAATCAGGAAATTCAGCAAATACTGGATGATATTGGATTCACAACAAATATTAAAGATAATGAAAACAATAACACTAAATCATTTAGATTATATCAGAATTTTCCGAATCCATTTAATCCCCGGACTGTTATTCAGTTTTCTATCCCCCGTTCTTCTTCCGTAACAATAGAAATATACAATACTTTAGGAAAGAAGGTGAGCACTCTTTTAAACAATAAAGAATTGAAATCAGGCCGTCATCAGGTTGTGTTTCAGGGAAAAGAATTATCTTCTGGGGTGTATTTTTATAAGCTGATTACTGATACTTTCTGTAAAATCAAGAAAATGGTATTGGTACGTTAATATATGAGGGATGACTATAAACGCAACTGTGATACCTGGAATTTTATTGACGATCAGGGTACCTTTGAATGGTTGAATCCTCCTGGAGTACACCAATTATATTTTCCTCTTTGTAATGAAGCCGGTATTATGTCTTCGATTACTCCCACTCTGGGTGGAGATATAAAGACATCTCAGCATACATTTCTGCTGTTACCTGTTTCCATAGAAGATATACACAACAATCGCTCTTCCAGAAATTTCTGGATATGGTCTGATCGCACCGGCCCCTATTCTCTGACCGGCAATTCCGCAGTGCAGAATTCACACCTGTTTACTGATCAGAATAACGTTGATCTTACAGTGCGGGGGGGATTACTCTGGCATCAGATCCGGCGGAAAGATCACACTTTTCATATTAATACTGAAATTACCAATTTTGTCCCTGTGGATTCTTTTACCGTTGAAATTATGTGGGTTAAGATAACCAATCATTCCCAAAAAATTTTAAGATTCACCCCTACCAGTGCTGTACCAATCTTTGGTAGATCAGCTGACAATATCAGAGACCACAGACATGCAACCAGTTTAATGCAGCGGACAACCGTAATTCCTGAAGGAGTGATTGTAAAACCGGTTATTATGCATGATGAACGGGGACATAAACGAAATACTACCTCTTACTTTGTCACTGGATTTGATGATAAAGGGAACACACCCATAGGCCAGTTCCCCACTGTCCGGGAATTTATTGGTGAGAACAGCAGTTTTGATTGGCCTCAGAAAGTGGTTAAAAATCTGTCTCCTGATCCGGACAGAGAAAAAGGAATAGATGGATCAGAAGCCATGGGTGCACTGCGGTTTGCACCGATTGATTTAAAACATAACCAGAGCAAAGAGTATATTATCCTTCTCGGTATAACTGATGACGACACCAGTATTCCGCATATTTGTCATACCTACTCTTCCTCAAAAAAAACAGAAAAAGCTTTTAATAAAAATCGTGAATATTGGAACCGGAAAATACAGAATATTTCTTTTGATATGGGCGATCCCGGGTATTCAAACTGGATAAAATGGGTAACGTGCCAGCCTGTACTGAGAAAAATATTTGGTTGTTCCTTTCTTCCCCATCATGATTACGGCAAAGGAGGCAGGGGCTGGCGGGACCTGTGGCAGGATTGTCTGGCACTTTTGCTTCAGGAACCTGATAACATTAAACAGACCCTTGTAAGTAATTTTCAGGGTATTCGTCCTGACGGTACGAATGCAACCATAATCGGCAAAGAAAAGCATGAATTTATTGCTGACCGAAATCGTATTTCCCGGGTCTGGGTGGATCACGGAGTATGGCCCTACCTTACTACCCGGCTCTACATAGATCAGACCGGTGATATTGATATTCTTTTTCAAAAAACCAGATACTGGTATGACCATCAGATCAAAAGAGCCAAAGCTGTAAATCATAACTGGAGGATGGAGGATGGAAACTGGGCCCGAACAGAAAACGGACCTGTATATAAAGGCTCGGTTCTTGAACATATCCTGATACAGCATCTCACTTGTTTTTTTAATGCAGGTGAGCATAATAATATAAAACTTGAAGACGGTGACTGGAATGATCAACTGGATATGGCGCCTGACAAAGGTGAAAGTGTGCCGTTCAGTGCATTCTATGCCGGGAATCTGCAGGATCTGGCATCCCTTCTTACCTACATCAGTACTGATAAAAACATTCATTCTGTTGACCTTGCATCTGAACTTGCCCTTTTGCTGGATTCCGCAAATGAACATTTTGATTATGATTCTCACAGCAGTAAAAAAGCCAGACTTGAAGAGTATCTTAGTGCTGTTGAAAAAGGATTTTCAGGAAAAATTATACGTATCGATATTAATGACCTTGCTTATGATCTGAACAGAAAAAGTGAATGGCTTAAAAAACATATTCAGGAACATGAATGGATTGATGTGGATCAGCAAATCGGTTTTTTTAACGGCTATTATAATAATGATGCAGAACGTGTTGACGGTACTTTTCCGGGAGGTATACGTATGAATCTGACTGCACAGACATTTACTACCATGTTCCAGATCGCGAGTAATCAGCAAGTGCAGAAAAGTTTTCAGGCATGTGCAAAGTTTCTGAAAGATCCTCACACCAGAGGATTCCGATTAACCACTCCTCCGGGCCCGAATACATTTAACTTTGGAAGAGGCTTTGCCCTGAAGTACGGAGAAAAAGAAAACGGCGCCATGTTTTCACATATGGCAGTTATGTATGCATATGCACTGTATATTAGAGGATTTGTTAAACAAGGGTATCAGGTGCTCTCTTCGATTTATGATCTTTGTATTGATACAAAAAATTCATGCATCTATCCGGGAATACCTGAATATATATCTTCGGAAGGGAAAGGAAAGTACCACTATTTAACTGGCTCTGCTTCCTGGTTTATAATGACTCTGGTTACTCAGGTTTTTGGATTTCGGGGAGTACTGGGGGATTTAGTGATTATGCCAAAACTGGTACAGCAGCAATTTTCACATTCTGAGATTATTGGAATTACTGTTCCCTTTGCAGGCAAACAATGTAACCTAATCTATGAAAATAAAAATAAACTGGATTTTGGAAATTATACCATAAAGAAAGTCATTGTTAATGAACAAAATTTCAATACATTTAATTATACAGAACATAGAGAGGGAATGAGAATTCCCCGGAAAATCATTGAAAGAGAATTCAATGAACATACAATTAATAAAATATTTATTATATTAGAGTAAGTTATGGATTTTAAAAAACATCATACAACACATGAAGAAGACAGGCTTCCTTTTGTTCAGAAAGTTGGGTATGGAATGGGAGCATTGGTGACTATCGTTTCTGTAAATGCACTGATGAATTTGAGTAATCTTGTTTATATCGACATGCTGAAGATGGCCCCTGTTCTTTTCGGAATAGCTGCTGCTATACCCAGAGTCTGGGATTTCATCTCCGATCCCATTGCCGGTAATCTTTCTGATAATACCCGATCCCGGTTCGGCCGGCGTATTCCATATATTCTGATTGGAGGTTTACTGGTGGGAATTGCATTTGCAGCGGTATTCTGGGTACCCAATGCACAGAAATACTGGGTGCATATTAAAAAACTGGATACATCTATTGATATTGAATTCAATGAAGTAAACATTGATTTCATTACTACAGACAGAGGCTTTTTACTATCAGATTCTGCTGATTTTTCTCTGTCTGAAATAACTACTGAAGATACTGCCACTATACCTATTATGCAAAAATCTATCAATGATACCAGCGGGCTGAGTTTATTTAAACTGATCAAAAACAAAAAAGTGTATCTGGCCTGGTTTGAGATAGCCGGGGATGATGATAAATTCATGCCTGCTCAGGCAGTTATTAAAGGCAATACCATTGCTGTATCCTCTGAACTTATCAGCAAACCTCAAAAAATGCTGTTAGCCTGGAGTCTGACAGCCCCCACCAAAGACGGCAGAAGACAGGATAATCCCTTTGTATATCTTCTGATTATGTCTTTACTGTTCTATACTGCTGTAACTCTGTATTCCGTCCCTCACGGTGCACTTGGTTTTGAAATGACGGATGACTATCATGAGAGAACCAGAGTATTTGCTTATGCCAGTTTTATAGGAAATATCGGCGCTATATCTTCCCCCTGGCTGTATGCATTAGCACGGCTTGAAATATTTGTAAATGAGATACAGGGAATAAGAGTAGTTAGTATCGGAATGGGGCTGATATTAATAATATCTGCTTTTATCTGTTCAGTTACCTGCAGAGAAAAAAACTTTTACAGGGTAAAGAAACAAAAAAGAGTGGGGTTGATAAAGAGTTTTAAAACTACCTGTAAAAACAGAACCTTTGTGAAACTGGTCATAGCATTTGTTCTGGTAATTATTGGGTTTCAATTTGTGATGGGGTTCAATAATTTTATAATGATCTACTATGTGTATTCCGGAGATAAAGATGCTGCTTCTGTACTGATGGGACTGAACGGAACCATCTGGGCTGTTACCGGTATTATCGGTGTTCTGCCCATGGCCTGGATCTCGGAAAAGATCGGGAAAAAAAATACAGTTATTTTTGCATTTTCGCTGTTAGTAGTGGGTAATCTTTTAAAAATCATCTGTTATAACCAGGCTTTACCCTATTTAACCATTATTCCGACAGTATTGTTATCCTGGGGCATGGTTATGTGCTTCTCACTGGTTAATTCCATGAATGCTGATATCTGTGATGAAGACGAACTCAGAACCGGAACCAGACGTGAAGGCAGCTATTATGCTGTGTACGGATGGTGGTGGAAAGCTGCAGTTTCTATAGCCTATGTAGTCAGCGGTTATCTGCTGCAGACAACCGGGTATGATGCCAATCTGGAACAGCAGTCTGAAGCTGCCCTTTTCTGGCTGCGCTTCTGGGAGATTGGTCTTCCGGCAGTTTTGACTATTATAGCCATCTTAATATTAACCCGATACTCACTCACCGAAGAACGGGCATATAAAATCAAGGAAATACTGAAAAAAAGAAGAAAAGAACAAAACAGTGATACCTCATAAACATTATATACTCAGATAGAAAGGAATGATGATGAAAAAAATTTATCTGGTAGTTATTATTTGTCTCAGTTTATTCTGTACAGCAGTATATACTCAGGGAATCAAAAGTAATAAAACAACGGATATGATGCTCGATTCTCTAATTCAAAAAATGACTCTGGAAGAAAAGATCGGCCAACTAACTCAATATGCCTGGCACAGGACAATGACTGGTCCCGGTGGAAAAAAAATCGACATTGTAAAACAAATATCAGAAGGAAAGGTAGGCTCAATATTAAATTTATCCGGAGCTGAAAGTACGTATGAAATCCAGAAAATAGCTGTTGAGCAATCCAGATTAGGAATTCCTTTGATCTTCGGTCTGGATGTGATCCATGGATATAAAACTATTTTCCCCATTCCCCTGGGTGAAGCAGCCAGCTGGGATATGAATGCTATTGAAAAATCTGCCAGAATAGCTGCATCTGAAGCTGCTGCTGCTGGAATTCACTGGACTTTTGCTCCCATGGTTGACATTGCCAGAGATCCCCGCTGGGGAAGGATTATGGAAGGAGCTGGCGAGGATCCGTATCTGGGAACATGTATAGCAGCTGCCCGGGTACAAGGATTTCAGGGGAACGATTTATCAGCTAGGAATACCATTCTGGCTTGTGCAAAACATTATGCTGCCTATGGGGCAGCCATTGCAGGAAGAGATTATAATACCGTGGATATATCCCGGCAAACCCTGCGGGAAATTTACCTGCCCCCTTTCAAGGCTGCAGTGGATGCCGGAGCAGGATCTGTAATGACATCTTTTAATGAACTTAACGGAATTCCTGCCACAGGAAGCGACTTTCTTATTAATGAAACCCTTAAGAAAAAGTGGAATTTCGACGGTTTTGTGGTATCAGACTGGAATGCAATCCGGGAAATGATTGCTCATGGATTTGCAGATGATGCGTACGAAGCTGCTCTGTATGCCATGCTGGCAGGAGTAGATATGGATATGATGGGCTTGGTATATAGTACTGAATTATCTAATCTGATTAATAATAATATGATTCCGGAAAGTCTTATTGATGAAGCTGTAAAAAGAATTCTCAGAACTAAAGTCAGCTTAGGCCTTTTCCGTGACCCTTATAAATACTGTAGTACAAAGAGGGAAAACGAGTTAATGCTGCATCCGGAGCATTGTGAAGCTGCCCTGGATATTGCAAGAAAATCCATTGTTTTATTGAAAAATGAAAATAATATTCTTCCTTTAAATAAAAATATTGAATCCATAGCTGTAATAGGTCCGCTTGCAGATAATAGAGATGATTTAATTGGTTCCTGGTCTGCCAGAGGTGAAGGCAATGATGTCATATCAATATTAGCCGGTATTAAGAATAAAGTTTCTTCCAAAATAAAAATACTATATTCAAAGGGATGTAATATCAATGATGATGATAAGAGTATGTTCCGGAAAGCAGTAAAAACAGCAGAGAAGGCAGAAATCATTATTGCTGCAGTGGGTGAGTCAAAAGACATGTCCGGCGAAGCTGCCAGCAGAGCCTATCTCGATCTCCCTGGTGTACAAGAGGAACTTCTCCGGGAACTGCATAAAACCGGCAAACCCGTGATAGTTATTTTAGCAAACGGCAGACCGCTGGTGTTAACCTGGATGAGTGAACATATCCCTGCTATTCTCGAAACCTGGCTTGCGGGGACACAAACCGGACATGCGGTTGCTGATGTACTGTTTGGAGATTATAATCCGTCCGGAAAACTCCCGGTCAGTTTTCCCTATGCAGTGGGACAGGTTCCTGTATATTATAATCATAAAAGTACCGGACGGCCCATTGTTCAGAATACCCGCTACTGTTCCAAATATCTGGATATTCCCAATAAGCCGTTATATCCATTCGGATACGGACTCAGCTATACAACCTTTGCATATTCAAATTTACAACTAAATACACATGAACTTCTGGTAAATGACACACTTCATGTTAGTGTGAACATAAAAAATACAGGTAAAACAGCAGGAGAGGAAGTGGTACAGTTATATATAAGAGATGTTGTTGCCAGTCTTACCCGTCCGGTAAAAGAACTGAAACGATTCAGAAAGATTATGCTTAATCCAGGTGAAATCAAAAAAGTCAGTTTTATATTATGTAGAGAAGATCTTGGATTTTACAACCAGAATATGAAATATATTATAGAACCCGGAGAATTTAAACTGTTTGCAGGCACAAATTCTGAAAATACATTAGAAACGAAATTTGTACTGCTTCCGGATTGATCCTTTGAATCCGGGAATATAAAAAGAATAATTATTTTTTGAAATATATATTAAAAATGAAACAGTTAAAAATTCAATATATTAACCTTATCCTGTTAATTATTACTGTACTGCTGATTCTGACATGTGAGAAAAAAACAAGCCAGGATTCAAGTGAAAAAATTTTGGCCAAAATTGAAGATAAGATAATTACCGTTGATCAGTTTATTGACAGGGTGGAACTGACTCCTTATCCGGCCATTTATGCTGAAAATGAAGAACAAAGAAAAGCGGTTTTACTTAACAATCTGATTCTTGAAAAGATGCTTGCTCTTGAGGCTGATAAAAACAGTCCTCTTATGCATAATAATCACTTTCAAGCGTATATGAAGGGGATTGAAGAGCAGGCAATGCGGGAACAGCTTTTTTATCAGGAAGCATATAATCAAGCAGAAACTGAAAACAATAAAGATGTACAAAAGCAAGCTGATCTTCTATGGCAAAAATACATCAAAAAGGTCATGGCAGATAAAAAGTTAATATTCAACAATGAGACCTTTATCAGAGTCAGTCAGCTGTTTTATGATTTAAGAACCAGAGCCGAAGAATCTTCTAATGGATCTATAGGTAAACAGGGACTGAATAATCAGGAACTTGGAAAAAACATGCAGGAGTTTAACAATATTCTTCATCAGCCGTTTTTCCGCATTGAAAATAAAGTATGGACTGTGAAAGATTTTAGAAACGCCTTAATGGCTCATCCCCTGGTATATAGAAAAAAACATATTTCTGAAAGTGAATTTCCTCAGCAATTCAAATATGCAGTTGCTGATCTGGTACGGGATCTTTATCTGAACCGGGAAGCATATAAAAGATCTCTGGATGAACATCCGGAAGTGCAGAGAACGGTGGAAATGTGGAAAGATGCTCATATAGCAGTATTTCTGAAAAATAAGATCCAGCAGTCAACTGTTAACAATAAACCGGATACATTCTCGCTAACAGATAAACAAAAAAACTTTCCCAGGGCCTATAAAGACAGTTTATATAAGAAATACGAACAATCAATTACGGTAAATCTGCTGGCTTTGAAAAATGTAAGACTTACTAAAATCCCTCTTTTTGCCCTGCAGCAGCATGTACCCTACCCTGCTGCAGTCCCGCCTTTCCCCATGTGGATACACGATAATCAACTCCGTTACGGTGAATCAGTGAATAAGTAAAATTTGCGATTGAATTCTTAATTTCTTACCTTCAAAAAAAGATATCTATACATTCATCCGGTATTACCATGAATGAAAAAATCAGTAAAAAACAGATTGCTTATATTGCGAAACTCACAGGTCTGAGAATAGATGATAAAGAGATAGATTCTTTCAAGAAAGAACTGAAATCTATTCTGGAGTATGTCAGTACTCTCCATGAACTGGATACAGACAACATTGAGCCCCTGTCTGGAGTTGAAACACAAAAAAATGTGTGGCGTAATGATACACCAAAAACGGAAGAAAATACCGCAGCTATTCTGAAAAACGCTCCCAAAAAAGAAAAGAACTACTTCAAAGTACCCAAAATCAAGGAAAACTGAAAGCATGGAACTATGTGATTATACAGCTACTCAGCTTAGCACCATGTTGAAAAATGGAGAGGTCAGTTCTAAAGAGATCACAGATTCTGTGTTCCAGCGAATTGATCAGCAGGAAAAGAACATCAACGCCTATATCTCTGTATTCAGAGAAAAAGCACTCCTTCAGGCAAAAGCAGCCGATAAAAAATTCAGTAAAAAAAAGCAACCTTCTCTGTTGAACGGTATACCTATAGCTTTGAAAGATAATCTATGCACCCGTGAGGTGACCACAACCTGTGGATCAAATATATTAAAAAATTACCTCCCCCCTTATGATGCAACTGCAGTTAAAAAGGCATATCAGCATGGCATGATAGGGATCGGCAAGACCAATATGGATGAATTTGGCATGGGGTCTTCAACCGAAAACAGCATTGTCGGCCCTACCAGAAATCCAGTCAATACAGAATATGTAGCAGGCGGATCAAGCGGAGGATCAGCTGCTGCTGTGGCTGCAGGTGAAACTGTTCTTGCGTTAGGAACAGACACCGGCGGATCTGTACGTCAGCCTGCTGCCTTTTGCGGGATAGTAGGCATTAAACCCACTTATGGCAGAGTATCCAGATACGGTCTTATTTCCTATGCATCCTCTCTGGATCAGATCGGGGTACTGGGACGAACAGTTGAAGACTGTGCCATGTTACTGCAGACAATATGTGGACCTGACAGGAATGATTCTACTTCAGCTGATATACAGGATAACGATTTTCTTTCTTCTCTGAATAACAATATCAAAGGACTTAAGATCGGTCTGCCACAAGAGTATTTTAATACTGGTCTGGATGGGAAAATTAAAAGTAACATTTTAAAGGCTGTACAGTTGCTGGAAGAAAACGGAGCTGATGTTGTTGATATTTCTCTTCCCCACGCTGACTATGCCATCAGCGCTTACTATCTTATTGCAACTGCTGAAGCCAGCAGTAATCTAGCCAGGTATGATGGAGTCAGATACGGATTGCGGACAAAAAACTGTTATGATGACATAAAAGAAATGTATGAACATACCAGGTATCAGGGTTTCAGTAAGGAAGTCAAACGAAGAATCATGCTAGGAACCTATGTGCTGTCAGCCGGACACTATCGGGCATATTACCTGAAGGCACAAAAAGTACGAACGTTGATCAAACAGGATTTTGACCGGGCTTTTAAAACAGTGGATATTATCATTTCTCCTGTTACTCCCACTCTGCCTTTTAAACTGGGAGAGAAAGCAAGTGATCCTTTGGAAATGTATCTTATGGATCTGTATACTGTTTCTCTGAATATGGCCGGACTGCCGGGAATGAGCGTACCCTGCGGTACAATTGACGGACTCCCAGCAGGATTTCAGATTATCGGTAAACCCTTTGATGAAAAAACAGTGTTGCGAACAGGACATGTATATCAAAAAATAACAGGGAAATAAAAAAGGGTTGGGAAATGAAATACGAGTCTGTCATTTGCTTTGAAACTCACGTTGCCTTGAATACCAGGTCAAAACTTTTTTGTAGCTGTCCGGTTGAATACGGAGCTCTCCCAAATACGCACATCTGTCCGGTCTGTACCGGTCAGCCTGGTGTTCTTCCCGTATTAAATAAAAAAGCGGTGGAATACGGTATCCTGACCGGTCTTGCTCTGAACTGTTCAATAAACCAAAAGTCAGGATTTGCCCGTAAAAACTATTTTTATCCGGACCTTCCTAAAGGATATCAGATAACCCAGTATGAATCCCCTCTGTGTGAAAATGGATATCTGGAAATATCTGATGGGAATAATTGTACCCTTCCTGTAGGTATTAAACGCATTCATCTGGAAGAAGATGCTGGAAAAATGGTACATACACTGGATGATGCTGATTCTGCAGAACCCAGCTATGTTGATTATAACCGCTCCGGAATATCCTTACTCGAGATTGTCGCAGATCATACTCGCAACCCCATACAGACCCTGGACCAGGCACATACGTATCTTACCACCTTACAGCAGATCCTTCGTTATATAGGCATAAGTGACTGCAGTATTGAGAAAGGACAGTTCCGCTGCGATGTCAATGTATCACTCCGACCAGAAGGCTCTAAACAGTTCGGTAACCGTACAGAGATAAAAAATATGACCTCCTTTAAATTTATTCTGAAAGCAGTTGAATATGAAATAAAAAGACAAACACAGATACTGGTTTCAGGTAAACAGGTGAAACAGGAAACCCGCTGGTTTGATGAAGATAAAAAGATCACCCGCCTACTCCGGACCAAAGAGGATGCTCCGGATTACCGGTATTTCCCCGAGCCTGATCTTCCTGATATACTCATTGATCCGGACTTTATTTCGAATATAAAAACTACGGTTCCTGAATTACCGGATGAAAAACGGAACCGGTTCATGGATCAATATCATCTCACACAAGATGAAGCTATATTGCTGACCAGGGATAAAGATATCTCTGATTTTTTTGAAGCATGTGTACCTGGGTGTAAAGATCATAAAAAATTAACCAGGTGGATTATCAAAGACCTCTTCACTCTGCTTAATGAGACCTCACAAAATTTAAAAGATTCCTCTCTGTCACCTGAACAGTTTGCCGTACTGATTAATAATATCTCTCAGGGTACTATAACAGAAAAAACAGGAAGGTCTGTATTAAAAGAGATATTTGAGACCGGAGAAAGTCCTGATGCCCTGATAAAAAGAAAAAATCTGAAAAGCATACAGGATAGTGCCCTGCTGGAAAAATTATGCAGCCAGGTGATAACTGACAATCAGGAAGCAGCTGAAAAGATCAGGCAGGGAAACACCAAACCTCTCAACTATCTTGTAGGTCAGGTAATGAAAAAAACTTCTGGAAAAGCCGACCCGGGGAGTGTAAGGAGACTGATACAGGACAAGCTGAAGGCACTTTAAGTACTTAAAACCCCAAGCACCAAATATCAATGATGAATTTCTCTGCCACAGATTTACCCCGTTGGATAAACTTGTTTCTAAACATAAATCTTGAACTGTTCAAAATATCCTACAGGATGAACACGAATTAAACTCAGATAAATACTTTTAAAAAATCCGTGTTCATCCGTGGCTAATTATTTCTGAACAGGTTTGTAAGCTGATATGTTTGGTTATTGGCATTTAGATATGATTTGTTATTTTAAATTTATTTTTTGTGATTTGTTTTCAAACGTATACTATATGCCCTCCCTTCTCCTTTTCTCCATTCTCCATATTCCCTTTATTTGATTTCTACATACAAAACGTCTAAAGCTCTAAAGTTCTCACATTCTTAAACCCTGACCGCTGAACGCATAGCACCTCGCCGTCTCCATCCGCGGTCTTTACTAAAAAAAATTTGCCTTTAATATTCAATCTTTTATATTAAAATAACAAGACTAAAAAAAATAAAAAGAAGAGAAATATATGTCAAAATCAAAAGTTGCAATTATCCGTACCAAACCTTCCACAGTAATACAGGATACCATCCGTTTATTTGACCTTGCTGACGGGAAAAAACATCTGCAGACAGATACCACCACTATTTTAAAAGACAACATCAGCTGGCACTATCCCTTCCCTTCTGCAAATACCACTCCCTGGCAGCTGGAAGGGGCCATAAAAGCCTTACAGACGAACGGATTTAATGATCTCTCCTGTGTACAAAATAAAACTGAAGTGACCAGAACTCATAAAGGAGAACGATTAAATCTTTATGGTAAGGTTTTCGCTAATTATAATATCAATGTCTTATATAACTTCAAAGAAAAAGATATGGAATGGATACATTATACTCCTAAAGCTCCTATGCTGGCCCTGAATAAAGTATATGGTGATAATATCCGTATTCCTGATTATTTTATTGGCAAAAATATTATCCACCTTCCCACTGTTAAATGTCATATCTACACCACAACAACAGGAGCTTTGAAAAATGCCTTTGGTGGTCTGCTGAATTATAAACGGCATCAGACTCATACCTACATTCATGAAACCCTGGTTGACCTCCTATCCATCCAGAAAGAAATTCACCCCGGTATTTTTTGTATTATGGACGGCACCACAGCCGGAAACGGCACCGGACCCCGCATTATGAAACCGATAAAAAAAGATGTTATACTGGCAAGTGCAGATCAGGTTGCCATTGACGCAGTGAGTGCTAAAATCATGGGCTTTGACCCCATGAACATAAAGTATTTACATCTTGCTCATGAAAGAGGACTGGGTACAGCCAGACCGGAAGAAATTGAGATCGTGGGAGACGAAGAACTTATTAACGAAAATTGGGGCTTTAAAGTAGGTTTTTGTTTTCATAGTTTTGCCGGCTGGGTAACCTGGTTCGGACCTACTAAATTCCTGCAGAAAATTCTCACCACTCCTCCCCTGCTCTATCTGGGAAATTTCTATTCCTTTTTCTATCACGACATCCTGCACTGGCCCCTTAAGGAAAAATGGATATATAAAAAATGGCTGCAGCAATCCGAATGGGGACAGCTGTTTGAGGAATACCGGGAAAGAAAAAGTGACTAAAGTGCCTTAAGTTGAAAGTGTCTGAAGTTGTAAGTACTTCGGTGACTTTAAGTACTTTAGCCACTTTAAGTACTTTAGGCACTTTAAGTACTTAAAACCCCTAGCACCAAATATCAATGATGAATTTCTCAGCCACAGATTTACCCCGTTGGATAAACTTGTTTCTAAACATAAATCTTGAACTGTTCAAAATATCCTACAGGGTAAACACGGATTAAACACAGATAAATACTTTTAAAAACATCTGTGTCAATCCGTGTTCATCCGTGGCTCATTATTTCTGATCAGATTTGTAAGCTTATATGTTTGGTTATTGTAATTTGGTTATTGTAATTTATTTTCTGCAACATAACGCTGTGCGCCGTATGCGGCCCGCGGTCTTTTTTTTTCAAAAAATTCCCTTGATTTTCTAAAAATTAATCATTAAAATATAAAATTAAATCTTATCTTTCATTAATTTATAAATAATATACGGATCCTATTCTTGAAATAATAAGTGAAAAAACTTTATTTATATTTTATATATATTAGATTTTTTATTAATTACGATTCATGAACATAATAAATAAAATTCAAAACTACAGGAGAAAAAAATGGCTGAAAAAAAAGAAGAAACAAAAAAAGATTGGGAAATCAGCGGTTTATTTATACCGGGCGGTATATTTATCGGAATGGGGATTGGCTGGGCTCTGGGATACCTGGCACAAGGGCTTTTTATTGGTCTTGGATTTGGATTTATTGCTATGGCAATTACCCAGGCTGTATTGATGAAGAAAGAGTAATTTTTCCACATGTGTCTTCAATTCAGAGTGAGGAGTTAAGAAAATTATGGGAGATTTTATGAAATTTTGTGTAGCTATAAATTGTATGGATGGGCGAGTCCAGCTTCCTGTAATAAATTATTTAAAAAAACGCTTTAAGGTGGATTATGTTGATTCCGTCACCGAGCCAGGCCCTAATTTGCTTTTAGCAGAACAAAAAAATACGGAAGCAATTCAATCAATTATCTCCAGAGCCAATATTTCCGTTAAAAAGCACAAGGCAGTGGGGATGGCAGTTGTCGGGCATCATGACTGTGCGGGAAATCCCATGTCAAAAGAAGAACAAATTATTCATTTAGAAGAATCTCTCACATTTCTTCGCAAAAACTTCAATCTCCCCATAATTGCTTTGTGGGTCGATGAAAATTGGGACGTTCAAGAAATATGTATGAAGAAAATCACCCCTAAGATTATCTGTGTTGGATTCCAAAAAACAGGTACTACTTCACTGAAACATGCCCTGGAATTGCTGGGATATTCAGTAACAGGAACCAAACCGAAGCTTCTGCTTCCCATACTGAGAAATAATTGGAAAAAAGTTCTTAGTGTGCTAAACAAATATGACGCTGCTGAAGATAATCCCTGGAACATTATTTACCGACAGATCGACCACATGGTACCCGGATGTAAATTCATTCTCACATACAGAGATCCGGAATCATGGTTCAGGAGCGTAAAACGGTATTTTCGCCTTCCCCGCTCAAGTCCGCCTCTGCACGAATGGATCTACGGACGAGGCAAGGGACTCATCAGTGCTGAAAAAGACAATACCATCCGTATCTATAAAAAACATATTCAAGGTGTCCGGGAGTATTTCTGTAACCGTCCGGATGATCTGCTTGAAATCGATCTCACTAAAGGAGACAAATGGGGCCCTTTGTGTGATTTTCTGGGTTGCGATATACCGGACATACCATTTCCTCACAGACGAGACAGCAAAAAGAAAAAAAAGAAGAAACGGAATAAGGTGCATAAGAGGTATAGAAAAATCAAGAAGTATCTTCATTATGGTGCCTTGCTGCAGTATATTGACATGATGGGGTATCCTGATTTCCGCCGCAAACCAGGTACACTTCCTGCTGTTGATACCGATTCTTGGACCCAAGAGAGAAAGTGAAATTTCCCGGTTAATGCATAAATAACAATTTGTGAACGGGGCTGAGTAAAAAAAACTAAACGCAGAGTACGCGAAACTCACAAAGTGAGAGATATATAATTATTGAATATTTATAGTTTTTGTGTCTATCTCTGCGATCTTTGCGTTAATAGTTATTTCATACTTTTTGGACGAGCCCACAAAAAATAAATAATATTATAATAAACACAAAAGGAGTAAACAGTATATGGATCAAAAAAATAGGTCGAAACTATTTTTTAGGGAAAAACAAAAGCTCAGACAATTCTGGATCTGGCTGATCATAATTATTATTGCAGTGATCAGCTGGTATGCCTTTGTGGAGCAAATTGTACTGAAAGGAGAATTCGGAACAAATCCGGCTCCTGATATCGTGCAAATTATTTTCTGGGTAGTTTTTGGCATTATATTCCCCCTGTTTTTACCTTTCACCAAGCTGACCACAGAAGTGCGAGATAACGGGATCTATATTCAGCTGTTCCCATTCCACTTAACTCCTCGCCGGATCGATTTAGCAACGCTGAGATCCTATGAAGTACGAACATACAAACCAATCCGCGAATATGGCGGCTGGGGGATCCGTAAGGGACGTCAAGGTACGGCATACAATATGAGCGGCAATCAGGGCGTACAATTGGAAATGTATAACGGTAAACGCATTCTCATCGGTTCCCAGAAGCCGGAAGAACTGTTTCAGGCAATTGAACAACAGGTTGAATAGCCTCATGGGTGTATGATATAATCTATAATGAACACCCGGAGTTATCAAAAAAGTATGTAATAACTTTAAACGCTAAGCCTGCGGATAAATATGCAAAGACTTTAATTATTTAATATTTATAATGGTATCATTTTGCTATCTTTGCGTACCCTGCGTTTAAAGTTTATTTTTAGTCAGCCTCATAATTACCGACCCAGGGTAGCACCCTGGTACGATCAAAAAAATCAATATAAGGAATTATCATGAAACCTAATATTGGCATAATCGCTATTTCTCTTGCTCTTGCATTTTATTCAATAAAGGGTCAATGTCAAACCAGGATTCCTTCTGTGAAGCCGGATACTGCGCTTGCCGTAACATATCTCAATAAAGGGAAACTATTTTTAAAGAAAGCTGAATTTGACAGTTCCATGTATTATTTCATGAATGCAAGTGAGATATTTAAACAGGCATTGAATCATAAAAAAGAACAAAGCGTATGGGAAAACTATATTCTATGTCTTACCTATATAGGAAAAAATTTTGTAAGGCAGATGAATTTTGAATCGGCTTCCGAATATCTACATAAGGCACTGGAATTAGGTGTAGAAAAATTGGGGGAAAATCATATCCATATTGCCTTTATATATAATGGGCTCGCCACACTCAATTTCAGACAATCCGATCTGGTAAAAGCCCTTGAATATGACAAAAAATCACTGGAAATCAATATAACCAACTTAGGCTTAGAACACCATGATGTGGCCAATGGATATTACAATTGTGCTCTGACTTATCAGGATATAGGAGATTACGATTCAGCTTTATCCTGTTTCATGAAATCACGGGATATATACCTTCGAATCGATGATCCGGCTGTTGCATCAGCTTATTACGGAATTGGCTGTACCTATATCATCAAGGGTCATTATGACAGAGCATTTAAAGCGTTGGATAAGGCACTTGCAATCAGAGTGGAAAAATTTGGTGAAAAACATCCTTTTGTTGCAGAATCCTATAATTCTATCGGAAGATATTATAAGGCCACAGGTGATCTGGATAAAGCCATTGAATACTACAAAAGATCCACTTCTATTTACAGTGAATATTTTGGACCGCATCATCCAAGTGTAGCTTATGGCAACAATAATATCGGGGGAGTTTATCGGGAAAAAGGAAATCTTACTAAATCACTTTATTATTATCACCTTTCCCTCGAAGATAAAATTCGGATATTAGGGGAAAATCATCCGGCTGTTGCCAACACTTATGCAAATATCGGGCGAACTCATTCCGACCAAGGTAACTATCAAACGTCTTTACAATTCTTCAAAAAATCACTTGCAATCAGATTTAATATACTGGGTAAAGAGCACCCTTCGATAGTACTGGATTACCTGTTTATGGGGTCTGCATACATTGAAATGTCTGATTATAATAAAGCCCTGGATTATCTAAATAAAGCACTAGACATTCAAATAAAGTGTACTGGAGAGAAACATCCGCTTATTGCAAAAATATATAATTACATAGGTGATATTCATGTAAGAAAAACTGATTACAAAACCGCGATCACTTACTTTCAGAAAGCAATTATTGCTCTATCCCCGGATTTTAATGACCTGAATATGTATAAAAATCCGGATCTCCATAATATTCTCTCTGAAACGGAATTATTGAAGTCTCTGCGATATAAGGCGGAGTCATTAAACAAATACTATGTAGAAATATCAGGAAATATTGCAGAGCTAAAAATGTCTTTTCGCACCTATCAGCTTGCATCAGTTTTGATCGATAACATACGGAACGGTTACAAAACCGAAGGATCAAGATTATTTCTGGGTGAGAAAGTCACAGAAATTTTTGACAAGGCTATTCAGACAGCCTTAACACTTTATAAAAAAACCAAGGATACCTATTATAAGGAACAGGCGTTTCAATTTGCAGAAAAAAGCAAATTCAGTACACTGGCTCTCTATCTTCAGGAATCCAGGGCCAGACAATTTGCCGGTATCCCGGATACACTGCTTCAACTGGAAAAAGCAATAAGAGCAGATCTTGCTTTTTATAATACCCACATTCAAAAAAAACTCCAAAAGAAAAAATCCAATGAAAGTAAAAGATTTAGCCACTATGAAGATAAACTTTTTACTTTGAACAATCAGTATCAAAAATTAATCAATACATTTGAAGTAAAACACCCTAACTATTACGACCTGAAATACCAATCACAGACTATAACCATTGAAAAACTGAAAACACTGCTGGATGATCAGACTGTTCTGATCGAATATTTCACTGGAGAAAACACTCTCACTATTTTTACATTTACAAAAAACCAAATGAATATTCATCAAACGAAAGCAGATTCAACCTTTTATAAAAAAATCGGCTCATTGATCAGTTCCATAAAAAAAATCGAACCCAGAAATTTTATCCGTACAAGCGTACAGCTGTACAAAAAAATTATTGCACCTGTTCAAAATAATTTAAACCACAAGAAAAAAATCATCATCATTCCTCACAGTATTCTGGCTAAAGTCCCGTTTGAAGTGCTTATATCCAAACTGCCGGATCAATCAGAACAGACTGATTTCAGTACAATGAATTATCTTATCCGTTTATATGACATATCATATCATTACTCTGCAACCCTATATGCAAAAAGATCAATGGACACACAGGGACGTTCAGTATTAAAAGACTTCGCCGGTTTTGCTCCGGTATTCAGTGATGATGTAGATAACAACCTGATCCATGCAAACCGATCAACCCTGACTGATCCGGATTATTCGAAATCTGATTACCGTGCCGTACAGGTGGATGGAAAACGGTTCAATGAACTAAAATATTCGGAACAAGAAATTCAGAAAATTGTCCAATGCTTCAAAAAGAAAAATAAAACAGCTGTAGGTTATTATAAAAAAGCTGCCTCGGAAAATAACTTTAAAGCAAAAGGAGCCGATTACCAACATATTCATATTGCATCACACGGCATTGTCAACCAAGAATATCCCCAGCTTTCTGGTATCATTTTTTCACAACCCGGTCATTCGACAAGCCAGGAGGATGGAATACTCTATTCAGGAGAGATTTACAACCTGAATCTGAATGCCGATCTGGTTGTACTGAGCAGCTGTGAAAGCGGTATTGGAAAGCTTGTCAAAGGTGAAGGGTTGATGGCCCTAACCAGAGGATTTCTCTATGCCGGGACAGAAAACCTACTTGTCTCACTCTGGAAAGTATCCGATAAAAACACCTCGGAGTTAATGATCGAATTCTATGAAAATATATTAAAAGGAGATGATTACTCCGGTTCACTGCGGAAAGCAAAGCTGACTGTACTGAAAAATCCCAAAACCGCATTTCCTAGATTATGGGCATCTTTTGTACTGATTGGGGAGTGAATGATGTTATATGGTATAGGTTATAAGAGAAAAAAATATCAATGGCACAATTATGAGATGATAATACCAAAATTACCCGTTGAAGAAAAATATTGCTTAAGCAATCAAATCAGAAAGACATCAATAAGCATTACCGCAAATATAGCAGGGGGATATGGACCTTATTATTATCATGAGGGGATACAATTTTATCGCATCGCAAGAGGATCTTTATATGAATTAAAAGATCATCTCACCAAAAACTTCCCCAGAAAAAGCAAATCCTCCTCACTCTCAAGTTTCCAGTAATAAAGACCGGTATCCAGCTTTTCAGATAAGGTGAATTGATTCTTATCACTCTTGAATCGGAACAGTTCATTCCCCAGATTATCCAGAATGATCAGATAAACCGTTTCATCTTCCCTGCCTTCCCACTCAAAGAGAGGGTTGTCCTGAACAACTTCACCCATTTCAGGTGACAGAACAGTAATGGATTCGGAGCGGGAAATATCGGAAAGCATGCCTTCCAGATAAGGCAACGTCTCAAAATTTTTTGAAGGTTCGGATGCAGGCTTTACCAAAATAAAAATGAGTACAACAACAGCAAGACCTGCACCTGCAATAGCGGTTCGCCATGGTTTAATCCTCAGGAAACGGAATATCTGATCAAAAAAATCCTTAAGTTTATACTTTATATTACCATCTGATTTTACAAGATAATCGGAAAAGACAGTTTTCCCTTCTCTTCTGATCAATTCAGCTGTCTCTTCGTAAAACATCAGTTCACGGAAACACTGCTCACAGTTAAAGCAATGTTCATCAAAAGCTTCCCGTTCTTTATCCGAAAGCTTTCCGTTCACATATTTTTCTATTATTTCATTTCTGTTTTTTAGTTCACATTTCATAAATGTGACCTCTTTATCTGATTTTCTACTATAGTATTATAATGATACTTAAAAATATTGAAAATTTTCCCTGATCATGACATTTTTTTCTGAGCAGTTTAATGGCATAATGGATCCGTTCACTGATTCTTCTTGGTGGAAGGTTGATTCTCTCACTGATCTCGGAAATCGACAATTCTTCGTAGTACCGCAGATAGAGTACTTCTTTATATTTCATTTTCAACTTTCCAAGAAACGCTTTCAACAGTGATTGAATTTCCTTTTTTTCGGTGTCATATGCTTCAGCAGCGCTGACGATACTTTCAGGTAATGACTCTGGGATAATCGGACGCTTCTTTAGGGTTTTAAAATAATCACGAATTTTATTGATGGTAATACCGTAAACATAGGAACCCAGGGATGTTCCGCGGTGTATATCAAATTTCCCCTGACGGAGGCTCATAAGAAGTGCAAGCTGTGCATCGGCAGCAATATCCCGCCAGTCCGCATTACTGGCACCCAGATCGAAAGACACTTTTCTCATGATCATAGGACTATACTTTTCTAACAACTCGGTCTCGGCCTCGGTTTCTCCAGCCTGAATCCTTTCAACCAGATTCCTGTCATCAGCATCAAGCATAAATATAGTGTAAAAATTACAGATGATTTAATCAATAAAAAAATAATTTTTTTCAATATTTACCATTTTTTATCGAATATATAGATAGAGAAAAAACCCATAAAATGATGAATTATATAAACCTGCAATGGTTTGGAGGTTAAAAATGAAAATTTTTCAATTTTATCCGGACAGGAAAAATATCATTGTTTGTATAATGTGTCTTCTGACACTATTATTATCACTTCCGGTTTTTTCCCAAAATCCGGTTGCTGATTTTACAGCTGATCAAAGAACCGGATGTCAGGGACTGGTTGTTACATTTACAGATAATTCCAAATATGCTGAAAAATGGACCTGGAGTTTTCCGGGAGGATCACCCTCAAGTGCTGATACTCAGGGCCCTCACCAAATAACCTATAATAATCCAGGCGCTTTTGATGTTATACTGGAAATTGATGGTCAGTACGGCTCTGATAAGGAAACCAAGTCCGGTTATATTAAAATTAGTGATTGTTCCCCAAGTGCTGATTTTTCCGTAACCCCTGCAAGCGGATGTAAACCTCTTACTGTCACCTATACGGATAAATCTACAGATGCAACAACCTGGGTCTGGTCTTTTCCAGGAGGTTTACCCTCTAGTACACAAACGCAGGGACCGCATAGTGTGACCTACAACAGTGCCGGATCCTATGCTGCTACCCTAGAAGTCTACAATCAATACGGACAGGATACTAAAGTAAGAAACAATGCAGTGACAGTCTACTCCTGTTATGATTACGGCGATGCTCCTTCTCCCTACCCAACAACTAATAAGCAAGACGGAGCCCGGCACATAGTTGATAATACATTCTATCTGGGACAAAAAATAGACAAAGAATCCAATGGTCAACCTAATTCAACAGCCACTGGTGATGACACACATGGGAGTGATGACGAAGATGGAGTGCAATGGCTTCAGGGCCTGATTCCCAATAACAGGACGCTTATCCGCGTAACAGCTTCCGCAGAGGGGTACCTGAAAGCCTGGATTGACTGGAATCAGGACGGTGACTGGGATGATAGTGGAGAAGTAGTATGTAATTCTCAGCTCCACAAAGGTGTCAATGATCTTTATATCACTGTGCCTTCTGATGCCAAAGAAGGGTATTCATTTGCCCGTTTTCGCTTTGCAGAGGACGACATTACCTCATTTAAAGGATTAATAAACAGGGGTGAAGTGGAAGACTATCGTATACAGATTATTAAAGATGTAGAATTCGATTACGGCGACGCTCCCTACCCCTACAAAACACGGTATAAGCACAACGGAGCCAGACATATTATTGACCCTGCTGTCTATCTGGGAAATGGGGTTGATGGGGATCCGGATGGAATCCCCGATTCTTTGGCAATGAGGGATGATAATTATGATAAGAATGATGACGAAGATGGTGTGATATTTAAAGGTGTTTGGGTGCCGGGTGACAGTGCCTGGATGCACATACTGCCCTCCACCAATGGATATGTGAGTATATGGATAGATCTTGATCAGGACGGTCTGTGGGATAATGAAGATGAGAAAGTGTCGGGATTTGTTACTGGTGGCCTAGATCTTCAAAAAACTGATGGGCACGTCAGTATGCTTGATGCTGACGGCTGTCTGGCGATCCTGCTTCCTGAAAATGCCAAAACAGGATTTACCTATGCCAGATGTCGTTTCAGCACCCTGCCCATTGATTCTTCCGATGGCATAGCAGTTGATGGCGAAGTAGAAGACTACCGGATAGAGATAAACGACCCCCTGGATCTTCCTGCTGAATACGGTGATGCACCTGAAGGGATCATGGCCTATCCTGACAAAGGTGTAACCGGCAGATTTCCCACTCTGGAAGGTACCGGCCCTGCTGATTATATAAAACATGGTACTCTTGGTAAAATGTATTTTGGATATTCAGTAGATTACGAAATGGATGGTGATGCCGGAGATGCTGCACCGGTAGGTGATCCCTGGGATACAGATGAAGGATTGAATGACCGCCGGGGTGATGTTACTATTTACAGAGATATTGGCCTTACTGATCCCTGTAACTATACTATTCTCGGAGAGGCCGGATCAGAATATTACTGGCCCTATAGTGTCCTGAGTGTCCGGGGTGTGTTAGGTGATGCTGGAGAAACCGTACAATGGGGTGATTATAACCTTGACGGTGTCTACCATGTTACTGCCCAGAAGGGTGCCTATTTCAATGTACTCATAGACTGGAATCAGGATGGAAGCTGGGGTGGAAATTACAGCTGGCATGACGGATCATCTGCGCAGACAACTCCCGAACACATCATTCAAAACTTTTTCATACCTAAAGGGGAAGGTTTAAACGGATATGGCAGGTTAAGCGACCTGGATCCTCCGGAATTCGTACTGCCGGATGATATAAGCGGATATGTATGGATGCGCTGGACTCTTTCCGATGAGCTGGTTGATGCTGGCTGGGATGGTTCAGGCAAATTTTCTGACGGTGAGACTGAAGATTACCTGGTGGCCGTTAATTATGACAGCCTTTTTGATTACGGAGATGCTCCTCAGGGAGCACTGGCCTATCCGTCCACTGGAGTGATAGGTGATTTCCAGACAGCCTGGGGAATACCCGGAACCATTGGAGGAGCAATCTGGCATCATACAGGCACCCCAAAATACTTTGGTAATTGTGTGGATTATGAATGGACCGGAAACGCGGGTCTGGCTTATAGTACACCTTGGGTATATGACGCAGATGAAGATTATAATAACGAAGTTATTCTCGACATACTGCAGGACGCCGGTCTGAGACAGGTGATGCCATATAAAATCCAGGGCAGTCCCGGTCTGGAAACTGTTGAACCCTACATTCCTTTTGCTTCAACTTCTTTGCGTCGTTCCTTAGGCGGAGTGGGAGAAACAGCAGTCTGGGGAACCAATATTGATATGGAGCTTTCCCTGCGCACCGGAGAAGGGTATACTGAGTCCTACTTTTCACTTATCATCGACTGGGATCAGGATGGTTTGTGGGAAACCAGTGAATGGGTCCATAAAAATATTCTTCTCACCCATACAGGAAGCAGTTTTGACGGTATGCTTTCGGAACTGAGTATCCCTGATTTTGAGATCGGAGCCAACACCGGCTATGTATGGGCCAGATTTATCCTGTCGGAACGGCCAGTGAATGGCTGGTATGGTGAATTCTTCGCTGGAGAAACAGAAGATTACCTGTTGCATATTTCCGAAAGATCGTTCCGGTATGATTGGGGTGATGCTCCTTCTCCCTTTCCTACCAGCAGCCAGGAAAACGGCGCCCGGCATGTATTTAACCAACAGATTTATATGGGTTCTTCTATTGATACCGAAGAAGAGGGCCAGGGAGATGCAAAAGCCGGCACTGATCATGATGATGGTGTTGCTTTTGAAGGAGCCTGGATTCCGGGGGATACGGTAACAGCATATATCACCATATCCGATACGGGATATTTAAGTATCTGGAGCAATTTTGGCCCGGATGGAAGTATCATAAAACTTCAGGAAGATATAATTCTTGACAAATGCCAGAATCAATTTTTTAAGAATGTTTCTGAATCTCCTGATGCAGAAAAACAATATTCTTTACAAAAGCAACTTTCTAATAAAGTGTTAATCCCGGTTCCGGAAAATGCATCCACGGGAGTTGCTTATCTACGTTTTCGCTTCAGCACCCAACCGATTGACTCTCTCTGCGGCCCGGCTGATGATGGTGAAGTGGAAGATTACCGGATTGAAATTTTTGATGATCTGGAATTACCCTATGAATACGGAGATGCTCCTGAGACCGTTATTGCATATCCACATCTGCTTACCATAGGAAATTTCCCCACCTTCGAATCAGTGGGATCTAACGGTTTTGTTAAGCATGCAAGACAGGGACAGATGAAACTGGGGGCAGAGCTAGATTATGAACTCGAGGGTAACGCCGGAGTCACACCTCCTATTGGTGGAAATTATGACCAGGATGAAAAACATAATGACCTCCGTTCAGATACTCGGGTAACCAGTGATATCGGTCTAGTCGCACCTTATGCCTATTCCATCATAGAACAGTCCGGCAAGTTGGTCTACTGGCCGTATAGTGTCTTTACCGCCTCAAAAAGTACCCTGGGCTGGGCAGGGGAGTATGTTACATGGGGTTCCTCTACCTGTGGATACCTGGATGTTTCCTATGTGATGAATGATCCTGAAGGCGGCTACATTAACATGCTGATCGACTGGAATCAGGATGGTCAATGGAGCGGTACGGAAGAACATGTACTGGTCAACTTTTTTGTACCTCCCGGTTCTGGTGACCTGAGCAGTCTGGGCCCTCCTTCCTTTATTATTCCGGACACCCCCGGGCATGCCTGGATGCGACTTACCATTTCAGACTCAGATGTACCAGAACCCTGGGACGGTACCGGTGAATTTACTGACGGAGAGACAGAAGACTATCTCATCTGCATTACCTACAGGGATCTTTACGACTTTGGAGATGCACCGGAAGGGGCTCTGGCCTATCCCTCTACCGGAGTCACCGGTAACTTCCCCACTTGCGTGAATGTAACCAACAGTGGTTTTATCCGTCATGCCCAGGATCTGGTAATTTCTTTTGGCTTTCTGGATTACGAATATGAAGGGAATGCCGGACTCAGCCCTATTTTTACAGAATATTACAATGCGGATGAAGGTTGTGTAAACCTCGAGAGCTATCCGAGAGACGCAGGTCTTCGTTCGGTCTTCCCTCATACTATTGTTGGTCCAAAAGGCTCAGAAACAGTTGTTCCCTATGATGATGGCAGCGGTCTGCCCTTTAGTATCGGCAGTGTGGGACAAATGGCCGCCTGGGGTACTAATCTCGACCTCTGCCTTATCATTGATTCCAGAAAGCCAGGGGCTTATGTAAATGTACTGATCGACTGGAATCAGGATGGGCATTGGGGTGATTTTGTGAAAATGCCTGATCACCGGACTACGGTATCGGAACGGGTCGTGCGTAATCATTATGTAGGTTCCAGCAGCACTCATTTCTCCCACTTCTCTCCCCCGGATTTCCGTATCGGTCCCAATCCAGGCTATGTATGGATGCGCTGCACTATCACTGGAAAACCAATAGAGACAAGAAATTGGGACGGTTCCGGTGATTTCGTCGACGGTGAGACTGAAGATTACCTGCTTAAGATTGAAGATTACAGTGGTGTGTTTGATTTCGGGGATGCACCTGTTCCTGCCTATGGTGTCCTGCATGCAGATAACGGGGCCATTCACACCGTGGAATCTGGTTTCTGCCTCGGTGAGATTGTGGATCCTGATCCTGACGGACGTATTATACCAGGTGGATATGGCGACGATAATGACGGTTCGGATGATGATGACGGTATTGAATTCCTCACTCCCTTGATACCCGGGCAAACTGCCCAGATCAAGGCAACTATTTCCGGTTCGGGTTTTCTCTCGGGCTGGATAGATTTCAATGCAGATTCCAGCTGGAATGGTCCCGACGAGCAGATATGGGAAGATTCACAGGTGACATCAGGAACCCACACAATTTCTTTCACTGTTCCCAGCGACGCAGCCCACGGTGTTACCTATGCCCGCTTCCGATTCAGTGATACAGGTGGATTTTCCTATAACGGTCCACCTCACTTTTCAGATTATCCGGATCAGTCCAGTATGCCTCCCACAGGAGAGGTGGAAGATTATGCAGTATTAATTCATGCTGCTGGTGCTGCCTTTGATTATGGAGATGCTCCAGATCCGGGCTATCCAACTCTGTCTGGAAGCGGCGGTGCTTATCATGTGATTGATAACAATGTATATATGGGCTCAAAAATTGACAGTGAAGGGAATGGTCTGGCTCATGTCCAGGCTCTGGGAGATGACAATAACGGCTCCGATGATGAAGATGGTATCCAATTCCCATCAACTATCGTATCCGGTAGCACAGTGACTGCCTCTGTTACTCTCTCGGTTAAGGGTTATCTTAATATATGGATAGACCTGAATGCTGATGGAGACTGGTTTGACTTATATGAGCATGTAGTCAATGATTCTCTACTCATCGCTGGGACTCATACAGTCAATTTTCCAGCTACCCTTACAGCCATCCCTGATTCTCTGATGTTTGCCAGGGTTCGTTTTTCAACCTTTCCAGGAGTAGGGGTAATGGGACCTGCAGCAGACGGTGAAGTTGAAGATTACCTTCTTAATGTGTTGGATACTGATGTGGATGATAAAAATAAGCCTGACTTTATCCCTGAAAACTTTGAGTTGCAACAAAATTATCCAAATCCCTTTAATCCGTCAACATCTTTTCTCTATAAACTTCCCCGGACAGTCAATGTAATATTCACTATCTATAATATAAATGGTAGTGTGGTAAGAGAATATGATCTCGGACAGATCCCTGCAGGAGTGCATATGCTGAAATGGGATGGTTGTGATGGCAATGGAAAACATATGGCAACTGGTATCTATGTTTATCGCATTCAGGCAGCTATGGAAACAGGTAAACATAGTTTTCAGGCAATAAAAAAGATGATTTTACTAAAATAAACGGAATCAAGAATTGTAATTGTTACTAAACATAAAAGGAGGTAATATGAAAAAAATTTTATTTCTCTTTTCCATCTTTTTTAGTATTTCGTTTGCATTTTCACAAACATATTATTTAAGTGTAAACTTAAAAGATGGAACAAAAGTAACCTATGAAATAGCAGAAATAAATACAATCGATTTTGACAAAATCACCAGTGTGGAAGATGCTGAAAAAGTGTCTCATATCATAAAATCATTTAAATTATTACAAAACTATCCAAATCCATTCAATCCCTCTACAACAATTCAGTATGAGCTTCCTAAACAAGGGGATGTTAAAGTGAGAATATTTAATACCACCGGTCAATTGATAAAAACCATAGTAAATCAAAATCAACCGGCAGGGCTGCATAAAAAAGTATGGAATGGACAAAATGAATCAGGTCATAAGGTTGCCAGTGGATTTTACATTTACGCTGTTGAATTTGACAATACAGTGTTAACAAAAAAGATGATACTTTTAAAATAGTAAGGAGGTAACAGAAATGAAAAAGCATATAATAATTATTATTAGTTTAATATTTCTCAGCAGTTTTTCTTTCGCCCAGCAAATAAATATTCATACTCAGAAAGGCACTGATACCTATAATCTCGCAGATATTGACAGCATAACCTTCAATATTGGCTCTGTAACCGATATAGACGGCAATGTCTACCAGACCGTAAAAATAGGTGATCAATGGTGGATGACAGAAAATCTGAAGGTAACACATTACCGCAATGGTGATCCCATATCCAATATAACCGATGATTCTGAATGGGCAGATCTAACCACAAGCGCATACTGTAATTATAATAACAATTCAAACAATGTGACAACCTATGGCAGGCTCTATAACTGGTATGCAGTCAATGACAGCCGAAATATAGCTCCGGAAGGGTGGCATATACCAACCGACGAAGAATGGAAACAGCTGGAAATGCACCTTGGAATGAGCCAGGCAGAGGCAGATGATACTGGTTACCGCGGTACTAACGAAGGCAGTAAAATTGCAGGCAATGCTGCTTTGTGGGCTGATGGGGTCCTGGAGGATAATACCGGATTCGGAGAAAGTGGTCTCTATGCGCTTCCCGGCGGAGACCGCAACCATGAAGGGGATTTTAATGGTATAGGTACCTACGCTACTTTTTGGTCCTCCACCGAGAGTAGTAATGATGCCTGGTCGCGTTATCTACCTAATAACCATTCAGATATACTCCGTCACGAAATTAATAAGCGTTATGGTTTTTCTGTCCGCTGTGTGAAAGATTAAACTGTTCAACACTCACCCGGCTTTAATAAAAGATAAAATTTAATGCAGAGTCCGCAAAGATTCTGATATGATATATTTTAAATTATTATGTATTATATTCTTTACGATCATCTTTGCGAGCTCTGCGTTTAAAATATTTTTATATTTGATTGGGAATGTCTCAAAAGTCAGAATTCATATCATTCCGGATACTCAATCAAGTTGAGTACATGCTTTGATACAGAATTTCATAAGTTATTGATTAATATAGAGATATTGAAATATTTTGAACCAACATGAAAAATAAAAGAAAAAAGGCTTTTTGAGACAGTCCGGCATTATTGATAAGCTACTTAACTCACTAAGATACATCTATCATTATGAAAATCTCACAAAATAAAACAGACCATTCTTGTTATTTTTTTAATTTTATGATATAATATGTCTATAAGCATCGCAAGGTTAATCGTACGACGGTGATCTGATCAGAAATCCCTGATACAGACCAAGATGCTGCTAAAATTGGGATGATTTGTATTCAAAATAAAAATTGATCCAATAATAGCAAATTAATTTGCCAATTATTAGACAACATTGTATATTTATATATTTAAATAATTTTTGAACAGTTAATATTCTTATTTATATTTAATCATGAACAATAACAATAAAAATGAAAAGTTGCAAAATATTTATTTAAAAAATTTACCTATCTGGGAAAAAATATTAACAAATTTTTCCAATACTATCGTTAATAAACTTCAAGCAGAAGAATTAAAATTTTCCTTTAAAAAAAGAGTTAAATCTATTGAAAGTCTTAATTTAAAAAAGCAGGAACTTATTAACATAGAATCCACCCAAAATCAAAAGATTAAAGACTTGCTTGGCTTACGTTTTATTGTTTCATTTTTGGAAGATGTAGAGCGGGTTGTTGATATTATTAAGGAATCTCTTGATGTGGTAAACATCGAACGAAAATCCGAAGCACTGTCTTATCGGGAATTTGCTTATGATAGTGTTCATCTGGAAATCTCATTGAAAGATGAAAACATACAATTTCCGGATTTTTGCTCTAAGTCATGTGAAATTCAAATCCGAACAATATTACAGGAAGCTTGGGCTGAAATAGAACATGAATTGGTTTACAAAAGTGATATTGAGTTTCCAGACAATCAGGCTATTCGTAAAAAATTGGCGGCACTTAATGCAAATCTGGTGCTTTCAGACATGATTTTTCAGGAAATTAGAGACGAACAAAAAGAATTAAAAATCTGGGGCCAAGAACGTTTTCAGGAACTTCAAAAAAGAGCAAAGAAAATCTCTATAGATTCTCTCCCAAAATATCAAATAGTAACGGAAAAGAATGACCTGAGAAAAAAACAAAAAAAGGAATCTAAAAAATACATCGAAGAAAAACTTCTCAAAGCATTGAAAGCTCATAATAATGAAAATTATAGAAGGGCTATCGAGCTTTACAGTGAAGCCTTATCTATTGATCCCCCATTAAAAGTACGTGCTGTTTTATACAATCATCGTGGACTTGCTTTTTTTATGCTGAATAAGGAAAGACAGGCCTTAAAAGATTTTGAAGACAGTCTTAAATGTGATCCAAGTTATTATCAGGTCCTCAACAATCGTGCATTGGTGCTTAGACGGATGGGACTAACCAATGAGGCCTTGTATAACTTCAATAAATCTCTAGAGCTGGAAAAAAAACAAGCTGAAGTTTATTACTATAAAGCACAAACCCATTATGAAACACAAAATTATCAATCTGCTTTGGATAATGTCAAAATCGCTATTAGTTTGAGTGCAGATTATAAAGAAGCTCAAAAACTTTTAAAACAGATTTTAAAAAATATTCCAAACTTAGGAGATTAATTTAAAAAACAAGCAAAACTTCCAACAAAAAATTCAACTTGACGTAAAAATCGTCAGTTTTGAACTGAACCGTAATTTATACTATTCTAATAATTATGCGAATCAAAGTTTTATTTCCCGTTGGTTTTGAGCAAGTTAACATTCGGTAAAGTGTTCTTCATATCAACGATGAAGAACACTTTTGACAGCATAATAATCTGGACCAAATCTTCAGCAGTGATACAGAAAAGAATAAACATCTTTATTTTTAATCACTCCTGACTGAAATGTCGTTGGTCAGCCTTTCAGATGCTAGAAAATACATACAGGAGATGAGGAAAATATTGGCCAAACCATCTGTAAAAAAATTCATATTTGTAATAATTGGGGTGCTCTCAGTCGGGCTTGCCATTATTGGTATCTTCCTGCCTCTGCTCCCCACTACCCCGTTACTTTTATTGGCAGCAGCTTGTTTTATGCGAAGCTCAGACCGATTATACAATTGGCTCATCACACATAAATGGTTAGGGCCTTATATACGAAACTACCGGGAGCATAAAGCTATTACCAGAAAAGCAAAGATAGCGACCTTGGCTTTACTTTGGGGAACGATTGGATATACAGCTTTTGGTGTTATTTCTGAATGGTTTCTCCGCATCTTACTGCTGCTTGTGGCAATTGGGGTCACGGCGCATCTATTGAGCATGAAGACGCTGAACAAAGAAATGCTCTCTGCCTCAGCAGAGAGTAGCTACAAGTAAAATCCTACATCCCAAGCACCAAATAACAAATAATACCCAAATTCCAAATTTCAATGATCAAACTAATCAAGCTTTTTGAGTTTTTATTTCATCAGGAAATACACGAAGGGAAGATGGAGAAGGGAGAAACGCTTATTCTGTCATGGTTAATTATCAGAATCACAGATAACGCAGATGAAAGGATGACCTAGATAATACTTGCCGAACACATTGTTCATCTGTGTTATCTGCGATTCATACTATTTTTATCAAGCCCCAGATTCACACAGAAAAATCATTGTCAAAGTAAAACATGCCCGGCACTTGTGAAGTGCCGGGCATGTTTCTGATCGGTTATTCTCTCAAAAAAATATTCCACCCATGCATTATTTACTTGACTTTTAGGTAAAATGTATTATTATTGTCTGGTTAAATTATTCTGTTATTTTTATCAACCTTCTCAAAAAATATTGTCTTTTGATTGAATAATAGGAGGAAAATCCATGAATAATGAAAAGATCAAAAGTCAAAACAGAAAAGCTAAAAGACCGACCTATACCCAGGTTTTAGGACCGGTTGAAAATTTGGAAAGTTATGTAAAAGCAGACTGGTGGAGGGAAATTTTTAATGCTAACTATTTAAGAACAGACGGAGATGTGGTTGAAGATGTATCTATTACCCAACAGGAAGTAGACCTGTTTATTGATATATTAAATCTTGAACAGGATAATACAATTTTAGATCTGTGCTGCGGTCAGGGCAGACATATTCTGGAACTGGCCAGAAGAGGATACTCCAATCTATTCGGTCTGGACAGATCACATTATCTGATCAACAGAGCAAAATCAATAAATAAAAAAGAAGGACTGAATGTAAACTTCAGAGAAGGTGATGCCAGAAAATTATCTTTTGCTGCTGATACCTTCGATTGCATAATAATCGCTGGTAATAGTTTCGGTTATTTTGAATCTGTTAATGATGATAAGCATGTACTGGAGGAAGTTAAACGGATACTTCGTCCCTACGGGAAGGTATTAATTGATCTTACAGACGGTAAGTATATGAGTAAGCACTATCAGCCCAGAAGCTGGGAATGGATTGATAAAAATTATTTTGTCTGCAGAGAACGTTCCCTGTCAGAAGATCAGAAAAGACTCATTTCAAGAGAAGTAATAAGCCATGTTAAAAAAGGTGTCATTGCTGACCAGTTTTATGCAGAAAGACTGTATACTAAGCAAAGTATTGACGATTTACTCAATACCATCGGATTCAGCGATATTACATTTCATCAGGAATTAAAACCTGACTCCCAGAGAAATCAGGATCTGGGCATGATGGCCCAGCGGATCCTGGTAAGTTCCTGTATCAAAAAAGAATGGACAGTAAAAAGAAAAACAAAACCGACAACCAAAACTGTGGCAGTGCTTCTTGGTGATCCCAATATATCAGATATAACCAAACCCAATGCAGTATTTGATGACGATGATTTTTATACCATCAGTGAACTGAAAAAAGCTCTTACAGAATTAGAAGAATATGATTTTATGTATATGAATTCTCACAATACTTTTATATATGATCTGCAAAATAAAAAAAACAAAATTGATTTTGTCTTTAACCTATGTGATGAAGGATTGAACAATGACCCTACCAAGGAACTGCATGTTCCCAGCTTACTGGAAATCTTCAGTATCCCCTATACTGGAGGAAATCCGCAGTGTCTGGCTTATTGTTATGATAAATCTTTAGTGAGAGGAATTGCCAAGGAAATGGATATTCCGGTACCGGATGCATTTATAATAGAACCTGAAGATGTTACCTACATTGAACTTCAGATTGCATTTCCCGTTATCGTAAAACCAAATTTCGGAGATTCAAGTTTTGGTATTACCAAAAAAAGTGTCTGCAATAAAGTGGAAGAGCTGGAAAATGCTATCTCCTTTGTAAGAGAAAAATTCGGATATAATAAGCCAATTATTGCAGAACAGTTTCTGACCGGTAAAGATATAAGTGTGGGAATTATTGGAAATCCACCGGAATCATATTTGGTCCTTCCCATTATCGAAGAAGATTATTCCGTTCTTCCTCCTGAACTTCCAAGAATCTGCGGATATGAAGCGAAATGGAATCCTGATTCTCCCTACTGGAACATTAAATCCATCCCTGCGAATTTACCCGAGGAAACAAATCGATTCCTGTCAGCCAGCTGTCTTAAGCTTTTTGACCGTCTGGGATGCCGGGATTATGCCAGATTTGACTGGCGTCTGGATGAAAACGGTACTCCCAGATTACTGGAAGTGAATCCAAATCCAGGATGGTGCTGGGACGGACATTTAGCCAAAATGGCAAAACTTGCAGATATATCCTATCCACAGATGTTGTACAAAATTCTGCAGGCTGCTCAAGAAAGGGTACAGAACAGTAAACAGAATAGACAAACCGCTTCCGTAAACAATAATGCGAGTGTTGCAAAAGCAGTAGATTAATTAAGGTTGCGCGGTGGACAAAAAAATCTAAACGCAGAGTACGCGAAGTAAAAAGAAAATTTTTTAATTATATAATTATCAAATATTTACTACTTTTCTAACTTTGCGGTATCTTTGCTTACTTTGTGTTAATATTTTGTTTTTAGTCAACCCCGAGGGGTTAAAACCAAAGTCCCCCTGTTAAGGGGGACAACAGGGGGTTTGTTTCAAGAGATGAGGGAATGTTGTTATTGCTATACAACCCCCTTTTACCCCCTTGTCAGGGGGATGCCACTCTTCCTCCCCCTTTGTGTATGAGTCGTTCGAGAGAATTATGATTTAATACTGTTAGGAGGCATTAGTAATACATTTGCTGCATATAGTTGTCTCAAAGAGAAAAGTATAAAGCACAGTTTCGGAGTAACTTCTTAAATCAAATTTTTTACAAATTTAAAACCATTTTACAACATATTTTGCATTTTTTCAGATTATATTTTATCTTATTGTTCGAACTTACTAATCAGTATCGAAAAACAGGAGATATCCATGAAAAATAGCATAGTATTATGGATTATAGCATTACTGATTACTTTATTCTCTGCCTACTATCAGAGACAAACCGGCCCCACCTACCCTATTTTCAACGAAACAATAGTTATGGGAAGTAAGGTTGATTATACTCTCCCCAGAACCTGGACTACCGGAGAAGACTGTCCTATACGGATTGAAGTATCAGACTCAACACTGCAAGGACAGGTAAAATACAAACGGTATAAATCCTACGACGACTGGAAAACCATCCGCATGCAAAAAGACAGCAGTGTCCTGACTGCTTCCCTGCCATCCCAACCGCCAGCAGGAAAAATCGCTTATTTTGTTTTACTGAAAAACGGAGAAACTGTATCTCTGACTGATGATAAACCTGTTATAATCCGTTTCAAGGGTGCAGTTCCTGCCTGGATCGTAATCCCGCATATTATCTTCATGTTC